>Ga0209536_100010765_pt1 | contig 13453 bp, 14 predicted proteins | sample DeeMarSeWOR28_12_FD_187461 | JGI IMG/M metagenome (GOLD analysis project Ga0209536, IMG submission 187461) | Marine sediment microbial communities from White Oak River estuary, North Carolina - WOR-2-8_12 (SPAdes) (version 2) | ecosystem: Environmental > Aquatic > Marine > Intertidal zone >...
GCCGACACGTTTTCCGAGCCTTCAGGCTGCGGCCGTCTTCCTAGGCCTAGTGGGTGTAGGCGCCTTTGTCCATCTGCGGATGAAGAGAAAAGGTGAGGTGCCGCCGAAGCCCGTGGGAGTGGCTGAGTCAGAGACCGGGTCGACCCGGCTGACCGTCTCGCTACCCCAGATACAGGCCCCGTTCCCTAACGTCTGGGGCATCAATGAGGAGCTTGAGGTCTCGGTGGGGTTAACCACGGTCGATGGCCACCCGATAGCGAACGCCGAAGTAATCATGGAGGTAGACGGTGAACCGCTGGTGATCTACACTAGTGAAAATGGGTTGGCTTTGACCACCACGGTCAGCCCATCGATTAGGAGTCTAAAGATATCAGCTAGTTACAGCGTCGAGGAGCTAAATACTGAACTCGATGTGAATATAGTCGAATACCGTGAGGAGATCATCGACCTCTTCAACACCAAGTTCAGGGACGCACGGGAGAGGTTCGACGAGATCAAGGACAACTACACTGCGCGGGAGCTCTTGGGCTACCTTAAGACCCAGACACCTGCTGAGACGCATAGCGCGCTAGGAGAGATGACCTTCATATTCGAGGAGGCTAACTACAGCCTTCACCCGATAGCGAGGGAAAGCTACGAGAGGTTCTACCTCGCCAAGAATGAGTTCGAGGAGGTTTTCAATGGAGAAGAGAGTTAAGGAGATCGTTCTGCCTTCAGTCATATACGTCGCGTTTCTAACTGTGACGGTCTGGTTCCTAGTCGTGCAGGAGACCATTATTCCCTTGGACAAACTTGGGTACGACGCCACGCTCAGCCTCTCCTTCCTTGGGGCTCCCCTCATAGCTTTCCTGAGCATGAAGTACTCTAGCGTTGTCGCAGACAAGCTCCTTGTCGGGAGAGCGACGGATAGGTTGTCCGAGGGCCTGAACACAGTGGCTTACACCGCTTTCCTTTACTTTGCGGCCGACTGGAGCCTCGTCCCGGGCTGGGTGAAGCCCGTGTCAGCCTTCCTGCTGTATGTGACGATTATCTCGGCTCTCTATGGCATACTGAGCTTGTACATCAGGGACATCAACTACATCTTCGAGCCCATGCTCACAAGCATCTACATGTTATTCATAGGATTTCTGGGGAGCAGGACTTGGCTCAACGTCTACCCTTTCTTCGAGGACTTTGTCCTTAACTCACCCTTCTCCGGCATCCTGCTACCAATTATCAGAGCGGGGCTAGCTGAGCCCGTGAACAACGTTATCATAGTCGGCACCGCCATAACTACGGTGCTCTCCCTCACAGGCGTCTTCAAGAACCACCCCAATCCGTACTTAGATTATCTTGGAAGCAGGATCGGCGGCCAGATGGAGAAGGTAGCGCTACTAAACCTCGTAATTATATATTTCTTCTTCGTTCGTGGATTCCTGGTTGAGCTATCAGGCCTTAATCCTCAGTACATAGTGATCGGAGAGTGGATCGCCATTTGCATGGGATTCTATATCAGCTACCGAAGCATGAAGCGCTACGCGGAGGAATCGCTCGTCAGGCAGGATATTACCGGTTGGTGGCGGAGGCACCTGCAGCAAGTCAATATGCACACTGACTCGCAGCTCGACCACCTCTCGGACCTTGTCGAGAGGTTCATCGTCCACGGCGAGAAAAACGAGTTTATTATCCACCTCACGCTACTTCTCAGGAACTCGGGTCTAGAAGCCTACGGAATAAAAAACGTGCTCACTCCTCTCCTTGAGTACTGCGACATGGAGCCGCCGAAGATAGGGCTACTATGGCAGGCAGACAACATGGCCAAGCTGAACAACCAGAGGAGAAGGAAGATCGTTAACACAGTACTAGGCTCCATACAGTTAAAACCGCTATCAGGCGAGAGGGGAGCTGAGGAGGTCGAGGGAGAAATCGCTTTGGAGGTTTACTAGATGCAGTTACACGAAGTCAAGACCCTGTGTGATAGCATTCTCGACACTGTGCAGACATATTTCGTTGGGGATAGACAGCTTCTTGAGAAGGTGCTGGCCTCTGCACTCGCGAATGGCCACATACTCTTCGAAGACAATCCCGGCTTAGGGAAGACCCTGTTGGCAAAGGTGTTCGCGAAGGCCACTGGATGTGACTGGGGGAGGGTCCAGTTCACGCCGGATCTGATGCCAGCAGACATAATCGGGACGAAGATATGGCGCATGAACTCGGGAGAGTTCTCCCTCGAGAAGGGCCCAGTGTTCACCCATATACTGCTGGCGGACGAGATCAACAGGTCTCCGCCCAAGGTTCAATCCGCCTTGCTGGAGTGCATGGAGGAAAGGCAGGTCACTATCGAGGGAGAGACACACCAGCTTGACCGTCCTTTCTTCGTGGTCGCCACACAGAACCCTATAGAGTTAGAGGGGACTTATCCTCTACCAGAGGCGCAGCTCGACCGCTTCCTGCTCAAGCTATCCACAGGCTACGTGGCCTCAGAGGAGCTTGAGGCGGACATACTGAGGCGGAGATCTAGCTGGAGACAGGATGATCCAACCGAATTCATCAACAGCGTGATGACCACGGAGTCATTCAGAGAGCTTCAAGACCACGTGGAGACTGAGGTCTATGTAGACGACCAGGTATACCTGTATATATCCAAGATCGTGAGGGCCACCCGTCAGAGCCCCTACGTCGAGGTGGGCGCCAGCCCAAGAGGCGGGCTCAGCCTATTCAAGGTATCTAGGGCTAACGCCGCGCTGAACGGGAGAGACTACGTCATACCGGACGACGTGAAGATGTACGCCGTCGAAGCCCTGGCCCACCGCATGATAATGAAGCTCGAGTATGCCCTCGATGACAGGGTCACCCCCGAGTCCATAGTGAGCTCGGTGCTGGAGAAGGTGGAGGCTCCTAAGGAAATCGTGCGTAGGTAGAGTGGCTATGTTTACCGGTATCCCTCTGAGGCTCAGCCTGAGCGCCTTCGGCTTCATTCTGGCTGGGATGGCTACCGGTAACATGATTTTGATCTACCTAGGGCTCATACCTTTCTTCTTCGTGGTTATTTCTATGTTCATTGAGAGCCCGGGCGAGTTCTCCATTACCCCATTTGAGGAATCCATCAGCGTCGAGGTCGACGAAGATCTGGAGATCTCGAGAAGCGTCGCCGTCCGAGAGGGGTGGGGGCTCGTGACCATCGGGGATGAGCTCCCACCCAGCTTCGAGCTTCTTCAAGGCAACAATTTCCAGGTGTTCTGGAAGGAACCCAGGCCCACGGAGATCGAGCTGAGGTACAAAGTGAAATGCACCAAGAGGGGCACCTACCAGCTAAACAAGCTGAACTGGGAGGCTAGACACCCTACGAACATGACCCCCACTATATCAGGCGTCTTACCAACGGACCAGGAGCTGATCGTGAAACCCAAGGGACTAAGGATCAAGAGGATACGCCAGCAGAAGATCTTCACCAAGATACCCATGCCCGCAGAGTCTAGGATCAAGATTGGTGTACCCATCACCGACTTCAAGGAGCTAAGAGACTACAATTGGGGTGACTCCTATAAGCAGATAAACTGGAAGGCCACGGCTAGAAACTACCGCGGCGTCCAGCACATACCCACGGTCAACGAGTATGAGAAAGAGGGACGGCGCGTCGTTTTCGTCTTCCTCGACACATCGACCTCGCTAAGCCTGGGGACGGATCTGCGTAATAGCTTCGAGTATGCCGTTCAGGCTGTGCTGGGTCTCTCGGAGTTCTACATCTCCAGGCAGTGCAAGCTGGGTCTGGCTCTATATAACAGCGAAAGCGGTGTGAGGGACGTTGGTAAACTAATGCATCTCTCGGGTAGGCTAAGAGAAAACGATCAGGGAGACTCTGTAGAAGTGGGGAAACCGGTGCACACTGGTATCGGCAAGGGTGTTCTGCTTTTCCCTGAAACCGGTAAGATACAGCAGTATCGGATTCATAGGATGCTACTGGACACTGAGATGGCCTCTACTTATTACAGGCTCCACGAGGCTGTGGGTTATGTCAGGGGACACCTCCACGGCACCAACCCGTTGTTCGTCATAGTCACACGCGTCCATGACCAGAACTTTGACAGCCTAATCTGCGGCGTAAGGGAGCTCACAAAGTACACGAGGAAGGCACATTGGCAAAGCTTGAATATCATGGTTGTTAACGTCTCCGGCTACAGCCTCATTGTAAGGAAGAGAGGCGATAAAACCGCAGCCCAGCTTTTAGAGTACCAAGAGAACGCTTATCTGAAGAAGCTCAGAGGCCTCGGCTTGATGGCAGTGAACTGGCACCCGACTCGCCAATCGATCACCGAGGTGCTTCTCGCTCAGGTGGGAAATAGATGAACAGGGACGGCTCATTAATCAGAGTATACGAGGTCCTAGTTACCATCGGGAGCAGCTACCTCGCGATCAACTCCTTCTTCGCATCCTCCCTGTACGATTCAGTTAGTCAGTTAATCAACAGGGTTTTAGCCATGTACAATATCCAGACGGTATCCACCACGGATGTTACAAAGATAGTGCCCTTGATGGTAAGCGCAATAGTGTTCCTTGTCGTTATCTACGACTACGCCATCGGGAAACCGGAGAACATGATTGATATATACGAGATTAACCTCGTGCTCATCTCTCCTGAGGCGTTGAGCTTCTCTAAGCTAAATTGGATGAACCTCATACAGAAGCCTCAGATACTTGAACCCACGCGGAGCTCGGCCACGGTCTTCCTCACTGGGGTCGTCATACTTGTAGGTTATATCTCACTTCTCTTCACGTCGAGATTCAAAGAGACGAGCCACGAGCTTGTAGAGAGAGGAGCCGACCATGTTCGGGTCCAAGAGATATTCGTGAAGCAGAGCGTCTTAGCGATTGGACTAGTGTTTGCTTCCGCCTTACTCAGCGTAATGGTCTATGTTTCCATCCCCTTCGTGTGTAATATACTGGCTTCGTCGATTTCCAAGATATCATATAGTTACCTTGTCCTAGGGATTCTTGCGGTCGCAATCTTTTCTGTGACTCTATTCTTTTTCTATAATGAACAGAGAACAACGGATTAATCTGGTAATCTCTGAAGCTAGTCTGGACGATTCGGTATCTATGTCTTGAACCCCGTTCAGGTCCTGCTTAACTTCCTAGTATAGCTCACCTTCATTTTCAGCTGTCTTAGAGCCTTGTAGTAAGGATTTTTAGATGATCCAACTTTCCTTTTAAACTCTTATATTTCAAATGACTTGTTCTGTTTTGTACGGATGTTATTATTAATTCTGAGGCCAGCCTGTAGCAGTCGTTTTCGAGAATGTCCTGCCTCACTATGTCGATGAGCTCTACGTCATCGAGGCTAGCGATCACTGAACCTTTTCTCTCATCCATGGCTGCTTTAGGGTCGTTTTCCATCGCATTTAAGAGTCATGGAATGTGAATCTCTATCCAAGAAAGCCATTAATCTATTCTGCATTTCTTTCGATCCATCGACCTGCACATGACTTGTTCTGTTTTGTTCGGATGTTATTATTAATTCTGAGGCCAGCCTGTAGCAGTCGTTTTCGAGAATGTCCTGCCTCACTATATAGATGAGCTCCACGTCATCGAGGCTTGCGATCACTGATCTATGTTTTCTATCCATGATTGCTTTGAGGTCGCTTCCTATCGCATTTAATGGTTGTGGAATGTGAATCTCTATTCTGCATATGTATTCTCACTTCATTTTTCACTACTTAATGTGGATATTTGGATAATGATTGTTGAAAATTATGTTATTTTTTACTTGATAATATGGTTTATTTGGGTTTTAATGGTTTATAAACTATGAGTTGAGGATGTTGAGGGACTCCGCGAGGGTCTCCTTCATCTTCGCTATCGTGTCAGCCGTTATACCCTCTATCTTGTCCAATTCGCCGTAGTCCGAGTCAGCCATCGTCTCAAGTTCGGCGATCTCCTCATCGGGCACAAGTTTCCGGAGGTTGGCTACATACAGGACGCCGCCCTTACGGTTCTTTATCTCACTCTCAAGGTGCTCCATGTCCCAATTATAGGCGGGTGCCTTAACCTTATACTCCTCGTCGTCGGCGTCTCCGATGTTCCTCCTTATCTCAAGCAACTCGAAGTCCTTACGCGCGGTAATTAATGACTCCTCCATCCGCTCGATGTCTGCTTTGAACCGTCTCACGGTGTCGTCCCTCCGGCTGACCCAGATCCGCCCCTGCTCGACGTAGCTGTCGAAGAGCTTCTTGAAGGTCTCTTCCTTCACCTGGCCGTCTCGTAGCAGACGGACTAGCCTAATCTTTAGGGTGATGTTTTTGGCAAGGTTGTCCATGACCTCCTTGGTCAGGGGGTCTGGCGCGAATTCGAGTCTGATAGCTTCCATCAACTCTGGTTCTTCCTCTATGAAATCTATAGTCTTTTCCGTTTCCTCGGGTTCCATTATAATTGGCTCCTCATCGACTTCAGTTAGGGGAGCCTCCACCGCTATTTCTGGTTCCTCTAAAACGGGCTCTTCCACCTCTAGCTCCTCTTCAGGGGGCTCTTCGATGACCTCTTTCTCAAGCTCTGGCTCCATTTCGAGCTCTTCCTCTTCCATGAGTATATCTGCCTCGGTCTCCATGTCAAGCACAGACTCGTCTTCTATTGGTTCATCCTCAATCTCTTCAACATGGATTTCCGGTTCCAATTGCTCTAGCGGAGCCTCCTCTACTAATTCCTCTACTTTTATTGTCGTCTCTATTTCTGTTTCTAGTTCTGGCTCGGGTTCAGGTTCAAGCATTGGCTCGGGTTCAGGTTCAAGCATTGGCTCGGGTTCAGGTTCAAGCATTGGCTCGGGTTCAGGTTCAAGCATTGGCTCGGGTTCAGTAAGTTCTTGTTCTGGCATGGGTTCAGGTTTTATCTCAGGCTCTGTTTCCTCTAATACGAAAGTCTCATCTGGTTGTTCAATCTCAATACTCATATCTACCTCCGGCTCCTCGGGGACCACGACTACGAGTGCCTCGGGCTCTGCTTCCAGTTGAACTTCGGCCTTCTCTTCCTGCTCTATCTTGTAAAGGGGGTACCCGCAGTTCAGGCAGTACAGCGTCTTGGGTACGTCCTCGTTACAGTTTGGGCAGTGAACGACCTCGGATGAAAGGTCTCCGTACATGATGCTACAACCCTACCGTTATCCTCGACATATGAGAGTAAACAACATATAATTAAATACATACCACTCAAACAACCAGAAAAAACATGAGAAACACATCTTCGCAACAAACTAAGCAAACAAAACCCACTAGAAGCTGCAATTTCGCGACAAAACGGCACATAAAACTAACATAACTATAATAACGTCGTCAAAGAGACTAGACAAAGATAAAATATCTACGGCCAGTATTGAAGAGGAAACAGGCAGGGAAAAAATCTGGACCATGAGCTCTCGAAGATTCTGAAGAGATCTGCAAGGGGAAGCCTTATACTCGTGATGGGGCAGGTCGCGTCGACCCTCATCGTCGCCCTTGGAATGATCTATGTCTCAAGGGTCTTGGGCTCCACAACTTTCGGAATTGTCTCGATCGCTCAGGCCCCGATAGGGGTAGCGTATCTCCTCATAAACGTTGGCACGGATCAAGCCCTCACCAAGTACCTCTCACAGTTTCGATACGAGAATAAGAACGAGAACCTGCGCCACCTAATAGAGTCTGGGATCATCATCAGCGTTGCCTTTGGCCTCTTCTACTCGTTCGCCACTTACCTCTCGGCTGACTTCTTGGCGAACCAAGTATTCCATGAGCCCGAGATAGAGGTGCTCATCAAGGTCTTCTCCATCGCTATCCTTGGTCAATCCCTAGTTACCACATCGTGGGCGGTTATTATTGGCTACGAACGTATGTCGCTGAAGAGCTATCACTCCATATTCTACTCGATCCTGAAGAGCCTGACTGGCCCCGTCCTCGTCTATCTTGGTTATGGGCCGGTGGGGGCTGCCTTGGGTGAAGCTGTGCCCATGATGTTCGCTGGGGTTCTGGGGATCGTTTTTGTCTATGTGATATGGAGATCGGTGAAAAAATCGCAGTCCACTATTTCTCACATTGAAGGCGTGAAAATGCTGATGTTATACGGCTACCCGCTGTTCTTTTCGAACCTTATAGCCGGGATTAGGCCATACATAAACACGTATTTGCTCTCCCAGTTTGTAGCCAACAACCTTATCGGCAACTACAGCGTCGCGACGAGGTTCTCGGCCCTCCTGGGCTTCGTCGTTACCCCGATCTCCCAGACCATGTTACCTCTGTTCTCCAAGTTCGAGAACAGGCAGGACGACCTAAAGTACGTCTACAAGGCGTCCATCAAGTACACGTCCCTCATCGTATACCCCATAGTCGCGGCGTTAATCGCCATGTCCCCCCAGATCATCGAGATACTCTACGAGGACGCATATCCTCAGGCTCCCCTCTACATGAAGCTCTACCTCGCCCTATTCTTCTTCACCGGCCTAGGCTCTCTGAGTAACCTGAGACTGTTGAACAGTCAGCACATGACTAAGACCTCTCTCAACATCAACTTGCTCCAGAACCTTGTCACTCTCCCCCTTAACATTGTCCTGATCCCGCGATATGGGGTCTTAGGGCTTTTGATCTCGGAACTCCTCGGCCCCAGGGTCGGTACAGTCTACTCGCTTTGGGCGATAAAGAAGAAGTTCGGTTTCACCCCAGACTATCAGGGCACTGTTAAGACGTTTATTCCGTCTTTTGCCGGGTTAGTAGCGGCTGCTTTCTTGTTTTCTCTGGTATCTTGGAATCCCTGGCTTGAGCTCTTCTTGGGCGGGGTCCTTGTCCTCGTGATCTATCTTGCGGGGGTGGTTGTACTGGGAGCTTTATCGAAATTGGATGTTCACGATATAAGGATTATCACCGAGTCTATTGGCCCGATGTCGGGTCTCGTAAGGCCTATGCTTGGGATCATCGAAAGATATGCTTCAGATTAACTTCAAGGAAGTGGAGGAGATATCCGTGACCGTAGAGAAAAACGTCATCACTGAAAGCCACAGATGGGCAATAGCTATACCCGTTCCCATTGAGGTCAAGGAGATGATATACGCCTCAGGAGCGTTGAATCCTACAAGCGTTTCAGGGAAGAACACTTTATTGAATATCGTTACTAAACAAATGATCCCTTCATCTGGCAAGGTTAAAATTCTGGGTTTCAACGCCCTTAAGGATCGAGAGGAACCCCTGATTGTGGACCAAAAGGAATAGATGCGCATTGACAAGGTCAGGGATCGTGTTAGCTGGGGGCTCATCCACAAGGCTGGGGGAGGATAAAGGTCTCCGTCTCCTCGCGGGTAAGCCCCTCGTCAACCACATTGTTGACAAGATCCGTGACCATGTAGACGAGGTCATCGTCGTCGTTGCCTCGGAAGAGCAGAGGGAAAAATATGGGCAAGTCGTAGAAGGCGTCGTCATGGACATGTATCCTGAGGGCTCCCCTCTCATCGGCCTTCTTACGGGGCTATCACGCTGTAATGGTGAGTACGCGCTCGCTGTCGCATGTGACATGCCATTCATCTATGACCAGGCGGTGGAGATGTTGTTCGCCGAGGCTGAGGGCCGGGACGGTGCTGTGTTCGAGAAACCCAACGGTTGGATAGAACCTCTCGTAGCAGTCTATAACGTTGAAACCACGCTCAGGGAGGCCGAGCGACTCTACAGGGAAGGTGATCTACGGGTTCGGATGATTTTCCTGAGCCTCGATGATGTGTCGCTGATCCCTGTGGATCAGTTGAGGAGCGTTGACCCGGAGCTGTACATATTCTTCGACACCGACACTGAGGATCGTTTTTGCGAGGCTGATAGGATCCTCAAGACTATGTCCAAGAAATAGGATTTTCTCTATATCGATATATATTTTTTTAGCTTGGGGGCCATGAGTATAGGTTATATTAGTATTACCTCATTGAATACATGCGATGGAAAACAGGAAGATCATGGCTCTGGGGAAGTCGTCTCTCGTCATCTCTCTCCCCAAGGACTGGCTTAAGATAAACAACGTGGACAGGGGAGACATCGTATCCCTCGAGATACTTCGCGACCTCTCGCTTGTGGTACACCCCTCAATTAAGACCGGGGAGAGGGAGAAGAGGAAGATCGTCGTCATAGAGCCTAACGAGGAAGAAGACACCATCATACGGATCGTCATAGGTTGCTATCTCAACGGCTACAGTGTGATACAGCTCACATCGAAGAAGATCTTCACAACTAAACAACAGAAAGCCATCCGGGACGTAGTCAAGTCCATCTACCTAAGGATAATCGAGTCCCACGCAAGCGAGGTGGTCCTCCAGACCCTCATGGACGAGTCTATGGCGTCGGTGGAGCAGGGATTGGACCGGATGAACCTTATCACCCTCTCGATGTGCGAGGACATACTCGTGGCCATGGAGACTTGGGACAGCGACCTTGCAGGCTCCGTTCTGACCTTGGAGGACGACGTGGACCAGTTTATGTTCTACCTGATCCGTTTAATACGATGTGCAGCCATCACCCCCTCCCTCGCCGGGAACCTGGGGCTAGATATACTCGACTGCCTTGATTATCAGAACCTCGTTGACAGGATAGAGCGTGTCGCCGACCACACCACGAACATCGCTCAGCATCTGGTGAACTTAGTCGAGCACCAAAGCGTTATACCCCTCCATGTCTGGGCAGTCTTCGTCGAGGTAGCACGCCTCTCGTTCGACTCCTACGAGAAGGCAGTGGAGTGCTTCATCTTAAAGACGGTCCATGACACCAACACCATAATAAACAACCAAGAGAATGTGCGTCAGCTTCTAAGGAAGATCAGTCCACTTCCTAGCTTCGGTATCAACGACAGGGCCGTGTTCCTTGAGCTCTTCGCCATCAGGGAGAACATCATGAGGATAAGCGAGTACGCCGCAGACATCGCGGAGATCATCATCGACAGGGCGTACAAGCCTGAGGAAAGTTAGGATCAAACGCCCCTTCCTGTGCCTCCACCATGAAGATTGAGCCAATCCGTTCACGGTTATTAGGCTACTCATATCTCAACTATCGATGAAAATAAGTTGACACACGTATTATTCCATATACGCGTATATACAACAATACTAGAACGTTTAATGGAAGGCCCCTGAATCTTCATCCTGACCAAGAATGGCACAAAACTGGTACAAGGAAGCGGAGAAGGCCCTAGAACCGGGTGATGCCATACAGAAAAGTTACCCCGGTAATCTCGACGGGGGAAGAGGATATCTGATCATCTCTAACAAGCGCCTGATGTTCCAGAACGTGAAGGGGTTACTGTCCAAGAAATACGACATAACCATGAACGTGCCCCTCGAGAGCATAAGCAAGGTTGACGTCATGGAAGGTAATGACATTGAGATCGGCACAACAGACAAGAAATACGTACTGAAAACAGATGAGGTTCCGGTAAATATAGTCCTGAAGAGCATCACCGATGCAAAGGGTTAGGCCAAATGCTCAATGGGGGGAGTGCATCCCCCTTTTTTATTGAGTCCAATTTTATTACCCAAGTTATCCTAGTATTTGTCCCCGCAGTTTTTCTGCTGCTTTACGGTCTCTCACGCCCTCGATGACGGTGACGCCGGAGACTAGTACGCTTCCCTTAATTTTTTCTTTCTCGAAGCTTGTCCCCAGTTTTCCCTTGATCGATATCGTGTAACCAAGGATATCCAGTTCATCGTTGATTGTATCTAGATCTAATTCCATTGCATACTCGGGCGAGAAGATCCATACCCTTCTTTCCTGCCTTCCACATATCTCCTCGACACGTGTCTCATCGGGTGTAGTCTCTATTGGTTCAAGATATCCACTGCACACTTGACAGTTCTCGGCTTTCGCTAACTGCACCTTCTCGATGGACAGCTCCTTTAAGTCCGCAAAGAGGAGCTTATTCGCGAGGGCCGGCGATTCTCCGAGTAACAACTTTATAGTCTCGCTTACCTGTGCGCTGGCGATTAGGCCTATGACCGAGGGGTGTACACCCAGGACGGCGCAGCTGGGGAGGTCTGCGTCGTCTATGCCGCCTTGGAAGCACTCTAAACATGCGGTCTCTTTGGGGATTATGGTGGACGCTGTGCCCACTTGCATGATCACCGCGCCGTGAACGAAAGGTGTCCCAGCTCTGTGGCATGCCCTGTTGACTGCGTATCGTGCGGCCATGGAGTCTAGGGCGTCTACGACTATGTCCGCCCCCTGGATGATCCTCTCAGCGTTACCATAACTCACGGAGAGAGGTACTGGCTCCACTTTGATAAAGGGGTTTATCTGAAGCAGTCTATCCATCGCGGCCTCGACCTTGGGCAGACCGATTTGGTGTACACCGTATAGGTGCTGCCTCTGCAGGTTCGATACCTCGACAACATCCCTGTCGACGACCTTGACGCTGCCTACGCCCATGGACGTTAGCTGCGTGAGTATGGGGCTGCCGAGGCCCCCTGCCCCTACGACGCATACCTTCGCCTCTTTTAGCTTCCTCTGGCCTTCAAGGCCGAACTCCTTGAGAACGATCTGCCGCGAGTAATAGTCCAGCTCCTCCTCTGTAAAGCCTTTAGACGCTTGGATAGTCATGGTTAATCCATTCGCTGGACATGAATTAAATCCTAGCCTCTGTGCGCGGGTCTTTTATCGTATAGTATCCACGTCTAAATGAGTCTATATGTCTGTCGGAAAGGTTGAGATAACGCGGATCAGGGGCGATGGCTCGACGGAGAACTTGGTAGACTCGGTGGCGTCCGACGTCGCTGTATGTGTCTTCGTCGACGGCGAGTTCTACAGGACTCTCGTAGCCTCGCCTGGGATGCTTGAGGAGCTGGTGGTGGGGCATCTCTATACCGAGGGCGTCGTTTCGTCGCACACAGACATCACCGAGCTCAGCGTCACACCGGAGAGGGTCGATGTGTCTCTCAGGTACCCGGTCAACCTCTCCGAGATAACTATGGGGAAAAGTTGGCTCCTTACCACCGCCTGCGCTGGCTACCTGAGAATCAGGCCGGGCTCAGTTAGAGGGGTCCAACGTGTCGAAGACCTGGACGCCGCCTTTATCCACGGCGTCATAGACGAGCTTAACAGGCTGAGCACAGTGTTCAGGGAGACGGGTGGCACCCACAGCGCGCTCATACGTCATAGGGAGGACGGCGTCGTGGCTTTCGCCGAGGACGTTGGCAGGCACAACGCCCTCGACAAGGTGATTGGGAGGTGTCTTCTCGATGGAGTCGATCTCAGCCGGTGTGTGCTTGCGTCCAGTGGCCGGCTGGCGGGGGAGATGGTGTTGAAGGCCATAGCCGCGGGGATACCTGTGGTCTGCTCTGTCTCGGCGCCTCTTGCGTCCGGGGTTAGGGTAGCGGAGGAGGCGGGTATACGACTGGTGGGTTTCGTGCGGGGACGTAGGATGAATGTCTATTCGTAGAGGTTGTTGTGATCCTCCTACAGGTCATATCTGTTTTCTGTGTTAGAGGTACTTGAGGAGG
>Ga0209536_100010766_pt1 | contig 13453 bp, 11 predicted proteins | sample DeeMarSeWOR28_12_FD_187461 | JGI IMG/M metagenome (GOLD analysis project Ga0209536, IMG submission 187461) | Marine sediment microbial communities from White Oak River estuary, North Carolina - WOR-2-8_12 (SPAdes) (version 2) | ecosystem: Environmental > Aquatic > Marine > Intertidal zone >...
GAAGACAGTGCAGGAATAGCCGCCTGCAACATCCCGCCCGGCTGCGGGTTGACACATCCGGTTACGGTGTCACGGGCGCCTCAGAGACGTTGATTCTTCTTTGAAGCCTCTTGTCGCAGGTTGCTGTACGCGTGAAGGCAGTAGACGGCAGCAATCAGAAGAAGAACAGGTGTGGCAATGTAGGTGAAGATATCAACGCCGAAGATGTGAAAGATCCAGACATCATCTTTCCTGCTTTCTTCGTACATCCGGCCGAGGTTCACCATGCCGGCGACAAGAAAGAGAAGAAAGAGTACACGGATTCCCGCCGGAACAAAGTTCTTCAATAGCCAGGGATATGCTTCGTCGGCCTTGGAGATCGTTCCAGTCATTCCTATCGTTTCTGCGAATTCAGGATCATTAAAAAGAACATAGGCAGTAATACCAGGGATCAGAACCAGCAGAGGAATTAATATTTTTAAATATCCTCCGAAAACAAGCCCTCTCTTCGCGTTAGAAAGATCTTTTGCAGCAAGGCCCTTTTGAATAATGTATTGATTAAATCCCCAATATCCCAGGTTAGTTAACCACATAGCCCCAAAAATCACCGCCAGACCCGGCAGATCCTCAAAAGCGCTTTTCATACCACCTGTGCCATCCGGCACCATATATCCGTCCGGAATGATCATTTGAAAATGATCCCTGGCTTTTTCAAATATTACCACAAAGCCTTTTAATACGCCCTCTCCCCCAGATACAGCATCCAGAGCTAAGAATGTGGTTATCAGTCCGCCGCCCACCAGAAAGATAACCTGAACCACGTCCGTCCAGGCAACTGCTTTCAATCCGCCATAGATTGAATAAAGACCCGAAAAGAAGGCCAGGCCGATAATTCCCCACCACAATGGGATTCCCATCACCTCCCGAAGGGCAAGGGCTCCCAGATAACTGACCGAGGTCAGATTCACGAAGACATACACCAGCAGCCAGAAAACGGCAAATGCAGTGCTTACCCCCTGATTGTAACGGTCTTTTAAAAACTGCGGCATCGTGTAGATGCGTTTTTCCAAAAATATCGGGATAAAATATTTCCCGACTATGATCAGGGCAATTGCGGCAATCCATTCATAAGCTGCGATCCCTAAACCGATCCGGTATCCGGATCCCGACATGGCGATAAAATGTTCGGCTGAAATATTGGCCGCAATCAGGGAAGCCCCTATTGCCCACCAGGTTAAAGACCTGCTTGCTAAAAAATAATCCTGCGATGTTTTTTCTTCCCCCTTTTTAGTTCTTGAGATCCATAATCCCAGGATTACAATAAAGACTGCATACACAAAAAATACGATGAAATCAAGGGTCGATAAGCTCATAAAATTTTAATTATAAAAAATCAAATTTGAATTGCGAGCCAAATATAAAAAAATTAGCCAATTTATCTAGGAAGAATAATGCGCTAAAATGTCCGCCAGACGAATGTAAGTAACCCTTTTCTCATTCATTTTATTTATTACAAGTGATGGCCTTTTATTATTATTTTCATAATTTAATACTTTCAAACGAATCCTGATTATGAAAAAAAATAGAATAAACCGTCGCAATTTCATTCAGCGGTCTTCACTTGCCGCCGCAGCCATTTCCGCTGGCAGCCTTTTACCCGTAGCTTGCACTTCAAGAAAATCAATAACTGCAAAATTCCCAAGCCGGATTCTGGGCAAAACGGGAGAAAGCATTTCCCTTCTTGGTTATGGTGGGGGCTCACAGTTCATGCGGATGCCGGACGGAGAGTGGGAACCCCATCTGGAACATGCATTGGATTCGGGCATTAATTATTTTGATACGGCTTCCACCTATGGGGCCGAAAATGCTAAACCAAGTGAAGAAAGATTTGGTGAGATATTGCCTGTGCATCGAAAAAACATTATCCTGTTAACCAAAATACACGATCGGGATCCGGAAAAGGCAAGCGTAGAATTTGAAAGAAGTCTAAAGAGATTAAAAACGGATTATGTGGATATTCTACTTATTCATGCCATAACACCCGATGATACGCTGATCGACATCGAAAAAGGAGTGTATAAGGTTGTCTCTGAGCTGAAAAAACAGAAGACAGTAAGGTACATAGGCTTTTCAAGTATGGACAGCGCTGAAAGATCCAGGGAACTCATTGAGAACCTTGATTTCGATGTCACGCTACTTGCCATGAATCCAACGAGTTATGGTAATTTCGTTGATATCGCCCTTCCCGCCGCGAGGAAAAAGGATCTTGGGATCATTGCCATGAAGGTGATGCGTGATATTGTAAATGTATATGCTCAACCTAAAGAACTCATTGAATATGCCTGGAATCTGGAAGGTGTGCATTGTGCACTTGTCAGTCATACCGGTATGGATCCATTGAAGGAAAATATAAGTCTAGCTATCGAATATAAAAAGCAGTTACCAGTTACCAATAATTCGTATGAATTAGAAAAAAGACTTCGTCATTTAGCCGGGCCACAGCATCTGGTGTATGCCAGACCTGGTTACCGGGACGGTTTTTTGGTATAGGGATTTATAGGATATTTCAAAATTGTTGGCTGTGTTGGGAAAAAAAAGAGAATTTCGCTTTTTTATTTTTTTATTGATAACGGGGGGGCCCCTGTTGCTGGGATTGGGAGGATGCGCCGCCAGCACCGTGCCGATCACCTCGAAACAACATATTAAATATTACAGTAATTCCTACCATCCAAGTGTACAGAGAGCGGATGATATCCAGTATCGCAGTGCATACAAATACGACATGAAAGGCAACAAGTATAAAAAACATTATAAGGAACAGGAGAAGCGAAAGGAAAAGAAATGATTTATATCAAAACCTTGATCTTCGTTCCTTCCTGAACATTTCAAGTGTGCTTTTTAAATCTTCTACTAATTCTGGATATTTGTCGTAAAGATTAATCTGCTCCTCTATATCTTCATCAAGATTATAAAGTTGAACCGGCGGATCTTCCGGTTTTCCTTCGTAAGTCCAGCCTCCGGATCCACGGGCCAATATCAGTTTCCAGTTCCTCTTCCTGATTGCATACTGACCATTAAACGACTGCATTACAAGATGTTCCCGGCTACCCGGGTATTTCGATTCACCTGAAAAAGCTCGTAAATGGCTGAAACTATCTTCACCGGCATTATAGGGAAGATTCATGTTTACCAGATCAGCACAGGTAGCGAGGAGATCGGTCAGGCATACCAGCTGATCGTTTTCCGTTCCGGGATCGATCCTGTCCGGCCAGCGCGCAACGAAGGGAATATGATGCCCTCCTTCCCAGAGATCGGATTTCATCCCACTGAAAATATAATTGGCATGATGATCGAATTCCCCTATATTTTCAGGACGCCAGTAGGCCCCATTATCGCTGGTAAGTATGACCAGTGTATGGTTGGAGACACCCAGGCTATCCAGTTGATCCAGTACGGATCCGATTGAATGATCCACTTGTGCAACAAAATCCCCGTAAAGTCCGGCTCCCGATCTCCCTTTAAATTCTTCCAGCGGAACCCAGGGTGTATGGGGAGCAGCCAATGCAAGGTACAGGAAAAAGGGGTTCCCAGGGAAAGAATGCTGATGGTCCCAGATAAAATGGGATGCCTGCCTTGTAAAATCGGGTAAAACCTGGTAAAAATCAAAATCCCTGGATGCATCTCCCTGTCGCCAGAATGGACCCTGTGATCTTTCGTCCGGCGATCCATCTATCTGGATAATATCGGGATTTACAATCCTTTCATTCTGAATATAAAAGTAAGGCTGTATGTCGAGAGAGGAAGGCAAAATGAATGAATAATCAAATCCATGATCAACAGGTCCGCCGTCTATCGGTCTGGTATAATCAACGTTGGAAGTATAGACATCCGACCATCCATCTCCAATCACAAGGGGTTTCGCCGGATCTTTTTTCTTGAAATCCAATCCCAGATGCCATTTCCCGATACAAGCGGTCTGGTAACCGGCCATTTTCAATAAACTGGCAACCGTGAGCCTTCCGGGTTCGATCAGGGAAGGATCGTGACCTACGAGAACGCCCGATTGCAGGCGTGTACGGAAACAATACCTCCCGGTCAAAATTCCGTATCGAGTAGGGGTACACACCGCAGAAGGAGAATGGGCATCCGTAAATGTCATTCCTTCAGCCACAAGCCGGTCCATATTCGGAGTGGGAATTTTTGAATCGGGATTCAGGGCCCTGATATCACCATATCCCATATCGTCGGCCAGAATATAAATAATATTCGGGTAGTCCGGCGCGGAAGAAGACTTTATGGATCTTTGACATCCGGAAAAAGAAAATAATAATAATGAACTTACCAGATAAAAAAATGAGAAAGATTTCATGATCTGAAATTAGATTATCCTCCCTAAAGATAGAAAACTCCTTTTAATTTAAGACCACCTATCTACAAGTCTTTAATCTCCGACTTTCCATAATAATTCCATCCCGGTGAGGTATAGGTGATCCATATTTTAAAATTCCCCCGGATACCCTTCCGGAATGTATGCGGGTATAAAAAATCAGGAAGATTGACGGAATAAAAAGAAAAAGAAAATTTTTTGAAAATCGAAAATTTGATATATTGCCTGACTCCACATTATTATCAGATGTTACGCGTTCTGATCATACTGCTATGGCTTCCAATAATGGGATTCACCCAGGGGAAAATGGATTCGTTAATCGCTCAGTTAAAAATACCTGCCAATGATCAATTGGATACTATCTATTACCTTTTGGTCAGGGAAACCCTTAATTCGGATCCTGATCTTGCGCTGAACTACGCAAAATTATCGCTGGCGCATGCAATAAGGGATAAAAATCATGAAATAGAAATCAGGTCCACCTATGCCCAGGGATCCATATTCATTAAAAAATGGGAATGGGACAGCGCCTTGTATTATTTGAAAAGAGCGAGAAATATCTCCTATGAATATAAAATCCATCACCGCTTACCCTGGATCTATGGAGAACTTGGCCTTATCTACCAGGAACTGTTCAAATTTGACCTGGCCATTGAAAATTATATCGAATCCCTGAAATACGCGGAAAGATTTAACATCGATTCACAAATTCCGATTATTCATAATCATATCGGGCTCATTAATTTACGGTTAGAAAATTATGAGGAAGCTCTTAAATTTTTCCGGGAAGCCATTGAGTTAAAAAATCAGATACATTCCAAGCAAGGGATTATAATAAACAAGTTAAATATTTCAATCTGTTTGAATGCTACCGGAAAATACGAAGAGGCCCTTGTGATACTAAATGAAATCCTGGAAGAATGCAAAAATTGCTCAACCTGTGAAGAATGCAATGAAAATAAATTTCAGGTCAATCTGTTGAATGAAATGGGATTGACACATCAGAATAGAGGTGACCATAAAACCGCCAGGCATTTTTATTTAAACGCCCTCTGGGAAATAGATACTTACTCTTACGATCTTTATCCGGCAACTTATGGATATCTGGCAGATGTATATTTCCATGAGGATAATCCGGATTCTTCCATGTATTATCTGAATTTAAGCAATCAGGCCGCCAACAAATACGATGATTTGCGAACCTTGATTTTAAATAAATTTTTACTGAGTAAAATTTACGAGAAAAAACAGCGGTTCAGGGAGGCAAATGAGCAGTTACGGGAAGCCATGAATATAAAAGATAAGGCTTTCCCCGTTTCAATGACTGAAAATATCCGGAAATCTTACATCGATTATGAAAGATATCAGTCGCAACAGATCATCGAGGCAAAGGAAAAAATCATCCAGCGCAACAATCAGTTGACCCTGCTGTTGGCGATCGTCAGTCTGCTGTCCATCGTCACTTTTGTTTTTGCATTTAAAAATGCAGCCATTAGAAAAAAACTCAATGAAAAGCTAAGTGATGAAGTTTATGAAAGGACCCGTGAACTGAATAATTTCCTTTATCGTACCTCCCATGATCTGGCAGGCCCGCTGGCACGGATAAAAGGCTTGCTCAAACTTATCAATTCACCGATGAATGCGATTGATCCTAAACAGTATCTGGATCGCCTCAACATGACCACAGAAAAGCTCGCGGAAGTGATCGGACGGCTTGAATCAATCAGTAAAATAAATGTAACTCCTTTATTGCCTGAAAAAATAAGTCTTCAGGAATTGCTTGAGGAAATCGTACAAAAAACAAAAAATGGATCTACGATCGAACCGGAGATAGTCATCACGGGGGAAAAATCCATTACTACAGACAAAAATCTGTTAGGTCAAATCCTTCAGAATCTGCTCCAGAACAGCTACCACCATATCGACCGGAGGGAAATGGACAAAAAAATATTCGTTGATATTTCCAATCACAAAAATTTAACCATATTGGTAGGCGATACGGGGACGGGTATAATCGATGGTCATGAAAAAAAAATATTTGACCTCTTTTTCTCCAGCACCGATAAAAATGACCGGGCCGGAATCGGCTTATACTTCGCAAACATTGCCGCAAAAAGGCTGGGTGGGAAAATATCCTTAAAGCATAATAGAAAACCAACCATTTTTGAGGTAACGATTCCAAGTTCCCGCAGCAAAATATACAGGATTTAATCTTTACCTGAATCTTGCGCAAACCAATAAACAGGGATAATATTTCTTTCCCGATGCACCCGGATATTTTGCATTTGATCTATCTTCGTATCTTCAGAGGAAGGTGAAACGATGAAAAAGGGTACGACACGAAAAAACCGGAGTTTCAAAAATAAGTTAGTTCGATTGAGTTTTTACCTAGCAGGGGTTGTTATTCTTGCCTGTGCTTTCTTTTTTCTTCTGGTTTACCTGGGTGCATTCGGTCCGCTGCCTGGAGAACGGGAACTGGCAGCCCTAAAAGATGAGCGGGCTACCCTTGTCTTCAGTGCCGACAATAAGATGATCGGGAAAATTTTTGCAAAAAATCGAACCCCAATTTCCCTGGATATCCTTCCCAAACAGTTGATTGATGCACTCATCGTTACCGAAGACATCCGGTTTTATGAACACAATGGGATCGATGGCCGGAGTCTGGTGAGGGTAATATTCAAAACCATCCTACTTGGCAATAAATCAGCCGGAGGCGGCAGCACCATTACACAACAATTAGCAAAAAATCTTTACGGACGAGAAGATTTTGGTAAATTTTCACTTGCAATCCACAAAATCCGTGAATCCATTCTTGCCGTGAGACTGGAGAAAGTATTTTCAAAAGAAGAAATCCTTATTCTGTATCTCAACTCCGTTCCCTTAGGGGAGGACGTTTACGGCATTGAAGCTGCCAGCAACCGTTATTTTAATAAACATGTTGGAGATCTTACAACCGAAGAATCCGCCCTGTTGATCGGAATGCTTAAAGGGAATACGTATTACCACCCCAGATTACATCCCGAAAGGGCCCTTGACAGACGAAATCTGATTATTGACCTGCTGCATCAGCACCAGAAAATATCGGATGAACAGGCAAAAGACCTTAAAGATAAACCCTTATCACTCGATTACTCGAATTTAAGTAGGGAGGGTCCTGCTCAGTATTTTCTTTTCCAGGTTGAAAAAGAAGCCCGCAGGATCCTTGAGGATTTGAAAAAAGAGAACGGGGAATCATTTGATATAGAAAAGGACGGTCTTCAAATTGAAACCACACTTGATTCAAGACTCCAGGAACTCGCCCGGTCCGCAATCAAAAAACATCTTCAACCCATGCAGTTGCTGTTGGATAAAGATCCGGGCATCGGCCCTGAAAAAAGGATCATGGCACAGAGATATGATCCTCAGGATATTAAACTGAGGGAAATCTGGACCTGGGACGGAGTGAAGGTAGAAAATATATCGGAATCTGACAGCGCCTGGCATTACCATAAAATGCTACATGCGGGTATGCTGGCGCTGGAACCGGGAACCGGGAAAATTCGTGTCTGGATCGGCGGAAATCATTTCAGGTATCTTCCATATGACCTGGTTCTGGCTAATCGAATGATCGCTTCAGCATTTAAACCGGTAATTTATGCAACAGCCCTGGAGGAAGGCTTCGAACCCTGTGACTATTTTGACAATGAAATAAAAACCTATGAAAAATACGATGACTGGACACCCAGAAACTACGATGGAAGCAGTGGCGATGAAGTTGCAATGTGGTATGCCCTTTCCAGATCGCTTAACCTGCCGACCGTAGACCTGTTTTTCAGGATCGGATTTAAAAGGATTGAAGAAATGTGCTTCCGCCTGGGGATCGAACAGATTCCGGATAACTCACCTTCGATTGCCCTGGGTGCCCTTGACCTTTCTTTATGGGATATGGTTCCCATTTACGGCACCTTCGCGGACGCTGGCAGAAAATCGGATCCGGTAATGATTGAGAGAATCCTGGATTCCAATGATCAGGTTATTTATAAAAATAATCCGGGTGAAAGTGGAAATATCCTGGATGCGGAAATTACGCATGCGCTTAACGCCATGCTGCAAAATGCCGTAAATCAGGGAACAGGCTCACGTTTAAGAAGTCAGTTTAAAATCACTGCTGAACTTGCAGGCAAGACGGGCACATCCCAGAATTACAGCGATGCCTGGTTTTATTATTATAATCCCGGTTTGGTTTGTGGCATCTGGGTGGGTGCTCATGACCCGAAGGTGCATTTTTCTTCAGGTACCGAGGGCAGCGGATCTTCACTGGCCCTTCCGATTGCAGGTTATATGATTAAAAGGATAGAAGGCGAACCATCCCTTAAAAAAGATTACCTGAAAAGTTTTAACATACCGGTCGTTTATCGGGATCAGATGGCTTGTGAGAGCATTCGCACAAAGGGAGCATTGAACCGCTTTTTTGAAAATGTATTTGGTAAAAAAGAGGAACAGGATACCAACCAGCCGGAAGAATCAAAAGTAAAACGGTTCTTTAAAAACCTATTTGGAAAAAAGAAAAAATAGTTGCCCTACTCGAAAAAAAATTATTGAAAAACTGGGATTAATGCCGTTCCCGTCTTGTTTTTGCAAAATTTGCCAAAATTTAATCATTGGAATAGTTTAAATATTCAATTTTTTTTTTATACCTTATTTTTTCAACTAAAAATTCTGATCATGGAAGATTTTAGTAAAAAACTATTTCGAGCTGGAATTACCTTATTTGTGATAAGTTTCACATTTCTCTTGATGCTATTGATGTTTATTCATTAATTCTTCATCAGAAAGGTCACTTCTCGGATATAAAACAGATTCAATTCTTCAGGATTTTCAGTGCTGAAGGACTTTTTTATGAAATCTGACTGGATCCATCCAACGGTATTTCAAAGAATGAATGAATCATTCAGCATGAACGGATTCCGTTAATTGCATTTAAGCGATATACTTACTTACTGGTTGACTGCATCCATTTTCGCGCTAAACCCTATACCATATCTTTATTATTCCCGTCCTGCGCCAAATGCCCAAAAAATAATTTGTTGTCCTTTCTCAAAAAGAGCTGCCAATCCCAATAGAGGACCCGCGGCCAGAACCGTATAGACATAAATTGGATTCACCATATTAATCAGCGCACTCACAAGTTGTATGCTGAGGATGGTAATGGAAAATCCGATACAGTTTACAATGGTCAGGGCGGTACCTTTAGATTCCGCCATTACATTCTGAGCGACGAGGGTTGAAAATAAGGGAGAATCTGCAATTACAGTCATCCCCCAAACCGTTAGAAAAAGTACAAGTAATTCGTTAGAATTAAAATAAAAAATCACAGGTGAAAGAAGACAGCATCCACAGGAAAGTAACAACGCATGAAAGGCTGTTATTTTTGTACCGAGTAGTTGCGATAAGTAGGCCCCTATAACACATGCAATCCCACCAACTCCAATGATGAAAAAGGATAAAAAAGGCACATTCAAGGTTGTTCCCGGATGTAACCCTGCGTAGGTGGTTAAAATAAAAGGTACAAATGCCCAGAAAGCATACAACTCCCACATATGACCAAAATACCCAAACGCAGCCGACCTGAAACGTGGATTTTGAAAAACGTAGAGAGAGGTCTTAAAATCGAAATGCATCCTTGGTTTCCGATAGGGTCCGTCGGGCACCAGTAAATACATCAGCATTCCGCCCAAGGTGGCTAGTGATGAAGTAATGTAAAGGACAATACGCCAGGGTATATCAGCCGAAAATCCCTTTAATAAATGGGGGAATGCAGTCCCCAATACCAACGCACCTACCAGAAACCCAAGTGATCTTCCAAGTCCTTTTTCGTAATAATCCGACGCGATCTTCATCCCTACCGGATAAATGCCGGCCAGGAAAAATCCGGTGAAAAACCGGAAGGTCATTAAACTGGCGAAGGAATTCCATTCCAGCGCCATGCCCAGATTGAATACACTTCCTGCCAACGCACTGAAGAAAAAAACACGTGAAGGGGGAAAACGGTCGGCTATTGTCAGCAGGGCAAATGTAAGCGTACCGGCAATAAATCCGAATTGAACCGATGAGGTCAGGTGACCCAGCGCACTGTCCGCCAGATTGAAATCAGCAACCAGGTTACCCATCACTGCATTACCTGCAAACCAGAGGGAGGTGCAGCAGAACTGGGAAATGACAATTACCGGCAGGACCCACTTTCGTTTCATTTTACAGATAAACTTTTTGATTGTTTTATTGATCTGGGGAGAAAGTGTAGCACCAGGCCTCCCCTTCCAGCACCGTTTCTTCCCCTCTCCGTGTAATCCTGATTTTCAGATGGGTAACTGGTTTTGATTTATGGATGTTTAGTATTTCTGCTTCTGCAGTGATGGTATCCCCGATAAAAACAGGAGCAGTGAATTTCCAGTTCTGACTAAGAAAAACCGTACCCGGACCCGGCATATCCATCGCAACCAACGCGTGCAGGAGCCCGGTAGTCAGCCCTCCCTGGACCACCCGTTTTCTGAATTTCGTTGACGCAACGAATGATTCATCGAAGTGGAGCGGATTGTAATCCCCGCTCAATTCTGCATAGGTTTTCACATGTTCCTCTGTTAGGGTTATCTTGCGGGTTGCCTTCTGGCCGATCCGTAGTTCCATTACCTGATTATTTAATGCAGCCTTTCTTATACAAATGATCTCGAAAAAGGACTGGAAAATGCAGGACCGTAATGCACCGTCCCTTTAAACTAGTTTATTTTACAATCTCACAATTTAGTGTTTCGTTAAGTAAAATCCTATCTTCCTGCTTTCTCAAAAATGGAATAGTCATCCTCCTGACAGTACGGATTTGTAATCATAGGATTCTTTCGAAACATTATTTAAATCGGATTGAATGAGCGATACGGATATCTTAAATGCTGAATTCTTATTAAAAAACGTTCGCAGGGGAATACGATTATTAATTTCAAATCACCAAGAGAATCCAAGAATTACATGGGTAGGAATAAATCATCATTAGCAGATAATAATTTGTGGACCGAAATTTCTTAATTTTAATCCGAATCATAGAAACAAAATGAAGACCATGCAAGATTTATCAGAAATTGATTCTTTAAAAAAAGAAATTGAAGTCCTCAAATCAAAAAAGAAAAAGGATTTCTGGGATATTCTTCAGATACTGTTAGGGACCACCCTAATCCCGGTTGCAATTGCCGTTGCAGGTTACTTTTTTTCTTCTTCCCTGAAAAGTGCTGAAATAAGGTCAAACGAATACCTGACGAACATGCAGGTTAAACTTGATTCAATGCAGGCAATCCAGGAAGAAAAACTGGCACGATTAAGTATTAAAGTCAATCAGGCCAATCTTGTATCCAACTTTTTTGAGGCTCTGTTAAGCCAGGATTTACTTCGGAAAAAATTGGCAATTGAAGCAATTTTGATTGCCCTGCCCGATGAAGGACCTAAACTTGTTCAAATTGTGTCGATTAGCGATCCTGCCTCTGCAGTTCAAAGCTTTGCACAGGAATCATTAAATAAGCGTAGGACAAAACTAGTCAACGAAATGTTTCATCCTGACAAAGACGTTCGAATTAATGCCTATAATGAACTATTCCACGGATGGCGTGACGATCCCGAAATTATCCCTCTCCTGGTTGAGTCTTCAAAAGAAAATATGGACAATGCGGATGGTATCTATAATACTGCATTATTATTCAACCAGTTACCCGTTAAATCACTGGAAGCCTTTGAACAAGAAATTAATGAGTTTATTGAAGAAGCGGAAACGGTAGGTCCCCAAACCAAAAAGAAGACGGATCAATTGCAAGAAAAATTAGCCATCAGAAGAATTAATTAGGTGTCCACGATGCCGGTCCGGGAAAAAAAAGTTTTCTCAAACCGGAATACCCGGCCTTCCCGGCAAAAGGTTTATTTTCTTGTCTATTTTAAAAACTTTTATATAGTCAATATTTGTTTGAAATAAAATTTAACCTGAAAAATCGAACAGGTACAAAAACATGGATTTAATTCCGGTAAAAGTTGAATGTCATTCCGGATACAAAGCCGATGAGTATCCAAAAAAATTCATTTGGGATCGTATCGAATTTGATATCATTGAAATAATTGACCGTTGGTACGAGGCCTATAATAAATCTTCCTCACAGACAATAAATTATTATAAAATTAAAACAGACCTGGCAGGAAGCTTTTTGTTAAGGCATGAAACAGAAAATGACAGGTGGTATCTGGTGGTGTAAATATATTTCCCTGAAGCTGGCGCGGATGTTGCGCGAAGGTCAGGCCCCCCGTAGGCGCTAAGGTCCCCTTAGTGCCTCAAAATATACTATATGATTTAATACCATACCCACATTACATTTCCAATACCTGAACCGGACTGCTTAGGTTCGCGCTGCTCAACCTCCACTCATGAGGTTCATTGACAAATCCTGCTTCGACCGGATTGTTATGTATATAATTTTCCTTCTGGTCTATCATCCAGGCTGACTCCAGCCAGAATGGATGATTGTCGTGCTTCCAGATCTGATATTCCTGTTTTTGAGGACTTTGAATGCCATACTGTTTAAATTGTTCGATCATCCATTCTTTCCTGCTTTCCACCGGATTGTTCCGGATCAGTTTCAGCAATTCTTTGGCTGTAAAAGATTTAAAATCCCTCAAAAGATCACTTAGCTTGCCCTGTTTCCTTGAAGCAATCCAATGGACATGACTGGGCAAAATGCAATAACAAAATAATTCCAATCCTTTATTTTCCTGGCAGAACCGGATATTTTCAACTAAAAAATCCTGATATTCTCTGCGCACGAATACGTCAATCCATCCAACCACACTAAATGTAACAAAATATAATCCTCCATCGTGTGTTTTATATTTTTCTGACATAACCGGTAGGATTTATAATAATTTGAAGTTAAAACAGGTCAGTTCATAATCAATGGTTGTCCTTAAATTTTATCAATCGCTTGTTTAGCTGACGTTTTTTTCAAAGGCACTAAGGGGACCTTAGCGCCTACAGGGGACTAAGGTGACCTTAGCGCCTACAAGAGGTGCTTTTGCCTCGGAAAA
>Ga0209536_100010767_pt1 | contig 13453 bp, 12 predicted proteins | sample DeeMarSeWOR28_12_FD_187461 | JGI IMG/M metagenome (GOLD analysis project Ga0209536, IMG submission 187461) | Marine sediment microbial communities from White Oak River estuary, North Carolina - WOR-2-8_12 (SPAdes) (version 2) | ecosystem: Environmental > Aquatic > Marine > Intertidal zone >...
TTGTTGACAGATTGAACACTAATTGATTATTCTGTGGCAAAGACAAAGGTCAATTTTGGGTTAAAGAACTGATTGGAACCGGTACATAATACTAACTCATGAAAAGACGAGCAATTCTTTCGGTTTATGACAAGACAGATATCGTGAATTTTGCCTGGGGGCTTAGTGACCTTGGCTGGGAATTAATCGCCAGTGGCGGGACCGCTCGCTTACTAGATGCGGCCGGTTTGAATGTGGTGCCGGTCTCGTCCTTAACCGGGGCAGCGGAAATGTTAGGCGGCCGGGTAAAAACGCTACATCCAGCTATTCACGGCGCTATCCTGGCCCGCGACACGCCCGGTGACCAGGAAGAGTTGGCCGTTCAGGGAATAGAAAACATCGATCTGGTAGTCAGCAACCTTTACCCCTTCCAAGAAACCATCACCCAACCGGGAGTGACCCTGGAGCAGGCTGTGGAACAGATCGACGTTGGTGGGGTCACTTTGTTACGGGCAGCAGCCAAAAACTTCGCCCGGGTCACCGTCCTTTGTGATCCGGCCGACTACCAAAACGTGCTGACTGAACTGCAAGAAAATGGATTAGTGGGTGAGATGACACGTCGCAGGTTGGCGGTCAAAGCTTTCATCAAGACCAGTGATTATGATACAGCCATCACGTCTTATTTAAGGCAGCTAGATGAAGAGGCACCAGCAACCATAGATGCCACCGATAATCTACCGGACTACCTGGCTCTGGATCTGGTGAAGATACAATCGCTGCGCTATGGTGAAAATCCCCACCAGGCAGCGGCGCTCTATAGCCGGACGGCCACAACAGGTCCTTTGGGAGGTAAGTTGCTACAGGGGAAAGCGCTCTCCTACAACAATCTATTGGATCTGGATGCAGTCTGGCAGGCGGCGACAAGTTTCGACGAACCGGCTGTGGCCATCGTCAAACATTTATCCCCTTGTGGAATAGCCACAGCTGAAACACCAGCCGCCGCCTTTCCGTTAGCCCTGGCCTCGGACCCAGTCTCGGCTTTTGGCGGTGTGTTTGCCGTAAACCGGCCGGTGGAGGACTCTTTCATCGCCGCCGCAGATGTCGCAGGGCTATTTGTCGAAGCCATTATTGCCCCAGATTTTAGCAAAGGCGTCCAAGCTTGGTTTGCAAACCATAAGAGGAACTGCCGACTGGTTGCTTTAGGAGACGGGGAGGCCTCGTTTAGGCTGGAGATGAGGGGTATACAGGGTGGTTATGTCGTTCAAGAGGTGGACAGGGGCGACCCGGAATCAGCCAATTGGCAAGTAGTCAGCCAGCGCCAGCCAACGGACGTTGAATGCCGGGCGATGCGCTTTGGCTGGCAAGCGGTACAACATGTCAAGTCGAACGCCATCGTTTTGGCGGTTGCTCACGCGAATGGCGCCCTGGCGACTGTGGGGATAGGCGGTGGGCAACCAAGCCGCGTCGATGCCGTGCAAATGGCCGTGGCCAAAGCTGGCGAACGGGCATCCGGGGCTGTGATGGCCTCAGATGCCTTTTTCCCCTTTGCCGATGGGGTTGAGGTGGCGGCCGAAGCGGGCATTAAGGCTGTTATCCAACCCGGGGGCTCGGTTAGGGACGAGGAGGTGATAAACGCGGCCGACCGGTTGGGGTTGGCCCTGGTTTTTACTGGGATTCGCCACTTCAAACATTGACACACGATTCGTTTGTCCTGTATGTTGTTTGATGCCATGATAAACATTGCGAGGGGCAGTAAAGAGACATGTTGCCGGCCGATCAGTTAGAATCACTGGTTCTGACACTCCATGACATCGGGGCCGTGCGTATCGGCCGCTTTGAGTTGCATAGCGGCCGTATGTCGCCAATCTACATCGACCTGCGATTGTTAGCTTCTTTCCCCAATGCGCTCCGGGAGGCAGCGGCCGCGTATCGTCACCGGTTAAAAACCCTCACTTTTGATCGAATAGCGGCAACACCTTTGGCCGGTTTGCCTATCGGCACGGCAATCTGCCTGGATATGAATTTGCCGCTGATTTACCCGCGTAAGACGCTTAAGGGTTATGGTACCGGCAAACAGATCGAGGGGCAGTGGGAGATCGGGCAGACGGCCGTCGTGGTCGACGATCTGATAACCTCCGGCGATAGTTTGCTGAAGGGGATAACTTTTTTGAAAGCGGCCGGGTTGCGTGTCAATGAAGCTGTCGTTTTAATCGATCGCGAGCAGGGAGGGCGAGAGGCCTTAGAGGAACAAGGGTATCGTCTGTACAGCCTGATGACGATCGGTCAGTTATTGGCTATTATGGAAAGTAAGGAACGGATCACGTCGCACCAACGAGCCCGAATATTACAGGGACTAAGACAGAAGTGACAGCATTAAAGTGACTGTTACCTGTGTAAGGAGAAAAAATGGTTAGTGCAGTAGTGCTATTGACGGTGGAGCGGGCCAGGATCAATCAAGTGGCAGAAACCTTGTCTGGGATGCAAGGGGTGTCCGAAGTGTACTCCGTTGGTGGCCGGTACGACCTGGTGGCCATCATTCGCGTCAAGGACAACGAGTCGCTGGCCGAGTTGATCACCAACCAAATGTTGTTGGTAGAAGGGATCGATGATTCGGAAACCCTTATCGCTTTTCGGGTTTACTCGCGCCATGATCTGGAGAAGATGTTCTCCATCGGCATGTAGCATTCATCGTCTAAGCTTTTGTAACCATTTCGACCTTCCTGCATCTAAGATAGTAGTAAGCGAGGAGTAGCACGCGTTTGATTACAGCGTTGTTGACCCATCGTAGAAACATCCTAATTTGTCGATGTTACTCCTCTTAGATGATGTTTGGAGGACAGATTAAATGGAAATGGTTATTGACTTCCCTGGGGGTGCCCGGGTGGATGCCCATTTTGGACCTTATACCGTGGTCACCGATCAACCCCCTCATGGTGGCGGGCAAGGCCTGGCGCCAACGCCTTTCGCCACCTTTTTAGCCTCAATTGGCACTTGCGCTGGCATTTACGTCTCGGGCTTTTGCCGGCAACGCGGTATCTCAACCGAAGGGATCCGTATTATCCAAACCTTAGAAGCCAACCCGCTTAACGGGATGGTCAGTAAAGTGAAGCTGGACATTCAGTTGCCGGCAGAATTTCCCGAGAAGTATAAGACGGCCGTGATCCGCTCGGCCGACCAATGTGCGGTTAAAAAGCACTTCGAGCAGCCACCTCAATTTGAGATTAGCACCAGCACGGTAGCTGAAAAAGTAACTGTGTAAAGACCGATATCCCGGTCGTGGTCCGATTAGGAGCCGGCGGCCGGATGCTCTCCTTATCCTCCTTTTGGCAAGCCCGCGGTTTGTTGGTCGCGGGCTTTTGCCGTTTTAGGGATCAAGGATTGAGGGATCACTTACCCATGGACGAGGGGTAATACACACATAAAAATATGAAAATTGGACAAGATCTAATAAATTTGGATAATTGTAGATAACGCACAGCGCATAGGGATCACCTGATACGGGTCCTTTATTGACTCTAAACCCGTGAAAAATCTCGCTAGAAGGCGAATGTATTAATAATTGCAATCGAAACCTGTGACGGAGGCGACGATGCTTATACTGGTAATTATTACGGTGTTCCTATTCTCACTCACCTGTGCGTTCCTTTTATGGGCGTGCGTCTGTCTTGCTGCATCTGTAGACAGCCCGACCAGAAACGAGAAGGAGCCTATTTCAGTTTACGACAACCTCTATCACTAACGCGGTTGCGTTTTCATTACCATCCATCTTCCAAGCCCTCAATTTCACCGACGAATTCTGAAGCGCAGGCTCTTGCCCTTTCAGTGAAATTACACGCGAACGATGTTAGGCAAGATCACCGGTCGTGAATGGGTTTTATGATAAAAGAAGTTCTGCAAGGTTTCGCGCACCATTTGCCCGTAATCGCGGCTGTTTTGACGGCCGTTCCGTCTTAAATCCCGCTTTAGTTCTGCTCGAGCTGCTTCCATCAGGTCACCCGAGGCATCCATGTGCAGGAATCCACGGCTAAGAAGCTGAGGTTCGCCAGCCAGTTTACGCTGCTTGTTTATCGGTACATAGGCGACCACAAATCCATCCTGAGCCAGTCGCTCCCGGTCACGCATCACTCGCTCCCCAATTTCACCCACCAGGAAACCATCCACAAACACATCATTGGCTGGAACCGTCTCCTCGAGCCAGGCCTTTTGACCATTCGTTACCCAGGATGCCCCATTTTGCAGGATGAATACATCCTTGGCATTCATGCCGGTTTTTTGAGCCAGGCGAGCGTGCAAATGGAGATGGCGCGTTTCCCCGTGCACCGGGATAAGGAACCGAGGACGGACTGTTTCCAGCATAATGCGCATATCTTCCTGGTTGCCATGCCCAGAAACGTGGACCGTCGCCAGCGGTCCATAAATGACATCTGCGCCGCGAGCAAACAGATGGTTCAACATCCGGCCCACGTCTTCCTCGTTACCGGGGATGGTGCCACCGGAAATGATGATGGTATCCTCCACGTGCACCTGGACCTGTTTGTGCTCGCCCTGGGCCATGCGGTTCAGAGCCGAGCGGGGCTCACCCTGCGATCCCGTGGAAAGGATGACAAGTTTACCGTTTGGCACTTTGCTTCCAATGTCCACTAACAAACCTTTGGGCACCTGTAAATATCCTAGTTCAGAGGCCAGCTCTATATTTTGTTGTAAGCTACGGCCGGTGAGAGCCACCTTTCGACCGTATTTGTGGGACAACCACATGATCTCTTGTAGTCGGGCCAGCACCGAGGAAAAAGTAGCGATGATAATTCGCCGGCCGGTGGCTTCGGCAAAAAGTCCGTCCAACGTGTTGGCTACCAATCGTTCCGTTGGCGTCCGGCCAGGTTGGTCGGCATTTGTACTGTCGCCCAGCAGGGCTAGGACGCCCTTGGGTGTGAGCTGGCGTAGCCGTTTTAAATCAGTGGTGCGGCCGCCTGTTGGAGTTTCGTCCAGCTTGTAGTCGCCAGTGTGGACCACAGCGCCAATGGGGGTGTCTATGACCAGACCCACGGCCGCCGGAATAGAATGAGCCACGGCAAAGGGACTGATCTGGAACGGTCCCAGTTGAAATGTCCCTTTGTCATCGACCACTTGCAAATTGGCACGCTTGGCCAAGCCCATCTCTTCCAGTTTTCGCTTGACCATACCCAGTGTCAAGGCAGTGCCGTATATTGGCACCCCGGACACAGGGGCGTCGAGACGTTCCAACAAATAAGGTAAGCCGCCAATATGGTCCTGATGACCATGGGTCAGTACAATACCGCGCAAGATATCCTGATTGTTCACGATGGTATCGAATTGGGGCAGCACAAAGTCAATGCCGTACATATCATTCTCGGGGAACATCACCCCGCAGTCGATGATAATTTGGTTGCGGCCATATTCGAGAATTGTCAAATTTTTTCCAATTTCCCCCAGGCCGCCTAGGGGGACAATCTTTAGGTTTTTACTCATAGTCTTGTCTAGTTCGTTTATTTCCTTTACCGCTTATTATTTTTGCGTCGTAGATAAAGCGCTCTTAGCCATATGCTTTTGGCGCCCAATAATTCTCAGGTTGTGCCATAACACAGGCATAACCAACGACTTGGGTTAAACTATCTTAAAATTTCTGAAATCTTTGCGGGACGAGAGTCGAGCGAGGGTCCAGATACTTACAAGAAAGGCATGCGGTGTTACATTCGCATAGGATGATACCACAATTGCATTAGATTGGCATTAGCATTAAGGTGTCGCATTGTTCGTGATTTAGCGATCATTAAAAGTCATTGTGCCAGATATGGATATTGCTCTATGATTATAAATGGCCTATACTATTATTAGCGAAAAATCTGTATTGCATGATTAAGCATATGTCTGCCGTCCAGACTCTGAGCGTCTGGGCGGCTTTTTTTTAAATACAGACCAACTGAAAAAACAAAGGAGAGTATCAATCATGGCAGATCAAGAAGAAACTGGAACCGTGAAATGGTTTGACGTACGGAAAGGCTATGGTTTCATCGAGCGAGATAGCGGTAACGACATATTTGTCCACTCTTCGGCGATGGACGATCCTTTTGCCAGGCCCTTGGAGGATGGTGAGCGTGTAACCTTTGTCGTCGGTGAAGGCCGAAAGGGGCCAGCAGCGCAAAACGTACGCCGTATAACAGAGTGATCCACCATGAACGGAATTGAGCCAGAAAAAGGGCTAACTGATTTCCCGTACCTAGCTGTCTTCAGTTGCAAAAGAGTCGCCATAATATGTTGTGACATGGAGGAAATATTTGGTTAAGGTCAAGCGACGAGCCAATGAATCAGACGAACAACTCATACGACGCTTTCGTAAGCAGGTGACAAAAAGCCGGGTTATGAGCGAGCTACGCCGCCGCCGGTGGCATCTATCGAAAAGTGAGGCACGGCGCCTCAAGAAAAAGAAGGCCATCCGGCGCCTCAGGCGTAATTCGCAGCGATACTAATAAATATCCAGTTTTGTCCTGGTTCGTTGTGGACAAGCATCCTAAGTTTGGGCATCGCTTATCCTATTCTACTTCAGTTTTCCAAGCTCGAGAGTAACGAGAGGATTGATCATGAACGTAAGTGTAAATAGTGTTCGGCAGTATGAGCCTGGCGATTGGATCGTCCACTGCCATCATGGCGTTGGTCGAATTAAAGCGGCCGAACGAAAGCGAATGGGAGGCAAGGAAACCACATATTTTCGTATCGAGATGACCGATAGCATGATTTGGATCCCGGTGGGGACCATGGATGATGGGCGGGTACGATCAGTAGCAGAAAAGACTGATTTCCAGCAAGCGATTGAAGTGTTGACCAGGCAACCGGGCGAGATGGATTCGAATATGAATATCCGCAGGATACGAATCAACGAGGTCATCACCGAGAATAAGCCCGTAACTACGGCACGCCTGGTTAGGGATATGTTCGCTCGCCAGCAATCAAAAGGAACGCTAAATGAAGGTGAACGTCGAGCTTATCGATCTCTTTGTGATCGCTTAATACAAGAGTGGGCCGTGTGCATGGAAATAGAGGTAGGGACAGCTCGTAACTTATTGGACCAATTGTTACGGTTTGGGAAAAATTCGGCGCTTGGCGATGCCTAATCCGGCGCAGTAGGCGATATACCTTTGCCCCATAAGCTCACTCGACGGAAATCCTTTGATTGCCGTCAACCACGAAGTAGCTCCGGTCGATTTTAAGCAACCTCGGAGGTGGAAGGGCAACGCCCGGCCATATCCCCATTTTGCCGCTCCTCCGACTTCAATATGTGAAAATACCCTGCATTACTCTAATCGTCGCCAGCAGACACTGCTGTAGAGTAGTCAACTCATGTATCAGCGCTTGACCGACTACATTTCTTCCCCGGCAGCAAAGGCATAAGCCAGAGCCTGCTCGAAAGACATCTCCCTACCTGTCTGCCAGGCTGTGTCAAAAGCTTCTGCCTCCATCATCTGGCGAACTTGGGCGATGTAGTTGTCTATCTCCACCCGGTCGGCCGGTTGCAAGGTGGCGGCCATTCGTTCGAAAATCCCTTCCGAGGCCCCCAATATCGTGGCTGCCTGCACGACACGCCCTTGAGAGGCCAAGGGTCCGGCCAACATCGACAAGGCAATGGCGCTATGGTATTCGAGCTTGAGCTTATGCAGCAAGGCCAACCCGGCCAGGCAACACCTTTCGGCTTGCTGATAGTCACCCTGGCGCTGAGCGACGTAACCCAGGTTCAAAAGGGCGATGGCTTCGCGACGTCTGTTTCCAGTTTCACGGCAGATGGCCAGCGATGACTCGTAAGCCACCCGGGCTCGTTCTAAGTCTCCCACCAGGCGGTTCAGCTCTCCAAGTTGGTTATAGCTCCAGGCCAGACCGGCCTGATCGTCGGTCTCTCTGAACAGGTTCTGGGCTTTTTCAATTAGCGTGATGCCATCACCGTACGTCTCTGGCTGAGTCGTTGCATGGGCACTGAGCCAAAACAAGGCCCAGGCCCAGCTCACCATCTCCCCGGCTTCGCGAGCGATGTTCAATGCCTGTTGATTCCAGCGCTTACCTCTGGCGTGATCACCGGTGGCAAAAGCCAGCATGCCGGCGCCATTAAGCACTTTGGCCTGGATTCCGGGTGAGATCTGTTCGCTCTCCAACCGGGCTAGCGCTAGCCGAATCCACTTCTCACCCTCAGAGATAGGACCTTCATAGTACCAAAATTCGGATAGGGCTCCGGCCAAGCGTAATCCCAATTCTGGATCACCACCGCCGATGGCCCAACTCAAGGCTGCCCGCAGGTTGTCATACTCTGCCCTAAGGCGGGCCGACCAATTTTCCTGATCGGGCCCCCTCAGCTCCGGTTCGGCCTGCTCAGCCAATTCGGCAAAGAAGACGGCATGTCGTCGCTGTATGGCCTCCACTTCGCCGCTCTCGGCCAGTCGCTCGCGGGCAAACTGGTGGATCGTATCCAAAAAGAAGAATCGTGGTACTCCATCTGGTCCGTCCCCGCGGTGAAGCAGGCTCTTGTTTAACAGGGACTCGACGCCAATCAGGGTGCTCATGCCCAGTCCAGGTTGGCACACCTCCTGTAGGGCGTCCAAGCTGCGGCCGCCTTGGAAAACGGCCAGCCGGCTAAATAATTGCTTTTCTGCCATATCCAGTAGGTCGTAGCTCCAACCGATGGCCGCCTGTAGCGTTTGGTGCCGGGCCTCCAGGTCGCGTGGGCCGCCGGATAGTGCATCCAATGAATTGTCGAGAAGGGAAAGCAGATAGTTGGGCGGAATAGCTTTAGACCTGGCAGCGGCTAGTTCTATGGCCAGCGGCAGGCCGTCAAGCCGGATGCAGATCTCAGCCACGTCTTGAGCGTTCTTCTCGGTTAGCCGGAAGTTGGGATTAGAAAGTTGGGCATGGCGCACAAACAGGGCCACCGATTCATATTCAGAAAGTTCGGCCGTCGGTTTGGTCCGGTCGGGGATGGCCAACGGGGATACTGGATATTCTTGTTCACCATAGAGATGCAAGATCTCGCGACTGGTCACCAAGATGTCCAGGCCGGGGACGGCGGCGATCAGTTCGCTGACGACAGGCGCAGCAGTGACGATCTGCTCAAAGTTGTCCAACAACACTAGACAATGTCGGTCGCGCAGGTGATCTTTGATGCTATCCACCGGCGTTCGGGCCGGGCCTTCTTTCAGCCCCAACGCTCGGGCTATCCGGCCAGCAACCAGGTCAGGGGTAAAAATAGGGGCCAGATCGACGAAGAAGATCCCATCCTGGTAATGGCCTGATAAGGTTCGCGCCACATGCAATGCCAGGCGTGTTTTGCCCACCCCGCCGGGTCCGGTTAGGGTTACCAGGCGGCAATTGGGTTCCTTGAAAAGGGCGACGACCTCGCCTAATTCCCGTTCCCGGCCAATAAAGGGCGTCGGCCGATCGGGTAAACTGCTCAGGAGTACAGGTTTGGCAATGGCAGGCAATTCGACCGGTTGGCCCCTTTTGATGGCTTCCAGGGCCGCACCTACCAGTCGGATCGATTGAATGCGGGCTGCTGGGTCTTTGACGAGTGTGAGTTCAATCAGGCGGATCAGGTCAGGGGGCAAGCCCGGCCGGAGCTGGTCTAAGGGAGGTGTTGGTTCATTCAGGATGGCATGAATCAGCTCAGGCGTACTGCTACTATCAAAAGGCAAGCGGCCAGCCAGCATCTCATACAGCATGACCCCAAATGACCAGATATCTGTTCGTTCATCCGCTTCTTCCCCGAGAAACGACTCGGGTGGGATGTAGGCTAGAGTGCCGGCAAAACCGCCGGGCTGGGAGAGCGTCGTACGCTGCACATAGTGGGCAACGCCAAAATCACTCAATCGCGGGGTGCCGTCTTCAGATAGGAGCACGTTCTGAGGCTTTAAGTCGCGGTGAACAATGCCGAGACGATGGGTGCGAGTCAGGGCATCGGCTAGATCTAGCCCGATTTCCAGAACGCGTTCGACCAGAAGTTGGGGCTGTTCTCGTAAAAGATCGTGGAGAGAGCCACCTTCGACGTACTCCATGATCAGGTAATGGACGCCATCCTGTTCGACCACGTTGAGCCAATTGACAATATTAGGGTGATCCAATTGGCGCAGGGCGTCGCCTTCACGTAGGAACCGCTCCAACAGGGTTGGGTGCTCCTCTAAAACTTCCGGCTTGAGCACTTTGATGGCCACCGGCCGGTTTAACTCCTGATCTAGGCCACGATAAAGTGGGCCCATCATCCCTTGGGCGATGAGGGCGACGATGGCATAACGATCCCCGATAAGCGTGGCTTCCTTCATGATCGAACTTGGATAACGTTACAATGGTGGCCCAATAACTGTAGGATACCCGCTGTTGAAAATCGGGCAATCATCTATCACTTCAAAATCTCGTCAGACAAATCAACCGGAATTGGGATTTAATCAGAGAGAGTTTAGCCAAAGAGTATGAAATCATTGCCCGATACATCTTGCCAGAATTAAGGAAGGCGTAGGCTGAGTCGAGGGCATAAACCCATGTTGCCAGGGGCTCATATTTATCATGCGATTATGGACCAGTGGGATGAGGTTATAGCCGAAGACCCACAGAAGTATGTTTCAGTATTCCTTGAGTTTGCAGGGCTAGTCGAACTGGTTTGTGTCTGGCCTAGGATCAATCTTTGGTGCGCCGATTCTTGACGATGAGGATCAGTACCAGGGCCACGAGGCCGAAAAGTAGCGCTGGGAGCCAAACAGGAAAATTAAGCAAGGCTTCCGGGATGTCCTCTGGCGATACTTTGGCACTGGACCAACTAACGCCGCTGGCCTTGGCCCCGGCCGTGTTCGCACCGGAGAAGTCGGCACCACTCACGTTTACACCTAGCCAACGGCTGTTGGTCAGATCCGCACCGGTCAGGTCGGCATCTTCCAAATTGACACCGGCCACCAAGGTATCGTTTAACAGGGCATCAGATAGGTTGGCGCCTTCCAGGTTAGCCCCAGCGATAACCGCCTCTGTCAAGTTGGCCTGGCTGAAGTCCATCTTCTCGCCATTAAAACCAATGAGCTTTATCCCAGATAGATCGAGGCTACTCAGGTCAAAATCGCTTAGATCCCGGTTCTTCTTGAAAGTCGCTTCAACGTCCGCCCGGCTACTGGGTTTTTCAGTTTCCATCATTATCCTTCCTCGTTCAATATTAAATGGATTATAGTATCCGTTGCCAAAGTCTGCGAGAAAGGGATCGATGACAGTTGGAAACGCTCTTAGTTGAACTTGGTCGTGTTGCCAACGAAAGTCTGGGTTACGCGGAGGCTATTGGGGGGTGACTAGGCTTAACTCTTTTTCAGGATGAGCAATTCTTCGTGCCCTTTCCGGTTGGGGACCGAATCAACCGGCAATTCTCGAAGCAGCAGAGTGAATCCCCGCTCGGCATACAGATCGATAATGGCCTCAGGTTGGACGGTATATGGCGGCCCGCCGGGACGCGTGCCGATGGGGAAGGCCAGGATGATATATTGACCCTGGGATTTCAGCAGGCGGATGACCAGATCGGCGTATTCGGCGCGGCGTTGGGGCAAGACGGCACAAAAGCTGGTGTAATCCAGGATGTAGTCAAAGCGGCCGTTCCAGGCCAGCGGCAAGGAGAAAAAGTCAGCCTGGACGATTTCGACGGGGAACCTGGGGTCATCCAACTGATTCATGGCTTTAGAGGCCGCGGCCGAAAAGTCGACGGCCGTGACCTCAAACCCATGCCGGGCAAAAAGGCGGGCGTCGTGACCACGTCCGGCCCCTAATACCAGCATCTTGCCAGGTTCAAGTCGGCCTCGCTCTGCTAACCGCAAAAACACGGGCGTCGGACCACCTAAATCCCAGGCAAACTGGTCTGATTTGTACAAGCTATCCCAAAAATGGGAGGAATTGACATTCTTCATCATAATTTTCAATACCACTATGATACAACCGGCCGTCGATGATGGGTGTAAGCGAGACTCCTAGAGATATTTTCGATTGTAAAACGCTTGAAGAGTCAGGCCGGCAAGCCCCAGGAGCAGCATAAAAAGTTTAACTTAAAGTCTATTTCGGGCATCACTTTTCAGCGAAATTTAAGAGTGAAATCACCCACCCGGCTTATGACAAATCGACCACTTGTTGGATGTGTCCGAAATGCGAGTAGTCTAAACTGGGATTCTTGCTGATCGAGACCCTGGTTGTCAGTCAGGCACCCCGCGGCCGAGATAACCGGCGGCGCAGAACTAGTGGCGCCAACCCAAGGGCGGTGGCGAAGAGCGCGGTGGGGACCAGTATTGGGGGCAAGCCATCCGGCATCACCCGAACTTGTCTTGTGCTATCGGCATACGGCGCGCCGGCTTGTGGCTTGAGGCGCACTGCGAAGCTGTCTCTTCCTGGATGCAATTTGATGCGATAGCCAGCGAAATCCACGCGCGGGGTCAGATCAGGAGTAAGCGGGTCAAAGGGCAGGATCTCATATCCCAGTTCCTGGTTAAAAGCCTGGCTGACGAAAAATGAGGCCTTGGCGACGCGCTCCACAACGACGCCATCGCGAACGATCTCCAGATCGGTATCGGCAAAGGTTTGATCGTCCTCCTCGGCTACCCAGTGCCACTCAGTGCTCGCATCACCCGCGTATTGAGCATTTCGCAGTCGTTCATAAGCCAGCGCCGGGTACTCGCGGGCCAGGCGCGGTCTGAGGTAAACGACGGAGCCCGCTTTGGCGAGAATCACGTCGGTCAGGGCATTCACCTGTTCCGGAAAGGTCCAGCGCTCCTCGGGGATGACCTCGTAGCCGAGGGCCGACCGCCTGGGTTCAAAGACATGCAAGGTGCGCTCGCTGCCGCGCACAACTTCACCATCTGGCTGCCTCGTGCGTATTCGATACTCGCCGGTTTCAAGCGCCATGGGAAATCCCTGATGGAGGCCGACAGTGTATGTTTGCAGGGCCGGCGGTGGCTGCGGTTCCGGCGGCAACTCCGTTCCCGGCGGTAACTGCCTTTTGGCAGACTCCGGCTGTTGCGCCGCTCGGACCTGAGCCAGCCATTCTTCATGCGCTTGTTTGTAGTCGTGCACGGCTTGTTGGTAGGCGTCCCGTGAATCGAGCAACTGCGCCTCGGCCGCCACAGCTTCGTGGCCCACGTAAAGCTGCCCCACCGTCGTGCCAACGGCCTCGAAATGGACGGTATAGGGTTGGCTGGTTACCGTCCTGATGACCCGACCGCGCTGCATGATTTCCAGAACGCCATCAAGCGGTTCGTTCAGTTGCGACCAGGCCGGGCGATATTCCCTGGTGATGGGCCAGTAGAAAACCCGCGTTCGTCTGGGAGAGAGGATGCTGACCCTTCCGGCCAGGATGAATATCTCCTCGACCTGCGTCGGGGAGAACGTGCCAAAGACTTCACCTGGGGTGGTGGCGTTTATGCCATACACGAATGCTTCTTCTGTCTCAGGGATCTGTGCCCGGACAGGTTCC
>Ga0209536_100010769_pt1 | contig 13451 bp, 9 predicted proteins | sample DeeMarSeWOR28_12_FD_187461 | JGI IMG/M metagenome (GOLD analysis project Ga0209536, IMG submission 187461) | Marine sediment microbial communities from White Oak River estuary, North Carolina - WOR-2-8_12 (SPAdes) (version 2) | ecosystem: Environmental > Aquatic > Marine > Intertidal zone >...
ACCAGGCCTCGGTGGACAACCGTCTCCGCCACACTCAAAATCGACTGCTCGAGGCCGGAGCCAATCTCACTGCCATCTTTGCCCCTCAGCATGGTTATCTTGGTGAACAGCAGGCCAACATGATCGAGTCCGATGATTTTATCGACAAGCACCTGGGCATCCCTGTGTTCAGCCTTTACAGTAAGACCCGGCAACCCACAGACCGTATGCTCTCACACATCGACATCCTCGTCGTTGATCTACAGGACGTTGGTACCCGAGTTTACACCTTCGTCTCCACCTTGGCCTTATGCATGGAGGCCGCCAGGGATCACGACGTTAAGGTGGTGGTTCTGGATCGACCAAACCCCATCGGCGGCAAGCGAAGTGAGGGAAACCTTCTTGACTCTGAGCGCAGCTCTTTCGTCGGCCGTTTTCCCATTCCTATGCGCCACGGCCTTACTATAGCAGAGCTGGCCCTCCTTTTTAATGAAGCCTTCGGCATCGGCGCCCCTTTACAGGTCTTTCACCTGAATGGCTGGAGCCGTACTATGCTCTATGGGCAGACGGGTCTGTATTGGGTTCCACCCTCACCCAATTTGCCCACGCCAGGGTCAACACTGGTGTATCCCGGCCAGGTAATACTGGAGGGTAGCAATCTCTCAGAGGGCAGGGGTACCACCACACCCTTTGAGCTTTGGGGGTCCCCATACCTTAAAACTGAACTGGTTACTGAACGTCTCGCCCAGGAGGACTTGTCCGGTTTGATATTGCGCCCTGCTCGCTTCACGCCCTCATTTGACAAATGGACCAGCCAGAGCTGCGCTGGCTTTCACATCCACGTGGCCGACCCTGAACTGTACTACCCGTATGCCACCTCTCTCACCCTTGTGCAGGCGGTTCTGACTACACACCGCGACGAATTCCAATGGGCCTCGCCACCTTACGAATATGAGTTCCATCATCTACCCATAGAGATCATCCTCGGCAGTGTTAACCTGCACACCCAATTGGAGGCAGGAGTTCCCGTAAAAGATCTGGAGCGAAGCTGGGAACCACAGTTGCGTGAGTTTCGCAAACTTTGTGAGCCCTATTTACTCTATTCCTAGACACTTCCTCCTTGTTAGTTTGGAAGGTTTGAAATTTAACGAATCGACCATTTGACGAATTGACTAATCTCGCGTATCAAACTTGTTGGTCAAGCATTGTTCCCGCTTGCATGTTCATTAAGCCTACTGTGCGTTGGAATAGGTGAGTTTTAAAAGATCGGATGGCTTACAACTTGCACAACCTAGCCCGGGTATTTCATGAAATATCCGGGCTAGCGATTGGCTGCGAGCGTTGGTCCACGAACTAGCATGATGTAGGATGAAGATTTGTCATTACAATAACTACTTATTATGACTGAGGTTTCAGTGTTCAGGTTTCAGTGCTTTCACTTTGACTCCCTGAAACCTGACACCCGACACCTGGCACCTAAAACCCTGAGATTTAGTACTTGGAAGAGGCAACAGCTGTGGGTTGTGTTTATCACCCGAATCGAGGCTCTGTCGCATACTGTGATCATTGCGAAGCAGAACTCTGTGAAGGCTGTATCCTCCGCGTTGAGGACGGTCGCTCTGTTTGCCACCGCTGCATGCTGGCTCTTTCACTCAACGATGTCAAAAGTGAAACCACCATGCGTGAGCAGGAAGAAGAGGATCGGCGCGTCGGTCTGCATAAAAAGTGGCGTCCCAACTATATTCAGTCAGTGCTCGCAATTGGTTTGGTAGTGGTACTGGGGCTTGTGGGGCTGAGGTTTTTCTGGGATCGGAGCGAAGTGAAATCAGCGATTACTTTGGATGTCACCAACCCGGTGGAACTGCTCGCAGAATTCCAGGCAATACTGGCCCATTATTCGGTGGCCAACGGAAATCGTTACCCTGACAGCCTCTATGAGCTCTTGCCCCGCTATCTTAATGATGCAGCAGAGAACCGCAGGGTGTTGCGGCATCTTGACTACGACCTCAATGAGCGCGAAGGCTATCTCCTCCGCATTCAGCCAGGATCACCAATTTCAGGAGAGAACTTAATTGCCACCGCGCAGGATATCTACTCTGTCAGCAAGGAAAAATAACCAGTAATGTCCATGAAGTACCAGTGGTTTAGGAGAAGTAATGGTTTGACCCTATTGGAACTTGTGCTGACCTTAGGAGTGCTGGGTGTTCTTGTGGTGGTGGCAATTCCAACCTTTACCGCGTATTACCGGCATGAAAGCAAAGTTGAATGCCAGGCTTCAGTAGTGAACTTCCTTAATGCCCAGAAGATGTACTATCTGGACAATCAAACTTTTTATCCTCTCAGGCCCGGCCAAAAAACCACCAATGCGGGAGTAGTCGTCGTCATTGGCTGGGATCCACACAGTCGACCCGCACCAGCAGGTAGATACCTGCTTCCAGAACTTGCTACGGAATTCAAGCCTGATAGCCATCGTGGCTACAGAATAAAAGCGGTAAACCTGCAAAAGCGAGACATGTTCAATCAAACCCTGCTTTTTACCTTACGGACCAACGAGGGTTTCCACAACGACGGACTGACCGACTACGAATACACCTTCAAGATGTTCAATCGGCAAAACCCAACTGGTCAGCCTGAATGGAGTACTCACGGTCAGTGGATGATCCGCAACGGATTCTGGTTCGACATCTTTGGATGCCCAGCGTGGCAGTGGGCTCCTGCGTGTCCAAGATAATTTCCCTCAATTCCTTTTCACCGCGTCAACGTTGGCTAACTTTCTGCAAAATCCGATCCATATTCCAATCCACCGGTAACCGGACTGCCTGCCCTGCCCTGGTGCGATAAAGTAGATACCCGTGGCTGAGTCCAAATTCGAAGAGACCTTTGGTAATGGTCACGTCTTCTTTACAGTAGTCTGTTACCGCATCAAGATTTCCCTCCCGAAACCAGCGCACCGCCTGGATCCCGTCGGCAATTTTGGCTTTTCCCAGAGTCTGTTCGGCCAAGTGACCCAGGCTGAGGCGAAACCCCAAACGGTGGTGAATGTCTTCCAAAATGTCAAATGTGGGTAGCGTGCGGAAATCCAAAGCGGTGTAGGCTCCCAGCACCCGGTAATCAAAGCGCTTGATATTAAATCCCACCACCAGATCGAAGTTTTGCAGGCGTTCAATCAGGCTTTCCACCTGCCCTTCGGTATAAGATTCGTAGATACCGGAGCGATTGTCATATAACACTGCCACCGCTAACCGCATGAGGTGGACATTCCCCCACCCCCCCACTTCGTCTGCCAGCCGCTGGGTTTCGATATCAAATAGGCCCACAGCCGGGTCGCTGCCATTGTCTTCTCCAACGTCCTCTTCCGGTACTGCCACGAAATCTTCCCCATGTTTCCTCGATTCCACCTTCAGCTGAACGTCGGCGAGTAGACCCTTCACCAGAAGCGAGGCAGCGGTCTTGTCCAATGGTTTATTGCCAGCGCCACACTTGGGTGAATGAATACAGGAAGGACATCCCGTATCACACGGGCACCGACCGATCAGCTCCCCTGTCTTCATCAAAAGTTCCTCTATTATCTCAAAACCACGAGCTGCAAGCCCCACCCCGCCCGGGTATCCGTCATAGATGAAAACCGCGCTCTTTTGCGTCTGCGGATGGAGAGGCACGGCAATACCGCCAATGTCATTGCGGTCACACAATGCAAAAAGGGGAAACATACTAATCAAGGCGTGCTCCAGGGCGTGAATGCCACCCATAAAGTGAAGCCCCCGCCTCAGTACCATCTCCTGCAAGATATCTTCGATTTCCAGCCAGAGCCCGACGGTCTCAAAGCTCTGTGGCGGCAGATCCAAAGATAGTTTGTCCAGCAGCTCTCCACTGTATAAATTACGCCTCTCATAACCTACAACTTGCTCGGTGACCCGTATGCGACCCAATCGTGCTATAAAATTAGCAACCGGACGACTGCGTTCCACCGCCAATATCTCAGTCTCCTTTTCACTCAGAGCCCTGGTGTAGTAACGGGCCTTGATTGGTTTAACGAACACGTTCTGTCGCTCCAGATCAAGCCGAGTCACCAGATGCTGCTCACCTCTGTGGAGATAGATTGCCCCCTGGTGGCATTCCTTAAAAACCCTCACGCCATCATTCTTTCCCACCACCTTATCACTATCCTCGTCAAAAATAGCATAGCCCGGCCCCACACTCCGTATATCCACCAGACGCTGCGGCTGTCGCCTAGCAGCATACCAAATATCACCCTCGGCGCTTCGTAATAGATCCCCGCTGGCCTCGAGCACTGGCGCCCTGGCAGCCAGAATGCCGCCGCGAGCATAGAGATCATCACTTATACGCAAAGGGATCTCTGCAGCAGCACAAGGAAGATGAGCGTCCAACACTTCGGAATTATCTGGATCCACCACTGCTGCCTCGAAGGGTCGTTGGAAAAAGTCTCCAGGGTGGCGCATGAAGTACTGGTCGAGAGCATCTTGCTGGGCGATCAGAATCACCAGCGAATCTTGATCTCCCCGCCCTACCCTGCCACTGCGCTGCCAGGTGTTGATAATAGTCCCTGGATAACCTACAAGGATGCAACTATCCAGGCCGCCAATGTCGATACCCATCTCCAGGGCGCTGGTGGAGATAACTCCAGCCACAGAACCGCTGGCCAATCCTTTTTCAATCTCCCGCCTTTCCTCGGCAAGAAAACCGGCACGGTAGGAGCTAACTCTTGTAGCAAGCTCCGGGGCGGCTTCTACAACATTCATGTGGAGGATCTCAGTAAGCTTGCGCGCTTGAGTGAAAGCGATGGTCTTGAGCCCCTCTTGCAGAGCTCTTACAAACAAACGTCCAGCTACAGTGGTGGCGCTGCTGTCAGGATTAATGAAAAAGAAATGCCGCCCTGCCTGAGGGGCACCGTTCTTTTCGACTGCCCGGAACTTCATTCCGGCTAAACGATTGGCAAAATTCCTTGCATTGGCAATCGTAGCAGAAAGCAGAATGTACCTGGGTTCGGACCCATACAGCTGACACACCCGCTGTAGCCTTCGCAGAATCTGAACCACGTGTGAGCCAAAAATACCTCGATAGGTATGCACTTCATCGATTACCACAAGGCGCAAGTTTCGAAAAAAATCTTCCCATTGCTGATGGAAAGGCAACAATCCCAAGTGGAGCATATCCGGATTGGAAATGATCAGGTGGGGCAGGTTCTCTTTTATGCGGCGGCGGCGACTCGGAGGGGTATCCCCATCGTACACGGCAGCCTCTAGCTGCAGTTCGCCTGGCAGTTCCTGATTGAGCGAGACGAAGGCCTGATATTGATCTTGCGCCAGGGCTTTCAGGGGAAAGAGGTAAAGGCCATGACCATTCTCTTCCTTACTCAGCAACTCTACCAGGGCAAGGTTATAGATCAGCGACTTGCCGCTGGCAGTTGGTGTGGCGATAACCACATTCTCCCCGTTTCGAAAGCGGGAAAGACCTTCCGCCTGGTGCTGGTAAAGTCTGGTAATGTCCTCTTTGGCCAGAGCTGAGCGCAGGGGTGGGGCAAGCGGTGGATCGAGGTTTCCATAGGTAACACCAGTACTCGGAATGAATTCATGATGCACCAACTGGGCGCCTGGGAGCGGAGCGGTTTTCAAATACTCAATGAATCGTTGCATGTTGACGAATCCGACGAGGGACGAGATACTGAGACCGAGTGCAAGACTCCAAGTTTGAGCTTTAAAGTCAATTGTAAGGTATGTGTTATGCGTTATTCGACACTTTTGCTGCTCACTGCGTGCTGCTGGCTGCCAGCTGTGCGGAGCGCTGCGCTGTGCGCTCCGCGCTTAATCGACAAACAGGGGTACATGAGCAAAACTCTCCACATCCACGAGTCCCTGATCTGTCAGCTTCAGTTTGGGTATGACCGGCAAGGCCAGAAATGAGAGAGCCATGAAGGGATGCTCCAAAGTTGTCCCCAACTCCAGGGCAGCCTGATTGACTTCCTTTTTCCATGCCACCACCTGTTCCAAAGAAGCGGCTGTCATGAGCCCGGCAACAGGTAGCGGTAGCTGCGCTCGAACCCGACCGTCACTCACCACCACCAATCCACCACCCAGTTCTCTCAAGGTGTTAACGGCAACTACCATATCCGAATCACTTACTCCTACTGCAATCAGATTGTGAGAGTCGTGAGCCACCGTGGAAGCAAGCGCTCCCCTGCGCAGGCCGAGACCACGAACAAAGCCAAACCCTTTGCGACCACTACCGTGGTGCCGTTCAATCACTACCATTTTCAGCAAGTCACGATTTGCATCGCTAACGGCCTGACCCTGACTGTCTGCCACAGTAACTATCTCTTCCTCGGTTGTAAGTGTATTTGGAACGGCACGGATGGCCCGAATCTCAGAGCCCTGAGCCTGCAGGCTCAGGGCTTCCTCGTTCAACTCCTCGAGGTTCATGGAAATCAGTTGAACCTGTTCCGCCACTGGTTTCTTGGCAAGCAAGCATTTACCATCTTCTGCTACCAGCTTTCCCTTTTTGTACACCCGGCCGATTTTCAGCGGCTGCAAGGAACTGAGCAACACTATATCGGCCTGATATCCTGGCGCAATAGCACCCAGGGTGCGCAGGCCGAAGTAGCGGGCCGGATTTAGGCTAGCCAGTTGAATGGCGGTTATAGGGTCGATGGACAATTCCATTGCCCTTTTCAGGACCCGATTCATGTGCCCTTGTTCCAGCAGATCTTCCGGATGGCAGTCGTCACTGACTAGCATGCAGAGCTGTTTTGTTTGAGCGCTCACCAACGGAGCCAGCGCCTCTAAGTCACGGGCCTGGCTCCCTTCCCGAAGCATGATGTGCATCCCTTTGCCGAGCTTTTCCCAGGCCTCTTCAAGACGAGTGCACTCATGATCTGAGCCAATCCCCCCGCATAAATAGGCATCTAGTTGAGCACCGCTGAGTCCGGGGGAATGTCCGTCAATAATTTTGTCCCAAAAAAGCTCAAGTTTGTCCAAAATTTCCTCGTTCCCCATAATCACCCCGGGGAAGTTCATCACCTCCGCGAGTCCCAAAACCCTGGGATGTTGGGCTAATTTTTCAATGTCATTACCGCTCAATTCCGCTCCGGCTGTCTCCAGGTGAGTTGCGGGCACACAGGAAGGGGCCATATAGAAAACCTCGAGCCCGATGTCCTCGCTCGCCTCGAGCATAAATTGGACACCGGCAATACCTGCAACATTAGCAATCTCATGAGGATCAGCCACCACGGTTGTGGTGCCATGGGGAAGTACTGCCCGAGCAAATTCGGCTGGTATAAGCAAACTGCTTTCCAGATGAAAATGGCCATCAATAAAGCCTGGGGAAAGTATCCCGCCATCAAGTTCGACTACCTCATTGGCCTGACGCTCCCCAAAACCCACAACCACGCCATCGAAAACGGCAACGGAGGTTGAGGTCATCTCCCCCGTGAAAACGTTGACCACTTCTCCTCCCCGAAAAAGGAGATCCACGGGCCTGTCACCCCTGGCCGCCTCGAGTCGCCTTGCCAGTCGTTGTTGCCACTCAGTCATTTTTTAGCCTCGCTTAAACTACCAAGACTAGATCGGAAGGTCTAACCACAAAGAACACAAAGGACACAAAGAGTTAGAATTTGAGATTGTTGTCTGAAATCTAACATCTCAAACATCCTTTGTACTCTTCGTGACCTTGGTGGTTCAATCCCCCAGGTTCAATGCGCCGGAAAGCGGGCTCACTATAACAAAATTGCATCCGACCAACAACTGAGTTAGTCCGATCAAGTGCTGGCCACTGTTGGCTGAAAATTTCACCACTAGTGATACAGATAACATGTTGATTTCAGTAGAACAAGGCGCATTTTTACCCATTTCTGGTCAAACTACTTTTGGGTAAAAAATCCCACCACTCCACTAGGTTTCATACTGGCGGCGATTCATTGGCTCAGCCATATCGGGGATAGACAGCCGGACAAGGGCTCCGCGGCTATCGTTTGATTGCGAGTCGGTTCCTATTTTGATTGACAGGGAGCAAAAGTTTGGTAAAATGAAAAAAGATTAAATCCTATGAACCCCAAGCTCGCCCTTCAGGCGAGAGGGGGTGAAAATGGAATACAATGAAAGGATGATCGTTAAGACTATTGAAAGTCCCTGCCGGGGTTGTTCGAGATTAGACGAAGATAGAGAACTTTGCATGCGAGACTGCGACAAACTAGAAGCTTTTCAGAAAGCTATGGTCAAGTTTCACGAGGACAAGGTGCATTGGTTCTCAGCACGTCTTCGTGCTGCGTAAACTTACTCCTTCACAGCTCTCTGGCTACCTTATCTATTTCACTGTGGCGTTCTGCGTCCTCAGTGGAGAGTACCTTTTCCTTCTTCCTCTTCAGGCCTATAGTACGACCACGCATGTTCGCAGTGGGGACAGGCTAAGGGCATTTTCTCACCGGACTCAGCTGTCATGCCCTCGAGTTCAAGGTCAAAGTAAAAGCTTTCGCCACACTTGGCGCACTGGAAACGATCCATTTTTTCTCCCACTATTGTCTGTGGTAATTACTACATTACAAATTTTCTCGCGGGTGCTATGCAGACAGACCAATGAATACACGGAGAAGGTAAAGAATCCGGGCCCTAAAGAACCGGCTTTCAGCCACCCCCAGAGGGGACTTTTTGCGTTTTTCCTTCATGCGCAAATCTGCTGGAGTAATGGAGCCGGGCGATTTTAGATTTTAGAATGGAGATTTTAGATTGAAGAGTTCAGTACCTCTCAGTAAGGAATGCATGCACGTCAATCTGAAATCACCAATCTTAAATCTTAAATCATACACAGACTGTCCTTGAGGGCCAGGCTTTCTAAGACTGCATATTTTATCTATCAGGGCTCTTCCAAACACTGTTTGACCAAGCGCGCCGTGTGTTTGCAAAACGGCAACCCTACGTGATTTACTATTCGAGTCTCTACATTCTTCGCGCCATCCCCGGTGAGTTTGGCAGATTCATTGGGCAGGACCAAGTTGTCTACAATAGTGTAGATGGCATAAAAGCGGCCGCTTTCCGGCATCTGAAGTTCCCGATTCAGTTCCTCCAGAAAAGGACTGCCCGGAATCATCTCTTTCACCGCATTGCCCAAGCCCAAAACCGCCAGTTTTGAGCCGGCATGAGGACTCCCCAAGGTAACAACCCTCCGGACTTTCCTGGTTACAGGAGTATTCGCCAGATAGGAACGAATCACAAGGCCGCCCATGCTATGGCCCACCAAGTCCACCTGATTGCTTCCTGTTTCTTTTAAAACCTCGTCAACTTCTTCGTTCAGGATTCTAGCAAAATCTTGAATCGATTTAAATTTGCCCTGGAAATTTGATGCCTTAACATGATGCCAGCCCCATTTGCGAAACCAACGTAGGTAGAGATACCAGGCAGTGTGGTTATGGTAAAGGCCGTGTACAAAGATAACCGGTGTCCGGTCTGCCGGCCCGCGAGGCAAACGATAGAAACTGCGGTACAATGCTGTCGTTGTTGTCGCCAGAACCATAAGATGACTATATAAACTCCAGAGAAAACCTCTGAGTATCAACAAAGATACCGCGCCCCGCGAACGCAGAATCTCCAGGTGCGACCCGTTGGCGGATTCATAGTAGAAGATTAAGTAGGTCATTGCTACCACCGACATCCAAGACAACAGAATCAAGAGAAGCCAACACATGTTCACCTCGTACTTTACCTTTACTAATTCGCAGTTCCCGCTTACACTATTGCCGCAAAACTTCGGGAGGAAATCATTGATCCAACCTGGCCCGCTTTACATCAAGAAACTCAGGGTAGACCCGCCACTGATTCTGGCTCCCATGAGCGGTCTGAGCCACACTGTCTTACGGCAGTTAATAGCTGAATACGGCGGTTGCGGTCTTTATTATTCAGAGATGCTCAGCGCCCGGGCCCTTCCCTTGGAAACCCCCGATTCCTCACCCTGGCTGCGCAGTACTGCCAGAGAGCGGCCAATCATTTACCAGTTGCTCGTTTCGTCTGCAGACGAACTACCCACCGCCATAGAAAAAATTGAATCATGCAATGGAGATGGGCTGGATTTGAACATGGGATGCACCACTGCCCTCATAACCAAACGGGGCGGGGGTATTTCCCTGATGCAAGATCTGAGACGCGCTGAAGTGATAGTTAAGACCAGCCGCAGTGCGACGAGCTTGCCGCTTACTGCAAAAATTCGTTTGGGCTGGACCCTCGATTGGGAAACACTGAAAGAGTTTTGTTTGATGCTCCAAGACAGCGGGGTGGATGCGATTTCTGTACATCCCCGGCTGAAACAGGATCGATTCAAAAGGCCGGCTAGGTGGGAATACATCGGCAGGATCAAAGCGCTTGTCGATATCCCGGTTATCGGCAATGGCGACGTCGACTCGCCAGAGGCAGCCATGCGGATGTTCGAACGAACTGGGTGCGACGCGGTCATGATCGGTCGTGCTGCTGTGCGGTGTCCCTGGCTTTTTCGCCAAATAGCCGCCTCCCTTTCATCTCATGCTCACAACGAGAGCCTACCTGAACCGCCTGATGCCTACAACCGTTTTGTCTCTCTCCTAGAAACTTCTCTTGAACCTGAATATACCTTTCCCCTCCTCAAACGGTTCACTTTTTACTTTGCCAAAAATTACGCCTTCGGCCACACTCTATGGAGGCTGGTCCACAATGCCGGTTCTGTGGCGAAAGCGGCCGAGCTTGCCAATGACTTCTTCAGCACCCAGACACCTAATCTAGCCTAAAAAACGGAGCCTAGGTTCTCTGTGAAAGATCCCAAATACCTGGTATGGGCTGCCCGCAATTGTCACAGCGGTCTTTTTTTAGATGTAGGACTTCAACTCTGTAACCCCGGCGCTGGATAAGTCTGGTACCGCATTTTGGACAATCTGTGTGTTCGCCGGGATGGCCGGGGACATTGCCAATGTAAACAAAATGGAGCCCACTCTGCAAAGCCGTTTTTCGGGCTCGCTCCAAGGTAGACACCGGGGTTGGGGGCAGACTTTTCAACTTGTACAGGGGGTAAAACCTGCTAAAGTGCAACGGCACATCCGGCCCCAACTCATCCTTAATCCACCTGCACATGGCAGCCACTTGGTCCATGTCGTCATTCTTCCCCGTTACCATCAAATTAACGATCTCAGTATGAATGCCCAAGCCTTTGATCCTCTTGAGTGTCTCCAGCACGGGCTCCAATGTTCCTTCAGTGATTTCTCTATAGTACGATTCGTTGAAGCCCTTCAAATCGATACAGGCCGCGTCCAGATATCTACCCAGTTCTTGAAGCGGGGTAGCGTTGATGTAGCCATTGGAGTGCATGACCTTCAATAACCCTTGCTGCTTGGCCAGCACACCAATATCTATCATGTACTCTGTGAACACAGTGGGTTCCACATAAGTGGAGGCGATGGATTGGCACTGATAACGACCGGCTAACTGGACTGCTTGCTCTGGCGTCATTTCGTAATTGTGAGTATCATCCGGCCGGGCTTGGGAAATCTCCCAGTTTTGACAGAACTTACAGTCGAAATTGCACCCTGCAGTGGCAATGGAAAAAGAGCGGCTCGTCGGGAGCACATGGAAAAATGGCTTTTTCTCAATCGGGTCAACATGCACTGCACATGGGTTGCCGTAAACCAGCGAGTAATAGCGCCCACCGATGTTTTCCCGAACCCCGCAATAGCCCCGTTCCCCCTGATCTACTTCACAGGCGTGCGGACAGAGTTCGCAACGAATACGACCATCTCCCAGTTGAGTGTAAAATGGAGAGAGTTTGCGACCGAGGTAGCCCTTTTTCAAAGCCAGAGCTTGCGATTGGGAGGTGTCGGTCATCAAGATAGCAGCTTCCAGACCGGCACACAGAAGGGCACAACGTCCACATTGTTTTAAAAAATCTCGTCTGCTAATCCTGTCACTCATGGTTTCTTATCCCAGGTTCTGGGGACAGTATTTCAGCCATATTGCCATGGCAGGAAATAGAGAGATTGCTCTAGGTAACCGAAACCATCATAAATCATCGGGTGAGAATACATCGGCAGAGAAGATGTAGATCTCTGTTTTCTTATCCTGCCAGGCATCCTCTGGCAGGCCGGCTTTCGTGCAGGTGTGCTCCAAAAAGGTGGTGCGATCCCAACCCCATTCTGTCGCCACCTGTGGCAAGAGTAATCCACTGCAACTGCCCCGTTTCACGTAAATGCCGTGTGTGCCAACTTCTATTTCATCCACTTCTTTAATCCGCTGGAGTGGGGTGAGAACAGAAATCTCATACTCAAGCAGTCCTAATTCCTTTGAGGATACCGGCGGGAACCGGGGATCGTGGAAAGCAGCGGCCTCAGCCATCTCGATAATTGTCCTGACCAAAGGTTCTTTGGCGCGAATGTGACCGATACAGCCCCTGAGCTTGCCTTCTTTATGGAGAGTTACAAACGCTCCTCGGGGCTCTTTCAGAGCTGGAGAGTTAACCACGAATTCAGGCGTTTTCTCACCGCGACAGTTGGACTCTACCACATCCCGAGCAATTTCAAGCAGCTGCGCTTTCTCCTCAGAGGTGAGCCCCAGATGTACTCCAACTCTTTTATTCTTGGAGTCCCCCCCTTTGGATTTATTGGAGTCGACCCATAGAGCAGCAGCCATATAACCTACTACGCCACTGTGATCTCCTGTAACATCACCAGAGTTGGCATAGTGCAGCACCCGGCTTTTGTTTCCACCCAGGTGGCGAGCAATAAGCATGGCAGTGACCATGGGTCCACCGCCACAGGCCTCACACAGCCCATTGGCTAGATCATCGCTCAACCCTTGTGGATCAAAATCATTCACTTTGTCCAGCACCACCTGATCCAACCGTTTTGCCTGTTTGTAGGGGTGGAAGTGGGAGAGATCAGAACTCGCAACTACCAGAACCGACCTGTTCTCAACGCAGTCGGCCACCGCCTCTGCTAACCACTTGCACGTCGCAAAATCCTGGTTTCCCATGACCAAGGGAACAAGCTTGGCATCAGGCATAAGCACTTGAAGAAAGGGAAGCTGGATCTCCAGCGAATGTTCCTGAGTATGGGCCTCAGGAACATACTCTATGCGGCTTTCTCTCCGTTTCACTGCCGAAATCAACTCTCGGTCCAAGGGTATCACACCCAATGGCGTGCGATAACCACCTCGATCATAGACGGATACACCCCTAAAATAGGACCGGTGGCTCGGGGCAATGACCACAACGCTGGAGAATTTCCTCTCTCCTAACAGTTTGTAAGCGTAAGCAGCCACCTGTCCAGAGTAGCGGTATCCAGCATGGGGAGATATGAGGGCGATAAGTTGTCCTTTGAGATCAACCGTTGAAGCCTGGCTCAGATAGTCCTGGATTTCCCGCTGCAGGCGAGAAGCATTTCCCGGATACCAGGATCCGGCAATCACCGACTCACGAATTTGTTCCGACGGCATGGTCTTACCCTCCATCGCGGC
>Ga0209536_100010770_pt1 | contig 13451 bp, 10 predicted proteins | sample DeeMarSeWOR28_12_FD_187461 | JGI IMG/M metagenome (GOLD analysis project Ga0209536, IMG submission 187461) | Marine sediment microbial communities from White Oak River estuary, North Carolina - WOR-2-8_12 (SPAdes) (version 2) | ecosystem: Environmental > Aquatic > Marine > Intertidal zone >...
GGCCGGCGTTCCAGCGGAAACACAACCATTCCTTTTTGGGGAGGTATCATGCCAAGGAGAATGTTCATCCCAGCCTTCGCGCTGCTTGTGTTCGTGGCTGCGGGACTTACTGCGCAGCAACAAGCACAAATGGCAGTTTCGGCGGACGTCGTCATCGCCCTCAACGTGGAGGAGCGCGAACCGGTTGGCGCTGCAGAGGCGTTCTCAGCGGGCGTGGGCCAGTTGTTTGCCTGGACGAAAGTGACCGGCGCTGCAAACACGACGGTGGAGCATGTGTGGCGCTATCAGGAGCATGAACTCGTTGTTCCGATCAACATCGGGGGATCGCCTTGGCGGGTGTGGAGCACCAAGAATATTCCACCCGAATGGACTGGGCAGTGGACGTTCGAAGTGCGGACCGCCGATGGCAGCGTGGTGGCCACAACCACATTCACGGTCAGCGGACCTTAGTTGCTCTCGTTCAGGCTCGTTGGGGTCGACCAGAGGGTGAAACCCGCACCGCGTATGAGCGGTCGACCCCAACCTGTTCCCCGATCCATTGGGTTGTATACGAGGGAGATATCATGATCGCCCGAACTTGGCATGGCGTTGTGCCAATCGAGGAGGCCGACGCCAATTGCGACGCACTTCCTCTTGATGTCTCAGTGGGATTCGCTGCAGTCCATCGCGGCCTTTGCCGGAGACGACATCGACCGGGCGCGCTACTATCCGGAGGATTCGCGATATCTGGTGGAGCTGGAACCAACGGTCACTCACTACTGTGTGGTGTCGGGTCCGGATGCGGGTGCCTGATGCCAACATGGTCATCTCCATTGCCGAGTAGGCCATGAAGCCGGTGTCACAGGCAGTTCCCGGTTGGGTCAGCAGAAACGGGCGCAGACTCGTGATTGCCGCGACGTTTGCCTTGCTCGTTGTGATCTGGGTGTGGTACACCTTGAGCCCGAGGCGGGGTGACACAATGGCTGTCCTGGAATGCGTCCAGCTCTACGCTGCCGCGGTTTCAGCAGCAGATACGGCTGCGGTCGACGAAGTTCACCCCACACAGGGTCTTACGCAGGAGACCACGTGTGGGGTGTTGCGCAGCGAGGGGTTGCTGCAGTGAGATGGTTCGTTCAGAGTCAGCTGGAAGGCGCTGCTACACGAATTCGGGGTTCCCTCCGTTGCGAGCTGAGCGATAGAGTGCTTCGATCACTCGCATGTTGGCGGCGGCTTCGCTGAGAGGGTAGCGCACGGGTGTGCCAGATAGGGCGCACTCGGCAAAGTGTTCCACCATCAGTTGGTACTCGTCCACACCGGGAACGGAGTGAGACGTTCTAACGCGTGTCCCGTGGTACTCCTCGATGGTCACGTCTGCTGTGCCGGGCAGGTACGCGTTTGTGACTGCCAGGTGACCGTCGGTGCCCGCCACGCGGAAACACTCACTCCGCTCCAGCGAGAGGGCACAGTCGAACTGGACGACCAGACCTCCCTCGAAACGCAACATGCCCACCATTCGCTCGTCCACTCCCCGGTCGGTCCACAGCGCAACGGCGTGGACCTCCTTGGGCTCACTACGCATGATCGTGCGGCCGACGTTGATGCAGTAGCACCCCACGTCCATCAGCGCGCCGCCACCCAACTCGGGACTCAAACGGATGTTGTCGGGCTTGGTGACCTTGAAGGTGAACACTGCGTAGACCGATCGGAGTGCGCCGATTGCTCCCTGTGCGATGAGATCCAGCACTCGATCGATGCGAGGATGGAACCGGTACATGAACGCTTCCATGCACGCCACACCCGCCGTCTCTGCCGCGGTGGCCATTGCGTCGCATTCTGCTGCGCTCAGGCCGAGCGGCTTTTCGCACAGCACGTGCTTGCCAGCTTCGACTGCCCGGATTGTCCAGTCGCGGTGCAGGCTGTTGGGCAGTGGAATGTACACTGCGTCGATCTGCTCGTCCTGCAGCAGCGCTTGATAGCTTCCGTGGGCGTGGGGGATCGCGTTTGCCGCCGCGAACTGCTGGGCGCGCTGGGCGTCCCGGCTCGCTACGGCGAGCACCTCTCCGTTGCTGGACTGGTGAATTGCCGGAATGACGGCGGCGCGGCCGATATTGGCTGTGCTGAGGATGCCCCAGCGAACTGTGTGGCTCACCGGCGGCTGCTATCCGGTCGCGGAGCCGAATTTGGCTCAGTCGTGGTACCGCGGCACGCCCTGGCCATGCAGCACAACTTCGCTCCCCAGGCCGGGGCTGCGTCACACCGCTCCGTACAGCGTAGCTCTAGTTGCCGGTTCGTAGCTCGACCCTCTTCGTGGCCGTACCGCCGTGGTAGGAGACAACCGCGAACTCGACCCACCCGCTCGCACCGGACATTTCAAATAGATAGCGGAATGAACGCGTCTCGTTGCCTTTGAGGCGGAACTCGGTCGTCTCGTCGCTCGCTGCGCTGGCTGCGGAGCTGCTGTTCAGCGGGTCGATCCGCGTCACCTCTTCAGGGATGGCGATCACCTCGATGTTGTTCGACGAACTGAAAGTGAGCTGATCCAGGACCGCGCTGCCCAACTCGTTCTCACGGTCCGAGGATGTCGGGTAGATCCTGTCGTTCTGCACCGCAACGTCGACCCAGAAGAGATTCCCTGTTTCCGGTGTCACAGTGATTTGGTCGATCTCGACCCGCGGGAACTGGCTGGCGCAGTACATGACGAAGTCGGCGTTCTTCTGGGCTTCCATCTCGATGTATCTCGCCGGTGGGGTCCGAGTCGCGTGCTTCTTGCGCGAGCCCCCAATCCAGATCTCACCGAGATCAGGATGCTGGAATCGATGGGGCTCGATCCATCCCTCGCCGGACAGTTCCGTATCGATCCACATCAAATATTCGTCGTCTGAAACGCGCCCATCGTCATTCTGATCGGCGGCAAAGGTCGGAGCGCCCCACAGTTCGATCAGATAGCTGTATGCGCCGAGCATGTAGTACGTGGCTGCGTGCGCCTGGCCGCTCAGGCCGCCGATCACCGGAGTGTAGTTCTTTAGTATGCGCGCACCCATCGTAGCGATGGCGGTTTGTACATTCATGTCGTGTTGGTATTCCGGTGCCACCCGCCGCTCGAACAGTTGTGCGTATTTGTTGCTCTCACGCAGGAAAGCCAGGCTGTCGTCAAAGGACATCTGCCGGCCACCTCCGAATCCGCCCCCGCCCCCTGCAGCCTGCCCGCGCGTTTGCGCTGGCACGGCGGGAGGGGCCTGGAACATGATCAGCCGGCCGGTATTGTGAAAGTGAAAACTGGCGAAGATGTTCGGATGCGTGCGTTGAAACTCATATACGTTGCGTGTCTCGGGCTCGGACATCGGATATGGGTTGCCGGCCTGCAGGTTCCACCCGTACGGGAAGTTCCTATTCGGGTCGGGTCCACCGATGTCGTCCTCATTGATCCTGCCGTCACCGTCGTTGTCGTAACCCTCGGCACCGATTCTGCGGAATCGCAGCACTCTTTCAGTCGAATCCGCCACTGCAACGAATTGTCGGCCATCCGCCGACAGTTTGAAGGGCCCTGCCGCGTCTGCTATGTACATCGTCGACAGCTCGCCGTCGCCGTCGACGTCCTCGGTTTGGTCTTCGTCGTACAACCCGTCGCCATCGTTGTCTTCGGGGCGATACGGCTCACGAGGGTTGTTCGGCGTGTTTGGGAAGCTGACGAAAGACTCGTTGGCGTCCACGTTCAGGCCCGGCAGGATGTAGAAAGTGGTGCTGTTGACGAGGCCGTATACGTAAGGATCGTAGTCGTACCGCGTCAGCAGGTACCACATCAGGTACAGCGAGCACATGATGCCGTTCACCTCGTTGCCGTGAATGGCTCCGTCCACCCACATTGCCGGTTTCTCGCTATGGTCGCCCGTGGATTTCGCCGTGACGGTGATGAGGTATTGGTCGCGGCCCATGCGACTCTGCCCGATGCTCTCGATGTCGGCGAGATGAGAATACCGTTCCTGCATCTCGTGCATCATCTGAGTCCACTCGGCGTATGAATAGTACCGTTTCCAACTGACGGGGAAATCCAATTCGCCGTGGTAGCCGCCCGGGCTCGGCTGCTGTTTGATCTGTGCAAACGCCGGCACCCCGCCCGCTGCAAGCAAACAAACGACGAGGGCACACGCCGGCAGAATCGTCAATCTCATTCTCGAATGCATTGTATGCTCCTGTCAGCCTCAGCGGACTGAGAGTTCCCTGACCGTTGTGCCGCCTTTTTGCGACGTGAGGACGAGCTTGAGCGGCGTGTCGCCTTCGATGGCGACTAACCATGTCACTTCGCGCTGGTTGCCGACCTGTTCGGCGTCTTCCTGTTGCGCGTCACCCTGCTGGCTCGCAGGCTGCCGCATCGTGCGCGGTGTCGCGCTCGTCGCCGCGGAGTAACCCGGTAGCTCCATCGATCCGTCGATCACACCCAGACTCTGCCAAGTGCTGCCCTGCAGGAATTTGATCTTGTCCCGGTCACCGATCAGCCAGATGACATCCTGGCGATTGCCCGCCAGACTCGCGCCTACTGCAACGTGGGTAGCGAGGGCTCCGGTGTTTGTAACGGTGGCGGTCACCTTGACGACCTTGTAGCGGCCAATACTCCGACCTGGTCGTATCGTTACCGTGTTGCCATCGCTCACAGCCCGCGCCGCACTCGAGTTGTCAGTCGCATAGAGCACTTCGGCCGCGGCGTCAGTGATCTCGAGCTTCGGCAGTAGGCCCGCCTTGAACAGCTCGAACTGCCAGTGGATCTCGCACACATGCCGCAGCGATTCGCCCGGCAGAGCGTTGCCGCCGCCGAAGGTGGAGACCCAGCCCCCGACTTCACCTTCGCCGAGTTCCGGATGGTTGTAGCGTCTCCAAGGCACGAACATCTCGCCATCGAGGGCCGTGTCCTGGTACGCCAGCAGCGCCCGGTACCAGATGTTACGGTCTTCCTCACCTTGATAGCCGGGCACACCTCTTGTGTCCCGCTGCCAGCTCCACAGCTCGGTCGACATGGAATAGGTGCCGAACTGGGCGTAAGCCCAGTCGAGGAAGATGCCGTATCCGTAGGGGCGGTTCTGGGTGTCGTTGTAGGGGTGCCGCCACAATCTCGGCGGCTCGTCCCCGCCTCCGCCCGCTCGGCCGCGGGGCCCTTCCTGTGCTGCTTCAGGTTCGGGGTCTTGCCATGCCGCGGGGATCTCCGCGCCGTTCAGCTCGAGGTACTTCTTGCCCATGACCCTATCGAATACCGCGAGGTCTTTGGCGTCGATGCGGTCGTCGGGCCAACGGGCGAGCGGCCGATAGGTGAATCCGCCGGACGTGTGATACGACTGCACCATAAGGATGTTGGTGTGGTTGGTGAAGAACTCGAGAATGGCGTGGGATTCGGGAGACGAGGCGGCGTAGTAGCCACTGCCACCCTGCGAGTCGTCGTCCCTGAACCATCCCTCGGGGAAGTTGCGGTTCACATCGATTCCGCGTTCTGAATCCTCTCCCCGCTCACCGTCGCCGTCGTTGTCCCGGTCCTCGCGGATCACCGAGTATCTCTGTTTAGCCGTCTCCTCGTCCTGTTCCAGTCGAACCATGTGGCGTGGATCGACATCGTCGATAACGTAACGGCCTGCGGGGTCCGGATAACGGAAGCTCGTGATACGGCCGTCGCCGTTCAGGTCGTCCGGTCCGTCTTCGTTGATCGCGCCATCCTCGTCGTCGTCGACCAGCATGGAGTTCTGCCGTTGTGAGATTCCTCGATCGACGGAGTTGTACACGCCGTCAGGGTTGACGATGGGGCAGATGTAGAACGCATTGTCATCGATCAACCGGGTGATCGCGCTGTCGGTACCGTAGCCCGATACCAGTTTGTCGATGATGTACAGGCTTACTTCGGTGCCCGTGTATTCGTTGCCGTGCGTTCCGCCATCGATCCACATGCCCGGCTTGCCCTGATAGGATTTCATCGGGGTGACGTTCTCAACACCTTCCTGGCGCTTGTTCCGCAGCTCGACGTGCCGGTCTATCGTGGTACCATTGCTCATGTTCGAGATCACGAGGACGTAGATCGGTCGGTCCATGTTGGATCGGCCGATCTCGATCAGCTCAGTGATGTTGGGATACCCCCGGGCGACTCCCCTGACGTAGTCGACCGTGGCGTCATAGCCGTGGTAGTCAGCGAAATCGATGCGCACTCGCTGCGCCTCTGTGGACTGCGCAGCCGCCAGAAGCAGCGGCAGTACGCTCAGCGCAGTAGTCAGCCGGTTCAGCCGCAGTCTGCATGGTTTGCGCAGCGGCAGGTTCATGGCCGAGCCTCCCTGTTCGTGTATTGAAGACGAGATCCATCTGTAAGCGGTGATCAACTGGAGGAAGCATCCCGCGTTGCCTCAGTGATGCTTAACCAGACCATACAACTTAGCCACATTTCGTCGTTTGGAGAGGCTGGGCAGGGGGGTCGATCTGCTGCCACGGTGTGAGTTAGGACTGTGTTGTGTGTTGCCGGTCGCTGGGGTTAGGGCGTGGCTTGGGGGGACACCCGTGCTGAGTCGGAAATGGCAGTGTCACCTCCGCCCAGTCAGGTGCTGTCTAAGCGAGGTATCGGTCCAGCTTCCGAATTTCGGCCTCGGCACCGAGCTTGGTGAACAGCGCGCGAGCTTCGCGGGCCGCTTCCTGTGCCTCTATGTTTCTTGCAACGCTCCTCAACAGGTATGCGAGGTCACGCGTAGCGTCTGCGGCGAGCAGCGGTTGCTCCAGTGTCCGGGCACGCTCGATGACACTGCGCAGGGTATGCTCTGCCTCAGTCGTCTCGCCGTTGGCGGTCATTATTGCGGCAACAATGCGGAGGTCCTGGGCCTCCTCAACTTCGTCACCCAGTTTCCGGTGAGTTGTCAGGGCGCGCTGGATCTCGCGCTGGGCGATCTTCACGTCTCCGCGCAGGACTCGGATCTCGGCCCGTACGCGCAGCGTCTGGGCGGTGAGGGTCTCGTCTCCTGTCTCGGCCGCTTCCCGCACAGCGTGATCTGCTTCCTCGAGGGCTCGGTCGTGGTCACCCATGTAGGAGTATGTGAACGCGAGGTTGGGTCGGGTTTCGGCGACGCCGTGAGTGAGACGAGCCCGCTGAAAAGCCGCGAGCGCCATGGTGTAGGAGCCGATTGCTCGAGCGTACTGCCCGCGCAAACTGTGGATGATGCCGAGGTTGTTGGAACAGCGGCCAACCGTAGCGTGATCGCCTTCCCGCTCAGCGGCCGCCAGCGCTTGTGTGAAGTACTGGGCCGCCTCGTCGATCCGTCCACCGGCCAGGCGGATTGCTCCACGGACGTTCAATGCGCGAGCTTCGATCGCCCGGTCTATCCGCTCGCGGGCTCGCTTGAGCGCCAGTTCCGTCCAACGTTCGCCTTCTTCGTGCCGGCCCAGCCGCGCACTAGCCGTACCATACAGCAGCGCCAGAGTCGGTGAGTCTTCCAGTGCCTCGCGCGACCGCCCGTTCAGACGATCCACCAGGGCGGCGTACTGACCGGTCTCGGCGAGCTGGCGCACTCTATTCAGATCTGCCAGTGAGTTCAGCATTCCCGTCTCACTTGTTCCAGGAGATCACGTAGCCCGAGAAATGGAACAGCACTGTCTGGAACCACATCCGCTCGAGTTCGTGCTGCGAGACGATCGGGTACCATAGGGTTCCTGCTTCCTGTTGGTACCAGATGCCCAGCTTTTGTTGGGGTATGTCACCCTCAGCCGCGCTATACCAGAGGTCCAGCTGAGCGGGTGCCTGATCGTTGAACACCAGTCCCGACGGCCCAAACTCCAGGTGGAATTCCGCCGGGTCGACGGTGACCGTAATGAGGACCGAATCGCCGGCTGCGAACGCCGTTCCGTCCGGCCGCAACAACAGCCCTGCTGCCGGGATGTGGAAGCGGAGGAATTCGCTGGTGGCAGTGTCACCGTCGCTCTGGTAGCCGATCTCAAACGTCCGCTCTTCGCCCCGCACGGCCCAGAAGCCCATAATGGACGTCTCCTGTGATTCTGAGCCGGCGGCCTGCAAGAACAGCTGCTGGAACAGGCGCTCGCTGTCTGAAGGCACCACGTGCATCCGGTGACTCAGGGGATGCAGCTGCGACCCGCTGACGCCTGGGCCGGCGATGGCTCCAAGACTCGGTTGATCTTGGAAGTCCGGTGGCCCGGTACCGTCGCTACACGACAGCAGCATGACTGACGCGCCGCAGCAGAGTATGGGGGCGATCCGAGACATTGGGTTTCTCCTCTGTGATGACTTCATGCGCTCATTCGTTCTTCGTTGAGCAACCGCCTGAGGCGCTGGCGGGATATCCCCAGACGCCGTGCAGCCCGGCTGCGGTTCCCGTCAAACAGCTCGATTGTGGCTCGAGCGGCAGCAGCTGTGATCTCGTCCAGCTGAGCCGGAAAGGGGATCGGTCCGGTCAGGGGCGCGTCGACATCTGCTGGCGGCAGGAGTTCTTGCAGATCCAATGCTCCTGATGGTGACAGCAGCAGTGCCCGCTCAATCGCGTTCTTGAGTTCGCGGACGTTGCCGGGCCAATGGTACCCCAACAGGAGGCGACGAGCCTCCGGGGTCATGTCTGGCGGGTGAATACCATGCTGTTTGGCCAAGTCCACGAGCACGGCCTCGGCTATCAGGACCACGTCCTCGGATCGTTCCCGGAGCGGCGGCAATGCCAGCGTGATCACTCCGAGGCGGAAATACAGGTCCTGACGGAACGTCCCGCTCTTGAGGGCGTGTTTGAGGTCTTCATTGGTGGCAGCGACGATCCGCACGTTCACGCTGCGCGTTCTCGTCCCACCCACGCGGCGGACCTGCTTGTCCTGTAACACCCTGAGCAGCTTCGCCTGTAGCGTCACAGGCAAGGTGCCCACCTCATCCAAGAACAGGGTGCCACCGTCAGCAACTTCGAAGAGACCCGGCTTGGCCGAGTGAGCGTCTGTGAAGGCCCCGCGCTCGTGCCCGAACAGTTCAGATTCGATGAGATTGTCAGGGAGAGCTGAGCAGTTGACGGCGACGAAGGGCGCACCGCGGCGGGGACCGCCGTTGTGAATGGCTTGAGCGAGTAGCTCCTTGCCAGTACCTGTCTCACCAATGATCAACAGGGTAGCATCTGAATGGGGCAGGACACGGGCGGCCCGGGCGAGCAGTTCCCGCAGTGCTCTGCTCTCGCCCACGATTTCTGAGAACGCTTCGGCTCTCGGCTGTTGTACGAGTGCCTCCACTCGCCCGAGCGTCTCAGTACGCCGCAACACTGCCGATCCCAATGCGTTGCGCGCCAACTCGAGATCTTCGGGGAAAGCGAAGTAGTCACTTGCGCCGCCCGCGGCTATCTGAGTCCCCGTGCGGCGACTGGGGTCCGCACCGACGACATACAGCGGAACACCCGCAGGCCAATCGTGACCTTCCAGCCATTCCATGGCTTCACGCTCGACCCCACCGGCGGCGACCAACACTGCCGCCGTCCTGAGCGGGTCCGCTGCGAGGTCGCCGTTGTCACAATAGGAGATCTCGCCGCCGACGTCGCGCGCCAGCTCGTCCCAAGCGTCTGTGAAGGAATCGGAAAGTCTCACCACAAGAATCCTCAGCCTATTCACCATGACCTCCGGGGCAGAATCCGTTCCCACCGGTTACGCGACGCTAACAACATATTTGACAACAACTTACCGACGACGGCCCGGCTCTTTGGGTGGTTCACTTCGTACCACCGAGTGACAGTTCGTACCAGCTCGGGTGCCACATCTTGGATGACTTGAGCTGGGTCCATGCATAGCTCCCATCGAAGCACTTTTCGTTCGCGTAGCCGGTTCACTTCGTACCAGCAAGCACGATTTGTACCACGGTGCAACGCAAGCGCACGCTCGTAAAGTGTTGTGTGACAATAACTTGAAGTGATGGTACAAATGGTCCCATCCTTGCCCCCTGGGTACTGCGGACAGTGTGGCACACACTCGACACTGTGTGACAGCCATCAATCTCAGACCGGTGTGCAGCAAGGAGCGTGTTTCGTGGACAGGCGACGGAGGACCTCGACAGAAGCGCAGGCTACTGGAATCCTCTCAGGTTGGGGATCCATGCCGGTGGTGTTGCGACGCCGGACGAGCTGGGCCAGAGGCGAGAGGCTGAATCGCACCTCCCAGCCGGTTCCGCGGCAAAGACAGCCGCTAACTAGCTTCCCTGACGCTGGCGTGCCACTGGCAAGCCCACTGTATGACGCCGCGATATGCGCAATCGTGAGCGCTTTGAAGACCAAGGATCCTTATACCTGGGGTCACTCCATGCGGGTGAGCGCGTACGCGAGTGGTATGGCGCGAGTGATGGGCCTTGGCGTAGAGCGAATCGCACTCATCAGGACTGCTGGCGAGCTACACGACATCGGCAAGATAGGCGTGCCTGACCGCCTGCTCCGCAAGGCGGGGCATCTGAGCGCGCACGAATACCAGCGGGTAATGGAACATCCGGTCATTGGCGTGCAGTTACTCAGACCGCTGCTGCCAGCCAACCATCTCATACTGAGCGTCGTGCGGTGGCACCACGAGCGAGTCGACGGACAGGGTACTCCCGACGGACTCAGAGGGGACCGGCTGCCGCTCGCAGCTCGCATCGTGGCGGTGGCCGACGCGTTCGACGCGATGACGAGCGCACGGCCGTACCGCGCTCCTCTAAGGCTCGATGCCGCTCTCAGGGAACTGAAGGAGCATGTAGACACGCAGTTCGACGGGACATGCGTGCAAGCCCTCCGTGAGATTTTCTCTATGAGGAATGTGGTTGCTGCAGCACCGGTCGCGGTGCCGGCCTGAGCCAGGGCGGGGACCCACGGGCAATGGTGGGGTTCATTCATGACGAGGCCGTAGGATACTTGGAGGTGATCGAATGACGAATCGAGCAACAGCCCTGACAGGCCGTAGTGCGAAACTACCTGGCCGCCAGTCAGAGGCATGGACCGGCTCCGATCGTGAGTGCCCGGAGCTGAGCTTCGAGCTGGTGCTAGAGACCATTCTGTTCGGTGGGGTGGGATCGAACCAGTGCCCCGCTGCCACGAACGCATCGCGGTGCCTGTGGCGGCAAGTGCTCACGCAATGAGTGCCCGGTTCATTCTGTTACAGCAGCCAGCCTATCCGTAGTACATGTTGCGTGGATGGGTATTGCGGTCCGGTAATTCCCGCTTCATCTTCAGTGTTGCCACGCCACATGGTGGCCTGCCCAGGCCCCGCCGCCGACTGACGCCCTCCGCCAAGGGACGCCCGTCCGACGACGCGGTCTGTCGACCACCGACGGGAGAGCGTAGATGCCGGAGTCGGCGGTGGCATGATGCACAGGCTCGTAGCGCGAACAACCTCTTTTGGTGGCAACACGCCGCCGGCCCTCTTCCCTCATTCAGATTTCCCAGCCACCCAGTGGCCCCCCCGAATCCCGACCACAACTGACGCCCTCCGCTCCAGCGATCTGGAGACTGGCAGGGAGTACCCGCCTCGGCCGTGGCGTGGTGCTCCGGCACGTCGTGCGACAAGGCGTCATTCCATGCCGGCCCATAGCCGACGCTATTCTCTCTCACAGAAGGAGTGTCTTATGCAACGTCTGGGATTAGCAAGACTGCTTGTCCTCGCCGTCCTGCTGGCGACGCCCTTGGCACTGAGCGCCCAAGAGATACGCACAGTGAACGGGCGGGTGACGGTGGGGACGACGGCGGCGCGCCCGTTTTCAGGTGTTCGGGTCGCCGTGAAAGGCACCCAGCTCGCCACCATGACGGACGACCAGGGGGCATACTCCCTGCGCGTGCCGGCGGGATCCGAGACCCTGGTTTTCACCTATCTGGGGTACAAGGCCGTCGAACAGCCAGTGGCCGACCGGGTGGATGTCCACATGGAACAGGTGGCCATCGGCCTCGAAGGCATTGTGGTCACCGCGCTCGGCTTCGAGCGTGAGAAGAAGACCCTCGGCTACTCCGTGCAGGACGTCCAGGGCGAGGATCTGGCCCAGGTGCCGCAGTTCAACCTCGTCGACGCCTTGCACGGCACCGTGGCCGGCGTCCACATCACGAGCGCCACCCAGACTGGGGGCACCGCGCGAGTCGTCATCCGGGGCGCGAGCTCGATTACTGGCAACAACCAACCGCTCTTCATCGTGGACGGTGTCCCGATCGACAATGCCTCCTTGACTCAAAACGCGAGAAATATGGACAACGCCCAGTTTCTCGGGGATGGCGGCGGCGTAGACTACGGGAACGCGGCCGGGGACATCGATCCGGAGAACATCGAGAATATCAGTGTACTCAAGGGCCCGGCAGCCGCGGCGTTGTACGGCTCGCGGGCGTCCAACGGCGCCGTCGTGATCACCACCAAGTCCGGTCGCGGTGCCCGGGGGGGTGCTGGCGGCCTGGGTATGACGGCGAGCATAAGCTTCACCGCCGAGGAGCCCCTCAGGTTGCCGAGCTACCAGAACGAGTACGGCCAGGGCGTCAACGGTGAGTTCAGCTATCTCGACGGCAAGGGCGGCGGTCTCAACGACCACGTCGACGAGAGCTGGGGTCCCAAGCTCGACGGGCGGCTGATCGACCAATTCACCGGTCCCCAGCAGCCGTGGGTGGCCCATCCAGACAACGTTCGGAGCTTCTATCGGATGGGGCAGTCGCTGAACACGAACGTAGCCATCGCCAGGTCCAGCGAGCGGGCCAATATACGGCTGTCGCTCACCCGCTCGAACATCCGGGGGATGTCTCCGGGGAACAACATCGAGCGGTTCTCGCTGGCGATCAAGGGTGGGGCCAACATCACCGACCGGCTCATCACCGAGGCCTCGCTCAACTACATCGATCTGAATGGCAAGAACCGGCCCGGTACCGGGTACGACGACGACAACCCGCAGCAGTCGTTCACCTGGTTCGGCCGCCAGGTGGACATGGAAGCGCTGCGGAACTACGAGTGCACCGGGGACGAGCCGACACCATGCGTGGTGGGTGGCCAGTACAACTGGAACCACAACTATCACAACAATCCCTTCTGGGAAGCTGTTGTAAACGGGAACAATGACGAGCGGGATCGGGTGATCGGTCACCTCAGCCTGAACTACCAGTTCACCGACTGGATCACCGCCACCGGCCGGGTCGGACGCGACTGGTATCGAGACCATCGGAAGCGGGTCACCGCGCTGCACAGCCTGGAATCGGAGGAAGGCAACTTCGCGGAGGAGTTGTTCTACCGATCCGAGACGAACATGGATCTCATCGTGAATGCTACCCGGGAGCTCACCTCCGACCTCACGTTGGACGTGACGGCTGGCGGGAACATGCGGATGAACGCGTACGAGGGGAGCGGGATCACGGTCGCGCGGCTCACCGCACCGGGCATTTACACTATCGACAACGCCGCGGTGAGCCCCAACCCGTGGGACAATACGTCGGAGGCAGAAACCCGCAGTCTCTACGGGTCCCTGACGCTCAATTACGGGGGTTATCTGAACCTGGACTTGACCGGCC
>Ga0209536_100010771_pt1 | contig 13451 bp, 10 predicted proteins | sample DeeMarSeWOR28_12_FD_187461 | JGI IMG/M metagenome (GOLD analysis project Ga0209536, IMG submission 187461) | Marine sediment microbial communities from White Oak River estuary, North Carolina - WOR-2-8_12 (SPAdes) (version 2) | ecosystem: Environmental > Aquatic > Marine > Intertidal zone >...
ATAGGATTGGGCTTCATCAATCCTCCCAAGCTGAGCAAGAGCCGCAGATATGCCTAGATTCCCAAGAACTTGTATCCCGAGAGATTGTACACGACGAGACTGCATGGGTGTTGATGTGAGAGCTATCCTAGCCCACTCAAGAGATTCTTCATAATTCCCCATCCTTCTGAAAGAACGTGAGAGAGCTGTAGGCCATAAACCGAGTGATAGGATTCGGTGTAGCTCCTCCCTAATCGATAGGGTTTGCTCGTAGGATTTTACAGCTGCATTATACTCTCCTCTCGCATCAAAGATCACACCCATCACCCCATAGGTACCAAAACTTCTATCTAGATTTCCTAGCTCTTGCTTTGTTTTAGCAGCCTGTTCGATGATTCCTAATGCTCTTGTTGGATCAGTGAGAGACAGGCATTTAGCCATAGAAACTTGTACGTTCGAATTAAAAACAACATCATCGAATTTTGATGAATACTTCAATGCGGATTCGTATTCCTCCAGAGCTTTTTGAAGATCTTGACTATCTGTTGCATATCTATCCGCAAGAGCCTTCGATACTAAAGCCCGGGAAGATTCTAGTGATGGGTGTTGTTGTATTAGGTCGGTCATACTCTGGATGATTCTATCCTCTTCCAGAGTGCCTATTGAGGAACTCCGAACGTATGTCCATTTTTCACTATACAGATCAAATAGTAGTAATGGATTTGTGGTGGTGGCTATTAGACCATCAACCTCTTTCAGAAGAACCTGCCAATCATGTATTCCATTGTTTAACATTTGCATAGAAGTGTAGTTCAGAAGAGTGCTAGGGTGTTGTGGAAAACGGGCTTGAATCTTCTCAAATTCGTTGAAATTCAACGTATTTGCTGTGTGCGATAGTGCAAGATGAATCATTAATTCTGAAGCTTGGTTAGACATGACATACTCCTGAAGTTTCACCGCAAAGTCGTTGTAGTTCCGTGATTCACCTACAATCGATAGAATTAGCTCTCTTTCTTCAGGTTCAAGGAATGGGAAATCCTTCGTTATCGAACCAATGGGCTTCATCGCTTGGTATTGCTATGTCTTTGCACAAAACTGCTTCCATACTTCATCCCATTATATCGTTTGTAATATAATATCAAAAAGTAATATTTATATCTAATGTGACATTATTAGAATGTTGAATCATTCGTGAGTGTGGAATATTTTGCACTCAGGAGAGGAGGAATAATGAAAACGAAACTACTGAAATGGACAGGACTTCTCATTGCTTTTGTCTTCATCTTTTCACTGTTTTCACAAACCGTGGCTGCACCAGTGTGGGACGACAACTTCGATGATGGAAATCTAGATGGTTGGACAGAAGTCGAACCTATCGAACCATCATATGCCTTTGATTACATCGTCACAGATGGTGCAGTGTATGCAGATTCAGGGGACAACTTTAATGCGTATACATGGTTGACTCATCCCAGTGCTGTGACCGAGGGACAGTGGTCATTCGATTTCTATCAACCAGTACCCACTAGTGCCTACAATATACAAGCCTCCAGCTTCATTGTCATGGCTAATGGAACTCCTGACGATATGGAAGGATACGGTATAGCCATTGCTCCAATGATGGGTGAACCACCTATAATCAGCCTATCCAAGTGGGAAGGAGCATACTACGATTACGGCTGCAAGACGAACTTCGAAGTATATACCCATGATGTTGATACAGCGGGTACTTGGGTAAGCTTTGATGTGACATGTGAATCCGGAGAGATGAACGTATTCATGGATGATGAACACATCCTCAACTGTTCTGGGATAACATATGAAAATTCTTCGATGTTGATCTTCACTATCGGGCCAAATGTCGGGATGGTCAATACTAATGTCACTGGATATGGATTTGACAATGTTGTAGTGGATGATGAAATCACCACATTCACCACAACAACGGCAACATCAACACCAACAACAACTACGGCTACTACAGGCACTGGAACAGGTATTGACCCAACTCTACTCATTGTTGCAGCAGGTGCCGCAGGAGTGGTTATCATAGTTGCCATTGTTTTTCTAAAAAGACGTTAGACAGGTCATTCAGAGTGAGAGGAGTCCCTCTCACTCCCTTTCTTTTCAATCAGGAACTCTTTTGATGTCATTCCCGTCTTCTTGGATTGGACGCTGATGCTACAAGCTTGATTCTATCTTGAAGGAAGGTAGTACCCTGGTTTTCAGAAAGCTCCTTTACTTGCTTCAATACTGCCCGAGATTCCTCATCATGACCTTGAAGTAAAAGCATTCTGGCTTTTTGCAGAAGTGCAAGACCCAATACACCTGGTAGGTCCTTCCGACGTGCCATCTCCTCCATTACACCAATCCAATGCAATGCGAGTAAACCATCTGATTCAGGAGTTTCCATGTAGTGTTGAATCTCTGTTTCTGCTAGCAAGTTAAGGCACTCGTTCATACGTCCCTGTCTATGAAGTTTCTCCATTATCTCGAGCGCGTTTTCGAAACTCTCCAATGCATCAGAAAATCGACCTTCTGCACGTGCAATCAGACCTTCGGATAGATGGACATCAGACAGCCAGACCTCGATCCCAACCTTGAGAGCCAATTCATTACCGACATCATGATATGATTTGGCGTCCTCAATCCTTCCGAGCATAGATAAAGCAGCTGACATACACAGATTCGAAAGAACATGAACACCAATAGATGGCAACCGTGACACCATGTTCTTTGATGTGAGACTGATATTAGCCCACTCTAGCGCTTCTTCTAGTTTGCCCATTCTTCTGTATGAACGCGACAGAGCTGAAGGAACGAATCTGAGCGAAGATAGAGGGTCTTGTTTCCCCGTGATTTTAAGAGCTTCCTCGAAGGACATTGTTGCAGCATCATACTCGCCTCTCGCGTCAAAGATTACTCCCATCACTGTGAATATGTCAGTTTTACGTTCAAGATATCCAAGGTCTCTGGCTCGCGTTGCTGCGGAATCAATATACTCCATTGCTTTTGAGGGGTCAGTGAGAGACAGAATTTTGGCCATGTTTGTTTCAATTTGTGAGGCAATAGCAACATCATTAAACTTCATGGTATGCTGAAGGGCAGATTCAAACACCTGCATTCCTTTTCGGGGGTTACTCTCATTCTCGTATCTTTCTCCTTCTAGAAGGTACACTTTAGAACGAGCAAATTCAAGTGACGGATTGTTTTGAATCAGATCAATGAGACACTGGATAGTTTCATCCTCTGTCAAGGTGCCTATTGAGGAACCCCGAATACAGTTCATCTTTAGCAAGTACAAGTGGAACAGTATCAATGGATTGGAACTTTTGGCTATTGTTTCCTCGACAACTTTCAGATGTTCATCCCAGTCAATGGTGTCCATAATCCATCCGGTATACTCTGGGCGAAGCCATACCTGTTGAGAGAACCGATCAAGAAACTTCTCGCGAGCCTTGAAGGAGTAATTTGCAGATCCCAAATGATGCCAAGCAAGAAAGATCATTTCTCCAGAAGAATCAACTGTCATCACATGATTACACAATCTAACTACAAAGTCAGAATAATTACTCGATTCCTCGACAAGTGACAGAATTAGTTCCCTCTCTCCCTCCTCAATGAATGGAAAGTAGTTTGTTATGGAACCAATTGGTTTCATTACTCTACATTATGGGAGCATTACACAAAACTGCTTCTATTGAGATTACTCATGAAGAGTTTTCAATGCAAGTTCTTTGACTGACTCTTCAAGTTCATCGAGCTTCTCCGCTTTTTCAATGAACTTCTCATAAAGTTCCAAATCTGAGTATATTGTTTTCATTACAAGAGCAGCTACTGCCTCAGATCTACTCTTGAAGACGTTGAGCTTTACCAGGGCATCAAGAATGTCCGTGACCTTTTGATTCAGGCGAGTCATGATATTGTTTTCGCGTTTTCCATGCATCTCCTCTGCCACTATCTTATTTAGGATCATCTTTCGCAAATTGATGGCTCCAGACTCTTCTCCCTTCTGTGTATCAGGACTCATCTTTCTAAACGCTCTAATTTCCTTTGAAGGTTCTAGTGTTGTCGTTGCCTTATAGTACTTATGTAAACTATAATATGCCTAAGTTGTAACCTATGCAATTATTATTGATTATCATATTTTCATTGGTTTTTATCAATTGCAATGAAATATAAAATAGCAATGTTTTTAACATTTGTCATATTATCACTAATACATTCACTTTGGGTGATTACACTCAGGAGAGGAGAAGAAATGAAAGCAAAACTGCTGAAATGTATCGGACTTCTGATTGGGCTAGTCTTTGTTTTTTCCATGCTACCACAATCGGCGGCAGCTGTCATGTGGGAAGATAACTTCAATGATGGCACCTTTGAGCCAGAGTGGACAATAACTGCAGAATATAATAACGAATGGGGTATCACAGACTATACTTTAGCTACAGATGGCACATCACCTGAAGCCATTTGTCGAATTTGGCACGAATCCAATGTGACAGTAGGAACCTGGAGTTTTGACATGCTAGTGCCTGCCAATGGCGATGGTATTCCCAAAGTACTGTTCTTAGCGAATGGTACTGATCCACCTGGAGCATTCGAGGATGATTACCAAGGTTATGGAATCGAGGTGTGGGTTGACGCTGGTGATATTTACCTCTACAAACAAGATGGGGACTGGGACCAGGGTCAGCAGTTGTTAGCCACTGCTGAGATCGAGGTCGAATTTAATTCTTGGGCGCATTATGACATCACTCGTAACTCTACTGGAGGATTTAACGTCTATGTGGATGCTGATCCTTCGGTTGATGAACCACATATCAGCTATGTACATACAGAGTTCAGCTACTCAGAGAGATTCGTATTAGATGTCCACTGGGGAAATGCGATGTTTGACAACTTCACAGTGATAGACACCGTCCTAGGCCCAATAATTTCAACTCCAACCACCACTACTACTTCAACCACTACTACGACCACAACTCCCACAATACCTAGTGGTGATATGACGACAATGTTGATCATCGCTGGTGGAGGAGTCGTAGGGATAGCCATCATAGCTGGCGTTATCTTTATGCGAAGAAGATAGGTGGATACTAAAGAGTGAGAGGGACTCCTCTCACTCGATTTCTTTTCAATCAGGAAACCTCTTGAGGTGGAATACACACCATTCTTACCATGACAGAGTCAAACCCTGTCCTTGACACAATAAACAACAGACGATCAATCAGACAATACCTAGACAAACAAGTGTCGGACAAAGTTCTTAATCAAATACTGACAGCAGGTTTCAGAGCACCCTTTGCTGCTCAACTCTGCTCAGTTGTCTACACGAGAAGTCGAGAGAAGATGAAGGAGGCGGGTCTAACTGTATATCCCACTGCTCCTCTTCACATGGTATTTTTCATTGACTTTGCCCGACTCGAGAAGATAATGAAAAACAGAGGCCATGAGTATGGATACGATGACATGATGGCAATCTGGTTGGGGATGCAGGATGTGGTTCTCGTGATTGAGAACCTCACAATTGCCGCTGAATCACTTGGACTAGGTTCAGTGCTCTATGGAACCGCACCTCTGCGGGCTGATTCGATTGCCAAGACCTTCAACGTTCCAGTACGGGTGTTTCCAGTCGTTGGAATGAGTGTTGGTTATCCTGACCCTGCGGAAGATACAGAGATCAGACCGAGATTCCCGCTGGAGATGGCTGCGTTCGAAGACGAGTATCGCCACCACACAGATGAGGACATCAAGATCTGTATGAAGAGCATGGATGAGGGGATGCTTGCACAGGGATACTATATCAGGTCCCGAACGAAGGTTGACCTAGTAGACAGGGAGGACAAAATCGGTTTCGACAAATACTCCTGGTCGGAGCACATATCGCGAAAGTTCAGAAGTGCATTCAGGAGAGGAGACCCTTTAATTGAGATTCTCAGACGTCATGGTTTCGATTTATGAATGGTCATTTCCATTTTTGAGCATTGTAACATAACTCGGAAAGTGTATAAGACACCTTAGCTTACAATTAGCATTGCGTTTAGGAAGTGGAGACTAGTGAGTGTTGAGCTCCCCGAAGCTCAGATTCTAGCCGAACAGATGACCAGTTCTCTCATGAACAAGAAGATCAAAGCATATGATGTTCAAGACTCAGAGAAGTTGCAGAAGATTGGCTTTATGAACAAGAAACTCAAGGACTATGCGAGACTGGTCGACTGCAAGATAAAATCAATCGAACACCGAGGTAATGTGATTCGAATTCAGTTGAACAAGAAGATGAACTTGGTCCTTTGTCCAGACTATGGAGCACAGATCCTCTTCCATGAGAGTGCAGACACACTCCCGAAGAAACATCACCTCAAGCTCGAGTTCACAGACAAAACATTCCTGACAATCCGACAGACAGGAATGGGACTTGTTTACTCAGCGACAGACCAAGAAGCCAAGGAACTCTACGTGATTAAACGCGACTTCTCAGACATCCCCTCCCCAGTGGGGGAGCATGACTTCACCTTTGAGAAATTCTCTGAGCTGCTTGATGCCAAGGGGCAGAACATCAAGGCAGCAATAGTTGGAAAGACTGCGGTGGTTGTCGGACTGAGCAATGCAGCCTTTCAGGAGGTCATCTACAAGGCTGGGATTCATCCCAAGAGAAACACAAAGACACTGACCGATGATGAGAAGCATGATGTCTATGATGCCATGAAGCAGATTCTCAATTCACGCATCTGTTATGGAGGGAAGGACAATTGGATCGACCTCTATGGCGAGTCTGGTCGCCACACACCTGTGATGGGACCAAACATGAAGGACAAGGAGTGTCCTGCATGTGGTGCGGCGATTGAGAAGATTGCTCATGGAGGAGGACATGTCTACTTCTGTCCACGTTGCCAACGATAGTGTTGAAATTGAGGTTATGTAATGAATGATAGGAAGATCTTCGGAGCTGTATTTGTAGCAGTATTTCTCTTCATGGTTGCATCTCCAGCACTTGTAGTAAATGCTGTGGATGAGTCAAGTAACATCAACGTTGGACCCTATGTGGACAAGATTGTCTTCAAGTATCTCCCTGAAAGAGACCAGATTGCTCTAGCACTTTTATCAGGTGAGATAGACCTATCGACTAGGTACTTTCTTCCCTCAAACATCGCAAGTGGCTTTCTAGATGATCCTGACATTAGCATCTACAGCGGACTAAGGAATGGCTATGGTCATATCACGATAAATTGCAATAAGTATCCTCTCAACATCAGTGGATTTAGGAGAGCTTTTGCATACGCCTTCGATAAAGAAAGAGTGGGGATTGAAATCTTCGAAGGTGAGACTCAACTTCATGACTCTCTGGTTCCATACGTTCAAAAATGGTGTATCGAAGATCAATTGCCCTATCATTACTATACAGCTCGTCCTGATATTGGTAATCAGATACTTGACGACTTGGGTTTCGAAATCAACCCAATCACTGGTTTCAGAGATGCTCCGGATGGTTCACCATTAAGAGTTACAATTCTATGGGCCGCACTCTCAGAAGAGATTGCAGGACCATCGTCACGTATCGCTGTTGACGCCCTTAATTCACTTCATATCGATGCTGAAGACAATGGAGTAGGCTTCGAGATTATCAATGGAATTGCAAACAACCATTTGGACTACGACATGGCCTTCTGGGGATACAACTGGTTCTGGAATGATCCTATATGGTTGACCGATTACTGGTCTAAGTATGTAGATGATTACGGCCGAAATCCAGCCAATTTCGAAAACGCGACATTCGACTCCCTTTGTGAAGAACTTGTCTGTTGTATGACGGAGAGCGAGGCATTCGATATTGTGTCAGATATGCAACTGGTACTACATGAGAATGTTCCTTTAGTTGTTGTTTATAATAACTACTTTGTACAGGCCTACAGGAATGATGTCTTCACTGGTCATGTACCCGACATTAGTCGTTATATCTCAGGTCCTTGGACGTTTAGGAAGATTCACAGAAGTGACGGTGTACGTGAAGCTACATTGAATGTTGCTTATCATTTGTATTTCAACACATTCAACATGTTCAGCATTGGAAAATATTCCTCTAGAATGATAGATGAACTGGTCTGGCCAGCTCTGTATTCAGTAGGTCCTGATGGTAATCTTGTGCAGTATCTTGCTGAAGCTATGATCATGGAAACACACTCAGACAATGAAGATGTGTTTGAGGGAAACACCCGGTTCACTATAGATGTCATCCAAAATGCAACATGGAGTGATGGGACTCCCATCACAGCAAACGACGTTGCGGGTACTTACTCTTGGCTATACAAATCATCAGATTATGGTAACCCTGATTCAGCCGTCCTAGGAGACTTGGTGGCAGCATATGCGCCAACGACCTACAGGGCAATATTAGAATTCAATACTGAATCATTGTGGCACAGGGCTGCAATTGCACTTTCAGGTATTCTCCCTGCCCACATCTTCAAAGATGGGGGTCCAGTTGGACCCGACAGATGGAACTCTTGGAATCCAGTCTACGACTTAGACGAGCCTTATGTCACATGTGGACCTTTCATCGTGACAGATATCGAGGGAGGTGAATTCTGTGAGTTGACAGCGAACCCAGATTTCCCATACTACCCGAAAATTCTTACTGATGGGAATGAAACAACACCCACACCGACACCAACCCAACCTGTTCCCTTCAATTTCGCATTATCTCTGACAAGTGGAGCGGTCGGTGCGGCAGTGACTGTTCTGGTCGGAGGATTTTACCTTTTCAAGATACAAGAACAAGAAGTAGTGTGATGATAAGGGGGCGAGGTGATTGCCTAGAATATCGGAAGGACAGATCGTTGCGGGATTTCTCATCACTGTTGTTCTCTTTATGGCGACATCTCCTGCAATCTCAGCCCACTCATGCACTCTGTGCACAGATGATGTCAGAATTGGTCCATACATAGAGAAGGTTGTTTTCAAGTATATCACAGATAGGGACCAGGAAGTTCTTTCTCTCTTGTCTGGAGATATTGACATCATGGGAGAATGGGTACTACCAAAGCATCTCCCAATCTTTGAAGGAGATCCCGATATTAGCGTTCACAGTGCGCTTCGAGATGGCTATGGACACATCGACATAAACTGTGCGAAGTATCCACTAAACATAACCGGGTTAAGGAGGGCTTTTGCGTTTGCATTTGACAAGATAGGGTTTAGTGCAGATGTATTGGATGGATATTCTCAGGAGCATGACTCACTTGTCCCGTATTTGAATCATCTCTATTGCATAGAAGATGACCTACCATATCACTACTACGATGCTCGACCTGCTTTGGGAAATCAGATACTTGATGACCTTGGTTTCGATATACACCCTGATACAGGATATCGAGCAGCTCCTGACGGCTCTCCCTTCAGGGTAATCGTCAGATACTCATCTGAGTCAGAGGAGGTTGCAGGAGGTGCTGCTCGCTACGCTGTTGAAGCCCTGAACTCTCTAAACATTTATGCTGAAACTGATGGTATTCCATTCGGAATACTCTTGTCAGAAATATATTATCATAGAGACTATGATATGGCTTTCTATGCTACGAACTACTGGACCAATGATGTTGTATGGCTTATGAACTATAATTCAGAGTTAATTGACGAGCCTATGATGAATCCCTTCAACTTCAACAATAAGACCTATGACTCTTGGTGTGATGCTCTCTGGACCAGCATATCTTATGAAGAAGCATATGAAGCCGCTAAAGCATTGCAACTGATTCTACATGAGAATGTCCCAGGACTCATCGTCTATCAGAACTTTTACAATCAACCATATAGGAACGATGTCTTCACAGGTCATGTTGGGGACGTCGGTCGATATCTTGCAGGTCCCTGGACAATGCGAAAGGTCCACAAACTTGATGGCACCTTTGGTGGCACACTGAAAGTTTCCATTGATGGCCGGATAGAATCCTTCAATCCATTCGTTCTAAGTGCACCGAGAATTAACCACCTATTATGGCCATCCCTCTTTTCCATTGATCCAGACCTTTACCTAATTCCCAACCTTGCAAAGAGCATGATCATGGAAACCCATTCGGACAATGAAGACGTGTTTGAAGGAAACACACGATTCACCATTGATGTAGTAAAGAATGCGACATGGTCTGATGGAACTCCAATTACAGCAGAGGATGTTGTATTCTCTATAATATACGAGTATGAGAGTATGAAATATGGGAATCCCACAGCTGCTACATTCTGGGGTGATTTAGCTGCAGCGTATGCACCATCAACACACAGAGCTATCCTTGAGTTTAACAGCGAATCGATGTGGCACTTCACCCACTTTGCTCAAATGACTGTCATTCCTAAACACATCTTCTTTGATGTCATAGGTTATGAGGGTTGGAACACCTGGAACCCTGTATTCAACCCCGAGCATCCTTATGTTACCTGTGGACCATTCCAGGTGACGGATGTTGAGGAAGGTGATTTCATTGAGCTTACTGCCAACCCTGACTTCTATTACTATCCTCAAGATGTAACAACACCGACTGACTCTGAACCAACCACAACTCCTACCTTTGATGCTTCTCTGGCACTTGCTAGTGGGTCTGTAGGGGCGGCAGTGACTGTTCTGGTAGGAGGATACTATATTCTCAGGATAACTGAGCCTGAAGTAGTTTGACGACTACTCCCACAATCCAAAACACTGATGTATTGAGATTGAGTATATACACACCATTCGCGCGAGGTATCTGAGGGTGAAGCCACTCGGGATGATAACTGCACACTTCCCACATGTCGATGAGGAAACAAGGGACATACTAAAAGCTGCCATGGACGAAGCTAAAGACCTACGGGAATTCGCTGAGATTCTGTGTGATATTGTATGTACCAGTGAAGTAAACGACCTGACGACCTTTTTTGCTTATACTTCTACAATGGGCAACCACTATCTAAATGCACGAATTCAAGACGCGAGGAATCCCTCAGCTCTGACCACCTCCATTCTTTCAGGTGTTACCGAGGAGTGGCAAATGGATATGACCTGGGATGATTCACTGAGAAACATGGCCAAGTCTATTGAGGCAGCTCCAAATGACTGGTTGGCGTGTGGTTTCTATATTGGTTGGAGAATTGGAGTTGAGGCCACATTTCCTGAGAGTGCTTCAGATTTCAGAGGATTGGAACCCTTAGAGAAGAAGATAGAAGAGGATGAAGAATACGGCTTCTATCTCTCTTCACTCTACAGGCTGAGAGCTAACCGACTCAATAGAGAACGTAAGCTAGATGAGGCAATCAAACTATATGATCTTGCAATTGAGAACGCGAAAGCGCATGAAGATGTCCATTCACTAGTGATGTGTCTAAAAGAAAAAGCTAACCTGGTCAGTAGAATCGATGTAGACCAAGGACTGATCATTCTAGAAGAGCTTCGAAGTGTCAGTGAAGAATGGGGAATTGATTTCGCGTTGTATAATTATTACCAGCAACTGGGACATGTCGCAATGGCAAGAGGTGAGTTCAATCTCTCAGTTCATTATCACATTAAACGATTTGAGATAGCAAAACAATTGGGTTGGCCATTGTATGAGCGTGGACCTAGGATTGCGTTTCTATACAACATGATGGGAAATGGAGTTCGAGCATTAGATTTGATCACTAGTCACAGAATTGAACTGCACAGTGATGAAGATCCATTTGTCCTTTTGCAAGAAGCTTGGGCTATGGTGAATCTGGGGAATGTCAATGACGCAGAGCCTTTAATCCTGAAGGCCAAAGGGATCATCTTGAAGAATCATGATGAGGTTCGTCTTGGATTGGTCTATCTTATTGAAGGACTCATGGAAAAGGCTCAGCAGGACTTCGCAAATGCAATGTTCACAGTAGAAAGAGCACTTGATATCTTTGAGCGTAATTATAATCGCGCATTCATAAACTTGTCATTGATTCACCTTTGTGATATCGAGATTGAAACCTTTGACTATGACAAACGAGGTAAGAAGGTAGAACTCTCAGGTCCATGGATGACAAAGTTGGAAGAACATGTTGAGAAGAATGACCTTCCTGCAATCGGAGGGCATTTGAAATTGTTGAAAGCTAAGTTCCTCTACAAACAGGCGCAATTCAAGAAATCAGAAAAGCTGGTTACCGAAGTCCGGAAGATTTCAAAGTCCCAAAGCATGGAATATCTTGATGATGTGGCGAAGGTACTAATTCCGGAAATGAGGAAGTAGAACTATCCCTTCATGACATCGAGGGCAATACCCTTTGCTGTGTCCTCTATTTTCTCGAGCTTAGAAAGCTGCTCTTGTAGAAGGTCAAACTTCTCCTGCTGTGGGAGTAATGTCTTTTCCACAATAGAGGCTACTGCTTCTGATCTACTCTTGAAGATGTTGAGTTTGATGAGCACATCCAGAAGTTGAATCACTCTTGTGTCCAATCGAGTCATGACTGGAACCTCGCGCTTGGATTCTGGATCATCAATGGACAACTCTTTCAACATCTCTTCCCTCAGAGTGGGTGTTGATTCGGTCTTCTTCTTCTTTGGGGCCACTTCTGATGTCCCTCTACTGGGAAATCTATTTCCAACTTACTTCTTAAATGGGTATCTCTTTTGTAATAACGTAATATTTATTACATACTTACTATATTTCTCTGCTTAATAATGTTTACGGAGGAGAGCTTATGAAAAGAAACGTACTGAAGATATCCAGCATTGTGATTGCGATCTGTCTTGGTTTGACCGTGGTCCCTATTGTGACTGCATCATTACCAGGATTCCCGCAAACAACAATGACAACTATCTACCAGGATTATACTGTGCCTATTGAGCCGATTGAGTTCACTGAAGGAGATCAAGTATATCTCAGAGTGTCAATTTCTGACCCGTATGCTGATCTTGATGTCGCTGTATTCGGGCCAACGGGCGAATACATATGGTATGGTGGAAAAGGCTCACTAGCTTATGAAGACCCCAATGTAGCCGAAGAAGGGTATTTCTATATACCTGAATCCGGTCTTCACTCAATCTTCATCCTCGGGTATTATGTACCCTCAGAAGAGGGGGTTGCAACCGAAGTGTTTGTAGATTGCGATGAGGAATTGATAGTGGTTCCTCCTTTGGAATCGAGTGGCGTATCATTCGGGACATTGACTAGCTACGTGAACAATGCTGGTAATGCTAAACTGCACGCAAGTGAGAATGCTGCATTCAATAGAAACCCAGTTGATCAGTTAGGCAGTTCAAGACTAACAACTCGAGAAGGATTCATCAATTGGTGGACTAATGACCTGACACTTTATACGTTACCGGGAAACCGATTTTGTGCAGATGACCCACTTGCTGTTGGAGGACAGACTTGGCTAATACCAGGAACAGTTGACTATGACACTGCAGCTTGGATGTTCAGTTTCTACTACTATGAGCACTATATTGATGGCATTCCGCTCTCAGAGCTCACAGAAGTAATTGATGTGCCAATGCAGGTGAT
>Ga0209536_100010772_pt1 | contig 13449 bp, 15 predicted proteins | sample DeeMarSeWOR28_12_FD_187461 | JGI IMG/M metagenome (GOLD analysis project Ga0209536, IMG submission 187461) | Marine sediment microbial communities from White Oak River estuary, North Carolina - WOR-2-8_12 (SPAdes) (version 2) | ecosystem: Environmental > Aquatic > Marine > Intertidal zone >...
TAATGACACAGCCCTTGCCGCCGCGTCCCTGGTCGACCGCATAATCTATCGCCAGCCGGGTGCTGTCCGGCAATGGAACGACCTGGTTGTGCTGAGAATCATTTGGATTCCACCAGTCGCCGTCGGCCGGCCCCCAGCTGCAGGAGATAATATCTGCGCCGTGGCTGGCCGCCCATTCAAAGGCATCTGCTTCTGACTGAGAACCTATATTTGAGATAAGCCGGATAGGCATCAACTTGGCTTCGGGCGCCACGCCGGAGGCCTGATAGTTGCCGTTTGCACAGGCTACGCCGGCGCAAGCGGTGCCATGGTTCTCGGGGTAGTATCGATCCTTGGGACGCGGGTTGTTGGTCTTTAAGGTTGCATCACGGGGATGAACGATTTTGCCGGGGGAACCGAACTCCTCATGGTCGATATCCACGCCGTCGTCAATAATAGCAATGACGACATCTTTGCCCCGGGTAATCTTCCAGGCTTCTTTCACATTGACGTGGGCATCGATTGTGCGGCCGTTGACTTTTGTCTCTTGCAGGTGCCATTGCCGGGGTGCCGCCGCCCGGCGACCGACTTTTCGAATCAATTCCGGATGACAAAATTCCACCTCCTCCTCATTGAGCAAATTGTGGGCAATTTGAAATATCTCCAGACCCGTTCCCTCAGGAGCCGATACAAAATAGGCATTTTTAGCATACTTCAATTTGCGCTTCACCTGCAGGCCATGTTTTTTTAGAATGCCGCGACATTTGGCGCTGTTTACAGGATCTTTGAATTTGACAAAGAAATTTTCGGTATAAACTACCGGTGCGCCCGTATTGGCATCGCGCAACACCCGCCCTGCAAACTGCACATCCTTTTCTTGTTTGAACACCTTGCGCGCCTGATCTCGCATTTGAACCAGCCGGTCCCTGGTCTGCCTGCATTGCAAAACCGAGACACCGGCTTCCGGAAACCGAAGCACCGGCGAAAGTTGCCCCAATACCTGTTTGGCCGATTTGGAAGTGATGGCCTCCGCTAGTGATTTATTCTCTTTGGTTCGGACGACCAAAAGATCATCGGCAATATCCAACTCGAATGTGGCGCCCTCTTTTCCGCCGTATTTGTATGAATACATGGCTTACCTCCTTTCGGGGTTGATAAATCCCAATATACTGTCGCATAATAGCATTATAATGATAATCATTGAATGTGAAAAGAGAAGCAATTTGAGATTTCAGAAGGGGCCATAAATGCCTGTGGATACGGCCGGCTTTTTTTTAATGCAGGTAAACCTTTTTCGGTCATGCTGCGTCTAAAGGGGCAGAATCTTTTTTCAAGGAGGTACGCCAATGAAAACGCAGGGATTGAAAATTGGAATGGTTATCGTCATTTTAATCGCTATGTGCTTTTCAACATCATGGGCCGACAGCCGCAAATATGGTCACCCCCATAAGCATGGATATTCCGGCAAACAGTCCAAATCGAATCGCGGGCTCCACCACCGGCCAAAGCCCCACCGATACGATCACAGAAAGCACAATTACCATAGGCATCATCTCAAAGAACACCGCCACCATTATCGGCGGCATCACCATGACAGGTATCACAGCCGAATTAACATTTCAGCTGTAATCTATGAGCCGAATTGGCTGTTTGCAATTGCGTCCCAAAAAAAATGGTAATAATCTATTTGCCGCCTGGAAGTGATGCCAAATTCTAAAATGTTGCCGGGATTCATGCTGTGGCTGAAGATCATTTAGACGCGGGAAAACGACGACAGGGGAGCGCTGGCCGGTTATCCAAAGATAACGGGCCGGCAGACCCCGTATATAGTGACGGGGAGCTCGTCCACCGGTCTCAGCAGGGGGATGAATGGGCCATGGAACAGCTCATCCGCCGTTATCAGCAGAAGGTATTTCGGATTGCCTATCAAATCTGCTCTGCTGACGAGGACGCTGCCAAAGAGAGCACTCAGGACGCTTTTCTCAATGCATTTCTCAACATCAAGAAATTCAAGGGCAACGCAACTTTTTATACCTGGCTTTACAGAATTACGGTCAATACCTGCATTGATGCCCGCAGGCGGCATAAACGCTGGCGCCGGACTTTTTCCACATGGCGCAAACAAAAGTCGCCTGAAAAGCAATCCGCAACCATATTGGAAGAATACCCCGGCAAGGATGGAAACCCAAACCCATTATCCCAACAAAATCGCCAACAGCTTGAAATTGATGTAAAAAAAGCTCTAAAGGGATTGTCCGACAAACAACGAACCGTCTTTCAGTTGAAGGTTTTTCAAGAATTGAGTATACATGATATTGCGGATATCATGGGACTGGCGGAAGGTACGGTCAAATCACATTTATTTCGAGCCACCCAGTTCATCCAAAGCCGACTTGCGGCATGGATAGAACATTGAAAGGGAGATGCGCAGATGAGTGCATGTGAAGATCAAATAAATGCCATTATCCTGGATGTTCACGGAGAACTGGACCCGGTGGCAAGCAAAAGCTTGCTGCGGCACCTTGACATATGTGAAGGCTGCCGGCAGGAAAGACAACAGCTTTTGGGCTTACTCCATGAAATAAAAGACGCCATGCAGTCGCCCGGGCTAACGGAGTCAGAAGTTGAACAATTAACGCACAGTCTAAAATCGAAACTGAAAAAAAAGCGGAGGACGACTTTCCGCACCGGACTCCCGAGAATTATTCCAGCCATGGCGGCAGCCTGCATTCTGGTTGTAATGGCAGCCATTGTTGGTTATAACCTGTTGCGGCCCGAAGACGCGATTCAACCGAGGGTCGGAATTCAAGCCCATCAATTTAAAAAACAAGACCTGGAATTATTTCAACATTTAGATCTTTTGAAGGACATGGATTCTATTCAAAAATTAGTGCAGGCGGTCGATGATTCGACGCTGCCCCCGGCTCAGGAAAAAGATTTTCGGGATTCCCGGGGAATGAATCCGGTAATTTACGGGGAACAATATGCATAGGCGGCAAAATTCTTATTTCTTTTCAAGTGTCATCATAATCGTCTTGCTGGTGTCCTTCCTTTGTCAACCAACTGTCTCTGCGGGTGCCCAAAAACGCCCTGTTGAGGATAAATTGCGCTTCTGGCTTCCGGTTTCAGATCAAACTGGGTTTGCGATCGAGGGTTTATTATCCAAAAAGGAGAAAAAAGAGTGGCAAAATATTGAAGATCTCTCACCTGAAGAAAAGCAGACCCTCGAAAAAAAATATAAGGAGTGGGAGTCTCTTTCCCCGGAAGAGAAGAGAAAAATCCGGCAGAGGCTGAACCGCTGGAAAAAGATGTCACCGCAAGAGCGGGAACTCTACCAAAAACGCTACGAGCAGTGGCAAAATCTGAGCCCCGAAGAACGCAAAAAACTCCAGGAAGAACTCGAGCGCTGGGAGGATCTCACTCCGCGGGAAAAAGAGGCCATTCGGCAACAATTCAAAAAAAACAGAAAATAGTAAAGAAAGCGTTCATGGCAACAAAAAAGGTTACCCGTTCAGGGGACAAAATGGTCACCACAACCTGCTCCTATGATTGCGGGGCTCGCTGCCTGCTAAAGGTACGGGTCGTCAATGGCAAAATAAGCCGTATCGGCACCGACACGCAGCGCGGACCCGGTTTGAAGGCATGTATCAGAGGGCTTTCCCAGAAGGAGGTGGTTTACTCTCCAGACCGTCTATTAAAGCCGTTAAAACGAACCGGCAAACGCGGCAGCGGGCAATTCGAGCCGATCTCCTGGGATGAAGCCCTGGAAACGATATCCCGCGAACTGCTCAGGGTAAGAGACACCCACGGACCCCGCGCCATATTCCTTATGGATTATTATGGCAATGAAGCTGCTTTGAACGGTACCCGCATGGCCGCAAAGCGCTTTTTTAACCTGTTCGGCGGCTGCACGTCAAATTGGGGCAGCACCTCGATGGAAGCCGCCTACTGGGCCTCCAAGATGACATTCGGGACCTCCGTCACCGGAAATACCAATGACAATCTGATGTACTCGAATTTCATCATTTTGTGGGGTTGGGATCCATTGATCTCTCGCTTCAGACCCGATACGGCCGATTACCTGACTCTGGCCAAAAAGCAGGGCACAAAAATCATTTGCATCGACCCACGGTTGACCGAATCAGCAAAAACGTGGGCTGAAAAATGGATTCCCATAAAACCGGGAACAGACACCGCATTGCTCATCGCTATGGCCTACGTCATGATCGTCGAAGATTTATATGATCATGATTTCATCAAGACTTACACCGAGGGTTTTGACGCCTTCAGGGCCTATGTCAGTGGAGAAGAAGACGGCGTTCCCAAAAAGCCGAAGTGGGCCTCTAAAATAACCGGTGTTGCAGCTGAAGACATCGTTCAGCTTGCCAGAGATTATGCGGCCATCAAGCCTGCTGCCCTATGTGCCGGCTGGGCGCCCGGGCGCACCGCTTTTGGGGAGCAATTTCACCGTGCGGCCATTGCGCTGGCCGCCATGACCGGCAATATCGGTGTAAAAGGCGGCTGGGTCGGCGGCGGAACCGGCGCTGTAAAGTTGGGCAAACTTGCCCAAACCCTGCCGGTACCCCCCGCCGAAAATCCGGAACTCAATGTATGCCACATCTATGACGCGATGTTAAAAGGGGCAGCCGGCGGTTATCCCAGCGATATCAAGCTGGTGTATATCGTCGGCTGCAATTTATTGAATCAGTTTTTGAATCTGAACAAAGGGATAAAAGCCCTGAATACACCCGAATTCATTGTGGTGCATGAGCTTTTTATGACACCGACAGCCAGGTACGCAGATATCGTGTTGCCGGTTAACCATTACCTGGAAAGAGAGGATATCGGAGAACCCTGGTCGGGTGGTCCTTATACCATTTACATGAATCAGGCCATCAATCCGCCTGGCGAAACCCGTTCGGATCTGGATATTTTTTCTGACCTGGCAGCGCGTTTGGGTATTCGAGATTTTAATACGAAATCCGATGCAGAGTGGCTGCAGGAGTTTGTTGCCGCCACCGCCGAGCTGCCGGAGTTTGATAAATTTAAAAGCCAGGGGGTTCACCATATCCGGCTGACAGCACCCTGGGTCGCATTCAAGGACCAGATAGACGACCCTCTCAAGCATCCATTTAAAACCCCTTCCGGAAAGATCGAAATCTACAGCACGCAGATTGCCGACATTAAAAATCCGCTGATGCCGGCCATACCGCGCTATATCGAACCCTGGGAAGGGCCGCGGGACCGGCTGGTTGAGCGCTATCCGCTCCAACTCGTCAGTCCGCATGCCAAAACAAGGGTAAATTCCACCCTGGACAACATCCCCCGGCTGAAACAAAGGGCAGACGACAGAATCTGGCTGAGCATTAAAGATGCAGAAAAACGCGGTATTGCCAACGGCGACAGCGTCATCGTTTTCAACGATCGCGGGGCGCTGCGAACAGCTGCCAGAGTAACCGACCGAATTGCCCCGGGTGTAGTCAGCCTGGATGCCGGAGCCTGGTTCAACCCGGATGATCAGGGGATTGACAATGGTGGTTGTGTGAATGTGCTCACCAAAGACGAGATGTCGCCCTGCGGTGCTTTTCCCTGCAATTCCTGTTTGGTTCAAGTTTTGGCGGCAAAAGATTTCCATGTGAAGCCCGTTTCACAATAATTGTAAATTATTTACCCAAAATTGTGGAAACGTCTATCCTTTCCCCCAGTATTATCTTTCCAACCATTTGTAATGACATCATTTTCGGTTTATTTTAACGATGTGCACGGTTTTTGCATCGACTTGAATTGAAACCTTAGCGGCTGCATGCGGCGGCAATCCTTTGCCGATCCCACACAGAATCGGTTTGAAACGGAAGCGTTTTCCCAACTAACAAATTGTATTGATGAGAGGTCAGATATGGCAATTCCAACCATAGAGCAAACACCGGAGGAAGGGTTCTACGAACGTAAAGATTCGAGAAAATATTTCAGTAAAAACCAGCTCCTGCTGGCAAATTGCATCACGATGGACAGTGTTTTTAATGAATATATTCAGGACTTAAGCTCCGGCGGGGCATTCATTCAAACCAATAAAAAATTATCTGTCGGGCAAGAGATCGCCATGACGGTTTCCCTGCCGAGATCTCGCAAAGAATTCAAGGCCACCGGAGAAATCGTTCGAATCAGCCCGAAGGGCGTCGGCGTGGAATTCAGGGTGATATTTAACCACTAATCTTACAAAACGCACAAAAAACACATTGGCAGGGCCGTTTGCGCCCTGCCGTTTAATTTGCGGGGCCGAGAAGGTTTTCAAGCCACAGCATCGGTTCAAGGATCTGTATGATGCCGGAAATAAAGCCAAAGTCGAACAAGGCGGAAACCGGCCGCAGACGCGGCAAAAACGAGGTGATGCTCAGTTTGCTGAATTTGATGGATAATATTTCCGATGATCAACAGCTTTTGCTCTTTAAACATTTGTTTAAAGATAATCTTTCCAATCAGCTGGTAAAGCGGATCATAGATATGAGCGATAACCAGCGGCTCATCCTTATGAAACACCTTGAGGAGATGGTCGCCCAACAAAAAAATGGAGAAAAAAGGAAACATCCCCGCAAGGATTGCCTGATAAACGTTGATTTTGCGCTTCAAGGTCCCCGATTCAGCAGTTACATCCTGGACATAAATCCTTATGGTGCGTTTATCGAAACCAATCAGTCATTTTCAATCGGACAGCAAATGAAGCTCTCCTTCTCTTCACCCGATACCCGGGAATACTTAAATATTTCGGCCACGGTTATTCGTAGGGATTTGAACGGCGTCGGCATAAAATTTCACCATTTAAGTCAGCACGAATTGAATACGATCAGATCTTTTGTGGAGAACGGGGAGGCGGTCTACACCATCAACAGCTAACTATAGTTTTTGAGTAGTTCGGAAATGACCTGCTCTGAGAATCCGCGGTAGTTGAGAAAGCGATAGAGTCTGTCTCTTCTTTTTTTAATATCCTCCTTTTCTCTCAATCCCCTTGCCTTCTTTTTAAGAACGCTTTCGGCGATTTCATACTCGTCGATTTCAGATCCGTTATCTTTGAGCATTTCTTCAAAGCAATCTCCTTTTAGCCCTTTTTTCCTCAACTCCAGTGGAATCCGCCGAAAACCGAAACCCCGTTTGACGAGCTGTTCGATAAAAATGCGTTCGGTCCTCTCATCATTGATATAATCCAGCCGTTCGCATTCGGTCACAACCCGATCAATGGTGTTTTGGCGAAAACCCCTTAATTTCAGCTTTTGCTGAATTTCATGGCGGGTGTGATCCCGGCGGGTGAGCAGCCGGACGGCGGTATTCAGTGCATTCTGATAGGCGCTTTTTGATCGGGTTTCAGCGGTCATGGATCTAAATTGATATGCAGTTTGTGGTTGGCGACTTGAGGTTTCTTTTCGGCCCTTATTTCATCTTCCGAACTCGAGCGCAAGCAATAGCTGCTATCTTCCTGCTGATCGGGGGCTGCCGTGCCGCTTTGGAATTTCGGGTCCATAAATCCGATAACCCTCTTTGAGCAGCAGTTCGCTCATTCCGGGCACATGCGGTGCGCCAACACAAACCACGGCATTGCCCCTGTTCAGATATGCCTGCATTCGATCATAAAAAACCGCATCGCGGTGGTTGATGACGGAATGGTGCCGGCTGGGAAATCTCAGTCTCAAAGACTGCAGGCGTGCAAGATCCCCGGACAGATAGCCGCGGACATATTCCCGGGACAGATCGCTCCAATGATCAACATTTTTGAGGAATTCGATAATTCTTTCGTGTGCAAGGCCTTCCAGCACCCTGATCTGTTCCTCGATAGTTTCCATAAAGACGATCTCTTTGCTCAACTCTTTGGCAATGGTGTAGGCTTCCAGATCGACCGAGTATTTCCATCCGTTTTTTTGCAAATACTGGTGCCAGATGCTGAAGAACGCCAACCAGGGTTTCATTCCCTTAATCATATCGTAAACGGGATTTTCCAGCTCGAGCGTGTGCAGGTTCATGATGAAAAATGAATTCGGATCGCGGCAGGCGGGCATAAGGGCCCGGGTGATCCGGTTGACGGCAGCTTTGCCCAGTTCATCGAAGAGGTGAGTGGATTGACGATCTTCGATTCCGGCCTGTACAACCTTGGCCATATTGGCATCATCAAGGGGGCCTTCAAACAGAACCGTACGCGCGTTTTCAAGATATTTTCGAAATGATCTGTTAAAACTGTATGGGAAAAAATGGGCGGTTCCGACCAAATGGGACGTCTTGCCGTTTTTCCTAATTTCCCAGATCATTTTTAATTCTTTTTCAGCGCTTTTCTTGAAAAACATCATATCTCAGTCAGTTGGTGTTTAAAGTCTCTCATCAAAATTGGCGCAGTGCCTTGATCACATCCCACACCGATGGTTTTTGTAAAACCAGTTCACACATCTGGTAACTGCGGGTGGGCTTGCCCCCCCATTTTTCTTTGAACCGCCGGATGCCGTCATTGACGCCGAGGCCCAGGTGAATATAGCGTTTTTGGAATTCAAGGCTGATTTGAATCAATTCGTAGAGCAATAGATCAGAGGCGCCCGGACTATAATTTTTCTTGGAGTAGCATCCGATAATATAATTTGAGAAAAGATCAGCTTCAAGATCAACCACGTAAAAGGCGGCCAATTTGTTTTTTGCGTCCCTGGTGTTGAGCACAAAAGCACTTTCGGCATTTCCCACGAAATCCGTCATCTTGAATAGAAGCGCTTTGACACGGTCCGGCGGAAGGGCGCTTGCGATAAACTCTTGCATGAGTTCATGATGAGCATCCGTCATCTCTGAGCAGCGTTCCAGGGTTAAATGCTGACCGGCCTTTTTCAGATTGCGTTTTACGCTGCTGCGCATTATCGGTTTTCGGGGATTCAGGGTATAATAAAAGTCTTGTCCCCATTCTTGGCCTGCCGCCGTTACTGAATGCGGCAGATGTGATGCGATCAGTGAAAAATATCTCGGGCGAAATTGATTTTTTATGTTTTCAATGACGCCTTCAAATTCATCCAGGATAAACTTTTTCTTAAGGGGATAGCCGACCAGAATGGTCCAGTCCTTTTTAATGCAGCAAAAATAATCTTCAATCAGAAACGGCTCGCCACCACACAGATGCGTCATCAACCCGACGAGGTGTTCGGGAATATACGCATTGGATAATATATACGCTTTTTCTTCTGAGGTTAACATCGACAAGCATTCATAGGAAACTGACGCCTTGAGCTTTGGGTGGACGAAAGATTAAAGAACCCTGCCCGGCAAAGCCTCTGTGTCCATGCCGCGGCTGTTAAACACCTGCTTTCCGTTAATAAACACGGCTTCAATGCCGGTGGGCGTTTGGTTTGTTAATTCCTGCGTGTTATTGTCCCTGACGCGCTTCCAATCAAAGATGGTAACATCGGCATAGTTGCCATTTTTCAAAACACCGCGATCCCTGATCTGAAACCGTTCGGCTGAAGCACCGGTCATTTTATGAATCGTTTCTTCAAGGCCAAGCAGACGATAATCCCGGGCGTACTGCAAAAAACGTGGAAAATTACCGTAAGCAGCCGGGTTTTGCACCCCTGCCGGAAATGGAGTTGCATCCGTCATATACAGAGCATCGGGATGCTGCATTAACGCTTTGACGATCTCGATGTTGCTGTAGCGATGATTGAGAACCCTGGCACGGCCTTCACTTTTTTGGGCAAAGTCGATAAAATTATCAAACTCCCCCATTCTTCTCTTTTTGGCGATCTCCGGTAAAAACATGCCATTATATTGATTTAAATCCGGATGATTTGCGTTGGTGATCTGAATATCCTGGAACCCGAAACCGAGAAGATCCTTGATCAGCTGAAGTTCCATGTGCAGCTTAAAGCGGGCCCAGCGAGAATTGTACGCATCAGGAACGTTGGCGAGAAACCATTCCGGCATAAATACATTGATGATGGAGGTGCCGCAATGATAGACATAGGTGTCGAATTTGACATCAATCCCCTCGCTTTTTGCCCGATCAATCAGCTCAAGTGCTTGCTCATAGTTTTTCCAGGTGCGCGTTCCGACGAAAATCAGATGTGACAACTGCAACCGCACACCGGTTTCCCTGGCCAGATTGAGCATATCGTCAATCGCCAAAAGGTTATGGGGCCGACCAAATAGTTCAAGTGGATAGGTGCCCGACAAGGAAGAATACGCCTTCATGTGTACCGTAAGAATTTTATCTTTCTTCTTTACCAGCTCGGCGACCTGCTTGAGTTCATCCATGGTGGCGAACACACCGGGCTCATACTGCAACCCCAGTGAAACACCGGCTGCTCCCTGGTCCATGGATTCCTCCAGCAGGTAAAGCATCTCGCTCATTTCGCCCGCATTGAGCGGTTCTGGATTGAATCCCCTGATGGAGGTGCGGGTGGTGCCGTGACCGGCAAGGTTCACCAGATTGTGGGACATCCCGTTGCGGTTAAGGTAATCGAAATATTCCGCCATGGTATTCCACTCAAGATGGTAAAGACCCACTGTCCTTGTTTCCAGCATGTTTCTGAACCGGCTGTTGCGTTTGAAACCCGCGATGCCAAAACCGCAGTTGCCGGCCACAAAAGTCGTCACACCCTGAGCGGTGAACGGGCATTTTAGCTCGGGGTGGCCGCTGATCGGCAGCACCCAGTCCATGTGAGAATGCATGTCGATAAATCCGGGAGCAATAACCTTGCCGGTGCAATCGACTCGGAAACCCTCAGATGTAACCTCTTTGGGCGTAACCAGCTCAATGCGGTCTCCCCGGATAAGGACATCCCCGTAAAACGCCTTAGTGCCGGTACCGTCGGCGATGAGACCGTTTTGCAACAGGATACGCGCGTCACCCACACCCCCGATCACCACTGCCGGCTGTCTGTCGGCTGGTTGCCACTGGTCGGCTTGACTGGGCAAATCAGCCCTCTGGGCCTTGGATGGAGTGGCACGGCTGCAACCCATCATGGGGAAAAAGGCTGATACCGCGGCCAGCTTGACGAACCATTGAATAAGATTTCTCCTGGATAATTTCTCCCGTGCAAGTTGTTCGATGAGTTTCATTGCGCCTCCTCTATGCTATTTCATCTGCATTTCAATTGGCATTATCTTCGAGTTCGATGCTTGTCTCTGATTCACCTGGCGGCAGCGGCTTAATGCTGGAGGGTGGCAGCGGTTTTTTGTCCGTAATGAGGATGCAGATTTCCAAATCCGCTCCTTCCGGAATACAGCACACCCAGCGGTACCTTCTTAAATCCCATAAAATCTCGGCACCTTCTTTTAGCATACATTCACGCTCCGTAATCCCATTTGATTGTCTACCCGCATGTGCAGGCCAGCTCCATGACAAGAGCAAGGCCGGTATGAGGATAAAAGACAATATTTTTTGAAATGTCATCATGTGAATAAAAAAGTTGATCCCGGTGAATTATACCATGGTTAAAACAATCCACCGAATAACAGACATTGTTGCGCCCCGCAGGGGTTTACCCCCGGGTAAGCATTGAGCAAATTGTAAAACAGGCCTCATTTATATAGGATTTGGGAAAAGATTTGGCAAGTATAATGCTTAAGACAGGTCACAGTGCCTTTCGCTGCTTCTTCCACGGCTTCAATACAGAAATGAAAACAGCAAAAACAAGTGTAAATACCTGAATTGAACCCAGCCAGGTATTCATCATCTTGTTGTGAATATAAATCGTATCTGAAAGGGCTCCCAATCCCAAAGCCGCGGATATCGGAGGCAAGCTATTAATCCAGGGCCCCAGCCAGAAAGTCCCAAATATGATTCCGGCGACATTGATAACCCATTTTATGGTTATCCAATTGTGTTTGAAAAACCCCCAGTTGGTAAAAAGAGAATAAACAAGGCCGGTGAGCAAACTCCCAAGAGCTCCCGGTATGATTATAAAATCATCTATAAATTTCATCGACACATCGATGCCGTGGATCGTTTTGGCATCCATTGCCTGGAGTGCAAATTGCATAAATACCAAACAAACACCGGCCCCAACCCACATGCAGGAGAAAAAGATATGAAAACACTTCAACCACCGCTGCCCTTTCGGGCTTAATTTTTTCATTTCAGCCTCCAATAAACGCTCAAAAAATGATGTCAGTATGAAAAAACAATACCTCTGCGCTCATTGGCAAAATGGTACAATGCTTGCATGTATTTTTCCAGAAAAATTTAGCAAACAGGATTAAATACTGAATCATGATTCATTGATTAAAAAAAAGCTAAAGTTTATGATCAAGTTGCCGATAATAAAATTAAGCAAAACCGGAATTTGACATCGGCCCAATACTGCGCTAAGGTTTAGAAAGTATTATAGATTCACGATCGATTGGATAAACCGGATCCGGTCGCAATATAAGGAGAGCACTTAATGGAAATCACACCAAAAAATGATGCCATCAATATTGATGCCTATGTAAATAATATCAATGATAAACAAAACGTCGAACAAACCTCCGATAAACCCGACAAAACGGTGACGAAAACCGACACCGTCGCCATATCGGATGCAGCAAAGGAAATTCAGGAGGTAAAAAAACAATTGGATGAGGTGCCCGACGTTCGGGCAGATAAAGTCGCGGAACTGAAAGCCCAGATCGAAAATGGAACCTACGAAATAAAATCAGAGGAGATCGCAGAAAAAATGCTGACCGATTCCCTGTTTAACGAATTGTTTTAGGTAGCGGGGAAAAAGTTCCAGTCCACCCTGAAGCTACACAACCGATAAAGGCGATTTCGGATTTTAATGCGAAATCGCCTTTTTACGTTTATTGAACCTCGCAGGTGAGGCAATAAGCATACAACCCGCGGGGATCATTGAATTGCATCACGGGCTCTATGTCCTTCTCAAGAGCGTTTATCAGTTTCAGCGAGGGATGAATATCAATCAAAAGACGGTTCCTGAAGAAAGCGAAGAAAAGTCGATTCAAATTTTGGATTAATTTCTCTCTGGCCGTCAAAGGTTTCTGGATATAAGTCACCTCGTATTCGCTCAGATCTGTTTTTTCAGCGGCGGCCCTGACGGCATCCTGCAGGCTGCCGAGCTTATCCACCAGCCCCAATTTCTTTGCAGTTGCGCCCGACCAGACGCGGCCCTGGGCCATTTTCTCCACGGTTTCGGGTGGAATCCGCCTCCCATCGGACACCTTTTCTATGAAGAGCCGGTATCCTTGCTCGACCGTTTGTTCCAGCAAATCAGCTATCAGGGGGTTGATCGGCCGGCCGGGATCATATGCATCCGCCAATTTTGTCGTGCCGACCCCATCGCTATAAATCCCCAGGGATTTCAGGCTTTTTTCAAAAGTCGCAAAGGCACCGAATATGCCGATGGAACCCGTAATTGTGGTCGGCGCGGCCCAGATTTCATCTGCTGCCGATGCGATCCAATATCCTCCCGAAGCGGCCACAGACCCCATTGAGACGATGACCGGTTTGCCGGCTTG
>Ga0209536_100010773_pt1 | contig 13448 bp, 11 predicted proteins | sample DeeMarSeWOR28_12_FD_187461 | JGI IMG/M metagenome (GOLD analysis project Ga0209536, IMG submission 187461) | Marine sediment microbial communities from White Oak River estuary, North Carolina - WOR-2-8_12 (SPAdes) (version 2) | ecosystem: Environmental > Aquatic > Marine > Intertidal zone >...
CACGGTTGGCGCAGACTGGGGAGAAGCTCCGACCCGGGCAGAAGGAATTCCTGCTAAAATACTGATTAAAGATACAAAAAGGTTTAAAGCCTATGCCCTGGATGCTGCCGGGAATCTCGGGGAAGAATTACCTGTCAGACGGTCCGGTGGTGAACAATCCCTGGTGATCGGCGCTCAATACAATACGCTCTGGTATATCCTGAAGAGGGAATAAGGAAAACCAGGTTACTGCAATTGGATTCAGCGTGTTATCAGAAAACTTGAGAGCAACCTCAGAACGGTAGCTCATCCTCTTCCGTGAAGGAGGATAAATCGTCGGCCATCGGGGGCTGGTATTCTGCCGGTGATTCGGAAGCCCCCTCAACTGGTTCCAAACGCCAGGCCTGAAGCGAGTTGAAATAGACTTTTTCCCCTTTCGGATTGGTCCATACCCTGCCTTTAAGATTAAAATATACTTCCACCGAAGCGCCAACCTTGAAATTGTCCATCAGATCACATTTATCCTGTATCAATTCAAATTTCAGATACTCCGGATATTGGGGGTTCTCCTTGTATTCTATGACAAACTCCCGCTTACGGAAGGACTCACTGACCTTCTGGGTATCGAATATTTCAAATAATTTTCCTCTGACATTCATAATTGCATCTGTTTAATAGTGCCTGGCTTAGGTATTTATGATCCAAATAATTCTGCTACGCATTGTTCGGGTACCATGGAACACATCTGCACAAAGTAAAACATTTTGAGGGGCTTTTTCAGTGTAATTGCAGAATGATTTTCTCTCAAATTGTATATATAAACTACGCGCAGATCCATCAGAACAACCAGAGCTTCACGGCCAGGGCAATGACTGTGACAATGATGAACCATTTCACCCAGTTATCCCCTTTCTTGACCGATAAGCGGCTGGCGATCCAGCTGCCGGATGAATTTCCAACAGCCAACACAAGTCCGTATCCCCAATGGATCTTCCCTTCGATAATAAAAATAAACAAAGCCGAAATCGTATATACCAGCACCACAAATACTTTGATGCTGTTGGTTTTGACCAGCGTGAACCGGTTGATAATGGTTAAGGCGGCAATGATGATAAAGCCCACACCCGCCTGAATGAATCCCCCGTAAATTCCTATAAAGAAAAATACGACGGTTCCAATGATCCTGTATTTTAATCCGGTTCGTTCCAGGATGGGTTGATCATCTTTTGACGGACGCTTCAGGATAGGATAAAGCACCACCACCACGATCAATATCGCCAATATCTTATTGAACAAGTCGCCGGGAATTTCAACGGCGATCTTGGCCCCGATGATGGCACCCAGAAAGGCAGATATACCAAGGGTTATACTGTATGGGAAATCTGAAACGCCTTTCGACCTGAAGCCCAGCACGCCGAAGATGTTTTGCGAAAAAATGGCTACCCGGTTCGTGCCATTGGCTACTGCGGGAGGCAATCCAAGAAGTATCAGAACAGGCAGCGTAATCAGGGATCCTCCGCCGGCGATCGTATTCAGGAATCCCGCGATGAATCCTACGGCAACAATCAACAAAGCCTCGAACCACTCCATATCAAAAATTTTGTGAGTAAATATCTATATTTTTTTTATATAAGAAAGATTAAAGCTATTTTGAAAAAGTTATTTCTCTTTAAAATCAAAACCCGATGAAGCACTTGTGTGTATTTTGCGGTTCCAGTAAAGGAAAGGATCCGGTGTATGTTAACAGGGCCTCTGAACTTGCCGAAACGATAGTTAGGGAGGACCTTACCATGGTGTATGGTGGAGGCAGTATAGGGATAATGGGGATATTGGCGGACAAGATCCTATCCCTGAATGGAAGGGTTATCGGGGTGATCCCCAGATTCCTTTACGATCTGGAGGTGGGGCACGATCATGTAACAGAATTGATCATTGTAGACTCGATGCACGAGCGCAAACAGAAGATGGCCGAGATCTCTGATGGCTTCCTGGCATTACCCGGCGGGTATGGCACCCTGGAGGAGATGGCTGAGATCATGACCTGGATCCAGCTTAAGCTGATCCGAAAACCCATTGGCCTTCTGAATATCAACGGTTTTTATGATCCTTTTCTGAGTATGCTGGATACTATGGTCGCCGAAGGATTCCTGAAGCAGAACAACAGGAATATTCTACTTTCCAGTAATGACCCGGAGGAGATGATCGCTATGATAAAATCAGCACCCGTATTTGAGGATACCAAATGGATTGAAAAGACCTGATAAGGAAGGGAAAGACATCGAACAAACTGGGAAGATCCGCGAAAGGCTGTGATCTTATGATCCCGACGAGCAAGTTTCCGCCAGTTTTACTGAAAATATGAAGATCCCGAGAACCTTCTCCGTATTTGTCATGGTTTGCCTGAGCATCACGGTATCATCCGGGCAGGAACCATTCATAACCCCATTCGAAGACTCGGACGGTCAGGAAACGGCTACCTATTTCGAATGCATTGATTTTTATGAGTCCCTGGCCAAACGGTTCAATACCATTCGGATGAGGGAAATAGGGCCTACAGATAGTGGGTATCCCCTGCATGTCGTCACATTTACACAAAACCACGATCCGGGAAACTCGGGGAATGAGGCAATCCGGATCTTAATTCTAAATGCCATTCATCCGGGAGAACCGGCAGGCGTAGACGCTTCCATGATGCTGATGCGCGACCTGGCTTCCGGAAAGATCCCCGGGGAAATATCCAAAGATATAAGCCTTTCTGTTATTCCATATTATAACATTGGCGGTGGATTGAACCGAAGTGCATGGAGCCGTGCCAACCAGAATGGTCCCAGGGATTATGGGTTCCGGGGGAATGCAAAAAACCTGGACCTGAACAGGGACTTTATTAAAATGGATACCAGGAATACAAGATCTTTTATAGAGTATTTCCATGCCTTCGATCCCGAACTGTTTGTGGATACGCATACCACCAACGGTGCCGATTATTCCTACACCATGACTTTGGTGGAAACCCATCCGGTACGGCTCAGGGGATACTTAGGCGAATTCCTGAAGGAGACATTTACCCCGGGCCTGTTTTCAACCATGGAGATGAAGGGCCATGAAATGGTTCCTTTTGTCAATGTATACAGGGACACGCCCGATAAGGGGTTCCCTCAATTCATTGATTATCCGCGGTACTCAACGGGTTACACGGCATTGTACCAGACCATCGGCTATATGTCGGAGACGCACATGCTGAAGTCTTTCAGGGAAAGGGTAACTGCGACCTACGCGTTCTTCATTACCTTGCTGGAAAATGGGGTATTGCACCGAGATAAAATCAAAACCTTAAGGGAACAGGATCGCCAGGGCCTGATGCAAGAGGAACACTATACCTTAACATGGACTACAGATATGATACGGCCGGATTCCATCTTCTTTAAAGGATACCGGGCGAATGTAATACAGAGTGAAATTACCGGCGGAGAAAGACTTTTGTACGACAGGGAACAACCTCTAGCCTTAAATATTCCCTATTTTAATAAATTGGAGATCGATAAGACCATAACGATTCCACAAGCCTATGTGATCAGGCAGGCATGGGACAAGGTAATCGCTCGGCTGGATATCAATAACGTTGCCTATACCCGGTTCATGAAGGATACGGTGATGGATGTGGAAATGTACTTCATCGAGGATTACCAGACCTATCAATCACCGTACGAAGGACATTATGCCCATTATGATACCCGGATCAGGAGTATACCCGCCAGCATCAGGGTGCAAAAGGGGGATTATTATGTGCCCACAAGACAACCGGCCATCCGGTATCTGCTGGAGGCGCTGGAACCGGAAGGGGATGACTCTTTCTTTAAATGGAACTTCTTCGATCCCATACTGCAGCAGAAAGAACACTTTTCTCCATATCTTTTTGAGGAGACAGCCGGCAAACTATTGCAGGAACATCCCTGGTTAAAAGATTCCCTGGACCACAAAAAAAAGATGGATGAAGCATTCCGGGAGGACTCCAGGGCCCAGCTTGAATACATTTACAGGAATTCAAAGTATTTTGAGTCCACATACAAACAGTATCCGGTATACCGGGTAATAGAATAAACGATACAATTGAAAACAAAACCACTGAAGAATGAAAATTGAAGGTTCAAAGATCCTGATCACAGGAGGCAGTCTGGGTATTGGCAAGGCTGCAGCCAGAATTCTGGTAGATGGAGGTGCTGAAGTAATTATAACAGGCCGCGATGCAAACAGGCTGAAAATTGCATCGAAGGAAACGGGAGCCATTCCTTTTGTAGCGGATGTCTCCAGATCAGAAGATGTAGAAAAAACCTACAAATTCATAAGAGATTCTTGGGGAAAACTCGACGTGCTTGTGAACAATGCAGGCATTGGCAGCAAGTCCAGTCTGCTTACCGAAGTTAGTGAGGAAGATTTTTTGAACGTGTATAAGGTGAACGTAATTGGTGCAGCCATGATGGCGAAACAAGCCGCCATCATGTTCAGGGAGCAGAACTATGGCAATATCATCAACATTGCCTCGACAGCCGCCCGGAAAGGATACGAACGGGGCACGGTATATGCCAGCAGTAAGTTTGCTTTGAAAGGAATGACAGAATGCTGGCAGGCAGAATTACGAAAATACAATGTCCGGGTAATTCTGATAAATCCAAGCGAAGTAACCACTGCCTTTGGTAATCCGGAACGCATTGAAAGGAAAGAGCGGAATAACAGGTTGAGAAGCGAGGAAATTGCCCATACCATTAAAGCATCACTGGAAATGGATGACCGTGGCTTTATACCTGAGCTGACCGTATTTGCCACCAATCCCTGGTGATTCAACCGTGATCCTGGCTTACATTAGGCCGTTTGCGGTAATTTACATTACAGTTTATTAATCCACCTGACAAAAACTGAAAAGACATTATCTATACTTCTGAAAGTTGTTATGTCGCCCGGTTGGTATATTCCGAGAAATCCGGGATCTCACGATCATATTGCCCATCAAAAAACCGGGAATGAATCAGATAATCTGCAGAGGCAATATTGCTGGCTACCGGAATATTCCAGACCACGGCCAGCCGGAGAAGTGCTTTTACATCCGGATCATGTGGATGGGGTTCAAGCGGATCCCAGAAGAAAAAAAGGATATCGATCTTAAGTTCGGCAATCAAAGCCCCGATCTGCTGGTCGCCCCCCAATGGCCCGCTTTTGAGTTTTTCCACTTTCACCCCCAGGGCCTCTTCAAGTATTTTGCCAGTCGTACCTGTCGCATATAATTTATGCGGTTTGAGCTTTTCGATATTATGTATTGCCCAGTTGACCATGGCCTTTTTTTTATGATCATGGGCCACGAGAGCTATTCTTTTAGTTTCCATTCCAGGAGGACTTTTTATGTTGATAAAATTGTTTGTTTCGAAGTATAATTAATTGTAAATTAAAAAAGAATAAAGACAGTATACAGTTCTTTTAAGTCTTTATTACGTGTTCCGGGTCAAATTGACAATTATTGACCTGCTGCGTAAAAAAAAACGCATATAACAAAGTATTTCTGGTTCCTGACAATCATTGAGAATATTACGATCTTCAGATGAAAAACATGCAGATTTTTTTAAGGATTAAAAACTACGAAGAACTGCAGGAGATCTCTTTAACCGCACTTCCTTTTGAAAATACACGCAAGGGCAAATTTTCCGATTTGCTTTGGGAATCCACGGGAGAATATTTTCTGGAAGCTTTCCAGTGCGGAGCAGATCCACTGATATGCTCCATCGAAAAGGATCCGAGGATCCTGAACAAAAAGGAGGAAATTGCACTGTTGATTGTCGATGAATTGAAAAAAGAGAAGGGGCTTCAGGTCAGTGAGCGCTAGTCTTTTCTTTCAAGAAAAAGATAGGTATGGCTCATCCCGTCGGTTATGATGCTCTTGGCATGCTCCACACATTTTATGTGGTCGTTTTGCAGTAATTCGGTCAGGAGATCCCTGGTCAACAAATAATAATCCTCCTCATTTCTGCTGGTATTACCGGAACCGGTCAGATCGCCCTCATCGGATAATCCAATCCGGCTTTTTATGGAAAGCAGCATAAATCCTCCAACCGCCAGCATCCTGATCAACGATTCGTACCAGCCCAGTAAAGCATCCTTGCCGGATGCCGAATGCAGCACGTTGATACAGAGGATTGCATCAAAGAAATGGTCCGGGAATGGAATGTTCTCAATGGTGAAATTCTGGATATTTTCTCTTTCGAACGACGCATTAAGTGATTTTAAATAAGTTCTGGCTACTTCAACCGCAGTAGGATCCCTGTCAATACCATAGATGGTAAAATTATTATTCACAAAGTAGACCATGTTTCGACCTTCCCCACAACCAGCATCCAGGATGCGCATATTGACATGGAAACGGTCTTTCAGAATCTGATCGATCAGGATCAAATCAGCGTTTCCCAGTTCCTTGTTCAGCATTTTTATATCCATACTTCCTAATTGTAAAAAAAAACTGGCATTTTTGTTGATTACAATAACAATTATACCATTTGTTATATCAATTGGTGCAAATATTCGTTTAATTTCAAGGATAAATTGCAATAATCAGAATGATCAAAAACAGAATATTAGGATTTAGCCTTTCCAGTATGGTTTTCATCATCTTATCTGCTTTGGTGAGCAAGGCTGATGAGCGTGATCCGGGTTTACTGGAACCCACCGATCATCACATGAAGGTGAGCATGGTAGTGTCCACTATATTGGAAAAATACCACTACCGGAAATTGAAGGTGGATGATTCCTTATCATCCGTAATCTTCGACAATTACGTAAATGGATTTGATCCCAACAAGATCTATTTTCTGAAGTCAGATGTTGATCAGTTTCAGAAATACCGCTATACGATGGATGATGACCTGCGGTCCGGCAACCTGGAGGCTGCCTTTGAGATATACAATGTATTTCAAACCCGGTACAAAAGCAGGAATGAAAAAGCCATCGAATTCATACAGGAGAAATTTGACTACACCCAGGATGAGGTGATCCAGGTAGACCGGGAAAACTCAGCATGGGCCAGCAATGATGCGGAACTGGATGACTACTGGAGAAAATACATCAAGAATGAAAAGCTCACCAGGATACTGAGTGGCACTGAAGAAGACGAGGTAGAGGAAAATCTGGAGAAGCGGTATGATAACCTCTTGAACTGGAGTGTGAAATTCAACAGCGACGACGTCTTCCAGATCTATATGAATTCTGTTTCCGAAGTTTTCGACCCGCATACCAATTATTTTCTTCCCATTACCTATGACAATTTCATGATCGGCATGAGCCAGAGTCTGGAAGGGATCGGGGCAAGTTTGCAATCGGACAATGAATACACCAAGGTGTCGGAGATTCTTGCAGGGGGCCCTGCCTTCAAAAGCAAACTGATCGTAAAGGATGACCGGATAATTGGCGTTGCACAGGGGGAAGATGGAGAATGGGTGGACATCATCGGATGGAGACTGGATGAAGCGGTGAAAATTATCCGTGGACCCAAGGGCTCAGTTGTCCGGCTAAGAATCCTTAAGGGTGAGGACGGGCCAGCTGCCAAACCAGTGGAGATTTCCCTGGTAAGGGATAAAATAAAAATTGAAGAGGCTGCACCAAAGCAGGAAGTGATGACCATATACCGGGGTAGCAAACCCTATCGCATAGGCGTAATTACCGTTCCATCGTTTTACCTTGACTTTGAAGGTGCCCGCCGCGGTGATCCTGACTATAAAAGTACCACAAGGGACGTGAAGAAATTACTTTCCGAACTACAAAATGACAGTGTAGATGCGGTACTGCTCGACCTGAGAAATAATGGAGGTGGTTCCCTGGTGGAAGCTATAGAACTTACCGGACTTTTTATTCCCGATGGACCGGTGGTCCAGATAAAGAACACAACCGGCAAGGTTGAGGTTCAGGAAGATGAAGACAGCAGGTTGTATTATGACGGCCCACTGGGCGTATTGATCAACCGTTTCTCAGCATCGGCATCCGAAATATTTTCCGGAGCCATCCAGGACTACAAGCGGGGTGTTGTCATTGGCGAACAATCCTATGGCAAAGGAACTGTCCAGAACCTGCTTGACATCGACAGGTTTCTGCCATCCTGGGAAGAAAAACCGGGACAGGTAAAAATGACCATTGCAAAATTCTACAGGGTGACCGGTAGCAGTACGCAGAACAAGGGGGTAACCCCCGATATTGAATTGCCTTCGCGGTTCAGCGCTGAAGAGTTTGGCGAAAGTGCTTTGCCCAGTGCTTTACCCTGGGATCAGATTAAGTCCTCTAAGTTCGAAACAATAAACTTAGTGGATGATCATATCCTTCAGAAGCTTGCCGAAGAACATGAAAAAAGGCTGGCATCGGATCCTTATCTGATCGAACTTATGAATGAGAACAAGGACTTTAAAGAAATGCAGAACCTAAGCGAGTTGAGTTTGAACCTGGAGCAAAGAAAAAAAGATCAGGAGGAGAAGGAGCAATTGGATGCAGACCGGGAAGAAATGTATGGAACACTGCGCGAAGGTGAAACAGATGAGGTGATCTTCGACGGAAGTGAGGTAGATGATGCCTACTTACGGGAAGGATTAAACATCATAGCCGATTGGCTGGCTATGCGAATCGGATAGTAAATAGCACTATGGACTCTACCCAGGAATTAGAAAAATCATATCATTTTGACCTGTATCGCCGACTGCCTGTGACACTGGTAAAAGGCAAGGGAATATATGTCTGGGATGCCCAGGGGGACAAATACATAGATTTTCTGTCTGGAATAGCGGTGAACGCCCTCGGACATAGCCACCCAGCGGTTGTTCGGGCCATAAGGAAGCAATCTCAGAAGTTAATCCATACCTCGAATATTTATTATACCGTACCCCAGGCCAGGTTGGCCAAACTGCTGTGCGGCCTGAGCGGATATGAAAGGGCTTTCTTTTGTAATTCCGGATTGGAGGCCAATGAAGCGGCCATTAAACTTGCCAGAAAGATCGGGAATCAAAAAGGTAAAAAAGGACCTATCGTGTCATTTTCAGGTGCCTTCCATGGACGTTCCATTGCAAGCATTACCATGGGATCCGAAAAGCTCAGGAAGGGATTTGATCCCTTGCCGGATGGATTTCTCCAGCTGCCCTATAATGATATTCAATCGATAGAAAAAAACCTCAATAAAGATACAACAGCTGTCTTTGTTGAAGCAGTCCAGGGAGAAGGAGGGGTGATTCCTGCTGACAAGGAATTTATTGTAACCCTAAGACAGCTTTGTGATACGCATGATATCCTGTTGATTTTTGATGAAATCCAAACCGGATTCGGACGAACGGGCCACCTCTTTGGTTATATGAACTTTGGTATCAAACCAGACATCATCACAGTGGCCAAGGCCCTGGGCGGAGGATTTCCAATCGGGGCGGTGCTCACCTCCAATGAGATCTCACAGGGATTTACCTATGGAGATCACGGAACAACCTTTGGAGGCAATCCGCTGGCCTGCAGCGTTGCGGAGAGTGTTGTGTCTACCATTATCAACAAGGAACTCATCGAGAATGCCCGCCAACAGGGGCTGTACCTGAAATCTAAACTGGAACGAGTATCCAAAAAGTTACCATTGGTGAAAGAAATACGGGGTATGGGTCTGATGGTTGGGGTTGAACTGAAGATTCCCTGCAGACCTATCATACTCAAAATGCTGGAAAGGGGTTTTCTGGTTAACTGTACTGCTGAAAATGTGATCAGGTTGCTGCCACCGCTTATTGTGCGGAAGAGGGATATTGACAGCCTGGTAAAAAATTTCTACAGGGTTTTGTCCAGTGAGAAGACAAAATCTTGAAACACTTCTGTCTTGATTTAAAGTATTTAACAGATCAAGTTTTTTTTTAGCTTCAATTCAATAAATAAGCAGAATTTTGTATTTTTGAGGGCTTTTACTCAAAAAAATTGCGATTTCGCATAATTTAACCCGGTTCGCAATATTTTATTATTAATTACCGGGCCAATTCAAAATTTTATTCTATTAAAGGAGTGTTTGCAGGAAAAATAGCCTGTTTTTTTAAGGCTGTTGATATAGAAAATTTTTTATAAAGGAAAAATTGATGACAAAACAGAAGAGCAAAGGATTGTATGATCCCAGTATGGAACATGATGCGTGTGGGATAGGATTTCTGGCAAACTTAAAAGCTAAGCGTACCCACAAGCTGGTTGAAGACGCTTTGATCATGCTCCGCAATATGGAGCACCGTGGTGGTTGCGGATGCGAGCCGGAAACCGGGGACGGCGCCGGGATCCTCCTTCAGATACCTCATGAATTCTTTGAAAAGGAATGTGCTGAAGCAGGCATCGAGTTGCCGGACCAGGGTAAGTACGGGGTGGGGATGTTGTTTTTCCCCAAGGATGAGACCATACGGGAAGAGTGCAGGACCATACTGAATATCAATATACGAAAACTGGGGTTTAAACTGCTGGGATACCGAAAGGTACCCATCCACAACGAAGGCGTGGGGAAAACGGCACTTTCATTGGAGCCGCAGATAGAGCAGGTATTCCTTACCCATGAAGAATATTGTGATGACCCGGATACATTTGAAAGGAAATTATACGTGTTGCGTCGCCACACCACCCATACCATCGGGAGGAATGTAAAAGGCAATGATGGATTTTTCTACATCCCAACCTTATCCTGTAAAACCATATCCTATAAAGGGCAACTTACTACCTATCAGCTGGAAGCCTATTTCCCGGACCTTATGGATCCGAATGTACATTCGGCTTTCGCCCTGATCCATTCCAGGTTTTCAACCAACACGTTCCCCAACTGGAAGCTGGCCCAACCCTTCCGCTACATAGCGCACAATGGCGAGATCAATACCATCAAAGGAAATGTAAACTGGATGCTGTCCAACCAGACCTTGCTGGAGTCCACATTATATACCAAGGAAGAGATACAGATGCTTCTTCCAATATGTGATTCCTTCCATTCTGATTCGGCCAACCTGGATGCTGTGATCGAATTGCTGGTCATGGGAGGAAGATCACTTCCACATGTCATGATGATGTTGATCCCCGAGGCATGGCAGGAACATGATCAGATGGACCAGAAAAGAAAGGAATTTTATCAGTCCCATGCTGCCCTTATGGAACCATGGGATGGCCCGGCCTCGATCTGCTTTACGGATGGAAAGATCGTAGGGGCCACACTTGACCGGAATGGACTCCGCCCCTCCAGATTTTGTCTGACAGAGGATGGATTGGTGGTAATGGCCTCGGAAGCCGGAGCACTGCCTGTGGATCAGTCGAAGGTGGTTTTAAAAGGAAGGTTACAGCCCGGCCGGATGTTCATTGCTGATCTGGAAAAGGGCAGGATAGTGAGCGATGAGGAAGTCAAGGAAGAGATCATTTCGAAAAAACCTTTTGGCGAATGGATAGAATACAATGAGATCAGTATCGATGACATCCCCGATACCGAAACGCCAACTTATTCTTTCGATAGCGATACCCTGATTAATTCACAAAGGGCCTTCGGGTATACGTCCGAGGATCTGAAAATGATCCTTGCCCCTATGATAGAGGATGGGAAGGAACCCTTAGGCTCCATGGGGGCGGACACCCCGCTGGCCGTGCTCAGTCATAAGAGTCAGCATCTTTCGAGTTATTTCAAACAACTTTTTGCCCAGGTTAGCAATCCACCCATTGATCCGATCCGGGAACGGATAGTGATGTCATTGTATACCAGCCTGGGGAGAACATGGAATATTCTGTCTCAAACACCGCTGCATGTGAAGCAGATATATCTTCCTCAGCCTGTGATCAACAACAGGGAAATAGAAAATATTAGGCATGTAAAACATACCAACTTCAGGGTTGGGACCATTGACATTACTTTTGATCCGAAAGAGGGTAAAAAGGGGCTTGAAGGAGCCATAAAAAGGATGTGCCATGATTCGGATCAGGCCATTATTCACGATGGGGCAAATATCCTGATTCTGACTGACCGCGAGACCAGTAAAGAAAAGGCACCCATACCTTCACTTCTAGCCACCGGTGCCATACACCATCACCTGGTGAATAACGGTAGAAGGGTAAGGGCAGGACTCGTTGTGGAAGCAGGGGATATCTGGGAAACACACCACTATGCTACGGTCATTGGCTATGGTGCAAATGCCATAAATCCCTATCTGGCCCTGGATACCATACGGGATATTCACAACAGCAAACTGGTGAAGAAAGAGCTAACTGCAGAAGAAGCTGAGAAAAACTATATTAAGGCCATTGGTGGAGGCCTGCTAAAGATCTTCTCTAAAATGGGAATCTCCACCCTGCAATCCTATCATGGTGCTCAGATCTTCGAGGCGATTGGTCTCAGCAAGTCAGTTGTTGATAAGTATTTCAACGGGACCGTTTCCAGAATTGAGGGCCTTGACCTGGAAGGGATTGCCAAAGAAATTCTGGTTAGGCACAGGTTGGCCTTCCCGGAGAAACCGCTTCCGGTGAACACACTCGAAGTGGGAGGCGTGTATCAGTGGAAAAGAAGGGGTGAAGAGCACCTGTTCAATCCGGAAACCATTTCCCTGCTGCAACAGGCAACCAGGAATGGCGACTATGCTATATACAGGCAATATGCCGAAAAGGTTAATGTGCAATCAGAAAAAGCCATTACCCTGAGGAGCCTGCTTCAATTCTCGGAAAGGAATCCCATTCCGATTGATGAAGTGGAGCCCAAAGAAGAAATCTTTAAAAGATTCGCCACAGGCGCCATGTCCTTTGGTTCCATTTCCCATGAAGCCCATTCCACGCTGGCCATAGCGATGAACCGCATAGGCGCTAAAAGCAACAGCGGTGAAGGCGGTGAGGATGAAATCCGTTTCAAGCGGAAGAAAAATGGCGATTGGGAGCGGTCAGCAATCAAACAGGTGGCCTCCGGACGTTTTGGGGTTACCAGCAATTACCTGACCAATGCGAACGAATTGCAGATCAAGATTGCCCAGGGTGCAAAGCCCGGGGAAGGAGGACAATTGCCGGGACATAAGGTGGATGAGTGGATAGGCCGGGTCCGACACTCTACACCGGGCGTAGGACTGATATCCCCGCCGCCGCATCACGATATTTACTCCATTGAAGACCTTGCACAGCTGATCTTCGACCTCAAAAATGCCAACCGGGAGGCGAGGATAAACGTTAAGCTGGTATCTGAAATAGGGGTTGGCACCATTGCAGCCGGGGTGGCCAAGGGCAAGGCCGACGTCGTCCTGATCAGTGGATTTGATGGGGGCACCGGCGCTTCTCCCATAAGTTCAATCCGGCATGCGGGATTACCCTGGGAGCTGGGATTGTCGGAGACGCATCAAACCTTAGTGCTCAATGATCTGAGAAGCCGCATCACCGTCCAGGTTGACGGACAACTGCGCACAGGGAGGGATATCGCCATTGCTACCCTGCTGGGGGCTGAAGAGTGG
>Ga0209536_100010774_pt1 | contig 13448 bp, 16 predicted proteins | sample DeeMarSeWOR28_12_FD_187461 | JGI IMG/M metagenome (GOLD analysis project Ga0209536, IMG submission 187461) | Marine sediment microbial communities from White Oak River estuary, North Carolina - WOR-2-8_12 (SPAdes) (version 2) | ecosystem: Environmental > Aquatic > Marine > Intertidal zone >...
ACCAGACTTAACTGCATCCTCCACTATATACTTGTTGACACCACCAAGTTTTCGTTCTTTATTCTTATCTTGCAAATCCCCTAACGCACCTATAACAGCAAGACAAGCCAAATCAATGTTTTTTTCATCTAAAGCTTTCGCAGTTAAATAAGAAACACCAGAACCACTAATGTCTCTGGTTCCATCTATGCCACAAGTGTGTGGATTAACCTGAATAAAACCTGACGGAAGCTCTGCAATAGGATGATGATGATCAAGAATAACAACGTCCTTATTTTGAAGACTTTGTCCTAACAAGTCAAGGTATCCGCTCCCCATGTCAGTGAAGATGGTTAAAGCTGAATCCTCTTGAGCTATTCTATCTGCAACTTTTTCGTCCATCCAACGTTCTAAACGTAAACGAAGCTTAGCACCTGCCCTAAGAAGCGCTTTTGCTATTATACCTCCTGCTGAAAGACCATCAGCATCTACATGAGAAGAAACATGAATAACGTCGCCCCTTTCAACATGATCCAAAATAAGGTTAGCCGATTCACTTGCGTCTTTTGTGAGTGCGGCAATCTGCTGCTTACTCACAGACATTTCTTTTCACATATTTAGTTAAATCATACTTTGTCAACGGATTTTTCCTCTAAGTATTATTGAAAGATTCACAGATTATCCACAATTACAAGAGATTATATTAAAACTTTCTAGTTGTTCTTAGTACCAATATTGATTCAAAATTAACAACTATAAAATATCAAATTTCTAGTAAATTAAAAAGTGGTATGAAGCAGAGCGTTTTTCATCCTTTTACGTAACCTCCCCTATTTCCTTCCTTGCTTCATACCGTTCATTGATATTTTTAGAATTAAGCATTATGGGAATTCATTATAGAATTACTCTCTATAGGAAGGGAATGGAAAATAACTTAGGCTTAGAATAGCGAGATAGCCTTTGGTGAGTATTTCCAGTCTGTGGGAAGCACGCCTCGTTTTTTGTAATATCTGGATAGCTTGTAAATCTTTGCTTCAACAATCTGCATGGCCCTCTTGTTATGTAGGTCAGCCTTGTTTTTGTCGTAGTGAACATGAAGTCGCGTAGCTTTTCTGAGAAGGTTCTCTAGGTCCTCTGGAAGAGATGAATACAATTTACGTTCTTTCAGAACCTGAGTAACAGATTTACCAACTATCGGTTTAGCTAATGGAATACCATGCTGGTCACGAAGAATGATTCCTATCTTGCTTGGAGAATAACCTTCTTTAGAAAGTCTCATAATAAGAGCCTCCACTTCTTCATCTGTGTATCTGCACCATGCTGGTGGCCTCTTTGTTACAGGTCTTGTTTGATGGGATATACCTTTTTCTTGTTTGGGCATTTCTACTTCTTCTCCGGAAGCTCCTTACATGCGAGGGTAATGCAACTATTTAAAATCTCCGTTCGTTTTAGGAAGAATACCATTCAGCAAACAATCTTAACGCCTCTCCACGATGCGAAAGTCTATTCTTTTCGTTCGCCGTCAGCTCAGCAAACGTTCTACCATCACCATTATTAGGAATAAAAATGGGATCGTAACCAAAACCAGAATTTCCTTTCTGGTGCAAACTAATTTTTCCGTTAATCTTCCCAACAAAACAGGTAGGCTGCTCTTGTGGACTACCAAAAGCAATAACGGACATGAAATAAGCGTTCCTGTTTTCAACACCATCCATTAGTTTCAATATGCCGTTTAGTGTAACGGTATTAAAGACAAACTTGGAGTAAGGACCAGGAAAACCCTTTAAAGCTTCAATAAAGATTCCTGCATCTTCTACAAAAACGGGTAAATTACAATGATTAACAGCGTCCAGAACACTGAATCGTGCAATGTTTTCTAAATTATCATCTTGAATTTCGATTGCTTCTATTCTGAGTTTAGCTGTTGCTAATTTGTATTCGGCTAGGACGTTTCTAGCTTCTAAAAACTTGTGAATGTTACTTGTTACAAAATATGCTATTTTGCCTTTAGGAAAACCGGAAGGGTATAACGTTTTTTGTTTCATTACCGCCGTCCTCGAATAATGGATGCACCCATTAGTAAATTCGCAATTATTTGTTTTATGGCTAAGTTATGTCTTTCTGAGATCAGGATATTTTTCTTTAATTTTTTCGTCAGCAATTTTAGCAATCATCGAATTAGAAATAAGAACATACTTTGCTCCTTTGAGTTGCATAAGTTCCGCAGGTTTTTGGTCTTCGGTTACAAGAAGCATATTATTATCTGCAGCATACTCTGCAACAGTTTTGTCTTTTGCTCCACGCAACCCTACTTCCTGAACAGTCACAACATTCCAACCTAGAATCTCAAAATACTCCTTCAAACCCGAAAACATCTCATCAAGCAAAATCTTCAAATAAATTACACCCCAATAAACAATCGTCACAATATCACAATATTTAGAGACATGGTTAATGCTTGTTTTAAGCTTAATTATTCTCTGTCTGCGATATAGCGACCTCTCTTCTCTATCTCACGTATTTTGGCGGTGACTTTTTTTGCTTCTTCTTTACCAACAGATTCGGAGTAGCCTTCCATTACTGCTTTGAAACACTCTTTCGCGTGCTTGTAATGCGTACTATAAAGAGTCCGTTTCATTAAATGTAGATCAACACCTTTTGGTTCTAACTCTATTGACCTTTCACTTAACCCAAAATCAATGAAGACAACCGTACCATATGAAGTAAGTATCATATTTGAAGTCGTAAGGTCGCCATGAATAATCCCGTGCCTATGAAGCCGTCCGATAAACTTACCAATCTGCTTGCTTAAAGATGCTCTTTTTTCTGTAGAAACGTCGTCTAAAACTTCTTTTACCTGTTTTCCTTCCACAAACTCCATTATAATATTGGCGTTTGAAACGTCAACCATAAAAATTATTGGGGTAGGAACTCCTGCCTCTTTAGCCTTATGAATTATGTTAGGTTCATGCATTGTCCGCTGAGAACGAATCATCCTATCTAACGCGTTAATACGGTAACGTTTGGGAAAACGCCGCTTCATTATCACTTTGCGGTTGTGCCAATCTTCCAAGAACAGACTTGCTTCGGCTCCTTTCTTAATCAAGACCATTTACTTTTCTCTCTCCACCCAAGGTGCAAAAACTTCTTCCAAACGCCATTTTACGTTAATAAAACTCTTCTCGACAGGAGTAACTAAACCACAACTATAGGCAAGAATACCTGCCCAAGCAATCATAGCTCCATTATCTGCCGCAAGTTTTAATGGACAGACACAAAAACGTGCACCATGGTCTTCTGCAATAATCGCCAACATAGACTGCAACTTTTTATTTGCTGCTACTCCACCAGTTAGTAATACTTCAGATTTTTCTGTATGAGCTAATGCTCGTTCTGTCACTTCTGTTAACATAGAAAAAGCAACTTCCTGAAGGCTATAACAAATGTCTTCTATTGTGCCTTTATTTGATTGATAGGCAGAAACAGCCGCAGTAAGAAGTCCACTATAGGAAAGGTCCATACCTTTCACAACGTAAGGAAGAGGAACAAACTTTTTGCCTTTCCTAGCAAGCTCCTCAACAACCGCTCCGTAGGGTGCACCTTTTCTTTGTTGTAAACCAATTGCTCGTGCAAAAACGTCTAAGCAGTTACCCATTGCAATATCCAGGGTTTCACCGAAAATCCTGTATCTACCTGCTTCAAATGCTGAAACTATGGTATTTCCTCCAGAAACATACAATGTTACTGGATCTGTTGCTCCAGTTGCCAATTTCCCAACTTCGATGTGCCCTATACAATGGTTTACTCCGACCAAAGGAACATCAAGGTAAGATGCTAAAGCTCTTGCAGCTGTTGCACCTGTTCGAAGACAAGGACCTAAACCAGGTCCCTGTGAAAATCCAACAAGACTGATTTCACTTGGCTTAACCTGCGCGGTTTCAAAGGCTTCTGATAGAACCTTTTCTGAAACTTCAACGTGATGCCTTGCTGCTTCTCGAGGATGAATCCCACCTTTTTCTGGTATATATGCGTCGTTAGCGTTGGACAAAACTTTTCCGTCAAAAGACACAACTCCAACGCCAAAATCGTCTGCTGTAGACTCGATTCCTAAACAGTAAGAGTTTAAGGAGTTGTTTGCTTTTGTTTTTAGCAAGTCTTTCATCACACAAAATGTTTTTTTGGGTTTCAGAAGAATATTGCAATTTGGGTGTGTTAAAACGTTTCGTAATCAAAAAGCTAACCAAAACAAACAATTATTTTAACGTATATGAGTAAATGGAAGAAGAAAACATACATGCTTTTATTTGTATAATTGTGTATATATATGAGAATACGTGAAGGACAGAAAGCAGATGCCTAGACGCAACGAACTAGAATACAAAGCACTAAATTTTATCACCAACAATGGGAACGATGGTGTACTTCAATCTGAACTTTGGCGAGAACTGGACGCCACAAGCAGAGAAGGCAGCCGAATAGCCCTAAAATTGGAAACCAAAGGTCTAATTCTTAGAGAAAAAGAATTATACGAAGGAAGATGGACATACAGGCTATATCCTAAAAGAAAACCTGCATCACTTAATTCCATTATTGATTCTCCTTGCTTAATGTGCCCAAATGACCCAAGATGTGGAGCATGGAGCCCAATCAGTCCAAACCATTGTCCTAGACTTACTGCGTGGATCCTAGGAGAAGAACAGCCAGAAATAGAAACTTCCGGTGAAGACTAGTTTTGCCTAGCGGATGGGTAAATGAAAGAAAACGAGAATACTACTACCGAAAAGCAAAATCAGAAAATTTTCGTTCAAGAGCATCATACAAACTTCTTCAGGCAGCAAAAAAATACGAATTTATTAAACCCGGCTACATTATACTCGATTTAGGAGCCTCACCAGGAGGATGGACCCAAGCAGCATTACAGCTTGTAGAAGAGTCAGGTTTTGTATTGGCAGTTGATATTAAACCAATAACACCGTTTGACGCACTAAACGCCCTAGTACTCACAGGAGACATTACGGAACCCAAAACACTCCAAGATATCCAAAAGTTTTTACCTTCCCAACCAGATGTTGTAATTTCCGACATTTCTCCGAATGTTTCAGGAATTTGGGAACTTGACCATGCTAGACAAATCGATTTAGCGAATCACGCCCTTAAAATTGCAAGGTCAGTTTTGAAAACTAAAGGAAACTTTTTCGTTAAAGTCTTTCAAGGAGGCACAACAAAAAAGTTCGTTGATGAAACAAAACGGAACTTTAGTTTCGTGAAACTGGTAAAACCAAAAGCCAGCAGATCAAAAAGCGCTGAACTTTACGTTCTAGGAATGAACTTCAGAAAGAAACGTTAGGTCGCATTTATGGTTATGTTGTCTCTTGGATTATTTTTACTGCAGTTTCCAAGCCATTATACTGTTTTATTTTGTTTTGGAGCTGTTTTGCTTTTTCCTTAAAACCTACGCTTAACAGCTTTCGTACCACCTTCAATAGAAAATCCCTGTTAAGCTTCTCCTGCAAAATAAGTTCGGCAACTCCTAATTCAACAGCTTTTTTTGCATTGTTAAACTGTTCCGTATGACTTGGAGTAGGAATCAAAATCACTGGCTTACCATAACATATAGACTGAGACAAAGTTCCATGCCCACCTCTAGACACAACAATATCACAGGCTTTCAAGTACTCGAAGCGATTTGGAATCCAATTATGTACAATCAAGTTTTCACCATTAACGGATTCTGTTACCGTGTTTGGATAACCCAGAGACATAACTACCTGGTAATCGTTTGGAAAATTGTTGAAAATTTGTCTAAGAATACCTGTAAAGTATGCACGTTCTTTTGCGGGTCCGCTGATTGGCGCAAAAACAATAGGTTTGTCTTCTGATAAACCAAGTTTCTTTCGAAGCTGCATTTTTTCAGGCAAATCTTTTGATGAAATCGGAACAATAGGACCAATATATCGAGTTTTTTTGTGGTATGCCTTTGGTATGTTAAGATTTCCTGTTGAAATTGTATATGGAGGTGGAAAATCTGGAATCAATGCATGTTCTACATCTGCCCATATTCTTCCAACAAGAGTCAAAGTGGTGGCATCTGCTATTCGGGCAAGCTTTAAAAACCGATTTCGTCTGGGAATAAACACCTGAAACTGGTTCAATATACAGATTCTGGGAATTCCCAAAAGTTTTGCAGCAACAAGAGACGACGCCCGAGAATCTGAAACCACAACATCAGGCTTAAAACCTTGAATAAAATCGATTTCAGCATCAACCTGCTTCATTATAGTATAAATTGTAATAAATGGTCCAGGATTTACTGTTGTTAGCCTAAAATCGATACTACCGTCAGGTTTAACAGCAACCCCAATGTCTGGGGCTTCTACTGCTTGGAAGCCTTCCTGCTGAACATACTTTAAACCTTCACGATATGTAGAAAACATAATCTCTGCACCATTCTTTTCAAGCCTCGAAGCAATAGGAATACATCTGCCAACATGCCCCAATCCAGTGCCAGAAGGAGTGAAAAGAACGCGCATCCCAATTTTTTCCTTTAGATTTTTTTCTGTTTAACGTTACCTTTTGGGATTTCTTCTTCAAAAATAATTGCTTGAAACCTGTAAATTTTAGTGCTTTCCAGTAACCAAGCATCAGGAAGAAGGCCGGCCTTCATAGCTGTTTGAGAAAGAAACTCTTCTTCGTTCCAGTTAAGCTCAACTGGTACCTGCGGCAGCAAAAGTCCTTTGTTGGAACCATTTTCCATTATAAGACCATCTTTTCCAACTTTGATCTTCGAAATATATTCTATCGGATTGTCAACTAATACACGTTCAGGTGGAGTCAACACGCTGATTTCAAAAACTATGCTATCCAGTTCCCGCATAGAAAGTGGTGGGAAACGAGGATCTTGGGTAGATGAACTAATTGCTGCCTCTATTACTGCTTTTGTTAAAGCTGCTGTGGGATATGGAAGACCAATACAACCTCGCAACATTTTAGCTCTCCCAATAACACGGTTTAGTGTAACAAAAACTCCACATTTTTCCATCAACTTATCTGAAACATCATCCGGAACCTTCAACACTTTACCATTTTTTAGATACTCAGTAACTGTTTGTCTTGCAAGGCCAACAAGAAAAATGCCATCTTCAATCGTCAAATGAAACGTCATTGTGTTTACCCCTTAGCATATATGTGGAAAAGTTAACTCTACAGGTATTAAAGTTTCTTAAAAAGAGAATTTTAAACGAAAACAAAGAATTTGCTTAACAGTTTTGTTGCCTAGAAACTTAATGATTCTTCTTGAGTTCCGTCTTTTGTTATAATAAGCAAGTCCAGACCATCGCCACTCATTGTGTCTCGGCGAACTGCGGATTTTAGGCTTTTTAAAACAAGTTCTTTTGCTTCTTTTAAAGGCATGTTTTCTTTGTATCCTTGTTCAAGAACACCTGTAGCCATTGAGGCACCTGAACCTACAGCAGCATAAGTTTCAGGTAAAAGTGAACCGAGAACATCCAATACATAAATTGCTGGTTCGTCATAATCCATTCCACCTACAATCGTTTGTGTAATTAAAGGAGCCATACGCCTGTTAAACAAAACATTAGAAGTCAATTTTGCAGCTGCTTTTGTTGGCATCGGCCTTTTAGCGTCATAGGTAAAAAGTTTTGCTTGAGCTTCAATTTCTCGAGCCAAAATTTGCATGTCAGAAACTAAACCTGCACATGCTACTCCAACGGAGTTGGAGATTTTAAAAACCTTTTTTCCGGTTTTACTCATTATCATGGAGCCATATGTAACTCTTTTTTCTGAAGCTAAAATTACTCCACCATCAAAAACCAAACCTATTGTGGTGGCTCCGGGCATATAATATCGGTTTTGGGCTTCATGACTCAAGGGTTGTTCCTCCAGTTACCTTTGACTAATGATTTGAAAGAAACTATTAAAGTTAATTGTAAAAGAACAGTTAGAGGCAAGTTAGGCTTAAGTTTATTATTTTGATTTTTAGTACATCTCTACATCGTAGGGGATGTTCTTGAATCGAATTGGTATTGTGACAAGTGGAGGAGACGCTCCTGGAATGAATGCTGCAATACGAGCAGTTACTCGAGTTTCTTGCTCAAGAGGTATCGAAGTTGTGGGTTTTGAGCGCGGATGGGATGGCCTGATTTCTAACACAGTTAGACAATTAAGTCCTCGTACAGTAGGTGGCATTCTTCATGTAGGAGGAACGATTCTTCGCACATCAAGAAGCCCAGAATTTAGAAAACCAGAAGGATTACAGAAAGCCGCACAAAATCTCAAGTCGGATGGTGTTGATGGACTCGTTGTGATTGGTGGGGATGGCTCGATTCGTGGAGCCGTGGAATTAAGTAAAGTTTCTAATGTAACTATCGTGGGTATTCCAGCTACCATCGATAATGATGTGTATGGCACTGACGAAACTATTGGCTTTGACACAGCAGTTAATACAGCTCTTGGAGAAATCGACAAAATCAGAGACACAGCAAATTCTCATGAACGGGTTTTCATTGTAGAAGTAATGGGTCGAAAACGAGGTTTTCTTGCCGTCATAATTGGTTTGACTGTTGGTGCTGAGGTTATTTTGGTTCCTGAAGAAGCTTACAGCATAGATTCCATTATTGAAACTTTGCAGTCTAATATTTCCAAGGGTAAGAAGGCAGGCATTATTGTGGCTGCAGAGGGAATTGGAGACACCCGCAAAATATTGAAAGAAATCGAAACACGAGCAAGATTAGAGGTTAGGTTAAGTGTTACAGGTTATGCACAGAGGGGAGGCAACCCAACAGCAAGAAGTAGACTTTTAGCTAATTTGTTTGGAGAAAAAGCTGTAGAACTGTTAGAAAAAGGGCAACCAAACATGATGGTAGGACTAGAAAATGGTAAAATAACTAGCATAACTCTAGAAAAAGTAACAAAAAATGAAAAACTTCTTGACCTAAACCTTATGAAGCTTGCAAAAATCTTGGCAACTTAACAACAAAAAGAAACAAAATACAATATTATCAATATTTTAGTAAAACTTAGTCTACTACTCTTACAATAAATCGCAAAAACCTCTAAAAGAATTAGGAATGAAAACGTCGAAACAAAGAAAAACAACAATCATACTATAGGCAATGCCAATTTTTCCATTGGGATTATCATAGCTTGCTTCCTTCAACAAAATTAATAGCCCTATTCAATCAAGAAAAACTATTAAAAAACTGGGTAAATAACCATTTAATATTTTGGTAACAACTATTGAAAAATACCTTATTTTTGGAATGTTCAGGAATCAAGAAGATAGAGTTCTTTTTGTCATGGTGTATAATGTTAAATATTGAGTTTGGTTTAGTTTTGAGCGAAAGTGTTACGGGGCATATTTAATGTTAGATATTAAGCTAATTCGTGAGCATCCTGAAATTATACGAAAAAATCTGGAAAAAAGAGGAGAACCCGAAAAACTTGAGATGCTCAATGAGTTAATTAAACAGGATAAACAGTGGCGAAAACTGCTCACAGAAGCTAGTGAACTACGCCATAAACGCAAACAAATAACCACTGAAGTAGCTAACCTTAAGAAACAGAAAAAAGACGCCAGCGAAGAAATAGAAGAGGCAAAAAACATCCCACTACAGATAAGGGAACTGGAAGATCAAGTTGCTTATTACCGTGAACAAGCCGACTTGCTGTTGATGAAATTACCTAACATTTTACATGAATCTGTTCCCTTTGGTAAAGACGAAAAAGATAACGCTGTGGAAAGACTTGTTGGAAAACCACCAAAATTTGATTTTGAACCCAAAAGCCATATAGAAATTGCCTCGGATTTGGATTTGATTGATTTTGAGCGTGCATCTAAGGTTGCTGGTCACGGATTCTATTATCTTAAAGGTGATTTAGCTAGACTCGATTTTGCGGTGATGAGTTTCACAATAGATTTTCTCAGAGACAGGAAATACACGCTTATTGAACCACCATTAATGATGCATAGAAAACCGTATCTAGGTGTTACTGACCTAGATTTTTTCGGCGACCAACTCTATAAAATAGAAAACGATGATCTATACCTCATAGCAACGAGTGAACATCCAATGGCAGCGTCACTCATGGATGAAGTCATCCTACATCAAGATTTGCCAATAAAGTACGTGGGAATCAGTCCCTGCTTCAGAAAAGAGGTTGGAGCACATGGCAAATATACTAAAGGCTTATTTAGGGTGCATCAATTCAACAAAATCGAGCAATTCATTTTTTGTCACCCTGACGACTCTTGGAAATTCCATGAGGAGTTACAACAGAATTCTGAAAACATATACAAATCGTTAGGACTCTACTACAGAGTTGTAAATGTATGCACAGGAGACATCGGAATAATTGCAGCCAAAAAATATGATATCGAAGTCTGGATGGCAGACAACACATTCAGGGAATCCGGCTCAAACAGCAACTGCACAGACTATCAAGCACGAAGACTAAACATAAAATATAGAGAAAAAGAAGGACAAACCCCAACAGGATTTGTTCACACACTGAACAACACAGCAATCGCAACTAGCAGAACACTCATTGCAATCCTTGAACAGAACCAACAAAGAGACGGAACAGTCATTATTCCTGAAGCGTTAAGACCTTTAATGAGCGGACAGGAACGCTTAGAATAACAAAAAAGCCGAAGCTTTTAATACTTCCCCGCTAAATCTTTCAATCCACAATGAGGGACTCTGATGTCAAAGAGAAGAGGGCGCATTAAAGACAAGTGGCGCGACAAGAAGTGGTTCACAGTAATGTCTCCACCATATTTCGGTGGAGTTGAACTTGGAGGCGTACCCGCAGATGATCCTACAAAACTTGTTGGAAGAATCGTAGATGGCACTCTGTATGACATCACCAACGATTTCGCGCATCAGTATCTTAAATTATATTTCAGAATTGAGGAGGTTGAAGGCAAAATAGCGAGAACAGTCTTCAAGGGTCATGAATATTCCAGAGATTTTCTGAGAAGTCTAGTAAGAAGGAGAACGACACGTGTAGATGGAATCTTTGGGGTTAACACTAAAGACAATTATGGGCTAACGTTAGCAGTTTCAGTTTTTACTCTTTCAAGAATAAAAACATCCCAAGAGCATGACATAAGAGACATAATGGAAAGAATCATAAAAGACAAAGCAGCCAACCTTACATTCGACCAGTTCGTTCAAGAGCTTGTTCTTGGAAAAATCGCCTCAGACATATACAATGAAGCAAAAAAGATATCACCTCTCCGTCATGTCGGTGTCAGAAAATCAAAACTAACTCTTCAACCTGCTGAATGACATCTGCATTAAAAGTTTTTGCATAGATATGAAATTCAAGATTATAATATTTTTTTATTTACTATATTTATACACTCAATCCAACAAGAAATGAATTATGTTATAACATACCTTTATTTATTCAGCCATATCATTTATTTTCACTTTTTTTAATACCTTAATATTGTTAGTTTTATTGGTTTGAATTGCTAATTAGTATGTAGTTAACACCATAATGATACAGTTTGTTAATGCATTACGTTTATTTATCCAACAGGCATTATGCTAATATTGCCCAAGGAGAAAACGAAATGGAACCTAAATCAAATAGGAATGAAGCTTTAGAAGCTTTAGATTTCATTATAAACGTACTAAAGGAACATGAGAAAGATTTAGATCGTCTAATTGGACAATTGGGTAACATAACTGAAAGTTTAGGTGAAACTGGCGAAATTTCTGAAAAAATCAACAATGTTGAAAATCGGATTTCAAATCTTCAAAGCGAATTAACGATGATGATAAAAAATATAGAAATTCCCAAAATCGTTTCAACCCCCCTGAATGCGGCAGCAAATCCTGCTGTTAATGTGAAGTGCAAAAAGTGGGAAGATTTTAGAGCACTTGCAATAGGTGCAGAAACAGTTTTATATAGTTACAAAACTTCGGAAGATACGTTTCATGCTACTGCTCTCAAAGATGGAAAAACGGTATCTTATACAGGAGATTTTCCTGCTAATTCCATTCTTTTAAAAATATGGCTTTCACAGGAACTTGGTGTCAAAGAGGAAACGGTTTTCGAGGGTGTGCTAGACAGTAGCTAATTTCAAGAATTTATGTCTTAAAGTTTCCAGGTAGTAAAGTTTTTCATACAGTAAACTTGGTATTAAATGAGTCTGGATAAAAACAGATCTTAATCGAGAGAAAGAGTCATTGCGTTAGGATTCCCTGATTAAAAAAGCGGCTTTTGATTAAATAAAAAAAAGGGAATTTGTCTATAAACTCATAGAATAGTCAATCTAGATTGTGAATTCATAAATGATTAATGAGTAAATATTACTCTTTTAAATCTCAAGGTGTTACATTTGAGCGAGATGCCTCCTATTCCTGAGAAGATAAGCAAAACCAAAATTATTGTGTATAAATCTCGTGTTGACCCAACTATAGTGAAGCTTTCCGCGGAAAAAATGAAGTACAAATTGTTTGCCAAGTCCAATTTTGCAAAAAAAGCTGAAGAGATACGAGTTGTTTCTGTTGACAAGTACTATGAACCATATAGCCTTATCGATGCAGAATATAGTGTTGAATATTTTAAGAAAAAGATTTACACACTTGATATTGATTCTGAAACTGAGAAAGTAATTATTTCTGGCACAAAATATGATCCAAAAATCGATAATAATAACTCCGAAGACTCACGTTCAGTGATTACTCTTGAAGCTGAACTGTGGTCTTCCTATAAGGATAAGGCGTATCTGGCGTTTGATAAAGAGGGAAACGAAATTTCGCCTAATCAAGTTCCTAGTGCTCCATCTGAAGACCATCCGGAAAAGATTCTAGAAGAGTTCACTAAAAACACAGAAAATGTTGAGTCTTCTCCTCAGAAGGGAATAGAACTGATTAAAAGCAAAGTAATAAAAAGACCTTCTAAAGTTGATACAATCGAAAAAGAGCTTTTTCAGATTTCCGAGCATGCTATGATTTACAGTCCAATATATGAAATCACTTTTCGTAATATTAGAACAGGCGAGGAGAAGATAGTTAAAATCGATGGAGTTACTGCAAAAACTATTGTCTAAAACTTATTAATAAAAGATAGATATGAAACATAATTTTTTTACTGAGCAATTTTTTATTTCTAAATGGTTTATTCTTCTTTTCCTAAAATATAAGAGATATCATCGTATTTTTTTAGATACCGTTCGCCTTTTTCGGTAGTTTTGTAAACTTTTTTTCTGTTTTCGTTTTCAATTCTAAGCAGATTCATTCCATTGAGAAAATCAAGGTAATCGTTTAGTTGTGCAAAACTCAGGTTTGCCCTGTACATAATCTGAGTTTTAAGCAATCCATCTTTAGCTATAGTAAGTATCTCGGCTATTATATCGATTTTATCTCGGCGTTTGTTTTCAATTTCCAAGGCTGTGACACTCTAGTAATTCTCTATATCTATTATCTATAACAGAA
>Ga0209536_100010775_pt1 | contig 13448 bp, 10 predicted proteins | sample DeeMarSeWOR28_12_FD_187461 | JGI IMG/M metagenome (GOLD analysis project Ga0209536, IMG submission 187461) | Marine sediment microbial communities from White Oak River estuary, North Carolina - WOR-2-8_12 (SPAdes) (version 2) | ecosystem: Environmental > Aquatic > Marine > Intertidal zone >...
GAGTTCCAGGCCATCGTGACAGGAACCTGGCGCGCCATTCTCGAGAACCTGCCGCCGCCCCCGCCGGAGGACGTGGCGCGCGCCCGGTTCCAGGCGCTGCTCGACCAGGTCGCGGCAGACGTTGCGAAGATCCGCGCGCGTGGCGGCGAGGTGGTGTTCATCCGCCCGCCGTCCAGCGATTTCTTCCGGGATTTCGAGCGAAAAGCGACGCCGCGCGAGCGGGTGTGGGAACCGGTCGTGGGGGCGGCCACTGCCGTTGGCGTGCACTTCGAGGATGATCCGGCGCTCTCGGACGTGCGAACGCCGGAGTGGTCGCACATCTCCGCCAAGGACAAGGCGCGCTGGACACGAGCCCTGATCGGCATCCTCCAGAAGCGCATGGCCGAGCGCGGCATTCATCGACCGGAGATCAAATCATGAGCCTGCTCGTCAGCATCGACTTTTCATTTGTTACCGAGGCGCAGCTCGACATCGTCGAGAGGCTCGCGACCCCGAACCGCGAGATTCACCTGCTTCACGTGACCGAGCCCGATCCTTCGTTCGTCGGTCTCGCCGCGGGGCCGGAGGAAGTTCAGCAACAGGTCGCGAAGGAGCTCGAGCGCAGACACGGCCAGCTCGAAGGGCTTGCCGATCGGCTTCGCGAAAAGGGGCTTGCGGCTGATGCGCTGCTGGTGCCCGGACCGACGGTGCAGACGATCCTGGAGCAAGCCGAGAAGCTCGATGCGGACATCATCGTGATGGGCTCGCACGGGCGCGGAAAGCTGTTCGACCTGGTGGTGGGCAGTGTCTCGGCCGGCGTGATTCGGAAGTCGCCGGTGCCGGTGCTGGTTGTGCCGGCTCGAGAGCCGTAGCTTAGCCGCGATGCTGTAACTTTCCGCACCCGCGTTCCGGCGTCAGCGTAGCTCGGCGTGAACGGTCCCGGTGGTGTAGGCGCTGCAGCTGTAGCTCACCGAGTAAGGCGTTCCTTTCTCTACGATGACGACGATGTCGGTTCGGCCTTCTTGCTTTGCAGAGGGCAAGTTGACGCTGATCTGGGTGTCGACGGCCAGCATGTGGATGGCGTCGCTTTCGGGGTCCGGATTCGTGTAGCAAGCTGTTGTGCCGCAGTAGCAAATGGTGTCGGTCCAGTAGTTGCGCACCGTCAAAGCGACTGTGCCGGTATTGACCTCCGGGGGATCGCCTACCGTCACGGTGGCGGTACCGACCGCGGTGCCCAGCACGGTTTCGGGATCGGCCTCGTTGTCGAGGGCAACGGGAATGGCACCTGTCGCGACGTACCGGGGTCTCCCGAAGTCGCTTCCGTAATCGATGGTCCACTCGTAGATCAGCAAGTCACCTTCTTCGTCTTCAGTGGCCGTGATGTACGTGTCGTCTACCTTGGCGGGAGGATTTGCCGAGACACGGAGCCGCGCGCTGCCCTCGATCAGGTCTTCGTCGGGGTAGGCGTAGAGCGTGACCGTTTGATAGACGTCCCAGTTGTCTTCGTCGAAGCGCATGACGGCTGGGGATTGCACCGCGATGTCGGTGTCGCCGTACGCATGGGTGACGATGGCATTCACTTGGGAGCTCGGCACCTGGCTGAGCTTGACGTCCACCTCGGCGGTTTCGCCCTCGGGGATGCGGACGGCCGATGGATCGACAACGAACCACATCCGATCATCATCGACTTCCTGCGCCGTCAGCGCGGCTTCGATGTTGACGGGCTCTTCGACGACCGTGTCGACCACCGTGGAGACGAGAACGGTGGCGTAGTCGTCGTCGGTGTCGTCGTCTTGGGCGGCGGCGAGCGCGACGTACTGGAACTCATCCCAGTTGGTGTCATCGAACAACATCGGCACGCGCGAGGTGACCCTGATATCGGCGTCCCCGTCGACCCGAATCGCAAACACCTCGAGCACGCCCTCCTCTTGCGGGGGCGCATTGCTCAGCTTGACGCCGACCTCTGCGTCGTAGCCCTCGGGCACATCGACCGTGTAGTCTTCGAGAACGAGCGCCAGCTCCCCGACCTGCACGCGAACGTGCTCGGACTCGGCGGTGTACGGCCCAAACGCAGCAGCCGCGGGCGTGACCCAGACGGCCGCAGAGCCCCAATAGACATCGCTAGCCTGCCATTGCAGCTGCTCGGACAAAGGCGCAATCACCTGGCTGCGCTCTGGATAGAGTCGGTAGAGCTCACGCGTCTCGCCCGTGGCTTCGAAGCGCATCTGGGGGACGACGGCAAACGCGTCGAAGTCGTACTCGAATCCACCTGGCGCTTTGGCGATCTGCTTCAGGAACTTGCTGAGCGTCTCGAGGAAGAGCTTGCCGACCTCCCGGAGCTTGTCTTTGAGGAACTTGGTCCAGTCTATGACGTCTTGGGCCGCCGCTGTGCCTGGCGGGTCGTCGAGGCCCATGGTCATGAGAATGGCAGACGCCACATCGGTGATCGTCAGAACGGCCGGAACGTTGCTGGCACGGATGATGAATCGCGATGAGGTGACCTCGGAGTTGGCGAGGAAGGGCGGCACCTGTTGGAGGTCGATCTCGTCGAGCGCCGAAGGCATCGCAGAGACGACCACCTTGTTGAGGGTGAAGTCGAGCAGCGAGAGCACCGCGTTGATGGTGGACGCGAGCTTGCTCTTGATGAAGATGGAGAAGATTCCCTCGAAGGTCCCGAAACTTTCGGCCGTCGGCTCGATGAAGTCCTTGGAGAATGCCGCGATGCCGTGGTGTGAGCGCATCAGAAGGGCGAGATTGGCATCGGAGATTTCAATGGGAAACGGAAGCTCGAAGACGACGCCTCGTTTGAGAGACGTTTGAGGGAGCGCGCTCGGGGGCTGCGACTGCTCGGCCGACGGCGCGCGGATGGACTCGAGTGCGAATTCAGCGGCCTCGAGATTGAGGTCTTCGATGTAGTCTCGATAGGCGGCGACGGCTTCGTCGACGTCGACAGCCGCGTAGACCGCGTCCATGAGTGCGAGCACATCGGGCTCGGTCTGCTCGAGCGTTTCGAGCTGTGCGAGCAAGCTGTTCGGGTCGTCGCCCGCCACGAGCTCCTCGAGGGCCGCGAACGTCGCCGCAAAAAACTGACGCAAGATGCCGGGCTCGGGAGCAAGTGCCTCCGTAAGCGCTTTGTAGTCCGCGATGACCCTCCGGTAGTCAGCAACCATCGCCTCGGTCGTGCCTGGCGCAGGCGGGAGCTCCGTGACGCGGATGGCGGCAGGGAGCGTGAGCCAGAGGTCGCCATTGCAGAAGATCTCGACATCTTGTGGACCCGCCGGCGGCGCGGCCCACTTCCTGTCTTCGTCGTAGAAGAGAGGAAGACGCATCAGAGCTTCGTGCCGTGCGTTGAGGACGGTGGGTGCGGTGTGGCCGCCGACCCGGATCTCAGAGATGTGAAGCGGGCAGGCGTCGAGCTCGAGGCCGTCGACTTTGACCATAGATCCAGCGGGCGCGGTCGTCGGATCGAGGCTGACCTCGCCCGGGGGTGGTGGTGAAGTACCGCCGTCCCCGTTACCGCTACTGCAGGCGGCAAGCGACGTGCCGAGCGCAAGCAGCGTGACGAATAACAAGCGGCAGTGCTGCAGCTGCTTCATCGTCAAGAATCAGCTGCAGCAAACGTGCCAGGTGCCTGTGGCGCTGCTTGCCGGAATGCGGCGCGCGCCCCTAGGGACGCCCCGAAGCCTTGCGCAGATTCTGCGTGGCGCGGCAGGGTGACGCAGGGGGTTCGCCGGCGACGAAGGCGATGCCGGTTCGGAGGCGCATTGGGTGCAGGCAGGCGGTGGCCGGCGTCATCGAATGGGCAAAGCCTTGCATTTTCTACAGGGGGGATGTATATAGCGATCGCTATATGACCCCCCGCGCCCCCAAAGCACCCCGAACCGAGCCCGGGCGAGCCCGCATTCTTCAAGCGGGGCTCGATCTGGCGGCCGAATCCGGCCCCTCCGGGATGACCATCAGCCAGATCTGCGAGCGAGCCGGGGTAAAGCCCCCGGCCATCTACTATCACTTCGGCAGTAAGGAAGGGCTTCTCGGAGCTGTCGTCGAGACGGTCGCCGAAGCCTGGCTCGACCAGCTCGAGGCGAGCCAGCCCGTGGGTGGTGACATCGCCAAGCGGCTGCGCGCAGCCGTCGATGGCTGGCAGGCGATGATCGAGGATCCGGCGCGCCCGACCAAGCTGCTGCTCTCCGTGCAGCTCGACGGTGCAGATCAATCCGCGGAGATTCAAGCCTCCCTTCGGCGCGTGTACGAGCGTGGGCGGCAGCTCATCGCCGAGAGCATCCGCGCAGCTGCAGGTGAGGTGGCCGAGCTCGATGCGCTCGCCGACCAAGTCCTCGGCTTGGTGCAAGCCGCCGCCCTCGCCTTCCACCTCGAATCGGACCGCAAGCGACTTCGAGCGCGCCTCGCTGCGATTGCGCGTCTCATCGAAACCCACGTGGCCTATGCCGACCTCGGCTCGGACACGCACTCTCCAAATTCTTAAAGAGAAGGAATGAATAGCATGATGGCCCAAGCCTCGACCACTCCCGTTGACATCGAAATCCGTCGCAACATCCGTTTCAACTTCAGCGAAAGCCCCGCAGTGCATCAGCGGGATAACCCCTACCTGAGCCATTTTTGGAACGCGCTGTCGGTGATGGCCCCATCCACCGAGCGGATTTTGATGCGCGTCGCTCGAAATGTGCGGGATGAGATCCGCGATGAGCGTCTGCGCACAGACCTCGACGCGCTCGTCGCCCAGGAGGCGCTGCACACGCGCGAGCACCGGCGGTTCAATGCCCGTCTCTCCGAGCTCGGTTACGACATCGAAGGCGTGAACGCAGAGCTCGACCAGATGTTCGACGACTACGTTGCGCGGGCAGACAAGCCGGCCGCGGTGGCGCTCATGATCGCCGGCGAGCACCTGATCTACGCCATGAGCCGCGCGCTGCTCGACGACCCGCGCGTGATGGAAGGGATGGAGCCGGAGGTGAAGGGGCTCTTCGAGTGGCATGCCGCCGAGGAGATGGAGCATCAGGCGGTCGCACATGACGTCTACGTGCATCTCTTCGGAGACGGCCCTTCCCATCGGCTGGTCCGGGCACGTGCGTTCGCGGATGCCGGTCGGCTCTTGCTCGGCAGCCTCGCGAGCGTGATGAAGCGGCTGCTTGCAAATGAGCCCGACCTCGGCGCCAGGCAGCGACTCGAATTCGCGCATTTCATGGCGATTTCGCCCGGCTATGCGCGGCAGCTCGGTTGGCAGGCGCTGCGTTATTTCCGGCCCGGGTTTGCGCCTTGGAAAGACAGCAGGGACCTCGAGCTCATTCGTCGCACGCTCGGCGGCGCGTCGGCGAGCGGCTGAGGACAGAGCAACACCCTCGGGGGACGCAGCTGCGAGACGGTGAACGCCGCCTTCTCGGAGGCAGCATAGGAGTCGGTCGTGGTGTAAGAAATCGTGTGTGAGAGCCACCCAAGACTTCCTCATCGACGGCTTCGTGAAGCGGGGGTTCGAGTCCGTGCGGCAGGCCTTTGTCCACAACTTCGAGCGCTGGGGCGAGGTCGGTGCTGCGTGCTGCGTTTACCAAGATGGGGAGAAGGTCGTCGATTTGTGGGGTGGCGTGCGCGACCGTGCGAGCCGCGAGCTTTGGCAAGAGGACACCATGACGATGGTCCACTCGACCACCAAGGGCTTGTCGGCCATGGTCTTGGCGCTGGCGCACTCGCGCGGTTGGCTCGACTACGACGAGCGGGTCGCCACGTACTGGCCGGAGTTCGCGCAAAACGGCAAGGAGCGCATCACGGTCCGCCAACTGCTCGCCCATCAAGCGGGATTGTTCGCGTTCGACGAGCCGGTCGACGTGGGCGTCATTTCGGACCTCGATCGGCTGGCGGAGGTCATGGCCCGGCAGCGGCCGGCGTGGGAGCCGGGTGAACGGCAGGCCTACCACGCGATCAGCCTGGGTTTCTATCAGGGAGAGTTGATACGCCGCGTCGATCCCTCACATCGAACGCTGGGCGAAGCGTTTGACCAGGAGATCGCGCAGCCGCTCGGGCTCGAGTTCTACATTCGCGTTCCGGATTCGATCCCGAATCGGCGGCTCGCGCCCCTCGTTCCGCCGAGCCTATGGAGTCGCTTCCTCGGCATGCCGCTCCCGATCCTGCTCGCCTCGGTGAATCGGCGCTCGGTTCTGTACCGATCCTTGATCTCCAACCCTGGAACGCAGTTCTACCTCGATCCGGAGCGGGTTGTGGTGCGGAACCTAGAGGCTCCGTCCGGAGGAGGCGTGGGCACAGCACGTGCGATTGCAAAGGCCTACGGCGTGTTCGCCACAGGCGGACGCGAGCTCGATCTTCGGCCTGCGACGCTGGACGCACTCACAGCACCGGCGAGGCCAACCCGACACGGATTCTACGACGAGTGCTTTCATGGGCCGGTGAAGTTCTCGCTCGGCTTCATGAAGCCGAGCGCATCCTTTCGCTTTGGCCATCCTGGTGCGTTTGGATCGCCCGGCGCCGGTGGATCGATGGGCTATGCGGACCCGCAGAGGCGCATAGGGTACGGCTATGTGACCAATCGGATGCGGATGCATCTACAAGGCGACCCGCGCGATATCGCGCTTCGATCCGCGATTCCGAACGGCATTCGCTAGCGTAGCGCAGTCGGCGGATATCTGGGTGGCAGCGCCGACGTCGTCTTGTTAGCTTGAGTGAGTTCTTCTTAGGGAGGGGTCATGGCGGACAGAAAGACGTCGCCGGCGGTCGACGCAGTGCTGACGGGCTCGCTGCTGCGGGTGTGCATCGAGGATCCGGTACGTGAGACGCACGCAGTGTTCGCAGGCCTGAGCGCGGCCGAGCGCAAAGCGCTTGCTGCCGAGGCCTGGGCCATTGGGCTTCGTGCGGTCGCGCAAGAGCGGCAGGAGCCCGAAGAGCTCGAACAGCCCGAAGAGAAGCCCGACGCGCCACGGAGGCCGATTCGATTGAGCACGCTGCCGCCGTCAGGGTGGTGATTGGGGGTTCGTTCCTCCAAACGCTACACTGAAGCGCAAGCTTTCTTGGATGCCGAGCAGTCGGGGGATGGATGGATACCTGGAGACGCGCACACAGAGTTGCGCTTTTCGTTTCGCTCGTTACGGCAGCCGCATGCAGCGCGGGAAGTGGTGAAAGCGGCCCCCGCGGTAGCGGCGGCAACGGCAGCGGCGGCAGCAACGGTGGCGGAACCGGCGGCGGCAGCAGCACGGGCGGGGAACGCAACGCCATCTGCACGGCCGGCGAGTCGCCGGGCGAAGTGCAGGAGCCGGTGTTCATCGACAACCTCGCTGGCCAGACGAGCTGGTATGCCTCGCCGGTCGTGGCGGACCTCGATGGGGATGGCCGCAACGAGCTGATCGCCGCGTACTACGCGGTGTATGTATTCGATAGCGAGCGGCAGCTGCTGGCCGACTCCGACGACGGGGACGAAGGGCGCGTCTATGCGCCACACGTCGTGGTGGATCTCGAGGGCGACGGCACCAAGGAAATCATCGTGGGCCGGGGGCACCGGGTGGTGGCCTACTCTTGGTCCGGGAGCTCCTCCGCGCTCGCTCGCCGCTGGGTCGCCGACACGACCACGGCCGGCAACCCACCGGAGGTCCGGGGGCTCGCTGCAGCCGACCTCGACGGGGACGGGCTCATCGAAGTGGTGGCGACGACGACACAAACCGCCAGCACCGAAAGCGGTGGGGCGCAGGTGTTCGTCTTCGACGCCGATGGGCGGAGCTACCAGCCGGCGACCGGCCATCAGCCGGCGTGGCCGCGCTACAACGGGCTCTCGGGAGAAGGCAACGACGCCGACCGGAACCTTCAGGGGCACAGCGGGTTCGGCTGCTACGGCCTCAACGTCGCGATTGGGGACATCGATGATGACCCCGCGCTCGAGATCATCGCGACCTACGACAACCATCACATCCAGGCGTTCAACCACGACGGGGTCGCAATCGACAGCGCGCCATGGTTCGCGAACCGCAGCTCGGAGTTTGCCGGGCAACGCCTGACTTGGGGGCAGTTCATTCGCTGGGCCGACCCGCAGGTCGAAGCGGACCACTACCATGAACACGTTGGCGAATGGCCGCATCCGAGCTGGGCAGAATGGCTGCAATGGACGGCCTCTCCACCGAACGTCGTCGACCTCGATAACGACGGCGACAACGAGGTGCTCGGCGTACCCAACGTCGAAATGCACGAGCCCTACGAAACGCAAGCGTATGCAGTGATGGTGCTCGAGGGCGCGTACGGAGACGGCTCACGCTCTGCCATGCGTTTGCCCGGGTGGGAGAGCCTGCCGCGCGGCGAGCGCCCCATTTTGGTGGACGGCTGGTATCCACCGCTCGGGGTTCCTGCGGCGGCGACGGTGAATCTCCAGGGTGACGAGCGCCCCGAGGTCATCGTGTCACTCAACGACGGCTTCCTCTACGCATTCGACGCGGATGCGGAGACCCTGTGGCGGTTCGACTACAGGCACGGTCACCCGGTGATGTACGCATCGGAGCCGACCGTCGCGGACCTCAATCAGGACGGCTCGCCCGAGGTTCTCATTGCGACCTATGGCGCGCCGGACGTCAACGACTCGGGCAGGCTCATCGTGCTCGCCTCAGACGGAAGCGCGCTGCACGACATCGCGTTGCCGAACCCTGGCAGCAACGGAAATGGCAACGGCGCGCCCGCCGCGCCGAGCGTGGGCGACCTCGATGGCGATGGCGAGCTCGAGATTTTCGTACAGACCTTCGACCATGGGATGGACGTGTTCCGCGTTCCGGGCTCCGGAGCCGACTGCCTCCCCTGGGCGACTGCGCGCGGCGGCCCGCTGAGGATGGGGCAGCCGAACGACGGGTGAGCGACGGCTCCCCGCAAGGGTGAGTTGCTTGCGACGGCGTACGCCACGCTTGTCGCGGGGCGAGGCGCGCCCTACTCGCCGCCGACTCCTGCAAGGCTTCGCACCTCTTCGATGAGACCCATCGTGACGGCGTTGCGCTGCTGCACGGTCCAGAAGTTTTTGAGCGGGTCGACATCCATGACCGGGCTCGCATGGTCGCCGAGGCTGAGCTCGCGGTGGATCGCGCCCGGGAGCGCGGTGCTGTAGCTCGGGACCAAACCGTCGTTCGGCAAGCCGCCTTCGATGTTGTTCATGAAGACGTTGGTGAGGTCCATGAGGCCGATCGTGGCGAGCGCGGCGTCGAGCGCATTGGTGATGCGCTGACGAATGAGCGACACGGCTGACGAGGTCGAGCGACTGATGACGCCCGGGAGGTCGAGCGGCGTGTCTTGGTAGTTGTCGACGACGATCTGTCTGATTTGGCGGATGATCGTGGCATCGAAGATGCCGCTCGCGAAGGCGCTCGCAAATCCGGTGACGCTTCCGCCAGCTTCGTAGGTGCTGTAGGCGGAGATGATCGGGATGGCCGACGTGAGCGCGGCGAGGTTCGTGTAGCCGGCCATGCGCCCCTCGCGCGTCGCGCGCTTCAGGTCGTCGAGTGACTGGCCATTGCCGCCGACCGCGCTCAACAGCAAGGCGTTGATCCGCGAAGGGGCGACGTCGGCTACGGGTGAGCCGTAGAACGGGGCTTGAAGGGCGACCCAGCCAATGACGGTGTCGCCCCAGAGATCTTCGGCTTCGGGCAGGAGCAGCGCGTGGAGCGCATCGAGGCCGCCTTTGCTGTGCGAGACGATGATGATTTGCTTCCGACTTTCGCGAGCCGCCTCAAGATACGCGAGGATGGCGGCGGCGTTGTGGTCGACGCTTTCGATGCTGTCGAATGCATCAGACCGCTTCGAGATGTTCTCACAGCGGATCCCCACCATGCTTTCGCACGCTGCTGCTTGCGTGTGAAACGAGATGAAGCCGCCCGGCTCGAGCGGGAGCGAGATTCGCGGAAGGGCGTTCGCGATGGCATCGCCAATCGCGATGTCGATGCTGCGGTCGAGTGGAAGCTCGATATGCACGTTGAGCGCGCGGGCGGCGTCCCGGAGCGCGTCGTTGATCTCGTTTTCGAGATTCAGGCTCAGTGCTTCGTAGAGCTCCGACATGAAGCCGCCCACGAAGAGGACTTCTTGCTCCCGCGCCGTCGGGTCGACGCCGCCTGCGCCACCCGCGCCCCCCGAAGCGTCGGCTCCTCCGTCGCCCCCAGCTCCAACAACTCCGGCTTCACCGCCGTTCCCGGCATCGCCGGCCGATCCACCGTTCCCTGCCGCCCCGCACCCAGTGCTCGAACCGCTGCAACCCGAAGACCCGAGGGCAACGAGAGTCGCGCAGGCAAAGAGAGCGCACAAGAGCTGATTGGAGCAGGCCATCGCGGGGCTCAGCGAAGGGCAGACGAGACGCGAGCATCTCACGAATGGGGATGCTTCACCAGACGCTCGTGGAAAGGGGCCGTTCGCACTAGGCGTATTCATCCGCCGGTGTCAGGCGAGATAGCGGTTTTCGATGGCTTCGATGATCTCGCGACGCAGGCCCTCGATCGGCCGGTCGAGGTCCCAACGCTCTTCGATCCCCCGTACCATGCTGGCGAGCGCTTCGTCTTGGAGAACACCATGTATCCAGCGCGCAAAATCACCATGACCCAAGTGATGCGCGACCACCAACGGGTCGCATCGGATCAGCTCTCGTCGAAACTCGAGCAAGTTGTCGGCGACGGCCCCCGTGAGCCCAGAGGGGCCGCGAAACCGAAACGCCTTCTCCCAGGGCAGATGGGCTTCGGCATATTTGTGCCAATGCCGCACATGACGAACCCAGCGCGGCCCGAGCTCGAACACCTGCGCCTCGGGAGCCTCACCAAGCCGCAAGAGCAAGGCTTGCGCTTTCCGTAGGCGCGGCAGAGGCTCCAAGAGATCCGTCCCCAGGCTTTCGATCTCGCTTCGTGTCGATGCCGCAAGCCCTCCTTCCCCTGCGAGCGCGATCACGTAGTCGAACTCGAGGCCGGTCGAACCGCAGAGTCGGAGTGGATCATAGGTCACGAGGCAAACGCCCTTCTCTCCGTCTCGCAAAGATTCACAAGCAACGCTGTGCGCGCCAAAAGGCACGTGCGCCTCATCCACGATGAACCAATGCGGCAACCCGCTGCGCTTCCGCTCCTCGCGGAGCTCCCCGAAGAGCTCGGACAAGTACCCCGCGTGTTCGTGTAAGGCCGCAAGAGTCAGATCGATGACGACGCTGCCGAGATGATTCTGGAGCAGCGCGCGGATCTCCCGCGGGGATGGTAGGCCGCCACGCCCTCCGACAGTCGAAACATCGTGAAGGCGGCCGAGGGGTGCATGATCGCCTTCCGGATCGATGATGCAGAGCGAGTACTCGAGCTCGAGCAGGCGTTCGGCCAGGAGCCCAGCCATGTACGACTTGCCGACTCCGGTGGCGCCAATGACGAGAACGTTCACGTTCGACGCGGGGAGCGTGACCAACTCGCCGTTGCTCGAGCTGCCAAGTGGGATTCGCCAACGGCCGGGAGGCGGCGGGCTTTCACCACGAAGCATTGGCCCTCGCAGAAACTTCATCACGCCAGCCCCATTGGAAGCCCGAAGGACGATGTCCGCGTGCCGACGGAGCGACGGCATGGCATTTGCCACGGCGACCCGCAGCTCGCAGCGATCCAGCAAGGCGAGATCGTTTTCGGCGTCTCCGATCGCCACGGCGCTGTGGTACGAGAGACCAAGCTCGCGGAGAGCCTGCGAGACACCAGAAGCTTTCGAGACGCCAGCGGGCAAGACCATCAGTGCTTCGCGGTTTCGAATCAGCTGGCAGTCGGACCCGATTCGCCTGAGCTCCTTGAGGACCGCAACCTCGTGCTCTCCGTCGCAGGCGAGCAGGACCTGCCCCCGCTTGAATGCAATGCCTTGGCTCACGAGAGGCTCGTCGAGCTCGAACGGAACGGGCGCCGTGACAGCGCGTGACACGCCAGCGAACCGAAGCACGGCTCCGTTCTCGGCAACGATGAAATCGAAACAATCATCGACGCCAGGGAACACCTGCGCAAGCTCCGAAAAAACGCGGCCGGTCACCAGGATGACTTTGACGCCAGCCGCACGAACCTCTGCGAGAGCGGCGAGGACATCGAGCCGGGGTTGGTCTTCCTCGGTCAACGTCCCATCGTAATCGATGGCGATCGCGTGATAGCTCTGCGCCACTCGTGGCATAGTCTAGTCTCGACTACCCGGGCGGCAATGCGCACCCAACCACCATCAGGATTCTAATCAGCATCCGTGCATTCGAGCTCGCAGCGTGCCGGTTAGTAGTCGAAGATGATGGGGGCGTGGTCCGAGAAGCGGGGCTCGGTGGCGATGTCGACGCGGCGAGCGCGTGACGCGAGAGCGGGCGTGGCGACCTGATAGTCGAGGCGCCATCCGACGTTGCGCTCGCGTGTGGTGGGGTGGCGGTTCGACCACCAGGTGTATTGGCCGGGCTCCTGGTTGAGCTCGCGGAAGACGTCGACGAAGCCGATGGGGCCGAACACCTCGTCGAGCCAGGCGCGCTCTTCGGGCAGAAAGCCCGAGCGCTCACGATTGGCGCGTGCGTTCTTGAGGTCGATTTCCCTGTGCGCGATGTTCCAGTCGCCGCAGAGGACGTAGTCTCGTTTGCTTCTCGCGAGCTTCTTCAGATGGGTGCCCTGCTCTTTCATGAAACGGAACTTCGCCTCCTGTCGCACCTCGCTGCTCGATCCGGCGGGCACGTAAATCGAGACGATGCTGAGCTTGCCGATGCGGGCTTCGAGGTAGCGGCCCTCGGGATCGAACTCCGTGGAGCCGAAACCACGAATGATGTCGTCCGGCTCCTCGCGGCTGAAGAGCGCGACCCCGCTGTAACCTTTGCGCTCCGCGGGCTCGTAGAAGCAGTAGTAGCCCGGCGGAGGAGGCGCGTGCGCCTGCAGCTGCTCGGGGTGCGCTTTGATCTCTTGGAGGCAGACGAAGTCGGCGTCCTGATCCGCGAGCCAATCGTAGAAGCCTTTACGGATGGCTGCGCGAAGGCCGTTGACGTTGAACGAGACGATGCGCATCGGGCCCTAGCTTAGTGGTGCCCCCGGCTTTGCGCGAGGCCGCGTCATAGTGTCGTCCGCAGTTCGTGCTAGAGCACGGGCCGGAGTCATTCGTGCAACCGATCATCTCCATCGCAAAGCTCAACAAGACCTACGGGTCAGGGTTCGTCGCGCTCCGCGATGTGGATCTCGAGATCCAACGCGGGGAGATCTTCGCGCTCTTGGGGCCCAATGGCGCCGGCAAAACCACCCTCATCAGCATCGTTTGCGGGATCGTGAATCCCACTTCCGGCGTGGTGCGGGTCGATGGCCACGACGTGGTGACGGACTATCGCGCCTCGCGCTCGCTCATTGGCCTGGTGCCGCAGGAGCTTTCGACCGATGCGTTCGAGAGCGTTTGGGCGACGGTGAGCTTCAGCCGCGGGCTCTTCGGCAAGGCGCCGAACCCGGCCCACATCGAAAAATTGCTCCGTCAGCTTTCGCTCTGGGACAAGA
>Ga0209536_100010776_pt1 | contig 13447 bp, 13 predicted proteins | sample DeeMarSeWOR28_12_FD_187461 | JGI IMG/M metagenome (GOLD analysis project Ga0209536, IMG submission 187461) | Marine sediment microbial communities from White Oak River estuary, North Carolina - WOR-2-8_12 (SPAdes) (version 2) | ecosystem: Environmental > Aquatic > Marine > Intertidal zone >...
GAAGTGAAAAAGGAAGGTGAGACCGGCCGGAAGAAGATCAACCAGTATACCCGTTACCTGACCGTGGTACTGGCAACCGTTCAGGGCTATGGCATCGCCGTCGGGCTGGAATCCAGCACGAGTTCGGTCGGATCGGTCGTGATCAATCCGGGCCTTTTCTTTGAAGTTTCGACGGTGGTTACCGTCGTTGGCGGCACAATGTTCCTGATGTGGCTGGGCGAACAGATCACCCAGCGCGGCGTTGGCAACGGCATTTCGCTGATCATCTTCGCCGGTATCGTGGCCAACCTTCCCTCGGCGCTTGCGCAGATATTCGAGCAGGGCAGAACCAATGTGCTGCCGACAGTACTGATTATCTTCCTTATGTTCATGGCTGTTGCCGTGGTCGCCTTCATCGTTTTCATCGAACGGGCCCAGCGGCGCATTACCGTGCAATACCCCAAACGGCAGGTCGGGAATCGCATGTTTGGCGGCGAGTCCTCGCATATGCCGTTGAAGCTGAACACGTCAGGTGTCATTCCGCCGATTTTCGCCAGTTCGCTGTTGCTAATGCCGGCGACCTTCGCGGGGTTCGGAGGGGGCGGCGACGGTTCGGGAAACGAAATTCTGACGATGATCACTTCCTATCTCGGCCATGGGCAGCCGGGATATATCGTGGCTTACGTTTTGCTGATCGTGTTTTTTGCGTTTTTCTATACCGCGATCGTGTTCAATCCCGGCGATACCGCCGATAATCTCAAGAAACATGGCGGGTTTATTCCCGGTATCCGTCCCGGCAAGAATACTGCGGACTATCTCGATTTTGTATTGACGCGCCTGACCGTTCTAGGCGCGGGTTATCTGGCAGCGGTCTGCATACTGCCGGAAATCCTGATATCGCAGTATAATGTTCCGTTCTATTTTGGTGGGACAAGTCTTCTGATCGTGGTCAGCGTAACGATGGATACTGTCGGGCAGATCCACGCTCATATGTTGGCGCATCAGTACGAAGGGTTGATAAAAAAATCAAAACTTCGTGGGAGACGCGGATGAACATCATACTCCTGGGGCCCCCCGGCGCAGGCAAGGGGACCCAGGCCGAAAGACTGGAGAAGTCCCATCGGATGGTCCAGCTTTCGACCGGCGACATGCTGCGTGCAGAAGTCGCTTCGGAAAGCGAGCTTGGCCAGCAGGCCAGCGAGATCATGAAGTCGGGCAAATTGATGCCAGACGACATCGTGGTCCAGATCGTGGCCGAGCGCCTTTGCCGTGACGAGTGCGAGTTCGGTTTTACCTTGGATGGGTTTCCACGTACGGAGACCCAAGCCAGGGCACTGGACGGAATTATGAGGGAAAAAGGACTGACGCTGCACGGGGTAATCGAGATGAAAGTCGACGACGACGCCCTGGCGGAGCGGATTACAGGTCGTTATTCCTGTGCCAAGTGTGGCGCGGGTTATCACGACAAGTATGATAGGCCTGCGAAGGATGGCGTGTGCGATGAGTGTGGTTCGACCGAATTCAAGCGCCGTGCCGACGATAATGAGGAGACCGTGCGTCAGCGCCTGGCGGCGTACCATGCGGTAACCGAGCAGATACTTCCCTTCTACAAGGAGAAGAACATTCTGCGCAGCGTTGATGGCATGGCACCGATCGACGAAGTGACGAAACAGATTGAAGAAGTGATAGAACAGCTGCAATGATTGACAAGGGCTCGGATAACCCTATAATCCGCGCGCTCGGACCCGAAACGGTCCGGCGCTTGGGTGCGCCCGGGATCGGAGATCGTCAGCGGCTGGCGAACCGGAATTTAACATACTTTAAGGAGCTGGCAGCGTGGCACGCATAGCGGGCGTGAATATCCCGACGCAAAAACGCGTTGAGATTGCCCTCACATACATACACGGCATCGGTCGCACCAAGGCGGCGCAAATCTGTGTGAAATGCAATATCCCGGTTGAACGCCGGGTTCAGGATCTGACTGAGTCCGAGACCATGCAGATTCGTGAATTGATCGACCAGGAATACGTGGTTGAGGGCGACTTGCGCCGTGAAGTGTCCATGAATATCAAGCGTCTGCTTGATCTGGGCTGCTATCGTGGCCTGCGCCACCGTCGCGGTCTGCCGGTACGCGGCCAGCGCACCCACACCAACGCGCGGACCCGCAAGGGTAAGGCGAAGCCGATAGCCGGCAAGAAGAAGGCGTAATAGGCATGGCAAAGCAGACTACTTCCCGCCCGCGGCGTCGCGAGCGCAAGAACATCACTTCGGGCGTGGCGCATGTTAACGCCACCTTCAACAACACGATGATCACCATCGCCGACGCGCAAGGCAATGCGATCTCATGGTCGTCGGCGGGCAACCAGGGATTCAAGGGTAGCCGGAAGTCGACGCCATACGCTGCGCAGATGGCGGCGGAAGACGCCGGCCGCAAGGCGATGGATCATGGCATGAAGACGCTGGAAGTTCTGGTAAAAGGGCCGGGATCGGGCCGTGAATCGGCACTTCGTGCCTTACAATCGGTAGGTTTCACAATTACCGCGATCCGAGACGTAACGCCGATCCCGCACAATGGTTGCCGTCCGCCAAAACGGCGCCGGGTTTGACGGCGGGACGCCGACTGCAACAGCAGGGCCCCCGGGCCCCGCATTGAACGACTGTTGGCGCGACCGATTTTTTCGGTTGCGCCACCGCATTAACCGAGAGGTTACTACCGTGATTCAGAAGAACTGGCAGACGCTGATCAAGCCGACGAAATTGCAGATCGAGGGCGGGACGGATCCCAGTCGTGCCGCGACTATCGTGGCCGATCCGCTGGAGCGCGGCTTTGGCCTTACGCTCGGCAATGCCATTCGCCGGGTGTTGTTGTCGTCCCTGCAGGGTGCGGCAATCACTTCGATTCACATCGAAGGTGTGCTGCACGAGTTCTCGTCGATTCCCGGGATCAGGGAAGACGTCACCGATATTGTTCTTAACCTGAAATCGCTGGGACTTCGCATGCATGGCGAAGGTTCGAAGCGTATGAGTCTGACTGCCAGTGGACCGGGTGAGGTCACTGCTGCCCAGATCGAGACCGGGGCGGACATTGAAATCATGGATCCGGATCTGGTTATCTGCACATTGGACGAAGGCGCCAAGCTGTCGATGGAAATGACGGTTGAATCTGGCAAGGGCTATGTGCCGGCTATTCAGAACCGGCCCGAGGATGCGCCGATCGGAATGATTCCGATCGATGCGTTGTATAGCCCGATCCGCAAAGTGTCATACAGGATAGAGAATACCCGCGTTGGGCAGATCACCGATTATGACAAGCTGTCACTTTCGATTGAGACCGACGGTTCGGTAACGCCAGAGGATGCGCTGGCGCTGTCGGCGCGTATCCTGCAGGACCAGTTGCAGTTGTTCATCAATTTCGAGGAGCCGCAAGTCGCGGTCGCTGACGAGCGTCCGTCCGAATTGCCGTTCAACAAGAATCTGCTGCGCAAGGTCGACGAACTGGAACTTTCGGTGCGCTCGGCGAATTGCCTGAAAAACGACAATATCGTCTATATCGGCGATCTGGTGCAGAAGACCGAGCAGGAAATGTTGCGCACGCCGAATTTCGGCCGCAAGTCGTTGAACGAAATCAAAGAGGTGTTGGCGCAAATGGGCCTGCATCTCGGCATGGAGATCCCCAGCTGGCCGCCTGAGAATATCGAAGACATGGCGCGCCGTCTGGACGAGCCGTACTGACCGGCGTTTTTTGGTAACAAGGAATTAAGAGGGAGCCGTCGCGATGCGACATGGAATGAGCGGCCGTAAGCTGAACCGGACCAGCAGCCACCGGAAGGCGCTGTTTTCGAATATGGCCAATGCGCTGATCAAGCATGAGCAGATCAAAACTACCCTGCCGAAGGCCAAGGAATTGCGGCCGGTGGTAGAGAAGCTGGTCACTTTGGGTAAGAGGGGCAACCTGCATGCCCGCCGGCAGGCGTTTGCCATGCTGCGTGATGACGGGATGACCCGTAAGCTGTTCGAGACCCTGGCCGGCCGCTATGCCGATCGTCAGGGTGGCTATACGCGCGTCCTGAAGGCTGGCCACCGCCGCGGCGACGCCGCGCCGATGGCGATTATCGAATTTGTCGATCGCGACACCGAGGCCAAAGGCCATGACTCCGGTCCTACCCAGGAAATGGCAAAGGCGAGCGAGGACGAAGAGTAAGTTCCCGCCCAGTGGGCGGTTGAATATAGGCGAGGGCGGCTTTCGGGCCGCCCTTTCTTTATTGGTCATTACGCATTGCATCTTGTGGCCGGGGCGCGCGGCCCTTAAGTAGTCATTCATGCTGACATATGTCCATAAGTTCTGCCTGACGCTCTCTGCCCTGGTGGGGCTGGCGATCATTTCCAACCCTGGCCTGGCGAATGCCGAAAAGGCAGTCCCGACGAACCGCGAGCAGGTCACATTGTCCTACGCGCCGGTGGTAAAGGGTACGGCCCCCGCAGTGGTGAACATTTACGCCAGAAAGGTCGTTCAGCAGCGTTCGGGTCCGGCACTGTTTGACGACCCCTTTTTCAAGAAGTTCTTTGGCGATGATTTCCCGCTCGGCGGCGCGCCCAAGGAGCGTATCCAGAACTCCCTGGGTTCCGGTGTGCTGGTACGTTCGGACGGCGTCGTGGTAACAAATAACCATGTCATTGCCGACGCCCAGGAAATCACGGTCGTATTATCCGACCGTCGCGAATTCGACGCCGAGATCGTGCTTGCCGATGAACGGACCGACCTGGCGGTCTTACGCATAGATACTCGCGGCGAGGATCTGCCGAGCCTCGACTTTGGAGATTCCGACGCGTTGGAAGTCGGCGATATCGTTTTGGCTATCGGCAATCCGTTCGGCGTAGGGCAGACCGTGACTTCCGGAATCGTTTCGGCGCTGGCGCGTACGCGCGTCGGCGTGGCCGATTACCGTTCCTTCATTCAGACCGATGCCGCGATCAACCCTGGAAATTCAGGTGGCGCGCTGGTGGATATGGGCGGAAGCCTGATCGGCATCAACACGGCAATCTTCTCCAAGAGCGGCGGGTCCATGGGAATCGGTTTTGCGGTACCTGCTAATATGGTGCGGGCTATCGTGGAGTCGGCCATCGAAGGCCGCCCTCTGGTTCGGCCATGGCTCGGGTTTGACGGACGCGCGGTCAATGCCGATCTGGCTCTGGCTCTGGATATGCCGCGTCCCGTCGGTGTTATCGTCGAGCATGTTATCGACGGTGGTCCTGCGGACGAGGCCGGTCTGACGCCGGGCGACGTGGTGATGGCCGTGAACGGCCATGATGTGGAAGACGCTCAGGCGCTACGGTTCCGGTTGGCCACCCGTCGTATCGGGGAGTCGGTGGATCTTTCCGTGCTGCGCAAGGGCAAGGTGCGCAGCGTAACGATGCCATTGAAGGCGCCACCAGAGGATCCTCCCCGCAATACGACCATGCTGGAGGGCAGGCACCCATTTTCCGGCGCAAAAGTCGCCAATCTGTCGCCCGCGCTTGTGGAAGAACTAGGCCTTAAGGGACAGCCGCGCGGGGTGCTTATACTCGCGATCGTCAAAAGGTCGCCGGCAGCCCGACTCGGACTGCGCCCTGGCGATATTCTGGTTTCGATCAACGACAAAGAAATCGACCTTGTTCGGGACGCTAAAGAGATTCTGGACAAGGGCGCCGGTAGTTGGGTTATCGCCATAAGGCGCGGCGACCGTGAACTGAAGGTCGAGGTCAGGTGACAAACGGACCTGGCCAGCAGGGACTGTTCGAAAGCGCAGCACCCCGCCCGCTGGCCGACCGCATGCGCCCGGCGTCGCTGGAAGAGGTGGTCGGTCAGGACCATTTGCTGGCCGGGGAAGGCCCGCTGGCGCGTATGCTAAACGCCGGGCGGCTGGCCTCGATGATCCTGTGGGGTCCGCCAGGCTGCGGCAAGACGACGATTGCCCGCCTGCTGGCCGACCGCACCGAACTTTCCTTCGAGCCGCTGTCGGCGGTATTTTCCGGCGTAGCCGACCTGCGTAAGATCTTCGAGAAGGCCAAGGGCAATCGCGCGGCGGGGCGGGGAACGCTGCTTTTTATCGATGAAATACACCGGTTCAACCGCGCCCAGCAGGATGGTTTCCTACCCTATGTCGAGGACGGAACGGTGATCCTGGTGGGCGCCACTACCGAAAATCCCAGTTTCGAGCTGAATGCAGCCTTGCTGTCCCGCGCCCAGGTGTTCGTGCTGAACCGGCTGGACGACGCCGCGCTGGAAAAGTTGTTGAGCCGCGCAGAGGAAGTGGAAGGGAAGGCCTTGCCTCTTGACGCCGACGCACGGACGGCGCTACGGGCGATGGCGGACGGTGACGGCCGGTTCTCGCTGAACCTGGCAGAAGAGTTGTTCGCACTGAAACCGGATGGTCCGCTGGATACGGCTCGGTTGGCTGCCACGGTCCAGCGCCGGGCGCCGCTCTACGACAAGAGCCAGGAAGGCCACTACAATCTCATGAGCGCCCTGCACAAATCGCTGCGGGGTTCAGACGCCGATGCCGGGCTGTACTGGCTTGCGCGCATGCTGACCGGTGGCGAGGATCCACGCTATATCGCAAGGCGGCTTGCGCGCTTCGCCTACGAGGATGTAGGGCTTGCCGACCCACAGGCGGCGGTGCAGGCCCTGGCGGCCTGGGAATGTTATGAACGCATTGGCTCGCCGGAAGGTGACCTGGCGCTGGCACAGGCGGTGATTTATCTGGCTACCGCCCCTAAATCCAACGCGGCCTACAAGGCCTTTGGGCAGGCCATGGCCGCGGCGCGCGAGACGGGGTCGCTGATGCCGCCAAAGCATATTCTTAATGCCCCGACCAAGCTGATGAAGGAGATGGGCTATGGCGCGGGCTATGCTTATGACCACGATACGCCTGAAGGGTTTTCCGGTCAGGATTATTTCCCCGAGGATATGGGGCGCCGCAGCTTTTACAGACCCGTTGAGCGCGGGTTCGAGCGCGAGATCGCCAAGCGGCTGGACTACTGGAGCCGGATGAGGGAAGGGCGAAAGAGCGGACAGGACGACTAATCGATTGCCCTGGGGGGAATAGGCGGGCGCAGGGTGTGTATACGTTCCGCAAGTAAACCACCTATCAGGGAGTTCAATGAATGAAACGTTTGGTCGTCATCGCCTTGTTCGCTTTAGGGTTCGCCAGCCCGGCGCTCGCCAGCCACTGTCCAAGGGATATCAAGCTGATCGATGCCGCGCTTGCCCAGCAGAGCAAGCCGGAAGCTCAGAGCCTTCGTGACAAGGGCGAAATGTTGCACAAGGCAGGAAAACACAAGGAATCGGAAGAAGCGCTTCATCAGGCCATGAAGATTCTGGGCCTTGATCACTGAACTATTGCCGTTCCTGGGGGGCAAGGCCCCTGTATCGAAATGGGGGCCTTGCATTTCTGTCTGCGTGACATTGCCATGGCGATGCCATAATTACGCGTAAAATACCTGCTAGGGAAAATGTCCGCGGGGCTCGGACGAAATTTCCACCGGTGTTCGGAGCCGGCAATAGAGTAAAGCAGGATAGCCGTAATGTTTTCCACCATAGGCAGGTTATTTTCGCGCGGCGACAAGCGCAGGCGCGTAGGATGGAAGGACGCCGCCCTGATATTGTTTGGCGGCATGGTGACGATCCTGGCTACTCTGGGATATTTCGCCTTTACCCTGCCCCTGCCTGACGGGTTTATGGCGGAACCCGACCGGCCGTCCATGCTGATCAAGGCAGAAGATGGCGAGGTTTTCGCCAGCCGCGGTGTCTATCGGGGCGACAGGCTGACGGTCCAGGAAATGCCGGAACATCTGCTGCATGCTGTCGTGGCCGTCGAAGACAAGCGGTTCTATGAGCATTTCGGCATCGATCCGCGGGGGATCGGCCGGGCGCTGGTGGCTAATTTCCAGGCTGGCGGCGTAAGCCAGGGCGGCAGTACGATTACCCAGCAACTGGCCAAGACCTATTTCCTGGAGCAGGACCGCACGATCAAGCGCAAGGTCCAGGATATGATGCTGGCGTTATGGCTGGAAAACCGGCTCGCAAAGGATGAAATCCTCGCCCGCTATCTGAACCACATTTATTTCGGTGCTGGCGCCTATGGCGTCGATGCGGCTTCCTGGCGCTATTTCCGTAAATCGGCGCGCGCTCTTACACTTCCAGAATCCGCCATGCTGGCGGGGCTGATCCAGGCACCCTCCTGGTATTCGCCGGTTCGTAATCTGGAAACTGCGCAGGCGCAGGCCAACATCGTGCTGACGCTGATGCTGGAGCAGGGCTATATCACTGCTGACGAGGCAAAGTTGGCTCACGACAAGCCGGCGGTGCTGGCGGTTGCTCCCGATGCCAATCCCGGCTGGAATTATTTCGCGGACTGGACGGAAGCCGAAACGCGCCGCCTGTTAGGCCCCATGACAGCCGATCTGCAAGTGGAGACAACACTGGTTCCCGAGCTCCAGACCATGGCCGAGAGCACCTTGGCTCGCTGGTCGGGTATCCTGGGAGCCGGAGAGGGGGCGACACAGGCTGCGCTGGTGGCGATGACACTGGACGGCGGCATCGTGGCGATGGTCGGTGGCAGGGATTACGGACAAAGTCAGTTCAATCGCGCCACCATGGCCAAGCGCCAGCCAGGATCGGCCTTCAAACTGTTCGTATATCTGGCGGCGCTGGATGCGGGTTTCACGCCGGACAGCATTGCAATGGACGAGCCGATCGAGATCGAAGGCTGGCGTCCGCGCAACTATAATGGACGGTTCGAGGGAAAGGTAACGTTGCGAACAGCCTTTGCGCAGTCGATCAATACCGTGGCGGTCAAACTGACGGAACATATCGGGCGCGAAAAGGTTATCGGGGTCGCACGGCTGCTGGGGATCAAATCTGATATCAGGCCCAGCCCCAGCATGCCGCTGGGCAGTTTCGAGGCAACGCTTCTGGAAATGACCGGCGCCTATGCGGCGATCGCGGCCGATGTGAAGCGCGTCGAACCATATGCAGTCCGGGAGATTCGTGGCCGTGGCCGCACCTTGTACAACTATAGCCCGCCGCCGGGCGCCAGCCGCGGCATCATTCCCTGGAAACGGCAGGAAATGCTGGACATGCTGATTGCAACGGTAAAACAGGGCACTGGGCGCGCGGCTGATATAGGGCGACCGGTTGCCGGCAAGACCGGCACCAGCGAGGACAATCGCGACGGATGGTTCATCGGTTTTACCGGCGACCTGGTGGTCGGCGTATGGGTTGGGCGCGACGACAATAAACCGGTCGAGGGATTGAATGGAGGCGGCCTGCCGGCCCGTATCTGGCATGATTTCATGACGGAAGTCTACCGGACGCCATCCACCGGGGCTCCAGCGGCGATCATCGCGAAGGCGCATGGAGGCAGCCTGCTGGAGACAGTGCCGGCAAGTGGAAATCAGCCGTTACCGTTCCAGGATATCGGCGATGTGATCAAGCAGTTGTTCAAACCGGATTGATTGGCGCCCGTTACGTAGCGACCCGGTTCCGCCCGCCCTTCTTGGCGCGATACAGGGCCTGATCCGCAGCTTTAGTTACCGCCTCGGGCGTAGGGTTCTTTTCCGATCGTTCGGATACGCCGATGCTGATGGTGACGGAAACCCGTTTTCCCCCGCCGGTTTTTGATTTTTCGGTTTTCTTTTTAGGGCGGTCCTTAGCTCGAATCATGAAGCCGGAATCCTCGATACTTTGTCGCAGTATGTCGAGATGCGGCAGGGCCTCTTCGGCCGTCTTGCCAGCAAAGACCACAGTGAATTCTTCGCCTCCATAGCGAAACGGCTTGCCGCCACCGCTGACACGGTCCATGCGGCCAGCCACCATGCGCAACACCTGGTCGCCGATGTCGTGGCCGTATGTATCGTTGAATTTCTTGAAATGATCTACGTCCAGCATCGCGATGGCATAGCGCTGGCCAAGCTTCATGGTCTCCATCATCAGGGCGCGTCGCGCGGGCAGGCCAGTCAATTCGTCGACGAAGGCCAGACGGTAGCTGTCCTGGATTGCCGCGGTCAACATGGAAGCCGCGGCGGCGGTGAAAAATACGGATACGGCCTGGATGTTACCGGCAAAATGCAACGCCATGCCGCCTGCTACCAGACCGCCCAGGGCGCCGCTTTCCAGTGGGGGATTGCCCAGCACGACCAGCCGCGCGACGAAATATACCGCCGTAACGATAAATGCCGCCAGGGCTGGTTCCGGGATCCCCGTGGCCGGTATCCAGCTATTGGGAATCATCGGTGTCGCCAACCAGTTTACCGCTGTCCGTTGAACGCCGGCTGCTATGTCCTTGACCAGCCACTGATCGGCAGCGGCAAGCGCCAGGACCAGAATGGACAGGCTGGCGAATATCGCTGCCCTGATGATGCCGTGGCGGGTTAACAGCCCGCGCTCCTTGAGAAGCGACAGCACCAGCATTCCGATCGGAAACAGAAGCGCATAGGCCATATAGCCGATTTGGCCCGAACTGCCCGGCCTGATACTGCTTGCCGGGCCGGTCATCATCCAGTGCCCGATAGAAACCGCGATCAGGGAAAAAACCAGCCTGCTACGGTTGAATCGCCAACCAATAACAGCGCCGACGAGGGCAACGGCGTGGGGCAGGTAAATGACCAGTCCCCGAATCACCACGGGCACCTTGTCGGCGTGCGCGGCGGCGCCCCACGCGACAGCGAGGAATATGGCGGGCCAGAATACCGCCATTGGCAATCGAATGGCGGCACGGCCCAGGCTGTCTGCGGTAATTGCTGTCATGTCGTCAAGCGGATCAATCTCGTGTGCCGAATCATATCGACCAACCTATGTCCGGAATCCTTTACTTGAAGTGAACGTGACCGAGCGATTGTGACGCATTCTTCATATTCCCCGTTTATCAGACTCGGCAGGCCCAAGCTGCCCGTATTGGCGAGTATCCGATCGAAAATGCGTCAGGGAATATCACATTCGGCGTTATGCCGCCGCCCTTCAAAAAATACCGGGTAGAAGCTGTGTGGTTAGGACTGATAGAGAGTAAGAATATTTGTCGTTTTATCGATTGTTAGAAAGAATATTGCCGAAAATATGGCAAGTGATTCGTAGAATCCAGAAAAACAGCGGTTGATAAAGGTTAATAATCAAAGTAAATAAATATAGTTAATAAATAAAATTTAGTCTAATTATCATGTATTTGTGTCCATTTAAAATTGTGTTTTCATGAAATACATGATATTAACGTTTTATTAATAAATGGAGGTGAATTGGTCCCGGCCTGGGGAGGTCTCGGCGCCACAACAACTCCAACAAAGAACCACAAACAGTGTGGGAAATTGTCGGAATGGGGCTTCAGTATCCGGCAGATAACTAACGGATCGGGTGGAATCTGATGTTTACCAAAGGAACACTAATAGCTCTTGCGACAATTCTGGCGGCGCTGGTTTTTCCAGGCGAAGGAAAGGCCGATGTTACCGAAGACCTGAATTGTCTCGCCCTCAACATCTATTTTGAAGCGCGGAGTGAACCGCTGGATGGCAAGATGGCGGTAGGCTATGTCGTGCTGAACCGGGTTGCCGACAAGCGCTTTCCAGACAAGATTTGTGAAGTCGTCAAACAGGGTGGCGCCAAGAGGCGCAATAAGTGCCAGTTTTCGTGGTGGTGCGATGGCCGCAGCGACAGGCCCAGGAATTTGCAGGCCTGGAAGGAAAGCCAGGTTGTTGCGCGCGTTGTCTTCTGGGGCTATTCCGAGGACCCCACGGGTGGCGCGCTGTGGTATCACGCCGACTATGTAAGGCCGATCTGGCGTCATAAGCTTGAACGCGGGCCGCAAATCGGCCGTCATCAGTTCTATCTCCCGGCCGGCAGCCGGGTGGCGGATGCCACATCGATTGGGCTGTCCGACAGTTAGAGTTGTCCGTTGCGGGATTCAGTTAACACTCTGCACATGAAATTCTGCTAAAAAAAGTCAGTGTTGTCCGGGTTGGGGCCGGGAGGCTGTGAGCCTCCCGCTCGGCCGCGATGATCCTGTAAGGAGGCGTAAGTCATGTGTATCATACGGAAGACAGGGGTTTTGTTACTATTCTTCGCCACGTTGTCGCTTGTCGCATGCGCGGCGCCCTCGCAAGATACTGGCGCGCAAGCAGGCGGCGGATCGCAAACCGCTGCCGTCCCGCCCTCCCAGCCACATGTGACGCAGGCCGACATTGCCGCTCTACGCGCCGAGATTGCCAGCCTTCGTAGTGAATTGAGAAATGTTTCGCAGCAGGCCAGTAATGCCGCCGCAAGGGCGGAAGCGGCGGCACGGTCGGCCGAAAATGCCGCCGAGAATGCCAAGGCGTCGGCGGCCAAGTCCAACAGGATTTATACCCAGTCGCTGCAGAAATAGGCTGGCAGGCCGGTGAAATAAACTGCTTTGCCCTACCGGGTGATTCGGATCGGGATGCCGCGTTTGGCCTGTTCGGCCCTGGCGACGGCAGGCCAGTCGATGCGTGCCGAATGCTTGCCTGCAATTGCGAGGATATAGTCCTTTAGCCCGGGGACAGGCGTAGGCGAGTACCAGCCTTTTTGTTCCAGTTGATCGCCCTCGGCGACCGTCGGATGGATTTCCATATACAATTCGCCATCGGCCCAACCCAGCTTGACCGCTTGATCGATAACCGTAACCGGCGTGCCGATCTCGATCTCGCCAAAAAGCTTCTCGATATCCTCTGGATAAAGCCTGATACAGCCACTGCTTACCCGCCGACCAATGCCATAGGGCTTGTTCGTGCCGTGAATTACATAATTTTGCCAGCCCAGATTCATGGCGAAAAAACCCAGCGGGTTTTCGGGCCCGGGGGGCACTGTAACCGGCAATTCGGGGCGCTCGGCGCGGATTGAGGGCGGTGGCGTCCAGAATGGATTTATTCGCTTGGCGGCGATCGTTGTCGATCCGAGTGGAGTTTCCCGGCCTTCCCGGCCGATACCGATAGGATATGTGATCGCCTCGCCGGCCCTGTCGTCGAAGTAATACAGGCGCAGTTCCGTGCGGTTTATGACGATTCCCCGTCGCGGGCCATCGGGCAGAATATGCTCTGTCGGAAGCAGGATGGTGCGGCCAGCCTCTGGTATCCAGGGATCCACGCCCGGATTGGCGCTAACCAGCTCGATAAATCCCAGGTCATGCAGCCTTGCTATCTCCAGAAGCGTATCCCCCTCCTTGACCTGGTAGTATTTGTTTTGCCCTATGATATCGCTGCTCATCCCTGCACCCGTCGCCACGCTCCCGGCCAGGCAGGAAACCAGGATCAGGCAGGCTGCGGCCAAGCCGCTTCGTAATTGCCGGCGCACGGCTTATTGCCTCTTTGGGCATGTTCGTGCCGAAGTGGGGAAGATGTTGAGGGGATTCGCGCCCGTTGGCGGGGCATTCAAGCGCCGCGCATATTGGAACCGAAAGCAGGTTCGATGCGGTTGGCTGCTATGATA
>Ga0209536_100010777_pt1 | contig 13447 bp, 14 predicted proteins | sample DeeMarSeWOR28_12_FD_187461 | JGI IMG/M metagenome (GOLD analysis project Ga0209536, IMG submission 187461) | Marine sediment microbial communities from White Oak River estuary, North Carolina - WOR-2-8_12 (SPAdes) (version 2) | ecosystem: Environmental > Aquatic > Marine > Intertidal zone >...
AATTCCCCCATCCAGGGCCGCTTTTACCAGCTGCGGATTATCTGCATTCATCACCCCCATACTGACCACCGGCACCCGAATTCCGGTCTTGCCAAGGGTGCGGTAGATTATTTCGTTTTTCTGTTCCGGAGTACGGGCATAAACCGCACTACTTCCAACCAGTCCGGCGGTGCCGCCAATGGCTGATCTGATAAAACTTCTTCGATCCATATGGGAGTCTCCCCTGTTAATTGTAAATAAGATTTCCATTGCATCTTTTACGGTTCAGGGATCCGAACAGTAAAATGCACGCAAATAACCGGTGATTATTGAAACATATTTGAAATTAACGATGTCAAACCGATATCAGATTATAAGGATTATAAGAGATCACAGGCTCTTTTACAACAAAAATATTATCAAATATGCTATGCAATGCCGATGGGATTGCCATTTTGCATCTAATATTTCCCGTGCGTGGTGTGATAAAGATCATAGGCAATCGGTGATCTCGGGCACAGCGCTATCTGACTATGTTTATTATAATTGGAACAAAAGATTTGCCTTTACGTAATGGTGCGTTAAAAGAAAGGGAAAAATGATGAAACTGAAAATTAAGGTGAAAATAAAGTCAAAATCTTTTTTTACCGTTAAAGAAAATCCCGATTCAGAGACGGTATCGCTTGCTCCATTGAAACTTGCCGGCTGAATGCCATATCCCGCTATACTGTATGTAAATTTCCGAATATTTTCGACCCGGTCTCTGATAAGCATTGTGAGGCCATATGATGTTCCGCCCTCTTTGCGTTCATAAACCTCACGCCATTATTAACAACGGATCCACACGGATTATATTCAGTTTAGATCATATATTTCCGTTAAAAAACGGAATGACTTTGAACTTAATCCGGTTAGGTTGAATCTGCTTAAACACATTACCTTCAATACCTGAAGATGCGGTTGAGGAATCAAACGTGTACAGAACAAACCAGCCCGTTTTAAGGGCTGGTTTGCTGCAGTGGCTCATTTGAACAGTTTTTCAGCAAATAATGGCGCAAGCGGAAATTTCACCACGACACCTCCATGATCGGAGGGCCAGAGGCCGCTGATTGTCCGGTCCCGGTCTTTATCACCAACAACGGTTGCTACCACAGGTCCGGTTATGGTCTTATCCCCGTCTTTGATAAAAACAAAATCGATCCGTTCATAAAATTCGGCGGTCGGATTCAGCAGGTCGGGGGCATGCCCATAAGTGTATCCGGGCTCTTCCGATACCTTCCGGTTGTAATTCCATGCATCCTGATACCCTTCGGAGAGCATATAGGTGTAGGTCGGCCCGTCCTGCGCCGGTGAATTGAAGTCACCGACCAGGATCACCGGATCATCCTCCTCGGCCAATACATTCACAAGCTCATACGCCTGGGCCCATTGCAGAGGCAACAGTTGCTCCGGATCACTGCTGGGATCTTCCAGGTGCGTATTGACAAAACGGTATACCTGGCCGCGGATTTCAGCATCAATGGCCACATAGCCGCGGGGAATGTAGAGATTCAGTTCAGGAATATCGATGGCATAATCATAATTTTTAGCGAATACATTTGAATATTGCACCTCTTCACTGGCCAGAATGACATCATAATCGGTCAATCGGATATCTGCAAATGTAGGATTTCCATCCTCGTCAAAACCGGTGAACATCGGAATCTCGACATCGAAGTTTTCGATGAATCCGGCAACCTCATAATGCAGATTCTGGTTGTGTAATGCCTGCAGCAGCAGATCCAGGTAATCATAGAGCACATCTACGGCATCCACCGTGAGATTATCCAGATAATCACCGTTCATTTGGAACCGGACCGTGGAAATTTCCTGTAGTCCGATCAGATGAGGTTTGGTTCGCTTGATCTGCCTTGCCAGGGCATCGGCACGTTCCGGGAAATTTGTGGCCTGGAGCATTTGGAACAGCTCTGCTGCAATAAAGGGGACATCATCTGGAGCTGCCGTCAAAATTTCATCCACTTCGGTACCGACATAGACGTTCTGGGTCATGACCCTGAGCTGACCGGATGTTTCACCGTCGCCGTCAGTAAGTTTCGTAACCTGCAGCCCGGGCTCCAAAGGATTCATCTGCTCCATGTCACAGCTGACCAACAGCAATACGCTTGCAAGGGTGAGCAAATAAATAGTGGGGTGTTTCATAAAGACCTCCTGTTTAATGAGTGTTTACGTGAAAAAATACCACCCATTCAGAAGGTCTGTGTCAAAATGAGGCGAAAGAATTGTCAAACTTTTGTCAACGGGGGTGCCGGATCAATCCTCCTTTGGTACAATTACATTAACCGAGAAAACCAGGCGTTTAACCGGTGTTTGCTGATCATTTGAATAGACCGTTACGGTTTTATTGTACTTCCCTTTACGGTGTTTGCTGTCAAAGGACACTTTGATTTCCCCGGAATCGCCGGGAGCGACGACTTCTGAACTCAGAAGTGAGGCAGTGCAGCCTCAACTGCTGTAAACGTTCGAGATACGAAGCGTATCGGTTCCTTCATTTACGAAAGGAAAAACATGTTCAGCAACTTCGCCCTGAACGATCTCACCGGTATCCGCTTTATCATGATCGAATTTGATCGACGCGCCCTGATCCTGGGCCAACAGTATCAGGGGAAAGGTGAGTATCATAAAAATATGTTTTATCATGTGCGACCTCTTTTATGGTTTTAACTTTTCCGGGATAAATTTTAATCCGGTTATGATAAACCGGAAGAATAATTTATACCGGGCAGATGGAAATTCAATGATCGTATACGGTATTAATTATAAACCCCCTCAAGGTCCTGATAGGCGGTATGCATTGACTCGATTGATTTTTCAATCTTTGCCTGATCATTACCCTGAGCGACAACCTCGGCCAGTGATTCAACCTTCTTGCGCAGATCTGATATCGCCTTTTGAAAATCCTCTTTCTTGTCTTTGAGCCGGCCCGGCAGTTTTGCATTTTCCAGATTATCCGCCAGATCACGCAGATTTGCCACCGAAACCTTTATCTTTTCGTAATCATAATCGGGCATATAATAATGGTAGATCTTATAAAGTTCCTGATGAAAAAGATCGACTTCTTTTGAAACCGGTCGGATCAGGCGCACCAGTTCCTCGAACTGAGAATGCAATGCTTCTGCGGCATCCAGCAATGGCTGTACCTCTTCTTTTTCAGAAGCTTCTTTATAGATTCCGATAATTTCTCCCATATGCTTGATACCGCTATCCCAACTGTCTGCTTTATCGCGCAGAATACCCGGTAATTTAGCGTCTGAAAGTTTTTTATAGCCTTCCTCGATCTCAGGGACAAGTGACTTGAGCACTTTGGTATCCTTCTCCGGCCATGCTTCATGCCAGAGCTGGTAGATCACCTCATGGAAATCCCACAGTTCAGGCACCTCCCAGCTTGTGTCCATCTGATGGCTGACCTGCGTGAACCCGATTGAAAAGAAGACAAAGGTAAAAAAAATACTTAGCACTTTCATCACTAATACCTCATTTTTATTTTATCCGGAATAAAAAGTATCAATGTACGGTTATTGTCTAAAGTTAAATAATTTAAGGAAAATATGGTAATGAAATTTAAGATCAAAATAAAGATTAAATCAAAATCATATCTCAAGGTAAAAAGTCATCCTGAGAACAATCTGTTTTATTACAATCCGGTAAAACTGGCCGGGTAATTTACTACTGATGAAGTTAATTCCCCTTGGTATATAATTACATTTCCCATCTTTGTTCATCGTTATCATTTAAAAATTCCCAGCGCCGCCAATCCCTGATCGACAAATATCAGAGCAAAAAGTATCAGCAGGACCCCTAGCCCCCTGATAGTGAGTACATATCCCCGGCTTTTCAGAAAATTGCGTGACTTGCCGGTTATGACTGCGGTGAGGACTTTCGAGCCGACCAGACAAAAATACATGGACAGGATAAAGAGTATCGCAGAAAACAGATTTATATCATATGCGCGCAATACAGTCGGCGCCCCGACGGTTATCCAGAACATATAGGGATTCGGATTAAGAAAATTAGTAATTATACCTTTTTTAAAAGATTGCGGTTTGGCGTCCTCATTCTCCGGCGTTTTCCCTTTGAAACGCATGCTTTCCCATCCAAGATGGATCAGATAGGCTGCGCCGGCCAGTGCCAGAATTCCCAGCATTATTTCAGCCTCCGTCAGGTGTGACAGGATCAGGAGGGAGCAAAGGACGATCGGAAAATCAGAAATTACCGGTACCATGGCAATCTTAAGCCCTTCTCTTAAACCGTGTCTGAGCGTTTCAGAAATCACCAGCGTCATCAGGGGGCCCGGCGTAAATCCACCACTCAAACCAAATATGATACCTGAGATCACAAAACTTAATTCGCTTTCCAATAGCTCCCTCGTAACAGGTAAAAAGGGAAATATAATTAACTTGCATTATCTGGTCAATTCGCAGCATCCCGGATAATCAGTATCTTGTGATGACAGCGACTAAAATCATAGTTGCATCACATTTTTTTTTGATGTTACTTCCGGTGTTATGACGCCAAAGAAATTCGATGTGTTCGGTATCGGGCAATGTGCGCTTGATTATATTGGTGTGATCAAAAAATTCCCGGATTCAGATGAGAAATGTGAATTTCATAACCTCGTGATCCAGGGTGGCGGTCCTGTCGCGACAGCCCTGGTCGCTCTGCAGCGCTGGGGATTCCGCTGTGCTTTTGGTGGTATCGTAGGGGATGATGACTTCGGGCGGGAAATTCTGCGTGATCTGAAACACGAACAGGTCGATATCTCCGGTGTAATAGTGCGTCCGGCCGGGGCCTCTCAGTTTGCCTTCAGTCTGGCCGAACCGGATACCGGAAACCGGACCATTTTCTGGCGACGCCCCACCGGTGATCCCCTGCAGATCAAAGAGATCAGTATGGAACGGCTGGCCAGTTCAAAATTGGTACTTACAGACGGAATCTTTCCAGAAGCAACGATCGCACTATGTAAGATTGCCCGGAAAAAAGGTGTGAAAATAGTTGTCGATGCCGGTTCACTCCGGCCCGGCATGACCAATATATTGCACTTCAGCGATTATTTTATTGCTTCTGAGACCTTTGCCCGTGCTTATATGCCCGGAGCAAGCATGGAAGAAGTCTGCAGAGCCCTTTCAGATTGCGGTCCGGTGCTGTCTGCCGTAACCATGGGGAAACGCGGATATACAGCTTTTTATAAAAATACATTACTTCAGGAACCTGCCTATACGACCGAGGTGATGGACACCACAGGATGCGGCGATATCTTTCATGCCGGATTTATCTACGGATTACTGCATTCCTGGCGTATCGAGCGGGCCCTGCAGTTTGCCGCATGGGCCGCGGCAATGGTCAGCCGTTATCCGGGAGGACGAACCGGGATACCGGATCCGGATGACTGGCCGGAACAGGACTTTGTCCAAAGGAGTCCTTCGGAGAAATAAGCCTGTCCTGGCGGCAGACCAGGGTTCAGGTTGACAACTTGGTAATAATTTTTATAAATATTTCAAATTAGTTAATTTTGGAATAGTATTTTCAGATTTTAGATTTTGATTAACTACGGAGTCTCTCTATGAAATTACTAAAAATAATAATTCACGCTCTACCCTTATTTTTAGCCGGTTTGTTCCTGCTTTCACCCGCCAGGGTCCGGACACCGGTCGATTTTCCCGATATACTTGGTTACCGGACCCTAAAGTGCGATTTTCATATGCATACCGTCTTTTCTGACGGTAATGTATGGCCTACGGTCCGCGCCGAGGAAGCCTGGCGTAACGGACTGGATGCCATCGCCATTACTGACCATATTGAATACCAGCCGCACAAAGCGGACGTAAATCCCGATCACAACCGGTCTTTTGAAATCGCAAGTTCCGAAGGGGAGAAACTGGGTATCACAATGATCAAAGGATCAGAAATTACCCGAAAAATGCCGCCGGGTCACCTGAATGCCATATTCATCCGGGATGCTTCCCCGCTCAGCAGGGATACCTGGCAGGAAGCATTAGCAGAAGCGGCAAAGCAGGACGCCTTTATCTTCTGGAATCATCCCGGCTGGAAAGGGCAGCAGCCCGATGGCGTTGCAAAGTGGTACCCGGAACATGAAGAGATCCTCAGACAGGGCAACCTTCACGGGATCGAAGTGGTCAATGAACGTGAATATTACCCGGAAGCTCACCGATGGTGTATCGAGAAAAACCTGACCATGCTGAGCAATTCAGATGTCCATGATCCGGTTTTCATGGATTACGATCCGGATAAAGGTGATCGGCGCGCTTTCACACTGGTTTTTGCAAAAGATGCTTCACCGGAGGCTATCAGAGAGGCACTATTTGACCGCCGGACCGTTGTTGTGTTCAATAACCTGCTTGCCGGTTCGGAAACATGGCTGCAGGAGATCTTCAGCAATTCGGTTCACATAAAAAATCCGACCGTAAAACTAAAAGCTGGAGAATCGGTATACCTTCAGATCCACAACAAGTCAGCAGTTGACTATAAGTTGACGCGGGCAGATCGGATTGAAGGATTAAAATTTACCGGGGAGATTACATTTTATGCCGGTAAAACGGTCCTTTTAGATCTTAAAAGAACAGCGGAAGAGATCGCCGAACCGTGGGAAGTAAACCTGAATTTCAGGGTCACCAATCTGAAGGTCAACCCGGAAGAGGATTTAAAAATATCCCTGCCTGTTACTATCATTGCAGGTTGAAAACCCGGCAGATGTAACGACAGAGCGACAAAGTCATTCCATTCTTGCTTTGTCGCTCTGTGACTTTGTCACTTTATTTAATTACCATTCATAATAGGACCGTTTCCCGGTCAGTTCATTCAGACGATTGGTTATGATCATATCCCGGTTCTTGCGGCGCTCTTTCATTTCCTGTTCCAGTCTTTCCAATCTTCCTCTGATACGATCGATTTCCTGTACTTTTTCTTTTTCTCGCAGGTCAAACAATTGACCTAATGTTGCCCGCAGATCTGACTCAATCTTTTTCTGTTCAGCTTCATCATCTGAACGATGATATAATTCAGCCATTTTTTCAGTACCGGCCTCCAAGCGTCGCATTTCAATTGCCTCTTTATAACGTTCAGGTAACTCCTTCTCAAGACGTGAGAGATATTCCTGCTCATGATAAAGATGTGCAATTTTATGCTGATACAAATACGCTTCCTCCAGCTTTAATTTTGCCAGTTTTAATCTGATATCAGGATCGATCTGCTGATAGAATTCCATAAGCGTTTCAAGTTCATCTTCACTCAGTTTTACACCGGCTGGTGGCGGTGGTAGCGGGAGTTCCCGCTCATCAATAATTACGGCCTCAGCTTCCGGCACCTCTTCTTTGAGGATAAGTTTTTCCTGGGCCGATAAAGTGCCCGTCTGCATCGCAAACCACAGCAGGACCAATGAATGTAAAATTGTTCGTCTCATGTTATTCTCCTTTTATATTGACCGGGTCAATCGCCCTGTTCAAGATATGACACCGCCGATTCAACCTGACGGAGTTCCGGTGTGATCGAACCGGTGATGGTATACTGATAACCGGTGTCGTCGATACGATCCAGGGCATCTGATAATTCAATGATCTGTTCCATCTGTCCGTTTTCCCACGCCAGCGATACCGGCGGATCCGTCGCCGGATAAAATATCAAAGCCGAAATGACCAGGGCTGCAATGCCGGCAGCAACGGCAAGCCAATTGGAATAATGAAAGCTTTTTCGATCAAAATCCGGTGATCTTTCCAAATCCGTATTCTTTTTCAGCAGACCATCAATATATGCCTGCTGCTCATATTCCCGCCGGCAGGTAGCACACGTTTCCAGATGCCCGGCAACGGTTTCAAGCTCCAAAGGCTCAAGTTCATGGCTGATGTATAAGATCAGCCGCTCCTGTACGTCTGTGCACTTCATTTTTGCTCTCCTACGGCAATCCGCATCTTTTGCAGACCATAGCGGGCACGCGCAGCTACAGTGTTGATTGAAATGTTCATAATTTCCGCGATCTCCCTGAACGGTAACTCCCAAATATAATGCATGACAATAACTTCCCGCTGATCTGAAGGTAATTTCTTTACAATTTGTTTCAATTGATCATTAAGATCGCGCTCCTCCATTATTCTGTCAGGTATTTCTGCTGTGTCATCAGAAATATCTGACAGGTCTTCAATATCAGGATTATGCCGGACCTGCAGCCGTTGCCAGCGTTTCCGTTTGCGCTGGTCGTCCAGGTAGGTATTGCGCGCAATCGTATAAACCCAGGCTTTCTGCTTCTGAGGATCATTCTGATCATTTATCTTTTTAAATATTTTCATCATCGTATCCTGATATAAATCGGATGCACGATTGTGATCGTCGGTAAGATATAGAAGGTAATTGAAAACAGTGTCCCGGAATTTTTGATAGATCTGGTCGAATGAATTCTCTGCCATCCTCTTCTCTGCATTTATCAGAACCAATTCTGATGGAATATCCGCTACCGACATATCTTATGCAATCCCTTTTCTGTAATTATAAGACGTATGAGCAATTAATTTTGTGTATAAAGATTTTAACGGTAAAGGAAATTTCAATCGGTTAAGTTAGGAATGCTTGAGAAGGGTGCTCCTGATGTATTCAGCCGGATCGGATTACAAACCACAGAGTTGTACGCATAAATATATATATTTACTTAAGTTAAAAACGATAATTACGGATTGACTTAGAATGATTGATTTCTTCTGTGCAATTCCTTGGTTTATAATTAGACAGATTACTATGGATAAAGGTTTAAAATTGATCAGACTTTTACGATCTGCTTCCCGATATTCTCACCGGTGAAAAGTCCGGTCAGGGCCTGAGGGAGTTTTTCAAATCCTTCGAGAATGGTTTCCTGGCTTATCAGTTTTCCCTCCTTCAGCCAGCGGTAGAGCTGTTCCCTGGCTTCTGCATACCGTTCACGATAATCGTAGACAATAAATCCCTGCATCTGTACCCGGTGAATGATCATTTGTGCCAGCAGACGCGGACCGGTGAACAGGCGATTGGTATCGTATAGTGATATCTGACCACAAAGCACAATCCGGGCAAAATTATTAAGATAGAACATCACACTATCACTGATCTCCCCGCCTACATTATCAAAGTAAACATCCACACCCGCAGGGCAGACGCCGCGTAACTGTTTTCGGATATTCGGACGGCTTTTGTAATTGATCGTTCCACTGAATCCCAGTTTTTCCGTAAGATAGGAACATTTCTCATCACTTCCGGCGATACCAATCGTGTGACAGCCTTTGATGCGTGCAATTTGTCCGGCGATTGATCCCACTGCGCCGGCTGCTCCTGAGACAACAACCGTTTCCCCTGACACAGGCTTGCCAATGTCCAGCAGGCCAAAATATGCAGTCAAACCGGTTAGCCCCAACAGGCCAAGATACAAAGTTGGTGATACATCCCGATCGGCTATTTTATGCAAGTAGCGCCCAGGCATTACCGTATATTCCTGCCAGGGCATCACCCCGGTCACCCATTCATCCGGTTTAAAGTCCGGCGCACGGCTCTCAAGAACCAGTCCTGCTGCATCCCCGGTAATGGGTTGTTCAAGTGCATAGGGCTCAACATAGGATTTCACATCATTCATGCGATTACGCATATAGGGATCAACCGAAAAGAATTTAGTCTGTACCAATACTTCGTCCGGTGCCAGTGGACCGGTACTCTTGTCCGCAAAAGCCAGATTCTCTGTGGAAAACTGACCGGAGGGCCGGCTCTTGAGAATTATTGCACGTGATTTGTGTATCATGGGTACCTCTTTTTTACGGTAACCATTAATATGCCCAAAAAGGATCATAATTTCAATCAGCTGTTAAAGGTGAATCTTTATCTCCATGGTGATAACGGGGGACAAATGTCCCCCGGTTTTACCATGTATATCCAATATCGAAGCGAACCGCCGGGACAAAACCACTGTAGTGTTCGGACGGCCCTGAATTATCTGTTCCTGAGCCCGTGTAATAATCCGCCCCGATGCCCAGCCCAATGGCAAATTCATCCCCCGGAAACCATTGCCAACCCGCCAGCGCACCGATCGAGAATGCATTCAGCAATTCGTCTTCCTCCCCGATCAGCCGGTTATAGGAAATATTCGGTGCGATATAAAATCCCGCCAGATTTTTACCTGTGGGATAAAAACGAATCTCCGCATTTACCCCAAACCCGTCAAGACCGGCCACCGTCGGCATTTGTACTCCGCCACCTAAAACCACACCCTCCGATACCTGGTGCATATAAGAAATATTATAAAACAGAAAGAACTTCAGCGGATTGATCAAAAGCAGATTTTGTCTGGGTGTGATGTCCCGGCTCCGGGAAATGATCACCGACTCGGTAATAAGCGTATCTCCGGTTGCTTTCTCAATGGTCATACGTTGCTCTTCGGTGCGGGTCTGAGCAAATACCTGCTGACCGATCAACAAGATCAAGATCATTATATACCGCATATGCCCTCCTTCTGACTTCCGGCCTCCGCTATCATCTTCTCCTCAGGTGTAAATAGATGCAAAAGCCGTGCCCTTGTAATCCCGGTAATGAATTATTTAATCCAAGTACTTATAAATTCGACCTTTAGGATATATTTCAATAAAAATCCTTTTGAACTGAAATAATAACTTAATATACATCAAGTGTATACTTTGTTTACAAGAGACCCCGTGATCGCGTATCACGGAATGATTGCGATCGAAGATGGGTTATAGTTTCAAGGTATTGAATAAATATATAAATACAGCAATCGATCCGGGCAATTGATTAAATATGTTATTAAATTGCAGATATCGCAGAAAATAACAGATTTACTACCCGGTAATATTTATAATAATTAATAAATCAAATGGAAAAATTCAGATGAACAGGACCAAAAAGGAGGTTAAGATGCAGAAAACTTTACGCTGGCAGGTGCTGGTAACCATGATTTTTGTCCTCGGCACAGCGGCAATGGCTCAGAAGTATGGGATTTACAAAACAGAGCTCGAAAACGGACTCGACGTGATCATAATTAGTAATCCGATCGTGCCGCTTGTCACCATTGAACTGGATGTTAAAAACGGGGCCTATACGGAAGCGCCCGAGTATGACGGACTCTCCCATCTGTATGAACACATGTTTTTCAAGGCAAATGAGGCGATTCCAAATCAGGAACGTTATATGGAGCGGGTGCGCGAAATGGGCGCCAGTTTCAATGGGACTACGAGTGATGAGCGGGTCAACTATTTCATTACACTTCCGAGGGAGAATCTGGAGGAAGGTCTTGAATTTATGTATGATGCCATCACCAGCCCTCTGTTCCTGGAACAGGAGTTGATCAATGAGCGACCGGTGGTAAATGGTGAATATGACCGGAATGAAGCCAATCCCTATTTTCATCTCAACCAGGCAGTCAATAAAAAAGTGTGGTGGAAATATTTCAGCCGTAAAAATACCATTGGAGACCGCGAAATAATTATGACAACCACTCCTGAAAAAATGCGCACGATTCAAAACCGATACTATGTACCAAACAACTCTGCGCTGATTCTTGCAGGTGATATCACCGCGGATGACGGTTTTGCGCTGGCCAGGAAATATTACAGCAGCTGGGAGCGTGGTGCTGATCCTTTTATCGAGAATCCGGTACCGGCACACCCGCCGATTGAAAAGACTGAAACAGTGGTTGTCGAAAAACCTGTCAATGCGGTCGCGGTAATGATGATGTGGCAGGGTCCCGGCGTTACAAAAGATCCCAAAGCCACTTATGCGGCAGACGTACTGTCATTCATCAGTCGGCAGCAAACTTCAAAATTCCAAAAAAATCTGGTTGAAAGCGGTCTGGCCTATGGCGCAAATTTTGGATATTATACCCTGAACCATACCGGTCCGATAACCCTTTTTGCCCAGACATCTCCGGAAAAATATCAGGATCTTCAAAAGGCGATCTATGCGGAACTAAAACTCATGGCAACAGACGACTATTTTACCGATGATCAGCTGGATAATGCTAAAACCATCCTGGCTATTGATGAGCAATATGGTCGGGAGAAGCCTTCGCAATTTTCGCATACCGTTGGATTCTGGTGGGCTGTGGCGGGGCTGGATTATTATTATAACTACATCGACAACCTGAATCAGGTAAATCGCGAGGATATCAAGCAATATCTGAAGACATATGTGGTGGACCAGAAGCATGTCACCGGTGTACTCGTTGCGCCCGATCAACGGGCGAAATTAGGTATATAAGGTTTAAGGAGGATAACGATAATGAAAAATATATATGCAATAATACTGCTGCTGGTTCTGTCACTTGGCACCATTTTACCGGCGGCTGAAACAGTTTCATTCGATGTCAATGGTCTGAAAGTTATCTTTAAACCCAATACGGCTAACGATATCATCTCTGCACGTTTATATTTTCGCGGAGGCGTTTCCAATTTGACTCAGGAGACGGCAGGTCTTGAAAATTTTTCCCTGATCGTAGCCCAGAAAGCGACAAAAAATTTTCCAAAAGATATGCTCAGCAGCCGTCTGGATCGAATGAACAGTAAAATCTCTTCCTTTTCCGGAAAGGATTTCTCAAGTCTGGATATGCTGTCGGTCAAACAGAATTTTCAGGATACCTGGGCAATATTCGCAGATATTTTAAACAATCCGATATTCAATAATGAGGACGTGGAGCTTGAACGTCAGAAAATCATTTCATCAATCGAGCAAAGTAAAGATGATCCCGACAGCTACCAGTCGGATCTGGCAGATCAGACATATTTTGCCGGCCATCCATATGCCATTCCGGTAGATGGCACGGTTCAGTCTGTTTCTTCGTTTACAGCCGCCGACCTGAAGGACTATCTGCTGGGACGTACGCAGACATCACAATTGCTGCTTGTGGTTGTCGGAAATACAACCAAAGATGAGATCGAAACACTGGTTAAGGATAGTTTCGGGAAATTAACCAAAGGAGATTATAAGGCAGATCCACTCCCCTCAGTCAATCATCAGGAGCCATCCTTATTGATCGTTCAGCGTGATATTCCCACAAATTATATCATCGGGCAGTTCCCGGTCCCCAGCATTGGTGACCCCCAGCGTTATGCCGCGCTGATGGCCGGATCGATCTTACGTGACCGCATGTGGGAAGAAGTGCGCACAAAACGAGGTCTTTCTTACGCCCCCTCCTCGGGTACGAGCGGTCGTTTCTCAAGCTTTGGATTCATTTACGTGACCGCAGTCGATGCCGATTCAACCATTAAAGTCATGATCAATGAGCTGGAAAAGATCCAAACCGAAGGGGTTACGGAAAAAGACCTGAAGGATAAAATAAACCAGTATATTACCAGGGTATACATGTCCATGGAAACCAATGCCGCACAGGCAAACCGTCTGGCAACTTATGAACTTGCCGGTCAGGGGTATGTTGCAG
>Ga0209536_100010778_pt1 | contig 13447 bp, 9 predicted proteins | sample DeeMarSeWOR28_12_FD_187461 | JGI IMG/M metagenome (GOLD analysis project Ga0209536, IMG submission 187461) | Marine sediment microbial communities from White Oak River estuary, North Carolina - WOR-2-8_12 (SPAdes) (version 2) | ecosystem: Environmental > Aquatic > Marine > Intertidal zone >...
TGTAGTTTTTCATTTTTCCATGGTTTCAACACAAAATCCATCGCCCCTTTTCTGATTGCCTGTACCGCTAAATCTACATCACCATATGCTGTAATCATGATCACAATAATTGTCGGATCAACAGTCAGAATTTTTTCCAACCAGAAAATTCCTTCCCTTCCTTCCATTTCACCTTTCCGGTAATTCATGTCCAACAAAACCACATCGATCTCATTGGAAAGTATAAGTTTAGGAACTTCCTCGGGTTTTGATTCGGTAATTACGTGTTCTATTTCTTGTTTAAGGTACATTTTTGCCGTATCCAGGATAAACGGATCATCATCAACTATTAAAACAGTACCAGTAATTTTCCCCATTATAAACAAAGTCAATTATGTGTACAATATAAAAATTGTTTAATTATTAAACACAATTATGTTTCAGTATTGAACAATATATTGATAAAATCGATATCAAATATATATAACTGATTGATTATATATACTTTATCAAAATGGCATGGTGATTGGCAGATATACATCATATCAATTTGCAGATAACGCAAACTGTATAAATATTAAACATAAAATGATGATCTCAATACAAAACCTCACAAAAATTTTTCATACTGAAGAAGTAGAAACTACAGCCATTAACAATATTTCAATGCACGTTAACGGTGGTGATTTTGTAGCCATTATGGGGCCTTCCGGGTGTGGCAAATCAACACTGCTCAATATTCTTGGATTGCTTGACGGAGCAACATCGGGGGAATATTATTTTGACGGAGAAGAAATTTCGAAAGTAAATGAAAGAGAACGTGCCAGGTTAAGAAAAGGTAAGATTGGATTTGTTTTCCAAAGCTTTAATCTGATTGACGAATTGTCAGTTTTTGAAAATGTTGAGCTGCCGTTGCTTTATCTGAGAATATCTCAAGCGGATAGAAAGAAACAGGTGGAACGGATACTTGAAAAAATGAATATTTCACATCGGAGAAACCATTTCCCTCAGCAGCTATCCGGAGGACAGCAGCAACGAGTTGCCATTGCGAGAGCGGTAGTCAGCAACCCCGCAATGATCCTCGCTGACGAGCCAACCGGTAACCTCGACTCTACCAATGGTGAGGAAGTTATGAAGTTACTTAAAGAATTGAACCACTCAGGAACTACCATCATCATGGTGACTCACTCACCTCACGATGCTGGATACGCACATCGTACGATCAATCTATTTGACGGTAAGGTGATTACCGAGAACTTCAGAGAAGCATTCCACATTTAACCATATTATTAGTAACTTAAAAACACTTAATCATGATTGGGAATTATTTCAAAATAGCCTTCAGGAATCTCTTCAAGGACGGGTTCTATTCCTTCATAAATATATTTGGATTGTCAGTAGGTATCACGGCCTGCCTGTTGATCCTGCTCTATGTAAGTAATGAATTGAGCTATGATAAGTTCCATAAGGACAGTGATCGCATATACAGAGTGACCACAAAAGCAATGATGAGTGAATCTGAGATATTATATGTTGGCGTGTCTCCTGCCCCATTGGCTGACCGACTTAGAAATGATATTGAAGAAATAGAATCGATCACCCGGCTTATATCCTTTAGTGAGACTATCAAATACAAAGAAATTGTTTTCAAAGAAAATAGAATGCTCTATGCTGATTCTACCTTTTTCGATGTTTTTGATTTCAACGTTGAGCAAGGCGATCCGAATACAATGCTACGCGATCCGTATTCGATTGTGCTGACAGAAGAGACAGCAATCCGATATTTTGGAACGCACAAAGTACAATCGGGAACGGCATTGGATGAAAAACTTAAAATCGGGAATGATAGCTACCAGGTCACCGGGATTTTGGAAAACATCCCTGAAAATTCGCATTTTACATTTGATCTCCTCGTGTCCATGTCTACCTTCAGTGATGCCCTGAATCCAATATATCTCAATATGAATTACTTCACTTATCTGAAGCTTCGAGATGGTGTAAATCCCGTTCAGCTGGATGAAAAGTTGAGGAATATTGTAATGACCCACGTTGTTCCACAGGTCGTGGCTTATATGAATTTCCCGGAAGCAATGCTCAGTGATAAATCCACGGTTGATAATTTTTTTAAATACAGTTTGCAACCGATTACATCGATACACCTCTACTCACACTTAAGGGGAGAATTAGGGGCGAACTCCGACATCTCATATATTTACATATTCTCTTCCATTGCCATCTTCCTCATTGTTATCGCATGTATCAATTTTACAAACCTTGCCACCTCGAGGGCATCTAAAAGATCGATTGAAGTAGGCATTAGAAAAACCTTAGGATCAAACAAGTATCAGCTTATCAGGCAATTCCTTGCGGAATCTTTCCTATTCAGTATAATTGCCATGATCATTGCCCTGGGTCTCACAGAAGTATTGAAATATCCCTTCAGTACTATTACAGGTACTATCTTATCATTAAATATATTCAAACAGCCGTGGATCATAAGCGTCATCATTGGTCTTACGTTGGTCATAGGTATCGCCTCTGGTAGCTACCCTGCTTTTTACCTCACAAAGTTCAAGCCTGTGATGGTCCTCAAAGGATCAAACAGGATGGGGAAAAAAAGTTCTTTTTTCCGTAGCTTCCTGGTAGTTCTTCAATTCGCCATATCAATTGGTCTCATCGTTTGCACCACACTTGTATACAAGCAAATGAATTTTATTAGTAATAAAAACCTGGGCTTTGATAAAGAAAATATTTTAATAATCGAAAACGGTGATCAACTGGGCCAGAGAGCTGAAGTACTTAAAAATGAATTGCTTCGCAACCCGGAATTAATTGATGTGGCATTTTCACAGACAATTCCATCCCAATTGTTTTATTCGTCTGTGTGTACTCCGGAAGGTGAGGATGGAGTCGATCAACAGATCTTCCTAAACTTGATTGACCACGATTTTATTAACACGTACAAAATGGAAGTAATAAAGGGCAGGAATTTTTCCCCGGATTTTCCTTCGGACTCTTCAGCTATCCTGATCAATGAACGAGCTGCCAATAAGTTTGGATGGATTGGTGACAGCGAAGAAACCAATCCCATTGGAAAATATATTGATATGATCAATGCGAACATCGGCACACGATCAAAATTCTATGTTGTAGGTGTTATCAAAGATTTCAATTATGAATCTTGTAAAAGTCCGATCCGAGCCAATGTGATGTTTTTCAATACGTCCGGAAATTATATTTCTATCCGCGTAAAGCCCGGAGATTATAATAGGTTGATCAAGGATCTTGAAGCAACATGGAAGGAAATTGCGCCGGATGTTCCTTTTGCGTATTCCTTCCTGAAAGAGAATTTTGAAGAGCTCTATCAGTCTGAGCAGAAGATGAGCCAGATATTCTCGGTTTTCACTACAATTGCAATTATCATCGCATGCTTGGGGCTGTTAGGATTAGCGGCATACACTGCTGAACAACGAACCAAGGAAATTGGGATCAGGAAAGTCATGGGGGCAAGTGTGCCGAATGTAGTGACCATGCTCAACCTCGAGTTTATTAAACTGGTGGGAATTGCCGTTATAATCGCTTCGCCAATTGCCTGGTATCTGATGCAAAAGTGGCTTGGCGATTTCGTTTACAAAACGGAGATTGGAATCTGGCCTTTTGTGTTTGCTTCTGTTTTGGCAACTGTGATTGCCGTGATAACTGTAGGTTTTCAGTCATTGAAAGCTGCCCTGGCCAATCCGGTCGATTCATTACGCAACGAATAATTGATTGATATAGGGTGATAGAAGCCCGGATCCCTTCATGGCATTCGGGCTTTATTTTTTACAGTTCAAAAAATCTCTCTTCATTGAGACATTATAAGTGTGGTTTACATGAAAAATTCGTATTTTTCACATACGTATTTTCACTCACAATTTTTTAGTCTATGAAAAACATCCCCGTTATAAGCATTACTAAAAAAACACTCGCCGAAGCCTATGAGGCAGCCCTTTTAGCATTATATGAGCAAGGAATCCGCTTCAAAACCCAATATGATAAGCCGGGAGATCCGCTAAGCATCGACGCTACCATGAACATCACCATTCTCGAACCGGAAACCGATCCCATGATTCACCAGGCATTCCCGGGAGGAATAGACGAGCTTAAGGAATATGTGCTGGAACTGAAAGGATATAAAGACCATTGGGTAAAGAATATGAATGATCCCAAGGATACCAGATGGGAATATACCTATCACGGACGGCTGGCAAAATATGGATCATGGCAAGAGAAGGATGACAATGGAAATAACCAAATCATCGGATTTACTATTGACCAGGTAGAAGGTGTCATTAGTAAACTGGTTGCACAACCATTCACACGCCAGGCGCAAATGATCACATGGATGCCCAATATTGACCTGGAAGTCTACGATCCGCCCTGTCTGCAATCATTATGGTACCGGATCATGGAAGACGATGACGGATCCCTCTGGTTAAATTGCAATATCAGGTTTCGCAGCAACGATGCCTGGGGGGCCAATTTTATGAATATGTTCGGTTTTGTCCAGTTCAACAGGGAGGTCATTGCCAATGAAGTGGGTAAACGAATTGGTAAAGAAATCCACATGGGCAGGCTAAATTGGCAGGCCGACTCCTTCCATATCTATGGCCGGGACATTGAAAAAGCCAAAGCAATGCTTTTTGACCGAATCGATGCTATGCGTTTCGAGGAACGGACAATGGAATTCAATAATCCTTTTATCCGCCAGATGTATAATGATGCCGGACCTCGAATTATTAACAAGATCAAGGAGCATGACCGGTCGCATTAAAAATTCTTTCTTTTAATAAGCTAAATACATCCTTTGATCTCTAGATTCTGCGAATGTTTTTTTCTCGAAGAAATACAATAATGAATCCTTATAAAACATCTTTAACATTGTAAAAATATTCATAATTTTGCGCGCCCAATTTGACTGGCATATGATTTAAACTGTTTATCTCCCCAAAGCTGCATCTCAGAAGTTTGCAGGAAAATATGGATATAAAAACCCGACAACGCATCGCAATAAGTACATTTTTCTTCTTATCAGGTCTTAGCTTTTCAAGCTGGGCTTCACGAATTCCTACCTTAAAGGATGCATTACATATTAATGAAGCGGAGCTGGGTACATTACTATTTATCATGCCTATCAGTCAGTTGATTGGCATCCCTTTGTCCGGTTGGCTGGTTTCAAAATTTGATAGCCGCTGGCCATTAATTATTGCATTTGTTTTACATGCCATTATGTTGCTTATGATTGGTCTTTCCAGTACCATTCCCACGTTGGTGGTTTCCATGTTTCTTTACGCTTTTTTTATGCGGATTTTAAATATTGCCATGAACACACAGTCGATCAACCTGCAAAAGATCTACACTAAAAGGATAAACGGCTCATTTCATGGGCTCTGGAGCTTTGGAGGTATCGCCGGAGTTGGGATTACTACGTTGATGATTGCAGGAAATGTGTCCATGAAGACGCACCTATTATATATTTCCATACTATTAATAATCACTACGCTGGTTACCTTCAGGAATTTGATCCCAGTAGATCGATCCGCCACCGGGAACAAGCTGACCTTCGGGAAACCTGATAAGCAAATTTTACTCCTGGGCATCATAATCCTGTTTGCGGCTATTTGCGAAGGAGGCATGTTTGACTGGAGTGGAGTATACTTCAAAGAAGTCGTGAAAGTCGAAATATTTACCGCAGGCTATCTTATATTCATGACCTGTATGGCCATTTCAAGAATTATCTCGGATTATATCATCCAAAAAATCGGCATGAGATCTATGTATAAATTTAGTGCAGGCCTTATCACGGTCGGAATGCTAACGGCAGTTTTGTTCCCAAGCTTCTGGATGGCCATGATAGGATTTTCCCTTGTAGGTTTTGGTACTGCGTCAGTGGTTCCCATGACGTTTGTGCTATCAGGTACCTCGGAGAAATATTCTCCGGGTATCGCCCTTTCTATTGTTGTTACCTATGCTATGATTGGAATACTGCTTGGACCAGTATTGATAGGCTATATCGCGCATGCAATTAACCTTCGGGCTTCTTTCTTGTTTATGACACTTGCAGGAATCGCTATAATCCCGATATCCAGGTTTTACTTTAAACATTTTAATGAAGGTTAATATTGTTAAAGAAAAAATATTCAAGCTCATTACTGAGCCAAATTATTTATTAAAATGAATAGAGTAAAGTCATTGAAATCTCATGATTTTATTCCTTTTCGACTTATTTTTATCTCGTATTATCATGACTTTTTAATGCGTTCATATGATTGACATTCTCAGGGACCTCTATAACCTACCACCAATAGAAATTAAAAAGCTGGCAGGATATGATAATGTCAATTACCTGGTAACAACCAGTAACAATATATTTATTTTTAAAACCTACACATATGATAAAGACCTCTTTGATCTTGTTGTTGCTGAGTCGGAACTATTAGATCACCTCTCAAAATCCAATGATAATCACTATCCAAAACCGATTAAAACAAAGAATGGTGAATGGACAATAATAATTGACTTCGATAGAAGGAGGACAATTATACGATTGCTTTCTTATTTGGAAGGCGATTTTTTAGCTGAGGTAAAACATTCTCCAACTTTAGTAAAAGCCTTTGGTGTCTTCCTGGCAAATACGGACCTGCAATTACAAGGTTTTAATCACTACACAATTCGTGCCCGTAGGTATGTGTGGGATATCCAGCATCTTGATTTAATCGAACCATTTATTCAGGATATATCCGAACCTCATAATCGAAGTATAGTTGAATATTTTATTCAGCAATACAGCGAAGTGGTTTTACCCAGGTTATATGAACTCCGGAAATCTATCATTCACAACGATGCCAATGACTGGAATGTGCTGGTGAATAATGGTCAGATCACTGGTCTCATTGATTTTGGTGATGTCGTGTATGCACCGCTTGTCCAGGAGATCGCTGTTGCAATAACTTATGTAATCATGGGCAAGAAAGATCCACTCCAGTGGGCAGGTTACCTGCTCAATGGCTACCATCATCATTTTGAACTGGAAACCATGGAAATCGACCTTTTATATTATTTTATTGCCGCCAGGTTATGCATCAGTGTTTGTAATTCGGCCCATAGTAAAAAACTTGATCCGAAAAATGAATATATTTCCATCAGTGAAGAACCGGCATGGGAACTGCTGAATGTATGGCTATCGATCAATCCGGTAAAGGCTAAAAATAAATTCCGAACAGCTGTGGGAAACCCTGTGGAACAAGCGGATCCTGTAGAGAAAAAAATTGAGAAGCGACATCAATTTATTAGTCCGATTGTTACGCTGAGCTACAATAAACCCATTTACATGGATCGGGCAGCATTCCAATACATGTATGATGTATATGGCAACACCTACCTCGATGCATACAATAATATCCCACATGTCGGTCATTCGCATCCAAAGGTAGTAGAGGCAGGACAAAAACAAATGGCCATCCTCAACACCAACACAAGGTACGTGTATGATCTGCTGGATGAATATGCTGAACGTCTTCTTTCTAAATTCCCGTCAAAGCTCAATAAGGTTTTCTTTGTAAACTCCGGTAGTGCCGCAAGTGATCTGGCAATACGCCTGGCCCGACATCATACAATGCATGATAATATCATGGTGATGGAGCATGGCTATCATGGACATACGATTGCCGGAATAGAAGTCAGTGATTACAAATTCAGTAAAAAAAGAGGGCCCGGTCAAAAACCCTGGATTTTAAAAACACCTATACCGGATACCTACCGGGGTAAGTACAAAGGTGAAGATGCCGGCCAAAAATATGCCAGCGAAGCCATGGATTTATTGCACAATTTTGGCAAACCAGTAGCAGCTTTTATAGCTGAACCAATAGTGGGTTGCGGTGGTCAGGTGCCATTAGCGCCAGGCTATTTACAACACCTATACGGCGCAATACGCGCACAAGGGGCCGTGTGCATCAGTGATGAAGTGCAGACAGGATTCGGGCGACTCGGAGATTATTTCTGGGGATTTGAAGCCCAGGGAGTTATACCAGACATAGTTATACTTGGAAAACCAATGGGCAACGGACATCCAATGGGTGCGGTAGTTACTACGGATGAAATTGCTCAAGCCTTCGAAGAAGGTGTGGAATTTTTTAGTTCTTTCGGAGGCAATCCGGTTTCCTGCGCCATTGGTCTCGCTGTACTGGATGTGATTGAAGAAGAAAGATTACAACATCATGCCCTGGAAGTAGGCAATCATTATAAACACCTGATGAATGAGCTTAAACAGGATTTTAGTAATGTTGGCGACGTACGTGGATCCGGATTATTTCTTGGTTTCGAAATCATTGATGAAAATGGAAAAGAACATACCAGCCTTGCCGGACATATTAAAAATGAATTGCGAAATAGAAATATCCTGGTCAGTACAGATGGACCATTTGATAATGTGCTAAAAAGTAAACCTCCACTATGTTTTACAGAAGCTGATGCTGAAATGGTTGTAGAAAATATTTATGAAATATTGAAAATACAGTAGAAGGCGTCACTATGATAACATTTGCTAATAGTAATTACTATAATTTAGAAATTCCTTCTGCCAATTAACTGATCACCCCCCCAATTATTAAATTATTCTTCCTCACTTTCCTCAACATATTGCTGGAAGCGAGATTTGATCTCTTTTGGAGGAAAATGATTATTTGACTCGTTAACATCAGCAGTTTCCTTAAACGGATCCAGCACTACATTTGCCACTTCCTTTTCCAAAACAAAAACTTTGCTCACTTCAGTTTCATTTTGCCGCCAGATTTCGGCTGGAATTCTTTTGATCTCTGAAGAACCATCACGGTAATTAAACTGTAAAATCACTGGCATCAGCAGCCCACCATTATTTTTAAGTTTTAGCTCATAAAAATTCTGGTTGTTATTCAAAACTTCATCTGCCTCTGTAAAGGTCGTTTTCAAGGGTCTCGGATTGGCTAATTTTTCTTCCGGACTTTCAATATCATCAGGAGTATATCCTTTTGTATCAATACCTGTTGATTCACCATTACCATTTCTTTTCTTTTTCTTTTGCTTTTCTTTATCTGATAGATTTGCCTCATCGTCAATTCTAAAATCATATTTATACCATGTAATATCTGCTACTTCTAAATCCACATTATCGGTAGTATAAAACCATCCTTTCCAAAACCAATCCAGATCCACAGCACTGGCATCCTCCATGGTCCGGAAGAAGTCCGCAGGGGATGGGTGTTTAAACGCCCATCTTTTGCTGTATTCTTTAAATGCATAGTCAAACAGTTCCGGGCCCATGATCGTTTCACGTAAAATGGTCAATGCGGTGGCGGGTTTTGCATATGCGTTTGGTCCAAACTGCTTGATTTGTTCAGAATTTGTCATGATTGGAACCATAAAATCCTTACTTCCCTTCATATAAGGAATTATTTTTTCTGGTGGCCCCCGACGGGATGGATAATTCGGATCCCATTCCTTCTCAGTCAGGTATTGTACGAATGTATTTAATCCTTCATCCATCCATGTCCATTGCCGTTCATCAGAATTAATGATCATAGGGAAAAAGTTATGGCCGACTTCATGAATTATCACAGAAATCATCCCATGTTTGAGCCGGTCAGAATATTTTCCCTCTTTATCCGGCCGGCCGTAGTTGAAGCAAATCATGGGGTATTCCATGCCATTTGAGGCTTCTACGGATATGGCCACCGGATACGGGTAATCAATTGTATATTTCGAATAGGTTTTCAATGTTTGCGCTACTACACGTGTTGAATATTCTTCATATAGTGGATTTGCCTCCTTTGGATAATATGACATGGCCATTACCGTATTTCCTGCAATCTCCACACCCATAGCATCCCAGATCAATTTCCTCGAGCTTGCAAATGCGAAATCCCTTACATTATCCGCATGATAAATCCAAACATTTTTATTCTTTGATTTTACCTTTTCCTTTTCTTCCACTTCCTGCTGAGAAACAATGATCACAGGTTCGCTTGAGGTTTTCGCTTTTTCAAAAAGGGCGATCTGTTGCGGTGTCAATACCTCTTTGGGATTTTGAAGCACCCCGGTTGAGGCTACGATGTGATCGGCCGGAACTGTGATCTTCACCTTATAATCCCCAAAAGGAAGGGTAAACTCGCCTCTTCCTAAAAATTGTTTGTTTTGCCAACCATTCACATCATCATAAACAGCCATTCGCGGAAAAAACTGGGCAATGGTATACAGGTAATTTCCATCCTCCGGAAAATATTCCATGCCAGATCGCCCCCCAACTTCCTTTCGGTTATTTATATTATATTTCCATTTCACAGTCAACGAATATTGTTCGCCTGTTTTTAGGATAACAGGCAAATCAACCCGCATCATGGTTTTATTAATTACATAAGGTAATTTTTGTCCCTGATTATCTTTTACTTCAAGGATTTTGAATCCCAGATCATAATCGTGCCCAACCATTTTTTTTATGCCTTGCTCACTTATATCTTCACTGATCTGAGTAGTGGTAGTACTGTAGGTATCCGAATTTACATTGCGCATATTTTGATCAAGTTGCAGCCAAAAATAGGTTAGCTGATCCGGGGAATTGTTTGTATAGGTGATCACTTCATTTCCACTGACGGTTTGATTTTCATCATCAAGCTCAACCTCCATGATATAATCTGCCTTTTGTTGCCAGTATTCATGCCCTGGTGATCCGGAGGCAGTTCTATAGGAATTGGGAGTTGGAAGTATGGTCCCCAATTGTTCAAACTTTCTGCCTTGAAAACTATCCTGCCCAAAGGCCTTCAGCATGAAGCAAAAAAGAGTTATTAATATGATGTTAACTTTCATTTAAAATCCTTTTTATTGTTACCAAAACTTTGTCTCAAACATCAGGGTAATTGCTACTCCGGCAATCCCCGAAGAAATAACCATAATCCAGTCCCTTCTGTTTACTCCAAATATGCTGAGGAAAATGAACGCTATAAGTAAAAAAGACACTGATACAATGATCTGTCCTGTTCCAATTCCCAGGTTAAATGCTATAAACTGATCCCAAAGGCGCAAAGATTCATTTGTAATGTTCGTTAAATAATTGCTGTAGCTGAAACCATGAATTGCCCCAAAAACCAGGGCTAATAAATAGTTTTTTCTCATGTTTAATTGAAATCGAAAATTGTCCTTTTTTTTGAAAACATTTGAAAAAGAAGTAAAAAAGATTGTCAAGGGAAGGAGAAACTCGATGAGGGCCAGGTTATATTTTACTACTTTAAAACCGGCAAGTGAAATAGTTAACGAGTATCCAATAATGAAGAACACCAAAAGAATTATCACTCGTTTCCAGTCCTTTAAGGTAAAAACCACTAAAAGGGAAATAAGGAATAGAATATATTCTACACTATATATGTCTAAAATATACCTTAATCCTAATTTATAATATAATGAAAACTGTGACAATGAACTGCTGTATTAACACAAATTAAAAAATTGTATTTTATTAAGAATCGCAATATTAATGCATAAATTTGAAATTAAATAGAAAATTTACTGAAATGCTCCTATCGTTAATCGGGTTCATATCATTCGTTTTCATTTCTAATTTGCATCCCTTTCATGTAAGCGTGTGTGAAGTTTATCACAACCAGGAAACAAACTCCCTTGAAATTTCAATGAAAATATTCATTGATGACCTTGAGCTGGCGATTCAGCATAATAATGCGGAAACATTCAGATTATCCGAATTGCATGAAAATAATGACAAAAAAGATAAACTTGTAAATTATCTTAAGAAGCAATTTCTCATAATGGTAAATAGTAAAGAAATAAACCTGGAATTTGTAGGATTTGAATTTGATGATGATGCATTATTATGCTACATGGAAGGGAAAAAAATAAATAAAATCGCTACCATTGAAATTAAAAATGCTTTAATCACAGAGTTATACGAAGATCAGATCAACCTGACACACTTTCAGTATCATGGAGAAATGAAAAGTATAAAAACTGTGAGAGAACAACCCTCGGGGATTATCGTTACTTCAGGATGGTGATGATGTTGGTGTGAAAAATATTTCTGAATGAATATCCCAAAATTTCCCGTTGTGTTTTAATAAAAAAATACTTTTTACATCAAAAACCGCCTCAAAACTCGTTGACCTGTATTGATCCCATGCTTTATGAAACATGGGTGGTGAAAGGTCTCTGAACGCAACCGACATATGCGGATTAAATGACTTCCCCTTCCGTGTTTCCAACTCAGGTAACTGTTTAAACCGATGAGTCAATTCTTTTTCTAGTACTTGCAGGGCTTCATTTTCTTGGATAGCTATAAAAATCACTCTTGGTTTAAATGCCCCGAATCCGTTTAGCCTAACTTCAAATGGTTTCCTATCCTTTACGACTTCCTCCAGAAGACAGATAGTCTTTTGTTCTAGTTCCGAAGCAGCCATAAATGGCGGAATTAAGGTGATGTGTGGGGGAGACTTCAAGGCATGGGAACTAACGAATTTTTCAGCAAATTCCAGTTTTACTTTTGTCACCTGATCTCTAATTTCTTCAGGCGGAACAACAGCTACAAAATAAAGTCTCTTTTTATTCATCAGGTTTTTATTTTCGCAGTATAATAATGTAAAATCTAATAATTTCGATTTAATATTATAACATACACATCACCATATATTTTCATTTTTATTTTTACTTTTATATGTATATCAATTATATAGTTTTTTAAACTTATGCCATTTCCAACATATTCATTGATCAAAATATTTGTTTTTGGGATGATATTTCTGTATAACCTGAATGCCTTCGGAAATGGATTTGACTCAGTAAACGCACTTGACGACAGTATCGTAAAAATGCACGGATATATTTATGATACAATAAGTGAAAATCCTAATAAATTAAGATTGCGTGCGAAAATTATTCTTGAAAGTTTACCCCATGGCAGTGAAATTGGAATCATAACCTCTAATGATTCTAGTGGTTACTACGAGTATTACATAAACCTGAAAAATAACTATAGAATTGACATACAGTCAGAGAATCATAGGAGATATTTTGAAAACCTGGATCCGGTTAAAGCTTTAACAGGGAATGAAATAGTAAGAAATTATTATCTTGAACCAGAAGTTAAAGAAAATCAGGTAATACGTTTAAATAAATTAATATTTGACCAGGGGAAATCGAGTATAACACCAGAATCTTATGATGAGCTAAATCGACTGGCTAACCTAATGATCGAAAATTCAGTTATGGAAATTCAGCTTGAAGGTCATACGGATTATCGTGGAAGCAAAAGATTAAATTTGGAATTATCTCAACAAAGGGTCGATGCCGTGAAAGCATATCTGGTTGGAAGAGGGATTAATGCCAGACGAATAAAAACGAAATCTTTTGGAGGAACTCAACCACTTGTAAAAGAAAAATCTATTGAAGCTTCAGA
>Ga0209536_100010779_pt1 | contig 13446 bp, 10 predicted proteins | sample DeeMarSeWOR28_12_FD_187461 | JGI IMG/M metagenome (GOLD analysis project Ga0209536, IMG submission 187461) | Marine sediment microbial communities from White Oak River estuary, North Carolina - WOR-2-8_12 (SPAdes) (version 2) | ecosystem: Environmental > Aquatic > Marine > Intertidal zone >...
CAAGATCAACGGCAGCGTGAGCTCGATGGAGGCCTTCGGGGGCGGCCTCGGCATCTGGCTCACGGGGGTGCTGTTCGACGTCTCCGGCAGCTACCAGGTGCCGTTCCTTGTGCTGCTCGGCTGCGTCGCGCTCGGGCTTGCGATCGGCACCCAGATCAGGAGCGAGCTGCCCGAGGATCGGCTGCGCAGGATAGCGGCCGCGGCCTGAAAGGCTGACGGACGGGTCCCGCTCGACGCGACGCCTCAGCCGGCGCCGCGATCGTGGCGCCAGAGGACCTCCTGTCCGTTCTCGTGCCGGGCGAGCACGCGGGCGAGCACGAACAGCAGGTCGGACAGCCGGTTGAGGTAGCGCATGGGCTCGGCCGCGATCGGCTCCTCGCGGGCCGCGGTCCAGGCGCGGCGCTCGGCACGACGCGCAATCGTGCGGGCGAGGTGACAGGCCGCGGCCGCCGGCCCGCCGCCCGGCAGGATGAATTCCTTGAGCGGCGGCAGCTCCGCGTTGAACGCATCGAGCGCCTGCTCGAGGCGCTCGACGTGCGCATCGGTGATGGCGTGATGGCCGGGGATGCAGAGTTCCCCGCCGAGATCGAACAGGTCGTGCTGCACCCCGGTCAGCACCTCATGGACCGCCGGCGGCAGCCCCGGCACGGCGAGGACCACGCCGATGGCGCTGTTGCACTCGTCCACCGTGCCGTAGGCCTCGACCCGGGCGGCGTCCTTCGCGACCCGGGTCCCGTCGCCGAGGCCGGTGGTGCCCTCGTCGCCCGTGCGCGTGTAGATCCTGGAGAGGCGATTGCCCATGCGCTGCCCTCCTCAGCGGAATTCGCGGCGCAGCGAGACGAACAGGCTGCGATCCATGGTGTTGAAGCCCCGGGCCAGCTCGTACTGCTCGTCGAACAGGTTCTCGAGCCTCGCGATGGCGAGCCAGCGCTCGTTCAGCCGGATCCGGGCCGACAGGCTGGCCAGCACGTACCCCTCGAGCCGGACAGGCTCCGGGAAACCGAAGTCGTGCCGCTCGCCCGCGGCGAGCACGTCGAGCGCCACCTGGTGCTCGCCGATGCGCCGGCTCAGGGCGAAGGTGACGTTCTCGCGTGCGCGGCGCAGGAGCCGCGTGTCGCCGGTCAGGTCACGCGGATCCTGCAGGGTGAGGCCGAGACGGGCCAGCCAGGGTCCGCGGACATGCTGCCAGGACGCCTCGATGCCCTGGATGCGCGCCCGCTCCACGTTGCGGTTCTCTCCCTGGAACGTGCTGAAGTCCGTCACCACGAACTGGATGAGGTCGTCGATGTCGTTGCGGAACGCGACGAGGGACAACGCGTGCCGCTCGCCGATCCGGTGCCGCAGCCCGAGTTCGACGGCCCGCGAGGACTCGGGCGCCAGGTCCGGGTTGCCGCCGTACCCGAAGCGGTCGGTCGCGTCGGGAGCCCGGAAAGCCGTACCGGCCGAGATCCAGGCCGCCGTCGCCTCGCTGAACGCGAGGCCGTATTCGGCGTTCCAGGTGAGATGCCCGCCGAAGGCGTCGTGGTCCGTGAATCCGACCGCAACCAGAGCCTGGTGCCGGCCGTAGGAGAACTGGTCCTGCAGGTAGGCGAGGCGCATGTCGGCGGTGGTGTCGAAGCCGATCCCGAATGACTCGGAGGCCGCATCCTCGCGTTGCAGCAACAACCCGGCGGTGAGCAGGTGGTGCTCGCCGAGGCTCAGGTCGTTCTGCCAGTCGGCCTGCCAGCGGCGCGTGCGCAGGAAGTCGGGCGACTGGTTCTGCGCGATCTCGTCGGTCGCGAGGCTGAGCATGCCGCGCGTGCGCCAGGACTGCGTCGGGCGGCCGGCCGCGTCGAGAGCGAAGGCCGAGGTGACGAAGTCCTGGTCGACGGGCGTGACGAAGAAGTCCGAGTACTCGGAAGTGCCGCTCGCGCGCCAGGCGCGCAGGCCGAGGCTCACGCCGCCGATGCGGGTCCGCGCCGAGCCGCTCAGCGACAGGTTGCGGTAGCCGCGATCGATGGTATCCCCTGTGCGGGTCGGGAAGCCCGCGCTGTCGAGCCAGGCTGCGCCGAACGCCAGTGCGCCCGGCTCGCCCGCGGCGGCAGCCGAGATGCGGGCCGTCCGCGTGCCGTAGCTGCCGCCGCCCATCTCGAGCTCGACGCGACTCTCTTCCGCGCGCCGGGTGATGACGTTGACCACGCCGCCGATGGCGTCCGAGCCGTAGAGCGTGGAGCGCGGTCCCTTCACGACCTCGATGCGTTCGACCAGGTCGGGCGAGATGTTCTGCAGCGCGGCACTGCCGATCGTCCCGGGATTGATCCGCACGCCGTCCACGAGCACCAGGCTGTGGTTCGACTCGCTGCCGCGGATGAAGAGGGAGGTCTGCTGTCCCGGCCCGCCGGTGCGCGCAATCTCCAGGCCGCTGTGCAGGCGCAACGCGTCGGCGATGTCCGCCGCGGGCAGTCGCTCTAGCTCTTCCCTCGGAATGACCTCGACCGAGGCCAGTGCCTCACTGGTCGGGATCGCGGTGCGCGTCGCCGTGACCAGCACCGGTTCCATGGTGTCGCCGAGCGCAAGTCCCGGCGACAACAACAGCGCCGGCAGGATGGCCGCCATGCGCGGCGGCAGATTCAGGATGACGGACATCGTCCCTCGCACTCCCGCGGGGCGGTGCAACCACGACCGGGTCGCGAAGGAGGGAATGGACGCGAGGCGGAACGCCCTGCGCGCTCACCGCCCACCGCGGCTCGGCACCTGCGACAGGCCGGTCTCCGGGCTCTCGGCGGGCCTCGCGGCCTTTCCCCGTCGCCTTCCCGCGGGCCCTCGGGCCGGCAGTGGCTTGCAGGTCGATGCCTGCGTGACGCGGTTCTGTACCGATTACCGTTGCGGGGGCAGCGCCGGATTCGCGATCGCACGCTCACCGGCTTCCCGTTTAACCCGGGCGGACCCGGGTCACCTGTCGTGCGGGGCAATGTAGGAAGCCGGGTGGCGCTGGTCAAGCGGAATCTCCGGCAGGCGCGCCTTGACGGGCAGGCCACCGCACGGGCAGGCTGCCGGCGCCCACGCCCAGGGAGCGCAGCCATGGCCCAGTCCGCCTTCCTCGCCGCGGCGCTCGAGGCCGCCTCGGCCGCCGCCGCCGTGATCCGCGCCCGCTACCGGCGCAACCTCGAGGTGCGAGTCAAGGCGGACAAGTCGCCGGTCACCGAGGCCGACGTAGAGGCCGAGCGGGCCATCCGCGGCATCCTGGAGTCTCGGTTTCCGGACCACGGTTTCTTCGGCGAGGAGACGGGGAAGCACGCCGTCGACTCGGAGTACCTGTGGCTGGTCGATCCCATCGACGGCACCAAGTCCTTCGTGCGCGAGTACCCGATGTTCTCGACGCAGATCGCGCTGATGCGCCGCGGCGAGTTGCTGCTCGGCGTCTCGAGCGCCCCGGTCTACGGCGAGCTCGCCTGGGCCGAGCGCGGGGCCGGCGCGTTCCTCGACGGTCAGCCGCTCAGGGTGAGTGATGTCGCCGAGTTGTCGGCGGCGGCACTCTCGGCCGGCAACCTCAAGTCGCTTGCCCGGAGCGAGGCCTGGGGCCGCTACGGCGGAGTGGTCGCGGAGGTGAACCGCATCCGCGGCTACGGCGATTTCCTCCACTACCACCTGCTCGCCGGCGGCAAGCTCGACGCGGTCGTGGAGTCGGACGTGAACATCCTCGACATCGCGGCGCTGGTCGTGATCGTCGAGGAGGCCGGCGGCCGCTTCACCGACCTGAGCGGGCAGCGCGTCGGGCTGGACACGACCACCGTGCTCGCGACGAATGGCAGGCTGCACCAGCCCCTCCTCGACGCGCTGCGCTATCCCACAAGCGGGCGTCGGGCCGACTGACGAGCCTGGTGCTCGTCTCGATCTTCGCAGAGCGTCACTCGGCCATTCCCTGGGGCGCCCGCACTAATCGAGCACGCGAGCACATACCCGGCGTGCTGGCTTGCCCGGCAATTGCAGCGCCTCGCGGCCGGGATCCGGCGCGGTGTCCGCTCGATTCGCTCCACGATATTCGCTCGGTCTCGCGGACACCCGCGCCACCGCGGCCGCGAGGCGGGAACGCTCGCCGCCAGCACGCCGGGCAGGCCTGGACAACCGCTGCGCCGGGGTCAGTAGATCCCGATCTCGCGCCGTCCCTTCGAGTCACGCGCGCCGCGGAACATGCCCTCGGTGTTGAACTCGAGCGCGACGTTTCCTGCGCGGTCCACGGCGATGACGCCCCCGTCGCCGCCGATCCGCTTGAGCCTGCCCTGCACGACCTCGCGCGCCGCCTCCCCGAGCGCAAGGCCGCGGTACTTCATGAGCGCGCTGATCTCGTGCGCGGCCACGGTGCGGATGAAGAACTCGCCGCTGCCCGTGGCGGAGATCGCGCACGAATCGTTGTCGGCATAGGTGCCCGCGCCGATGATCGGCGAGTCGCCGATGCGGCCCCAGCGCTTGTTGGTCATGCCCCCCGTCGAGGTCGCGGCGGCGAGGTTGCCCTGTCGGTCCAGGGCGACCGCGCCGACGGTGCCGTAGTAACCGATCTCGGCGGCACTGTAGCGGTCTCCGGTCCGCGCCTTCTCGAGCTGCTGCCAGCGTCGTTCCGTGAAGAAATAGTTCTGCGGGACCAGTTCCATGCCCTGCTCGAGCGCGAACTCCTCCGCTCCCTCGCCCGCCAGCAGGACGTGCTGCGAGCGCTCCATGACCAGTCGGGCCAGGTCGATCGGGTTCCGGATGTGGGTCACGCCGGCCACGGCCCCGGCCTCGAGCGTGCGGCCGTCCATGATCGAGGCGTCGAGTTCGTTGATGCCCTCGTGGCTGAATACGGCCCCGCGGCCGGCGTTGAAGAGCGGCGAGTCCTCGAGGATCCTGACCGCTGCGGTGACCGCGTCGAGGCTCGAGCCGCCCGATTCCAGCACGTCGTATCCGGCATCGAGTGCACGTCCGAGGTCCTTGCGGTAGGCCTCTTCCTCGTCGCGCGTCATCGAGCCGCGCGTGATCACGCCTGCACCCCCGTGGATGGCGATGGAAATCATCGGAGCCTCTCCTGCGGCCATCGCGTGCTCGGGGGGTGCCAGGAGGATCGCGACGACGAGCAGAAACGCCGTATCCCGCAGCATGCATCGTCCTCCGGCATGGCCCCGGCCCGCCGCGCCCCGGACGCGTGCCGGAACGGGGCCGTCAATCCGGTATTATGAACCGTCGACCGCCCGGTTTTCTCGCCATGATCCGCCCCATCCGCAAGCTGCTCGTCGCCAATCGCGGCGAAATCGCCATCCGCGTCATGCGAGCTGCCGCCGAGCTGAAGATCCGGACCGTCGCGGTGTATTCGCAGGAGGATCGCTTCTCGCTGCACCGGACCAAGGCGGACGAGGCCTACCTCGTGGGCGAGGGCAAGGGGCCGGTCGAGGCCTACCTGGACATCGACGACATCGTACGCGTCGCCCGCGAGGCTCACGCCGACGCCATCCATCCCGGCTACGGATTCCTGTCCGAGAACCCCGACTTCGCCGAGGCCTGTGCCTCGGCCGGCATCATCTTCGTCGGGCCGTCGCCCGCCACCATGCGCCGCCTCGGCAACAAGGTGATGGCGCGGGAGCTGGCGGTCGAGGCAGGAGTGCCCGTGATGCCCGCAACGCCGCCGCTGCCGGCCGACGAGGCCGAGACGGCCCGCCTCGCGGGTCAGGTCGGCTATCCGGTGATGCTCAAGGCCAGCTGGGGCGGAGGCGGGCGCGGCATGCGCGTCGTCGAAGACGAAAAGCAGCTCGGCGAGATGGTCGCCGCGGCGCGCCGCGAGGCCAAGGCCGCCTTCGGCAACGACGAGGTCTACCTCGAGAAGCTCATCCGGCGCGCGCGTCACGTGGAGGTGCAGATCCTCGGCGATGCCCACGGCAACCTCGTGCACCTGTGGGAACGCGACTGCACGGTGCAGCGCCGCAACCAGAAGGTCGTGGAGCGCGCCCCTGCGGTCTTTCTCGACCGCGAGCAGCGCGAGCGGCTGGCCGCTCTCGCGGTGCAGATCGGCCGGGCCGCTTCCTACGTGAACGCCGGGACGGTCGAGTTCCTGCAGGACGCGGACACCGGGGAGGTCTACTTCATCGAGGTCAACCCGCGTATCCAGGTCGAGCACACCGTCACCGAGATGGTCACGGGCGTGGACCTGGTCAAGGCCCAGATCCGCATCGCCCAGGGCGCCCGCATCGGCGAGCCCGACAGCGGTGTGCCGGCCCAGCAGGACATCCGGGTCGCCGGTCACGCGATGCAGTGCCGCGTCACCACCGAGGACCCCGAGAACGGCTTCATTCCGGACTACGGCCGCATCACCGCCTACCGTAGCCCGGCGGGCTTCGGCGTGCGCCTCGACGCCGGCACCGCGTACACCGGGGCTTTCATCACCCGCTACTACGACTCGCTGCTCGTGAAGGTCACGACCTGGGCGCCGACCGCAGCCGAGTGCGGAGCGAGGATGCATCGCGCGCTGTGGGAGTTCCGCGTGCGCGGCGTGACGACCAACCTGCGTTTCCTCGATCAGGTCGTGACCCACCCGAGCTTCGCCGACGGCAGCTACACGACCAAGTTCATCGACCAGACGCCCGAACTGTTCCAGTGGCCGCGCCGGCGCGATCGTGCCACCCGGCTGCTCGGTTTCATCGGCGACGTCATCGTCAACGGCAATCCCGAGGTGAAGGGCCGGCAGAAGCCCGAACACCTGCCGGAGCCGCGCCTGCCCAAGGTCGCGCTGCCGGCGCCGGCGCCCGGCAGCCGACAGATCCTCGAGGAGCGTGGACCGCGCGGGCTGGCCGACTGGATGCTGGCGCAACAGCAGGTGCTGCTCACCGACACGACCATGCGCGATGCTCACCAGTCGCTGCTGGCGACCCGGTTCCGCACCCACGACATGGCCCGCATCGCCCCCTACTACGCGAGCCTGCTGCCGGGACTGTTCTCGGTGGAGTGCTGGGGTGGAGCGACCTTCGACGTGGCGATGCGGTTCCTCAAGGAGTGCCCCTGGGAGCGCCTCGCGGCTTTCCGCGAGGCCATGCCCAACCTGCTGCTGCAGATGCTCCTGCGTTCCGCCAACGCGGTCGGCTACACGAACTACCCGGACAACGTCGTCCGGCACTTCGTCGCCCAGGCGGCCCAGGCCGGCGTCGACGTGTTCCGCGTGTTCGACTCGCTGAACTGGGTCGACAACATGCGCGTGGCGATGGACGCGGTGATCGAGAGCGGCAAGGTCTGCGAGGCCGCCATCTGCTACACGGGCAACCTGAGCGATCCTGCCTGCACCAAGTACGACCTCGCCTACTACCTGCGCATGGCGAAGGAGCTCGAGCGTGCCGGCGCGCACGTGCTCGGCATCAAGGACATGGCCGGCCTGTGCCAGCCCCGCGCCGCCTTCGAGCTCGTACGGGCGCTCAAGCAGGAAATCTCGATCCCGATCCACTTCCACACCCACGACACCAGCGGCATCGCTGCCGCAAGCGTCCTCATGGCGGTCGAGGCGGGCTGCGACGCGGTCGACGGGGCGCTCGACTCGATGAGCGGAGGCACCTCGCAGCCGAACCTCGGCTCCGTCATCGAGGCGCTCCGCCACGGCCCGCGGGCCACGTCGGTGGACCCGGCCAAGGCGCGCATCATTTCCTCCTACTGGGAGCAGGTGCGGCGGATCTACGGCGCCTTCGAGAGCGACCTGCGCTCGGGTGCTTCCGAGGTCTACGTGCACGGCATGCCGGGCGGCCAGTACACGAACCTTCGCGAGCAGGCCCGCTCGCTGGGCATCGAGGCGCACCGCTGGCCGGAAGTGGCGCACGCCTACGCCGAGGTGAACGACATGTTCGGCGACATCGTCAAGGTCACGCCGTCGTCCAAGGTCGTCGGCGACATGGCGCTGATGATGGTCACGAGCGGGCTGACGCGCGCGCAGGTCGAGGATCCGGCGGTCGACATCGCCTTCCCCGAGTCGGTGGTGCAGTTCTTTCACGGCGACATCGGCCAGCCGTACGGCGGCTTCCCCGAGGCCCTCCAGAAGAAGGTGCTCGGCGACCGGGAACCGCTGACCGTGCGTCCCGGCGAGGTGCTGCCGCCGGAGGACCTCGAGGCACGGCGGAGGCAGTTCGAGAAGGACTGCGGCAGGGAAATCACCGAGCTCGAGTTCGCCTCGGCCCTGATGTATCCGAAGGTTTTCACCGGCTACGTGGCCGACCGCAACCGGTTCGGCAACGTGAGCGTGCTGCCCACGCACACGTTCTTCTACGGAATGGAGCCGGCCGAGGAGATCACGATCGACATCGAGCGTGGCAAGACGCTGATCGTCCGCTTCGTGACGGTGAGCGACCTGCACGACGACGGCACGCGAACGGTGTTCTTCGAGCTGAACGGCCAGCCGCGATCGGTCCGCGCCGAGGACCGCAGTCAGGGCGTGGTGCGCGAAGCGACCCGTAAGGCGGATGCCGACAACCCCAATCACGTCGGCGCACCGATGCCCGGCAGCGTCGCTACGGTGGCCGTGGCCGTCGGACAGAAGATCGAGCGCGGGGACGTACTGGTCACGCTCGAGGCGATGAAGATGGAAGCCGCGGTCAAGGCGGATCGCGACGGCGAGGTGGTGGAGGTCGTCGTGCGACCCGGGCAGCAGGTGGACGCGAAGGACCTGCTCATCGTGATGGCCTGAGGCGGGGCCGGGAGGGGCCGTGGCGGAGGCGGAGCAGGTCGGCAAGGCGGGGCTGGGGGAGCGCTTGCTGGCGCAGTACCCGGCGCTGCGCGAGCTCCCGGTCGCGGAATTCGAGCGGCTGCTCGAGGAGGGCTTCGTGCGCAGCGTGCCGGCCGGCACGGTGATGTTCGACGAGGCGCAGCCCTGCGCCGGCTTTCCCTTCGTCCTCGACGGCGCGATCGGGGTGAGCAAGCTGTCGGACACCGGCCGCGAGATACAGCTCTACCGGGTCGAGGCGGGCGAGAGCTGCATCCTGACCAGCACGTGCCTGCTTGGCTCGATCGACTACAACGCGCATGGCGTCGCCCTGATGCCGACGCAGGTGTTCGTATTGCCGCGCCCCACCTTCGAGCGGCTCCTCGCCGGCAGCGAGCCTTTCCGGCGCTACGTCTTCCGGTTGTTCGCCGACAGGATCAGCGACCTGATGCAGACGGTGGAGGCGGTCGCGTTCAAGCGGCTCGACCAGCGGCTCGCGGCGCTGCTCCTGCAGCGGGGGCCCCAGGTCCGGGCGACCCACCAGCAGCTGGCCGACGAGCTCGGCAGCGTGCGCGAGATCGTCAGCCGCATCGTCCGGACCTTCGCCGAGCAGGGGCTCGTCCGCACCGGACGCGAGCAGATCCAGATCCTCGACGAGCCGGGCCTCCGACGCGTCGCCAGTGCCGAGCCCGGCTGACCGGGAACGGACCCGGATCTCGGAAAGTCCCTAGTCCCTTAAGTAACCGTGGTCACACAAGCGGGCGTCAGGAGGGACTAGCATCTCTGTTAGCCGCCGGGACTGCGGCACCGAGGGGATCGAGGGATGCAGGTCAACGTAGGTAAAGCGGATCGCTTCGTGCGGGTCGTCGCGGGCCTCGCGATCCTGAGCCTTTTCTTCTTCCTCGAGGGCGGCGAGCGCTACTGGGGCCTCATCGGCCTGCTGCCTCTCGCCACCGGATTGTTCCGCTTCTGCCCGGCCTATTCCATTTTCGGGATCAGTACCTGCCCGACGGGCGAGGCACGCTGAACCGGCCATCAAGGAGGCCCTGAAGTCAGGCACTGGCGTCGTCTCCCAAGCTGTCCCGTCCGGGGTGGCCTGACGAGTGCGAACCCCCCTCCGCCAGTGCCTGACTTCAGGGCCTCGCCGCGTCCGGTCCCCGGCGCGAAGACCCTGAATTAAATGCCCGTGCGCGTGTGTGCCTTGTCTTCGGCCGGGCCATGGCTAAAATTAAACTGTTGGTTAATTTTGCGGTGACGTAGCCGACATGCCAGGGACGAATCCACGGCGGAGGGGACGGGGACGCCCGGCCGCGCGGGAGGATCACGACGTCAAGGCGGCACTTCTCGCGGCCGCCCGCGAGCTGTTCCTGCGCTACGGCTACCGCGAGGTGTCGGCACGCCAGGTGGCCGATGCCGCGGGCGTGAACCCCGCCATGGTGCAGTACTACTTCGGCAGCAAGCAGGGCCTGTACGCGGCGATGCTGGCGGAGGCCGTCGCGCCGCTCGCCTCGCGGATCGAGTCGATGGTCGCCGGGCCGTCCGCAGAAGAGCCGGACCTCGGCGGTCTGCTGGAGGCCTACATGCGAACCGTCGCGGCGCATCCGTGGATGCCCGGCCTGCTCATGCGCGAGGTGCTCGCGCCCGATGGGGCCTTCCGCGAGCGGTTCATTGCCGACTTCGCCGGCCGATTCGCGCCCCAGGTGGCACGGATCATCGGCCGGGCCGTCGAGTCGGGACAGGCCCGGGCCGACCTCGATCCGCGGCTGACGCTCGTCTCCTTCCTGAGCCTCGGGCTGTGGCCGTTCCTTGCGATGCCGGTCGTCAGCCGGGTCCTAGGGCTCGAGAAAGGCCCGGCGGCGGTGGACCGCTTGATCGAGCACACCGTGCGACTGTTCGAGGCCGGAACGGCGCCGAAGGAGACGCGATCATGAGGAGCGTGGCGATCGTCTTGGCACTTGCTGTGACGGCGGGCTGCGGAGGCGAGCAGCCACCGCAGCTCTTCGGGACGCTCGAGCGGGACCGGCTCGAGCTCGTTGCCGAGTCCCAGGAGCCGATCATCGAGATTCAGGTGACGGAAGGTCAGCACGTCGTGGCGGGACAGGTCCTGGCGCGCCTCGACCCGGCCGCTTTCGAGCAGCGACTTGCCCAGGCCCGTGCCGGGGTTGCGCAGACCGAGCGGCGCCTGGCGGAGCTCGTCAGCGGACCGCGCCGCGAGCAGATCCTGGCGGCTCGCGCGCGCCTGACCGGGGCCGAGGCGCGCCAGACTGCTGCGCGCCGCGAGTTCGAACGGGTGGCGGACCTCGTCGGTCGCCGGCTGCTGCCGGAGAGCGACCTCGACAAAAGCCGCGCCGCGCGGGACACGGCGGAGGCCGATGCCGGCGCGGCCAGGGAAGAGCTCCTCGAACTCGAGCGGGGCACGCGCAGCGAGGTCGTCGACCAGGCGCGGGCCGCGCTCGACAACTCGCGGGCACAGCTGGCGGAGATCGAGGTGTCAACCGACCGCCTCGTCCTGCGGGCTCCGCGGGACGGGACGATCGAGGCCCTGCCGTACGAACTGGGCGAGCGCCCGCCGCGCGGTGCGCCGGTCGTCGTCATGCTGGCCGACGGCAGGCCCTACGCGCGCGTCTTCGTTCCCGAGCCGATCCGGGCGGGGATCGCCGCAGGGACGCCCGCGACCGTGCGCATCGACGGCAGCGACCGGGGCTGGACGGGGGAGTTCCGCTACGTCGCCGCGGAGGCGGCCTTCACCCCGTACTATGCCCTGAACGAGCGCGACCGCAGCCGCCTGTCCTACCTCGCCGAGGTCGTCCTCACCCAGGACGACGCGCGGAATCTGCCGACGGGCATGCCCGTGGAGGTGACCCTCGGCGCCGAGGTCCGCGGGCCTTGAGCGACGCCATCACGGCGCGGGGTCTCCGCCGGACTTTCGGCAGCGTCGTGGCTGTCGACGGCATCGACCTCGACGTGCCCGAGAGCCAGATCTACGGCTTCCTCGGGCCGAACGGCTCGGGCAAGTCGACGACCATCCGCATGATGTGCGGGCTGCTCAGGCCCACCGCCGGCGAGATCACGGTGCTCGGAGACGACGCGCTGGCACAGGCCGAGACGGTGCGCCGGAAGCTCGGCTACATGACCCAGCGCTTCTCGCTCTGGGAGGACCTCACCGTCCGCGAGAACCTGCACTTCATGTGCCGGGTCTACGGGTTGTCGCGTCGCGAGAGCCGCGAGCGCGTGGCCGACCGCGTCGAAGAGTACCGGCTCGGCGACTTTGCGGGGCGCTTCGCGGGCACGCTGAGCGGCGGCCAGAAGCAACGGCTCGCGCTCGCGGCGGCGACGCTCCACGAGCCGAGGCTGCTGCTGCTCGACGAGCCCACGAGTGCCGTCGACCCGCAGAGCCGTCGCGACTTCTGGGAGAAGCTGTTCGACCTCGCCGCGCAGGGCACCACCATCCTGGTCTCCACGCACTACATGGACGAGGCCGAGCGCTGCCATCGTCTGGCGATCCTGGACCGCGGTCGGCTCGCGGCGGAGGGCGCTCCCAAGCAGCTCGCCCGCGACATCGATGCCGCGGTCCTCGAGGTCGAGTGCCGCGACCTGCCGGCCGCACGCCGGCAGCTGTCCGGGGAGGACTGGGTGCGTAGCGTCGCACAGCTCGGCGGCCGGCTGCACGTACTTGTCGACCGGTCCGAGCCCGACCCCGGGTCCCGGCTCCGCGGAACGCTCGTCGCTGCCTGTCCCGATGTCGCGGTTGAGCGCGTCGCGGCCAACCTCGAGGACGTGTTCGTCGCGGCGACGGGCTTCCGCGCCGGCGGTGGCCGCGTGGCCCCCGGCGAGGAGGCGGCGTGAGCTCGCTCGTCCGGATGGTCTCGGTCGCATGGAAGGAGACGCGGCAGCTGTTGCGCGACCGGATCACCTTCGGGCTGATCGTGGGCATCCCGGCGCTGCAGATCGTGCTGTTCGGCTACGCGATCAACTTCGACGTGCGCGACCTCCAGGCGGTGGTTCTCGACCAGGCCCGAACGTCGCTGTCGCGCCAGATCGTGGCCGACCTCGCGGCCACACAGGTCATGCGGATCGCCTGGCAGGCCGACAGCGAGGAGGAATTCCGCGGGATCATGGCGCGCGGCGAGGCGGCCATCGGTGTCGTGATCCAGCCCGACGTCGAGCGCCGGATCGCCGAGGGGGGAAGATCGGCCGTGCAGATCGTGGTCGACGGCAGCCAGCCCTCCCTCGAGAACATCGCGCAGGGGCTCGCCGGGCTGCCGCTCGCGAGTCGACCCGGTGAGGCGGGGACCCGGGACGGTGCCGTCGCCTTGCGGGTGGAGTACAACCCCGAGAAGCGCACCGCCGTGCAGATCGTGCCGGCGCTGGTCGGCACGATCCTCAACATCACCATGGTCATCTTCACCGCCGGCGCCATCGTGCGCGAGCGGGAGCGCGGGAATCTCGAGCTGCTGATCACTACGCCGGTCTCGCGCGGCGAGCTCATGCTCGGCAAGCTGTTGCCCTACATTGCCATCGGGCTCATCCAGACCACGCTCATCCTGCTGCTCGGGCACACCCTGTTCGACGTCCCCATCGTCGGCAGTCTCGTCGAGCTGTACGCCGGTGCCGCGCTGTTCATCGCCGCGACGCTCGCCCTCGGACTGTTCATTTCCACGATTGCGCGGACACAGTTCCAGGCCTTCCAGATGGCCTTCATGACCATGCTGCCGGCCATCCTGATGTCCGGCTTCGTGTTCCCGTTCGACGGCATGCCGCAGGCCGCG
>Ga0209536_100010780_pt1 | contig 13443 bp, 10 predicted proteins | sample DeeMarSeWOR28_12_FD_187461 | JGI IMG/M metagenome (GOLD analysis project Ga0209536, IMG submission 187461) | Marine sediment microbial communities from White Oak River estuary, North Carolina - WOR-2-8_12 (SPAdes) (version 2) | ecosystem: Environmental > Aquatic > Marine > Intertidal zone >...
AGCTCATGGTATAGAAGGAGTTCGACTAGCCAAGCCAGAAACTATGCCTGAAATTATGAACAAATATAAAAATTGGAAGACTACCGTTGAATTGATGGATGTAACAAATAAGGGGCGGGGTTACTATATGCATTGTCTCCCCCAAGATCGTGGAATGGAAGTAGATGATGAAGTGGCTGACGGTAGGTGGTCTATTATCTTTGACCAAGCAGAAAATCGACTTCATGCTCAAAAGGGAATTATGGCATCAATCATGCATTAATTCCTTCACTTTTTTCAATATGGGAAAAAACAATTATTTAGCTAATTATGCCTAAAATATCAAGGAAAAAGGCGTAATAAAAAGCAATATCTTTAAGATAATCATATCTTCCTGATTTTCCTGCATGGCCTGCTCCCATATTAGTCTTCAGGAGAAGGAGCCTATTATCGGTTTTTATGGATCGTAATTTAGCAACCCATTTAGCTGGTTCCCAATATTGAACACGAGGATCATTTAATCCAGCAGTTATAAGAAGATGAGGATAATCCTTCGGTTCAACATTATCATATGGACTATAAGACAACATATAATCAAAATACTCTTTATCACTAGGATTTCCCCATTCTAAGTATTCTAGCACCGTTAAAGGGATTGTTTCATCAAACATAGTTGTTACTACATCTACAAATGGTACTGTGGCAATAGCTCCTTTAAATAAGTCTGGACACATATTAATCACTGCCCCTATCAAAAGACCTCCAGCGCTTCCACCCATTATGATTAATTTCTCCTTGGAAGTCCACCCCTCATTGATTAGATACTCTGCACAGGTTATAAAATCAGTGAAAGTATTCTTCTTGGTCAGAAATTTTCCGTTTTCATACCAGTGCCTTCCTCGGCTGCTACTTCCTCTTATATGAGCTATTGCATAGATTATCCCTCTAGTGAGCAGACTTATTCGATAATTAATAAATTGTGGATCAATTGTATAGCCATATGATCCATAGCCATAGAGTAATAGAGCTTGATTGTTTTTTATAACATTCTTTTTGTGATAAACTAGAGAAATATATATTTCTGAACCATCATTTGCAGTAGCAGTCACTCGTTTAGTTTCATACTCTTCTGGTTTATAACCAATTACCACTTCTTGTTTAACTATATCTAATTTCTTCGTTTGTATATTATATTCATATCGAGTAGTTGGATTGGTTAATGAAGTATAGTTAAAATGAATAATAGGACTTTCATATGTAATTTGTACTAAAGATTCTTGGAGATGACTAGGTTGCCATGTCGTATAAATTTCCTCTGGGAATTCAATATAATAGTCTTCTTCCTTTGTTAAAACTCTGATTTTTTTGATTCCATCTGTACGTTCATATAGAATTAATCCATTTTGCTTGGGGACTATTTCTAAAAGATATATTTCTTTACGATGAGGGATGACTTCCTTCCAGTACTGTTTATTAGGTTTATCAATCTCTGATTCCATCAGCTTGAAATTTTCTGCCTTATCTGCGTTTGTTACGATCAGAAATTTACCATCTTGATGTTCCAGATAATATTCCAATTTCGCTCCTTCATCTCGTGGGTGAAATAAAATGAATTCATTATTTATTCCCTCCTTTAAAGCAATATAATGGACTTCAGATGTAGTTTGACTTCTAAGAGTAAGAAATAGATATTGATAATCATTAGAAGCTTTAAAACTTAAATCATATCTCTCATCTAATTCTTGATATAAAAGCTCATCACTTATTGGATCTGTACCTAAAACATGTCGATAAACTTTATCTGGTTGTTTTTGTGGATTGAGAGTAGTATAATAAACAGTTCTATTATCTGTCCCCCACACAAAGCTATAAGATGTGTTTTGAATGGTTTCAGGGAATATTTGTCCTGTTTCAAGATCTTTAAAACAAATGACAAATTCCTCTGCACCCGAGATGTCAACAGAATACGCCAATATAGTATTATTAGGACTTACCTTAAAAAAAGCTAATTTATAATAATCTAATCCCTCTGCTTCGACGTTTTCATCTAAAAGCAGTTCTTCAGTGTCTGGGTTGATTGGATCAATATTTTGATTTCTACAATAGGCCCGATATTGTTTTCCTTTGAATGTTTTCCAATAATAGTAATATTCCCCTTGCTTCTCTATTGCACTAATATCATCTTCTTTAATCCTTCTTTTCATCTCATTAAAGAGTTGTTCTTGGAGAGACTTGGTGTGATCCATCACTTTCTCTGTATAAGCATTTTCTGCTTTAAGATATTCAATAACTTCTGCATTTTGCTTTTCGCGTAACCAATAATAATTATCAATTCGCTCTATCCCATGATTTATCATTTTAAATGGTTTAATTGCTGCTGTAGGTGGTGAAATTTCCTTTTCTTTTAGATTCATGAATAAAATCCTCTCTAGCTTACTGAATCTGATTAATTTCGACTCAATGCTTCATATCAATAAACATATTGATGCTAATATTTATTGATATAGTAGATTGTTATGTTTTTTAGCTTAAGAAAGAAAATAATCATTTTTAGTAATTATTTGAAAGTTTTGTAGGAAAAAGAAGTTTTATAATATTTAATTATATTATAATGTAAAAGTATATAAATATGAAAAATCACTACAAATTAGCTAAAATTACATTGAATAGTGTTAGAGAAGGAAGTTATTAAAATGGTGATAATAAGGTTAAATGGTAATCATAATAGAATTTGTAAAGAATTTTTTCCAGATTGTAATATTTGTAGCAATTTCTCTATATGTTTCCCAGACAATGGGCTGTATGATGAATTGTCTGAATTAAAATTGTTGGAACAGTTAGAAAACGGTAATTTGGACCATATTCTTAAGAAACAAAATACCATTTAATTAAAAAGTTATAAAACTATCAGTCTATTATCATTTTAATTCCTAATCTTTTTATATTTCATCTATCCATGAAATAATGCTTCTAAACAAGCCAAATTTGAAGAGGGAATCATCCGAATCTACCAAAGCGTTTGAATCCTAGATTTGACAAAGTTTGGTGGAGTGGGAGCTGCACTGTGAGAAATCATAAGGTAAGTAATAATTCCAGGAGATTAGTAGGTTTAAACATTCAAAATATCAAATTCTTTCGAAAAGACTATCGATTAGGACCTCTTCTTACTTTAGAAACTGAATGTGATCCTAGACGTCATCTTTCTTTGCATTTTGTCAATAAACAGTAAGATGTAGAATCTCTCAGATTAAATTTTTGATTTTTTCCTAAATATTCTAATATAGGAAATATAAAATATTACTGTTAAAACAACTATAAGGAATTCAAATCCAGAAATATCAATAGAACTCGATATGCTAGCATCTCTAAAATAAATTCCTTCTTTATACAATAAATTAAAAATAGACCATAAAGAATTATCTAAAGAATTGTCTTCATAAAAGTTATTGCCTTGATTGACAAAAAGAATAACACCAATGTTTATGTCTTGATTAAAAAACATCAGTGAATTAAATCCAAAGACTCGACCACCGTGACCTTGTAGAAAATGTGTTACATGTTTTCCATCTATTTCTAACGTGTTAAGCTTTTCATTCATCCACCCAAATCCATATGAGTCATAGATTTTATTACCATAGAAAACCTGACTTTCATTATGCATAAGATTGATTGAGCTTTCACTTAAAATTCTATTAGCTCCATAAACTCCATTATTCATGTGAGCAATTAAAAAATTGGCCAAATCTGTTGTAGTAGATCGTAAAGCACCTGCTCCACGTGAATCTAAATTAAAGATAGGAAGGTGATGATTTCTATCAGAACCATTAGGGTAATCCCCTGGGCGTAGCGGGTAAATAAAACTAATTCCTTCAGGAATCCATTCATGAGGAGTAGCTAACCTATCTGGAGAATAGGATTGATAAGTATAATGAGTATTAGTCATATTTAAAGGTTCAAATATATTATTCTGAAAAAATTTGTCAATTGATTGATTTGATATAATTTCAATTAAATAACCTAATAGATCATACCCTAAATTAGAATAGGCTAATTGATACTTTTTCTCTCCAGGAGCCCATGTACCCCAAACCTCAGAGTCATTACTTGGATAAGAAAGAAAAACATCATCTAACCAATCAGGATAAGCTTGAAGGCTTTCATTACTTACCCCTAATTGTTGTTCTAAATCATTTAAAACATGAGAATAGTAAAAATCTCCACCACGAAGGAGGCTTGATTGATGTAGAAGTAATAATCTAAATGTAATAGATTTATTGGGATAGTATGGATTTCTTAAAGAAAATGGTAGAAATTTATTGACATCATCATCTAATTCGAATTTTCCCTGTTCGCAAAGTTGAAGCAGAGCAGTGGCAGTAAAACATTTGTTAATACTTCCAATTTTATAAACAATATTATCTTTTGACTGCTCACCATATCCCTTTGTCCAAATAATTTTGTCTTTAAAGACCAAACTAGCTTCTAAGGATAAGATGTGTCCTTCTAACATATATTGAGCAATTAAATCATCAACATTAGAATTCAAGACAATAGTGGGATCTGCTTTGATTTTATCCTTGAATTCGTAAGGATCTGAATTATTAGCTGCATAAGAAAAGACAAATGTTAAACTTAATGATATAATAATAAAAATTGCAAATATCATGTTTTTTAGCATTTTCATTTGAACAATTCATCCATTTATCGTTTTTTTCCTAATTTAATTGAAATAAAATAATTTTAAATCTTTCTCTTTAGGTTTTTTTATTGGTTTAGCTAAATAATTTAAGAAAATTCTTTAATTTTTCATTTAACTAATTTTTTAAGTATTTTGATTTGAATTAGTCATTTTAGTTTGAATTATCCCTAATTCAGTTGAATTAACGGGGAACTGCTTTAATACTGATCTGTTTGATGCCCTTCAATTAAAAAGAAATAAAGATCCAATAAGTGTTGATAGGAGTACAAATCTTAGATTGAGACTGAAGTAATAGTCATGTCAGTTACTTTTTTTGCGACATAGAAATTTTCTTTTTTTATCAAACTAAATCTGATCAATCTGATCTCTTTACTTTGTGACAAAAAGCATGCGATTCTCATTCTTATCCCATTAAGGTAATCTAGCATCCTTTATAGGATACTTTCCAATCTTTTGGGCATATCGATACATTTCTGTGATTGCTAGGATTTTGTGTCCTGGATATAGACTATTACTTGAAGAAAACAAGTAGCCTCCTCCTGGTGCTCCTTGTGTAATTGTTCGTCTTACCTCTTTTCTAACCAAGTTTAGATCCTCTTGACATAAAATATGGGTTGTATCTACATTCCCAGCAAGTACTAGACTTGTACCGTAGGTTTGTTTTATTTTCTGCAAATTTATTCCTGCCTTTGGTTCTAATGAATGGACTCCAGAGAATCCTGCTTTCACGATAAACGGAAGTAGTGTTTCGATATTTCCATCACTATGCCAGATTATGGGGATAGGGGAATTTTTGGTGATTTTTTGGTATTCTGGAAGAATTAGTTTTCGAAACATTGTCGGTGATATTATGGGACGGCTATTATCCGCAGCATCATCCCCTAATACTATAAAATCCACATCATGTTTGACTGCTTCTTCGACCAGAGCCTGTGTCCATAATGTACTTCGGTCAATCACCGCTTTTACAAATTCTAAATCATTATAACACGCTAGGAAGAAGTTTTCCATCCCCATTGACAAATAGGATAAACCTAATGAACAATCATGCCAGGCATAAAACAGGGCATAGTCTTCCCTATATTTCTTCTTAACTTTTTTTATCTCTTTTTCTGGAAACCAATCGGCTGCATGTGATTGAGGGGGTGTATATTGTTCTAAATCCTTATAATTTTGAACTACTCCACCTCCATATTGTCCATCTTTAAAAATCCGTCCCCATTCATCTATTCCATTTTTATAGGCTTTTGTATTAGATGGATGACTTCCTAACGGCAAACAATCCATCCCAAGGTGAATTCTTGTTGAATATGGATCACCAGAGAACTGATCCATGATTTCTTTCTCGATCCATACTTCAAGAAGGGGCACAAAATCTGGTTCTTTATGATCAAGAGCTATTTGGACTCTTTCCTTCGAATTCATGTAGGGTCAATCCCTTAGAAAGCGATGATTTGTAATTAAATGTAGGTTTTTGTGTTTCTCATAAATATTCCTGAAAGGTTCCTAAATTACTACACTAAAAAATTGATTGGAACACATGTCTCCTTGGTATATATAGAAAAGTTCTAGTTACAGGGTGTTTCAATTAATAAACACTGTGTTCTTAAGTTTTAGGTTATTGGTTCACAATTTAGAACATGGAAGTACATATGAAGGAGTCAGCTTCAAAATACCTGAATAATTCTTAAGAAATCGTTTGATAAAATATTTTACCCCTAAATTAGAATCCAAAAGATACACATATTCAGAAGACTTCTTTTTCTATAATTATTATTTATAAGGTTTATAGAATGATTTTATAATTTTTTATAGTAGAATTTTCCAAATATGCATTAAAAGGGTTATACTATTCTCCAAATTGGATATCTTTTTTTAATAGACTGATAACAACCAATGTATGAACCAAATTTTGACAGTTTGTGGACTACCTAAGTCAAGAATTTTAGGGGAAAGAGAATATGACATATTTTTCAATCAAATAAAATAATGGTTATTATATGTCAGAGAGAGGAATAAAAATGTTAAAGCCACTTGTTGTGATTGCACTCGGCGGAAACGCCATGATCAAAGGAAAACAGAGAGGAACACAAGAAGAACAAATCAAAAACATTACGGAAACAGCTAAACAAATCATGAAGATAATCCCTAATTATCGTGTAGTAATCACCCATGGAAACGGGCCTCAGGTCGGCAATCTCATGTTACAGATGGAAGCAGGATCCTATCCACCTTATAATAGACCTGTTCTTTCAATGGATATCTGTGGGGCCATGACTCAGGCTCTGATAGGTTATTTAATTCAGAATATTCTGGGTAATCTATTATATACTGAAGGTCCACCTAGTCGTCTTGATCCTAATGAAAAAATTAAAGTCGTGACTATAGTTACTCAGGTCATCGTTTCTAAAGATGATCCTGCCTTTAAAAATCCATCTAAACCAGTAGGACCGTTCTATACTGAAGAACAGGCAAATAAAATATCTTCTGAACATCCTGATTTCATCATTATCGAAGATGCTGGTCGGGGTTATCGTCGTGTTGTACCATCCCCTGATCCTATAGCAATTCATGAGAAGGATCAAATCAATTCTCTTTTAAAAGCTGGATTTATTGTAATTGCCAGTGGTGGTGGGGGAATTCCTGTGATTAAAAATTTTGATGGAACTGTTCAAGGAGTAGAAGCTGTTATCGATAAAGACTTAGCTGGTGAACGATTAGCTGTTGATATTAGCGCTGAAAACTTTGCAATTTTAACTGACACTGATAAAGTTTATTTAAACTTTAATACTCCTCAAGTAAGAGGTATTGACACAATGACTGTTACTGAACTAGAAAACCATTTAGACCGAGGAGCTTTCGGGTCTAAATTAAAAGGATCAATGGGTCCAAAACTAGAAGCAGCTATCAGATTTATCAAAGATGGTGGCAAGAAAGTTATTATTACTAGACCTGAATTGGCTGCTGCAGCACTTGAAGGAAAAGCAGGAACAACAATAGTACCATAATGATATGGAGATAATAATATGGAATTTTCAGATTTATATGGAAGAGACTTAATTTGTACCCAAGATTGGGAAAAACACGAATTGGATCTTGTTTTAGATCTAGCTGGTCGGATGAAGCGAGAACGTTATTTAGCTAAATATACTAATGTTTTAGCAAATAAAACTTTCTTTATGTTTTTCTACAATCCCTCTGTTAGAACAAGGCAAAGTTTTGAGGTAGCTGCCACTGAATTAGGTGGTCACGCGCAATTCCTAGAACCTAAAGCTATGCGTTTGAAAACCGAAAAGACAGCTGGAGAGACTGTGGAAGATGCAGCTCAAGTAATGGCAAGATATGGTCATGGCTTGGGAATAAGAATCCTTGAAGATAAAGTGGGCACCTATGGAGAGGGAGAAGACCTTCTTCGTGAATATGCTCGCTGGTCTTCTATTCCAATAATTTCCATGGCCCATGATAAGTATCACCCTTGTCAAGGTCTTGCAGATGTCATGGGCTGGTCAGAATGGTTTAATAAAGGGAAAAATTATCCTCCTGATTGGAGAACTTTAAAAGGGAAAAAATTACTTGTTGCATGGGGTCATGGTGCTTTAACACGGTCTTGGTGTTCTGTCCAAGAGGCTATGCTCATTGGTTCACGATATGGTATGGATGTCACTGTTGCTTTTCCTGAGGGATTTAATCTTGATCCTCAGGTTATTAAATGGACTGAAGAAAACTGTAATAAAAATAATACAAACTTTGAGACCACTAATCATGTTACCAATGGATATAAAGGTGCTCATGTTGTCTATTCACGTCACTGGATGAGCCCTGAGGCATATCAAGATGGGGAATTTCTGAAGCAGAAAGAAATTGAAAAAGCATTAAAGTATCCTGATTGGATCTGTGATACTCGAAAAATGGCGTTAACTAATAATGCGATTTTTACCCATCCTATGCCTATTGATCGGGGTCATGAGGTTACTGATGAGGTAGCATCAGGGCCTAGATCCTGTATTTATGATGTTGCAGAGAATCGCTTACATGTCCAAAAGGCTATTATGGCTCTTACTATGGCAGGGATTTAACCCTTCCTTCTATTTTTTCTTTTTTAACCAAAACATAAGGTAAATTACTTTTCTTAGATGTTACATAAAGGATAGAATAATATCTTCAAATTAAGGATTTTTTACTCTTATTATCATAATTCAATAAGAGCTCTAGCTGCTTTTATGCCATTTTCAATAATTGCAGCATCCTCTGGATACATACTCTCTATTTGTTTCTTTAAATTTTTCTCAGCGCGCGAGAAGAATGTATAATTTCTTGTCTTAACTGCTTCGATAATTAGTCTGACGCTATCAAATACTAGATTATCAAGTATTGCTGATGGTTTTCGTCGGCTTAAATCTGTTTTTGTTTGATTTGCCGCTTCATAACCTTCCGAAATTAAATCTAGCAAGATTGCACAGGCAAAATTTGTAGCTGCATTATTATAAAACTTTAATTCTAATTGTTTATCACCAGCTGTTATATAGTTTCGTTTTGTCTCCTGTAAACGTCTTTTATTAAATTCATCGACTGATATTCGCTCGTTTTTTTCAGTAGGGGCCTTTTCTAAATCCGAACCAAAACTCGTTTGCTTCAGTTCTCTTAAAATATCTTCCGTTGCGTTTTCATTGCCAAATAAAGGACTCCTTTGTTCTTCTATTGATCTATTAAAACTAGAAGGTGAAGAGTGTTTAGTACTTCCGAAAGTTGGAGGTGGTGGTAGATGTGGATGGCTAGAGATGCCTTCTCTAGGGGGTCCTTCCAATCTTGGAGGTCCTTGTAGTTCGCCTTGTTTCTTAGATGTATAGTCATCAGTACTTGAAGGAGAATTTTGAAAATCTTGTACCTTTGGTGGTTCAGGAATCCTAGACTCAACGAGTGGACTTTGAAAATCATCTTCCGTCGTAATTGAGGGTGGATTAGGTAAATCCTTTTTTTTCTTTTTCTTGAAAGGCCCAAAAGGCATTTTAATACCTCTTAATCACTAGTTAATTCAAGTTTCTAGACAAGAAGTTTACTGATAGAATATTTGACAGACTTATTATTAATTATTCTGATACAATTTTAATAAAATTTTTCTAAAAATATGAAGAGATGTGAAACGAATATACAGTTTTTGAAAAAGAAAATCTACAAGTTGCTACTTAAGAATTCCAATAGAAGCGGAATTACTACCTGTGGGTGGGTGTATTGAGGCATATGTCCACAATCAGGGATTGGATGAAAAATAATATTTGGAATGGCTGCTCGAACTTTTTCATTCGTTTTAAATGGAATGGTTCTATCCTTTTCACCCCAAAATAGTTGAATAGGTATATTGAGTTTTCCTACACGTTGATAAACATTCTTTAGATTATTGAATGGACTGTGGAGGATTGTAGAATGGATGGCTTGAAGATAGCCTTTATATTTGAGTTGAACTTGAAATTGGTCTAAATATTGATCAACGTTTTTATATCTATAGAAGTCTGGTTTTTGACGACTGATTAACATTTGATGGGTTATTATAAATTTTAGAATAAATCGGTTAAGAATTGGAATTTTCATAACTGTATATAGAACATTTATCCCACTTGAAAATCCAATTGGGTCAAAGAGAGTAATTTTTTTCACTAAATCAGGATAATGATCAGCAAAAGTCATAGTTATTCCACCTCCCATAGATAATCCAACAAGATTGATTTTTTTGTGAGTCAAATTTAATTTTTGTAGTAATTCATAGAGCTGTTGGACAAAAAAAGCAAAATTATATTTAGTAATAGGACGATCAGAGAAACCTCGTCCAAAAAGGTCATAACGTAAAACCTGAAACCCAGATCGGGCTAATTCTTCAATAATATAGTCCCAAACTAGATAGGGGGATGAGAAACCATGGATTAGGACAACAAGATCACCGTTTTCCGATCCTGTTAATTCATAATGGACATAACCCTTTGAAATCTCAATAAAACTCCCCGGAAGATGACTTCTCTCATCATTATTTAATTCTAGGGTTTCAAACATCAAATAGAAAACCTTCATATTAATTTTCTAAATGGTCTAGTGGATACATATTCGTGTAATATTTTTAGAGTTTTTGATTATTTTAAGGCTAACTATAATTAATTTTTTCTAATCAGTGAATAATAGTAAGGAATTATTCAAAAAATGAGATGGCAAATTGAACACCAAGAAAGATTATTATATCGTGCTAAAAGTGGGTCTCCAATTTTAACCATTAAATTTTACAGCTATCCAGAGTATCTCCAACGGATAAAGATTATTCAACAACCAGATTTTACCAAGTTAAAGAAAAAAGGGGAAAATTCCTATTTCCTTTTTCACCGAAAGGTTCGGACTAATGGAGTAATTTCTTTTGATCGGATCATTCAAGTTTTACCACAAAAAAGAGATTTATCGCTTAAAGAAGACTGGGGGAATATTTCTAATATTCCTAATAAAATTATGAAAAAATATCAAACAAGTACAGAATTTTGGCCTCAAAATTCATCAATATTTCACGATCCATCATTATTGGAATGGTTTGAAGAAGATTATCTAAAAGATTGGATAATGGCTTCCGTCCCATATATTAGGTCAAAAATTAAGAGTCCTGAAAAGCTAGAAGCACGAGTTGGGGTATTTCGTGCATTAAATGAAGGGGTTGGAGATTGTGATGAATTTACAGATCTTTTTTTAACATTAACACGACGAAGAGGAATACCATCTAGAAGATTAACTGGTTATCATATTCAAAACGACCCTCATACCGCAATTCCTCATGCATGGGCTGAAATATACTCTCCTATTGTTGGTTGGATAACAATCGATCAAGCATTACTAAATATTGGAAAACATACAGATAATTATGTTATTTTGAAAATTGAAGAGTTTCATTCAAATCTTGCAGATTATTTTGTCAATTTTGCAAATAAAACACAGGTTAATTTTGAGTGGATTAGGAAAACACCAAATTTTGTTAAAATAGATCCCAATTAATTAAAACAATTCAGTCGTCCTCAATCAATAAATTTGTAATAAATACGAATTTCATTCATTTTCATTTATACAACGATTACAGAGGATATCCGCATTTTTAATCCATTTATTATCACGAGAAATGTGTGAGAAGGTTACTGATCGAAATTTTTTCTTAATTTCTATAATTTTTCTCTTTAATAACTTTAAATGGGGTTGCTTAACACGATAATCGCCATTTAATTGCTTTATTACCAATTCGCTATCAGAATATAAAATAAGAACCTGCTCAGAAAATTCTAGGGCTTTAGTAAGCGCTAGAATTATTGCTTGGTACTCTGCTTGATTATTAGTTTGTTTCCCAAGGTATTTATAATATTCAAAACTTTTCTCGTTATCTTTGACGAAGATAAAGGCAGCTGCTGCAATTCCTGGGTTACCTCTTGAAGCACCATCAGTGTAAATATGAAGAGTCAAAATATAATCCTCATTTCCAAACAAGTTTCCGTTTTTGAAATTGACCATCTCTTGTAGGTCCAATGAATTCTCCATTTTCGACCAAAATTTGACCCCTGAGAATAGTCGCAACTGGCCATCCCACCACTCGAACACCCTCAAATGGATTCCAATCAATATTATAGTGGAGAATCTCTGGAGAAATTTGTCTCTTTAACTTCGGGTTAAAAATAACCAAATCAGCATCTGTACCAATCTCCAAACTTCCTTTTTTAGGGTAGAGACCAAATAATTTGGCAGGTTGAGTTGACATCAGATTTACAAGTTGAGGATAGGATAAATTAAGTTTGTTTATTAATAAATCATGCATAAGAGGTAGAGAGGTCTCTATCCCAGGGATACCATTGACAATTTTCTCAAAAGGAAGATTTCCATTTCCCTTGCTTTCTCGGGAAAATTCACAATGATCTGTAACAATTTGATCAATAATTTCGTCTTTAATGTAGTTTAGTAATCCTTGTTGATCCTTTGTATGACGTAGGGGAGGAGACATAATATTTAAATAACCTTTTGGACTATTATATGCTCCTTCATTTAAAAGAAGGTAATGGGGACAGGTTTCACCTGAGATTTTAACTCCCTGAAGTTTTGCATTTGCTAATAACTCTCCTCCTTCTTTAGTTGTAATATGAGCAATGTGTAATTTAACTCCAGTTTTTTTCGCAAAGAGAATGACACGTTGGATGGCTTCTTCTTCTACAATATGCGGCCGTGAAAACGCATGAAATATTGGATCGGTCTTCCCTCTATCAATTAAAGATTGACGTCCTTTAAGTACCATAATATCATTTTCACAATGGCCCATTAGCAGACCACGATTTTTTTGTACTTCCTGAAAAAGATTCATTAATTCAAAATCATCTAAAGCTAAATTCCTCCAGCTATAACTAGTAAAAAATTTAAAACTTGTAGCTCCTTCCTTTACTAAAAGAGGAACTTCATCAAGAAAAGCAGTGTCGGTAAAAGATACATGAAGGCTATAGTCAATAGCTACCTGTTTATCCGCATTCTTTTTTCTGTTTAAAAACCCTTTGTAAGGAGATTCACCTCGAGTTTGATCCGCAAAATCAATTACAGTTGTAACTCCTCCAAATGCTGCAGCTTGGGTTCCAGAGGCAAAAGTATCAGTAGAAATAATTTTTCCCAGATCTTGTAGTTGAAAATGAACATGTGAATCAACTACTCCTGGAAAAATCAACAATTCTTTAGCATCAATCACTTTATCAGCTTGAACCTCTTTCGATCCCTCAAAT
>Ga0209536_100010781_pt1 | contig 13440 bp, 11 predicted proteins | sample DeeMarSeWOR28_12_FD_187461 | JGI IMG/M metagenome (GOLD analysis project Ga0209536, IMG submission 187461) | Marine sediment microbial communities from White Oak River estuary, North Carolina - WOR-2-8_12 (SPAdes) (version 2) | ecosystem: Environmental > Aquatic > Marine > Intertidal zone >...
CGATTATTTCGCCCCATGCGGATCAACCGGCCATCACCGTGCCTATGGGATTCACCTCAAACCAATTACCGGCCGGATTGCAGATCCTGGGACGCCCCTTTTCCGAAGCGCTATTGCTGAAATATGCTTATGCCTACGAGCAAGCAACGCGGCATAGAAAGCCGCCAGCTTCCTTTCCTTAACTGTTTAAATGTGAGTACCTTAAACTTTGAAAATTAAAATACCGAAACTGATTTTCCCTATCGCTGCGGTGTTTGCCTCTGTGGGATTTGTTGTAGCCGCCATGGCTGCTGACGATGTTCAATCCCAGCAGCCCAATCAGCCGGCAAAGCCCGCTGCCGATGAAAAATCCAAGACGGTCGAATATGAAAACGCCATGATCAAAATGATGGTGATTCCCCGCACCCGGGAACAAATGAAAGCGTTTTATGAAGGCCGGGGATTTTCCCAGCAGGCGATCGCGACCATAGCCGAGGCGTGTTTCATGACAGTGGTTATAAAGAATAAAACCGATAAAATTTTGTGGTTGGAATTGGACAATTGGCAATTTCACAGCGGCGCCGCTGAAGTGGAACGCCTGGACAGAGCGTTCTGGATGCAACGTTGGGAAAAGCTCCACGTGCCCGTGGCGAACCGCTCCACATTTGGCTGGACACTGTTGCCGGAACGGCGCGATCTGCGAGCCGAAGAAGGGGTGGGGGGCAATATCACCATGAAATTTTCCGAACAAGCTTTTAATCTCACGGCCAAGTTTTTAAGAGGGGAGGATAAGCAGACCAGTCCACTCACCGTACAACTTAATAACCTGCAATGTATAAAATAATGGCACCGCTTATGAAGAAACCCACTATGATACGCCTGTTGAAACTAATCGTATGTTTAATGGCCCTACCAGCGGCAATCTCAGCGGCTGAGCCCAACTTGCCAAAAGGTATTATCAGTTTAGATGGGGAAGTTGCTCCGGCGCTAAAACTCAAAAATATGGATGGCGAGCCGTTTGATCTTACGGACGCAAAAGGCCGCTGGGTGTTCGTGCACTTTTGGGCCAGCTGGTGCGGGCCGTGCCGTAAAGAAATGCCCACCATTCAGTCTATGGCGAATCAACTGTCCGCCAGCGGCTTGGAAATCGTGATGGTCAATACGGCAGAGACCGATGATACTGTGTTTAGCTTTATGGGCATTGTGGCGCCGGATTTGACACCTTTGATGGATTATGACGGATTAGTAACGGAAACATGGCAGCCCAGAGGATTACCTTCAACGTATTTGGTGGATCCGCAAGGTAAATTACGCTATCTCGCTTTGGGAGGCCGTCCCTGGGATAAGCCGGAATATATCGAATTTTTAAAAGATATTATCGCAAAGTGATAACAAACCTACGTGAAAGAAAATGTGAATAAACCTTAAGCTATTGCTTTTTAAAGGAAAAATAAATTTTTCTTTATCTCGTCTGGTTAAATATTGACCACCTTATATCAAAAATAATAATATATAGCCCTCTCAGCCGGTTAGTTGGTATTTGATCCGGCGTCAAACTCAGTGTTGAGAAGTAGTGAGTGATAAAACACGGAGTGAAGCGTTGTTACGCCTTGCCTCACCACCCTCCAAATTGCTGTGCCATACCAACAACTAACTCTGTCTCTGGATAGCGGGCATATTTTTTGCTCTTCCAGATGGTGGTACGCGTAAACGACCTTGCGGGGGTTCCAAATGAAATTGCATTGTATCAGTGATATTGAATACAACGAGTTGGTATTTAAACTTGTTTTTCAAAACAGCGCATTCCATTCTTCACTAGCTATTTCAGCCGAAGGCTTGCCGACTATTGGTTACGGGTTTAACTTGCAAGATGACAGGGCGCTCATACCTGTTTTAGAGTCATTGGGGTTTGATGTCCACTCTCGACACCTTAAAGACGATGCCTTGGAAGCTGAAAATTACTACATCGATCTGATCCGCAGCGCGTTTAAAATCATCAATAGCAAAGGCACTGAGTCGCTGAACAATGTGATTCAAAGTATATTGGCGGCAAGGTTGACCGATAAGCGCTATCCCAGATGTCACCATTACAAACGTATCGCGCGTTTTGTATACGAGGATAAAGCAGCGGTCAAACAATGCGTTAAAGCGATTGTAAAAAATTATGAGAAGACCGTTGATCGTTGGTTAATGGCGTTTGATTTGGAACTGGTTAATCAAAACCCACAATTGTTTGCTCGCAAGTCAAACGAACGAGTGGTGTTATTTTCACTGGCTTACCAAGGCATCATCGGTTTAAAACCCAACAAAACGCCTATGTTTCCCGCCTTAGGCAATGCGTTTTTGCTGGATAGCCGGCCGCTGATTTGGTACTACATCCGTTACAATGCGTTTCCCAATGACAAAAAGACTCTCGAGATGGTGATGCAACGCTATTATGAGAGCGAGCTATTCGGTTTGTACGACGACGGTGTCAACACCTCCAATATTACTACGAGACAATGTAAAGATATTTACAGTATGTATCACGAATATAAAGAACACATTATCGAGCACGAACGTCACTACAGTACCAAGATTTTGGAAGCCAACGAAGTATTTAGACTAACAGGCAATAAAGCCATAAAGACGTTGGAGAAAAATTTCGGCATTGCCTACAATCACATCAGAAACACTAAAAAAGTGCAGCCACTCATTACAAAAATACCTCAAGAAAAGATTCCCTCCTCACGTGGGAAAGCAACGCCACAGGAAGTCAAAACAGACGGCGTAAACTATTTGAGTACGGCATTCGCTGGTTAACGATTAAATCCTAGTATTATTTTTACTATTCGACTAATACAATTCGCCTATGGTTATTAAAGCAGGTTATAATGCCTGCTTTTTTTGTGGCTTAGGAATCCGCTAAGCGGCTTAGTCAATAGGTGATAGTGCATGGCTCTGATATGGAGTAAACAAGCCGGTGATACGCTGTATGAAATACGGACCGCAGGCAAAAGCGTACGTTTATACACCGATGGTGTATTTCATAGTCAATACAATCCCCTAAATCCTATCACCGGCAGCGTATGGGATTTACTGTTTATCCCTGCGTTTTTCTATCCACCGCAACGCATAAAACGAGTTTTGGTATTAGGTGTCGGAGGTGGGGCGGTTATTCGCCAGCTACTTCATTTTGTTGCCCCCCTGGAAATCGTTGGCGTGGAACTAGATGGCACCCATTTAACGTTGGCCAAAAAATTTTTTGGATTGAACAGTAAAAAAGTTAGGCTGATTAAAGCTAATGCACTCCAATGGATTCGTGGTTATCACGGCGAAAAATTTGATTTGATCATCGATGATTTATTCACTGAGCAAAACGGTATGCCGATAAGAGCGGTGCCGGCGGATGTGAAATGGTTTAAGGTGTTGTTAAAACATCTAAGATCACACGGTGTGTTGGTTAGCAATTTTATTTCTTCCCGGGAGATGAAAACCTGTGCTTATTTGAATGAGCCAAATATTCGCAACAAATTTGTGTCGGCATTCCAGTTGACCACACCGGCTACTGAAAACTCGGTAGGGGTATTTCTCAAAATACCGGCGCAGAGCTCCAGGTTGCGAAAAAATCTCAATGACAATTCTGAGCTTGCCCGAGCCCTCAAATCGAAAAAACTGCGCTATAACATCCGGCCAATTTGAAGCAAATCAATAACAGCTCAGTTTTTGGTTGACCTGCGCTTAGCATAATTTAAGAATCAGTATAAAACTTGTATACGAGCATTCTCATGCCTATTGAAAAAGCCTACGATTTACTGAAACAGTCCATAATTTATTACCATGGTGAGCCTATTGGAACCGCAGCGGCCTGCGACCCCGATCCGGTGGCGGTGAACTATCATGAGTGTTTTATTCGCGATTTTGTGCCTTCCGCTTTAGCTTTCTTAATGGATGGCGATACCCAAATCGTAAAAAATTTCCTTACCACGGTGATGCAAGTGCGGTATCAACAACACGTGATGAAGGGCCACAAACGATCGCTGGGATTGATGCCCGCCAGTTTCAAAGTGATTACCACGGATCATGACGAGCAGATTATTGCAGACTTCGGCGACCGCGCTATTGGCCGGGTCACACCGGTGGATTCCTCCATGTGGTGGATGTTTTTGTTAAAAGCTTATGTGACCACCACGGATGACTGGCAGTTTGTACAATCCGAGGATGTCCAAGTATGTATCAAACAAATTCTCGATTTGTACTTACGAGAGCGGTTTGAGTCTTCGCCCACTTTCATTGCACCGGATGCGGCGTTTATGATTGACCGGCGCATGGGGGTTTTTGGTTATCCCCTGGAACTGCAAGCGCTGTATTATAGCTTGTTGCGCAATGCCTCGGTATTACTGACAAATAACCAAGGCAACCAAAGCACTCTGGAAAATCTGCAAGTCCTGGGCGATGCGTTGCGGGATTATATGCGCACGTATTATTGGGTGGATCGCAAACGACTTAACGAAATGCACCGCTACCAGGGGGAAGAGTTTGGTTTGGAAGTGGTCAATATATTGAACGTATATCCTGAGAGTATTCCCGATTGGATGTACAGCTGGTTGGATAGGCGCAGTGGCTATTTCGTGGGCAATCTGGGGCCGGGCTTAATCGATTTTCGTTTTTTTTCCCTGGGCAACTTGTTGAGTATTCTTTTTGGTTTGGCGACGGCGGAATTTCGTCACGCGATTCTAAATTTGTTTGAAAGTCGCTGGGATAAATTAATTGGTGAGATGCCGGTAAAAATCGTGTATCCCGCAGTGACAGGCAAAGAATGGAATATCGTCACTGGTAGTGATCCTAAAAATGTGCCCTGGTCATACCATAATGGCGGTAACTGGCCGGTGTTAATCTGGCCGTTTGTGGCGGCGGCACTAAAAGCAGGCCGCTTGGAAGCCGCCGAAAGGGCAATCATGTTAATTTCGGAACGCTTAAAACAGGATAATTGGCCCGAATATTACGATGGTGAAGGTGGCGGGCTTATCGGTCGGAGGGCCAATTTTTATCAAACGTGGTCGGCAACTGGTTTAATCGTCGCACATCAAATCTTTGAAAATCCCCAAAGCCGCGAGTTGTTTGAGAGAATCACCGCGGATATGCCTACATAGACAGGGAAATAAAAAAGCCAGGGCATAAAGCCCTGGCTTGGTCGTTTTTGTTGATTGGAATTAACCAAATGCAGCGCCAGTAAAAGCGATCGCTAAAAGCACTACGAATAAAGTCACTACTAAAGTCATTATTTTCTCCCCCTATTGGTGTTGTGTTAGCAAATAAGCGTTGAAGAGTACCCAAGAAAATAGTTGACGTCAACACTAGGAAATTAACCGTAGCTTTTCCAGGGATAAGAGGAGTGACAACGAATCTCAACTCCAGGCTTACGATGTTGAGTTATATCATTGTGGCTTGATGGTGGAGCGGTTAAAACTTAACAACATAGAAAACGAGAACGAGTTATGCCAACGATTTTAGTCACAGGAAGCAATCGCGGATTGGGTCTCGAATGGGTAAGGCAATATGCCTGCAAAGGATGGCAGGTATTGGCGACTTGTCGGGATCCCGAGCAAGCGCAGGAATTGAAACAGCTGGCTTATCAATATCCCAACATTGTGATCCATGCTTTAGACATCACCCATGCGGATCAAATCGCGGTGCTCGCCAAGACGCTGCTAGGTACACCTATCGATCTTTTGATAAACAATGCCGGTGTCTATTTTGAAAAATGGGCGCAAGATAAGTTAACAAACATTAATTATCATGATTGGGAGGAAAGCTTTCGCACCAATTGTCTGGGTGCCGCGAGAGTCACGGAAAGTTTGCTGAAGAACGTGGCTATGGGTGAAAAAAAACTGGTTGTCGCTATCACCAGTCACATGGGCAGTATCACCGACATCTGCAATCCTCACGATTACGCCTACCGCTCCAGCAAGGCCGCGTTAAACGCTACGATGAAAGGCATGTCCCTGGAGTTGAAACAACACGCCGTGGGCATACTGTTGTTGCATCCAGGATGGGTTAAAACCCGTATGGGGGGCGACAACGCTCCGCTGACGCCAAAACAAAGTGTTGATGGAATGATGCATATGGTGTCGAACTTCACTCTTCCCATGACCGGGCAGTATTACCGTTACGATGGAACCCCAATGCCATGGTGAATTACCGCATACTATCAGTGTTATTGTTTGCGCTCAGTGGGAGTGGCTTGTCCGATGCGCTTTTTGCGGCGGATTATAAAATACAGCAACAAGCCATGATCGACGCCATTCAAAACGATGTCATTGAAACCAGTATCTACATTGGTAAAAAAGCGTTTGATCCCGCCGTCATGAAGGCTATGGCGAGCGTGCCACGTCATGAGTTTGTTCCCGATAATCAGAAGTCCTACGCTTATGAAAACCGACCATTGCCCATAGGTTACGGGCAAACCATCTCGCAACCCTACATCGTGGCGTTAATGACCGATTTGTTAAATCTTTCCAAAGAGCATAAAGTTTTGGAAATCGGTACAGGTTCGGGTTATCAGGGGGCGATTTTAAATGAGTTGACCCCCCAGGTTTTTACCATTGAAATTATCGAACCCTTGGCGAAAAGAGCAATTGCGACCTACAAGCGCTTACAATTGGACAACATTCAAGTACGAACCGGTGATGGGTATTTCGGCTGGGAAGAACACGCGCCATTCGATGCCATTATCGTCACCGCGGCCGCCGATCATGTGCCACCACCGTTGGTGCAACAGCTTAAAAACGGTGGCCGCATGATAATACCGGTAGGCAGCCGGTTTTTTGTCCAGCAACTGGTATTGGTTACTAAAGATAGCGAGGGCAAGATAACCACTCAACAGATACTACCGGTGCGTTTTGTGCCGCTGACGGGCAAGCACTAACCCTCACCCCATGGATGCCAGCCATTCTATCCGCGCACCGGCAATTTCGATCTTATTAATCTCCGCCTCTGCGTTAGCTTTTGAAGTTTTGTTAATGCGGATTTTCTCCGTCATACAATGGCATCATTTCGCCTATATGGTGATTAGCTTGGCGTTATTGGGCTACGGCGTCAGCGGCACCTTTCTGTCTATTGCGCAAAAATGGCTGCTGAATCGATATCCTGTGGCCTTTGTCGGCAACAGTTTATTGTTTGGTCTGTTTATTTTGGTGAGTTTCCTCATCGCTCAATCGATCAGTTTCAATCCCGAAGAGTTGTTCTGGGATTGGACGAGTTATTTTCGATTGCTGTTGATTTACTTGTGTTTGTCTCTGCCGTTTTTTTTCGCCGCCAATTGCATAGCGTTAACTTTCCTTCGCTTTGGCGATAAAATCTCGAAAATTTACGCTATAGACCTGATTGGCGCCAGTATAGGCAGTATGCTGGTAATCGCACTGCTGTTCACAACGTTGCCCAACGAAGCCATTCGCTATCTTAGTTTGGCGGGGGTTTTAGCGGGTTTGATTGCCTGGATTGAGATCGGCAACACCACTCATCGCTTGTTGATTAGCGGAGTCTGTGCGGCGTTAATTATCGCCGTTATACCGTCCTCATGGTTAGCGTTGAAAATTTCGCCGTATAAGTCCTTGCCACAAGTGCTGACGATTTCGGGAACACGCACCTTGGAACAACTCTCCAGCCCGTTGGGTTTGATCAGCGTGGTGGAAAGTGAACAAGTACCGTTTCGGTTCGCACCGGGATTGAGTTTGTTGGCAACACAGACACCACCGGAACAACTGGCGATTTTTACCGATGCCGATGCCATGACTGTCATCACCAAAAACCAAGGTGACAGGCAATCATTGAGTTATCTTGACTATTTGACCTCGGCGCTGCCTTATCATTTGCGGCGGATGAATAACGTCATGATCTTAGGGGCAGGAGCCGGCTCTGAAGTGCTGCAGGCGAAATTCCACAATGTCGCCAACATTGTCGCGGTGGAACTTAATCCGCAAATCATCGAACTGCTAACGCATCGTTATGCGGATTACAGTGGCAATTTATATAAATCGGATAACATCGAAGTCAGAATAGACGAAGCGCGTGGGCTGGTATTGAAGGACAATAATCACTATGACCTTATTCAGTTGGCAATGTTAGATTCTTTTAGCGCGGCGGCTTCCGGTTTATATGCATTAAATGAAAGTTATTTGTATACCGTTGAGGCGTTGACGGAGATTCTGCGGCGTTTAAATCCACAAGGTTATTTGGCGGTTACGCGCTGGGTGAAATTGCCGCCCAAAGATACTATAAAATTGTTTGCCACTGCCGTCGATGCGCTCAAATTGCTAAGTATCACCGACGTGGAAAAACATCTGGTATTAATCCGAGGGTGGCAGACAAGCACGCTATTGATAAAAATAACACCATTTACCTTGCAAGAGATCGCCGCAATAAAACAATTCAATGAGAAGCGCGCGTTTGATGCCGCGTATTATCCCGGAATAAAGCCAGATGAGGTTAATAAAATCAATATCATCAATCAGCCTTATTTTTATCTCGCCGCCACAGCGTTGTTGAGTGAAGACAGCGAACAATTTATAAAAAATTACAAGTTTAATATTCGCCCAGCTACTGATAACAAGCCTTATTTTTTCAATTTTTTCAAATGGGAGACCTTCAACGAGTTGCTAGGATTGCGCAAGCAGGGGGCCATGGCAATGGTGGAGTGGGGATACATGTTATTAGTGATCACCTTGTTGCAAGTGCTGGTGGTAAGCATATTGCTAATACTGTCGCCGTTAAAATTATTGAAAACTACGCAACATGGGATTTTTCCCGGTTATCTTAAATTAAAAGTATTCATCTATTTTTCCGCTATCGGGCTTGCTTTTTTATTTCTGGAAATAGTGTTTCTACAGAAGTTCATGTTGTTTTTGCATCATCCGATATATGCGGCTACGGCAATATTGACGGGGTTTTTGCTGTTTTCCGGGATAGGAAGCGCTTTGTCTGCGCGCCTGCTCAACAAGCTCCAACGAAAACGGATTGTGATTTACGCTGTTACGGGTATCAGTGTGGTATCTCTGCTGTATATAGCAATTTTACCGGGTATTTTTAACGGCTTTATGCAGTGGTCATTGCTCCCGAAAATGATATTTTCGATGTTGCTGATTTTTCCCGTTGCATTATTAATGGGTATGCCGTTTCCTGTGGCGTTATCGGAGTTGAATGTAACCAGCCAACCACTAATTCCCTGGGCCTGGGCGATTAACGGTTGCGCTTCGGTGGTCAGTGCTGTATTGGCGGCATTAATTGCTGTGCAATACGGATTTACCGCCGTGATCTCATTAGCCGTATTGCTGTACATTGTCGCGGCCATATTTTTTCCAAATCAAAAGGTAACGTTTGCACGCGAAAAAACCTGACAGAAGATAAAAGACCATCTTTGTTAAAACTTTCGTTGCCATATGAGTTGGTCATTTTCATAAATGGCTTTCACGCGATGGTAGGGAATGGAATGGGTTTCGCCGTCTTGATCCACGAGTTGGAAACTAAAGTGGTCGTCGGCCGGAAAGTGTAGTTCGTGAAAATCAACGAGGATTAGATCTTTTTCGAGTCGGTCATAATAAGCGATCTTAAACGTATTCTTGGCGAAATCCTCATCCCAGCGAATCCGATTGAGAATCTCCTGAACGGTTTTCATGATTTAACTGGCGGGGTGTACTAGTTTTAAATGCGAATTGTGGCCGGAAGAATTTGAATTTGATTTGCTTAAGGTGAAATAAAATGTCGCGCCTTTGCCTTCTTCTGAATTAGCCCAAATTTTCCCACCGTGACGGGTCACGATGCGAGATGCGGTCGCAAGACCAATGCCGGTACCTTCGAAATCGGTGGCACGATGTAAGCGTTGAAAAGGAATAAAAATTTTATCCATATATTGCATATCGAATCCCACGCCATTGTCTTTGACGTAATAGGCAAGTTTGGCTTTGTCGAATCCAATCTCTACTGTGGGGTGGTCTGCCTTGCTCGAATATTTAAGGGCGTTATTGATCAAATTGTCCAGTAATATCTGCACCAAGCGTTCATCACCATATGCGGAAATATTGTTTTCGATTTGTATTTCGATATGTTTTTCCACAGTGGTTTCTATAACGTTCTCCACAGTTCTTTGTGCCATCGCGGACAAGTTCAGTTCCGTGATATCCAGCTCAGCTTGGTTAACTTTAGACAGCAGCATCATATCTTCGATGAGCTGCGCCATATGATTTGAGGCGGCTTTTAAGCGATTTAAATAGTTTTTGCCGATGTCATCCAGTTTGTCGGGATAATCCTCCAACAAAGCCTGGCTAAAGCCGCTGATAGAACGTAATGGCGCGCGCAAGTCGTGAGAAACACTGTAAGAAAACGCTTCCAATTCTTTGTTGGCCGCCGCCAGTTCTTTAGTGCGTTCCTGAACCAGGGCTTCCAATTGGGTGTGTTGTTTGCGTAGGTTTTGCAGCATTTCCTGATATCTCAGGGTGAGCAGCCCCAATTCATCCGTGGACTGCGGTGTCATGAGCGAATAGTTTTGTTCGAGGTGAGCCAAAGGTTCCTGGATAGCCCGTTCCAATGGTTGTAAGGATTGGGAGACACTGTGTACAAAGATCAAACTGCCCAAGATGGCCAATACTTCTAGAAACAACCAGACGACAAATGTCTCTTGCGTAAAATAGCCGGTGCGCGTCCAGTAGTATTGAACAATCATGGTATCGATGAGCAGGGGGACCAGGGCGCCGATTAAAAACACCTTGGTCTTCAGTGTCACATGAGGTTTATTGATTGGCAGATACTGACTAATTTTTCCAAACAAATCTTGTATCAGGAAGAATATCGGTAAACCAACGATGATTGAGACAATAAGCGCCACTAAATTAATTCGGAACCAGTCAACCGGGCGGGCTACGAAATTAGAAAAGATTTCGGCGCTATAAATCACAGTTACTGGGGCTATGAGCAAATAAACAAGAAATACCCCCCAGAAATGCACAGGAAATCTTTTGATATGCGCAAGCACTTGTTCGCCGTCTGCTGTGGTGGGTGAATCCAATAGTTGACAAATCTTCCGGCAATAGCGGCTGAAGTAAATCAGGGCCAGCACCAGTGAGGCAATAATGAACACTGGCTCTAGGGGACTGAAAAGAATATCCAGCATTTGCGCGCTGCTGAACATGTTGATGAACATCAAAAAAGACAATCCGAACACAGGGGGTATGATCCACGCCAAAAGAATTAAAATTAAAAATCGTTTTTTAAATTCTTTGGATGTCATGCAGAATGGATTATTAGGATTGTAATTTGTAATTGTATTTGAAAGAGAATTTTGTGTGCCAACTAGAAAGTATAGACCCTACTGTGATTGGTTACATAAGGATTACCCATTGTCTACTGATAAAATATATTTATGAGATTGATAATAATATCTGATGGGCTGGGCTTTAAGCGGTGAATTACTGAGAATGGATGATATGTTCGTAAAAGTTGACCAACTTTTTTGCCATGCTGGGTGCGGACCACGTCTTGACGTATTCCAAAGCCTCTCTACTGAGCTTATTCCTGAGCTGTTTATCGCGAAGCAAAGTAATTATCCCCTGGGAGAACTCGTCTATGGATTCGTTACAGACCAGCGCTCCTTTTTTCGGCGCTAGTATATCTTTCGTTCCCATAACGGCTGTGGACACCACAGGAACACCTAATGCCATGGCTTCCAGCAATACTAAGCCTTGGGTTTCGGTGTTAGAGGCGAAAACAAACGCATCGCCACTGGCATAACAATCCAACAATTCTCGATTGCGGTCCAAATACCCAAGAAAGAGTACGTTGTCGCCTAAACGCAGTTTTTCTGCCATTTTTTTTAAGTGATGTAATGAGGGACCTTCTCCGGCAATCAGCAGTAATACATTCGGAATGGTGTGACGCACTTTATCCACGACATGTAGCAGAAAATCAATGTTTTTTTCAAAGGCCACTCTGCCTATGAATACCAGGGTAGGGCGATCAAGAGGAATACCATAGTTTTTGCGGAATCTGTTGCCGTCACCATTTTGGAATTTTTCCAGCTCGATTCCAGTGGGTAGCACTTCAGTATAGGTATTCACACCGTAAAACTTAAGCACTTCTTGCATTGCCGTGGAGGGCACAATGACCGCATCTAAATCGGGGACCTGCTGACATAGTTCCAATCCCACAGTCGCCGTACCCAATGCGGTAAGCGGCCCTTCAAAGGGATGGATAAAGGTTCGCCCCTCCTCGGCTTCAATCTGATGGACCCGTTCAAAGGCCTCGTGCGCGCCGTCAATCAACTCCACCTCTGCCCCGTAGGCTTTACAAGCCGCCATGCGCGCCGGATTCGCGGTGCTAATCATCACCACTTTGGCACTGCTGCCTAATTGTTGCGCAGCGTAAGCCACTGCAATAGCGTGGTTCCCCGCGCTCACGGCGGTTACGCCCCTATCCAGACCCTCCTGATTCATGTCCAGCATATTAAGCAATGCCCCCCGCGGTTTGAAGGTGCCGGTGTGCTGAAACAATTCCAGCTTAAGAAAAATTTCGGTCTCCGGTCCAATCACCTCGGTGATTTCCCGATTGTGCCAGTGCCACACCGGAGTCTCGACCACATAGGGGGTGATTTTTTCACGGGCTGCTTGAATTTGGGTTAAAGTGGATGAGTCCATTATTTTCTCCAGGCTTAATGAATTTTGATTACGGAATCAGACAACTATTCCCCATTCTTTGACGGTTCAAACCGCACCAGCAACCGGCCATCCATCATCTGGCTGTGGGTGACCTGGTAGTAGGCCAGAAAACGAGGCAGAAAGAGATTGCGGCGGCGGTCTTTGACCTGAATGATAATTTCATCGCCGTTTTGGTTAACGGTAACATCCTCGCCTGTCAAAAAGGGCAGATGGATGCTGAGCAAATAGCCGTCACGCTGCTCGATGAAGTGGTAGGGGTGTTTGTCGTACAGCAACATGAGCGGGTCGTGACCGTTGTAAAGTTGGTGGGCGATAGTTTGCAATCGCTCCTGTCCAAAGACCTCTTTGCCCTGGTGAGGGACGCGCAAAATAGGCAGCGGCGAAAAGCTCTCTTCGATTTCCCGCAAGTAACTGCGCTGGGCCGCCACGTAGTCGCCCAAAAAGGCGTCTGAGCCGTTCTCCGGCAAAATCCGGTTGACCATGACCGCATCCACCGGATAGCCGTACAATTGCAAATAGGTGTAAGCTCGCAGCGCTTCTTGAATAACCATGCGTTCCGGGTTAACCACCAGCCGAATGGACGAAATTTTGGGCTTGCTCAAAATCTCCTGAACGCTTTGTAGCTTGTTGTAGAAAACCTCCAGCTCGGCCAGTGCTTTATCAATGGGAATGCGAGTCACTTTGCTCACCGCGGCGGTGAGCTTCGTGCCCTCCCACTCCAGCACGTCCACCCCTTCCAGGGTGAGTTCGACGCCGCTTCGGTGTGTCGCCGTACTGC
>Ga0209536_100010782_pt1 | contig 13440 bp, 17 predicted proteins | sample DeeMarSeWOR28_12_FD_187461 | JGI IMG/M metagenome (GOLD analysis project Ga0209536, IMG submission 187461) | Marine sediment microbial communities from White Oak River estuary, North Carolina - WOR-2-8_12 (SPAdes) (version 2) | ecosystem: Environmental > Aquatic > Marine > Intertidal zone >...
TCTCCCCCGAGACCCGGTCGTACTCCTCCCTGAGCCGCCTGTTCCTCTCGGTGAGGGTGATGAGGGTGACCCGCCGGTCCCCGGGGCTCGGCCCCCTCACCAGATGCCCCGCCTCCTCCAGGCGGTCCAGCATGCTGGTGAGGGTGGACTTGCTCAGCATCGTCGCCCGGGCCAGCTCCGTGATAGGGATGCCGTCCCTCTCCCAGAGGACGAAGAGGATGCGCCCCTGCGCGGAGTTGAGCTCTATGCCGTGCTCCCTGAGGAGCCTGTTGAAGACCCGCCCCATGAGCTGGTGGACCTTGGAGAGGAGGAAGCCCCCCTCGCTCCTCATGGCTGCCACTCGCAGCGATCCAGCCTGTGGTAGTACTTGGCCAACGTCGGCTTCAGGGAGATCACCGCGAAGTCGGGATCAGCCACCCCCTCCGGGTAGTAGAAGGCCCACGCCGGGTCCCAGAGGGCCTCCTTCACCGCCATGTCCTCGACGACCTCGGCGTCGCCGATGAGGGTGAGCCCCCGGGAGTCCTGGGGGTCGCAGTAGTAGGCGCAGACCCTGGGGTCCGCCCGTATCTGGGCGACCTTGTTGCTGCTGGTGTTGGTGCTCAGGAGGACGAGGAGGTCCTCCCTGTGCTCCCTGAAGAGGGGCCAGAGGCGGCCGAAGGTCTTCCTGTTCCTGAGGTTCCAGAGGGCCCGGGTGTGGGGGTAGCCGTCGGGCTGGAGGGTGGTGAGGTAGACCATCTCGGAGACCTCCATGAGCTGGAGCCCCAGTACTCTGGCTTTGTTCTTGTCCATATCAACCAATAGTACCATATGGTACTATATCATATAAAACCATCGTATATTCCTATTCTTCTGTCCCTAGATGCGCGCGCAGTTTTTAAACATAAAATTTCATACGGCCTACAGCATCTGAGCCCCTCAACATTCTGTGTATCATTAATTCAATATCAGTATTTCAAAAGCATGTATATATCGATGATATTATATCACGGGTTCGTATACGAAAACTGTCCTGAATAAACGCATGTGTCCGATTTAGTCTGAATTTCAGTCCTATAATAGTATGAATGTCCAGCACTCGTCCCACAGTCCAAAGATTGTACAATTCGCTTAACCCTACACTTTTCTGCTGGGTCAGAAAATCTATGATACATATAGGGATACAGTGCGGAGTATCCAGCAGGGGATTAACCATCGGACATTAACTATTAGGACGAACAGCGACAGATACTATGATCTAGAGACGGAATAAGAAATCCCCGCGCGCGCATTTCGTTGTTATTTTTTCTGACTTTCCATTAGCTATCATATCATCTCAGCCTGCGGCTGTGCACCATCTCGGCGCCAAGACGCCTCTCCATCTCCCCCACCTTGCCCTCCAGCTCGCTCATCCTAGCCACGTTGACCTCGAGGTCCCATGTCACATTCAGATAGGTCTCCATGAGGTCGTCAACCGTTTGCCCGATCCTTTACCTACCAGTCACCGTATACTCCATGACGTAGCCTCGGAGCAGATGAACGGGTCATATTTCACGTTAAACCAGTTTCACGAGCGCGCTCTATGTTCGTCAGTATTAAGAAAAACAACCGCAAGGTAACGAAAGATGCTTAGGATCTATTGATAACAGAATGAGTGTTAACATTCATACTTAGCAACAACATCCGGCGTGGGAATGGCGTGGACTTCAGGGAGCGCCTGAGGGCCCTGATGTGAAGGAGTCGCCGTGAAGTGTTTAAGACTGAAGCAGAGCCATACTCAGACTAAATATCCCAGCTCACGCAGGTATCTCCTGACGGCGGTCTTCACGAAATCGGGGATGCTGGTGTAACCGTGGTTACCGCTCCCGATGACCTCCTCGATCTTCTTCGCCAGGGACTCGGGGAGGTTGACCGTGTGATATTTGTACTTTCTCTCGCTCATGCTAATTTAATTCAACCTTTACCGGTTAATAAAGTTTATATTAAATATAATATTTAGTTAATATTAACTAAATGTGGTGAACGGAGTGGAGAACCCCGGACTCAGGACCCTCACAGGCTTCCTGGAGCAGGTGCACAGGCACGCCCCCGTCAACTTCTCCACCCTCTCCGAGGAACGGCGCAGGGGCTACGGCATGGTGAGCAGGTACCTCAAGTTCTGCCTCGGAAGGGGGCTCATAACCGTCGTCTCAGAGAGGAGGACCCGGGGGCGCTACCCCTCCAAGGAGTACGCCCTCAGCGAGAGGGGGCTGAGGCTCCTCAACGTCCTCGAGGAGACCGAACACTGAAGGAGCCCCTCAGGGCCTCAACCCCTCGAACCTGACCCAACGCTCACCCCGGAGGTCGTAGAGCCAGGCCTCGTCGAGGTTCCCCATGGCCCCCTCGGTTATCTCGGACAGCCTCTCCAGCGACTCTAGCTCGCATTCCAGGCTCGTCTCATCTACGTCGAAGGCTCTCTGGCGCCTCGCCGCCTCCATCATCAGGGACGTGCACTCGAGGCTGACCTCCCTCGTCACGTACCCCCCCTGGGTGATGGCGGGCATGCAGGGGTACGACCTGCAGACGACCGGCCTGGTCCGCCAGATGCTACAGCTGTCCTCGTCAAGGTGGGGGCAGACCGTCTCCGTCATCTGGTGGGAGATGACCTTGAATCCGGGCTCGTCGGGGTGACCGATGCCTATCCCTGGCCTAATCAACCCCTCCGGGAAGAGGCCACGCTCATCCGGGAACAGGGGCAGCCCCTTCCGCATTAGATTAACGTCTATGAGGAGCCTCCTGCAGCACTCCCCGCAACGGAGGCAACGGAACTTTATCGGTTCACCGGACATCAGTTCCTGCATGGCAGTCATAGGGTATAATGTTTTACACGTAGGCCTTTCATCAAGTTGAACGGGACGCCGGTGTCAAGCGTTAAATACTTTTTGATAATTCCTTTCGTCATATTTCAACTGGAGAGTTCCGAGGTTGAACGCTGAGACCCCCCAGCCAGTAGAATCCAGATCTCCCGGTAGGCTGACCCTCCCCTCGCTGGCCTACGCCTCCTTCGTGTTCGGGACCCCCGGGATCCTGACGGGCCTCCTCCTCATCGATATCGGTGTAACCTTCGGAGTTCCCGTGGGGATAATGGGGCAGATACGCACAGCCTCCTCCTTCGTCGCGATGGGTTCAGCCCTCCTGGTGGGTGTCGCAAGCATGCGCTTCAGCCACAAAATATTGCTCCAGGCGGGTCTCGCCTCACTACTCGCCTCAGCCATTGGATGCACGTTCGCCCAGAGCTACCTCATGATGCTCGTCTTCTACCCCCTGACCGGGCTGGGGATGGCTATGATCGCCCCCATGGCCCTGACGCTCATCGCCCAGTACTTCCCCCTGGAGAAGAGGGCGAGGGCGGTCAGCTGGTTCGTAACCGGTGGCTCCCTCTCATACGTGATAGGATCCCAGATGATCGTATTCCTTACGAAGTTCGGCGATTGGAGGCTTGCCTACATCGGGTTCGTGATCCCGGCGATCATCATCGGCCTCATACTCTCACAGATCGGCCTCCCGAGTCCGCCCAGAGACTCCGGGGAGGAGTCGCGGAGCGTGAATGAAGGATACAGGGCCATATTCACGAGGAGGTCCGCGCTGGCATGCCTGTTGGCCACGGCCCTCCGACTGGGCTCATTTCAGATGATCCTCATCTACGGAACGTCCTTCTTCAGGGAGCAGTTTGGGGTGACAAGAGGATTGTCGTCTATACTCATGACAGTCGTGGCCCTTGCATACTCGACAGGCAGCTTCACGGTCGGGAGGCTGATAGAAAGGTACGGTAGGAGGCGCCTCACCATCCTGACCACTTTGCTCTCAGGGCTCTCAACGATCCTAATGACCCTCTCCCCAAACTTCACGGTAGCCCTGTTGATGAATGTCTTCGCCGGCTGGTTCTCCGGGATGGCCAACTCAGCTGCCCAGAGCCTGAACCTTGAGCAGGTACCCGAGTTCCGGGGGATCATGATGTCACTGAACGCGTCCTCAGGGAACCTTGGAGCGGCGCTGGGCGGGGGAATCGGAGGCTTCGCGCTCCTCGCCTACGGATACTGGGTGTCAGGGACAGTCCTCGGGGCAATAGGGATCCTGGCAGCGCTGATCTACATGTTCATGACGGTGGACCCCTCCGCTCAAGCCAGGGAAACCCCCGTAGAATATTCCTAGATGTAGCTGAGCCTCTCCAGCTTGGCGATCATCGCCCTCTTGTCAGACTCCGAGAACAGGAGGGAGCAGCCCTCCAGGGGCTCGTACGGGACGTCGAGGCTCGTCAGGATGGTGGGGAGCACGTCGAGTATGTGAGCCTCCTTCCTCGGGGGGACATGGTCGAGGTCGGACCTGAGGGCCCAGGTGCCCCACCTCGTCTCGGGATCCTTGGTCCCATGGTAGCCCTGCATGTTGAAGCCGTGGTCGCTGAAGAGGACGGTGGTGTCGGGCTGCAGGGTCTCCACCACGTCGTTCACGTTCTCAAGCAGTATCCGTTTCATCTCCCTGATCCTCCTCTCCCCGAGCCTCCCCTCGACCCTCTGGTGGAGGCACTCGTCCGAAGCCGTGTAGACCGCGTAGAGTAGCTCCGACCTGTCCCTCTCAGCGAGGTACTTGATGGCCCTCGTCCTCATATCCATGAGGGCTACGCAGGACTCGAAGAAGTCGTCCCACCTCCCCTCGAGGGCCAGGGGCTTGTCGAGCTCCTCGGTGAACCGGTAGTCGACGTCCCTCCTCAGGTCCTCAACGAGGCTGGGGGGGCAGACGGAGTTGGAGTTGAGCCTGCTCCCCATGAACCCGCAGATGAATGAGCCGTTGACGAGCTCCGCAGGGTAGGTGGGGGGTATGTTGATGTATGTCTGCCTCATGTCGCCGAGGCGGTCCCAGATGAAGGTGTGGTTCCTGAAGACCCTGTGGGGGGCGAAGGCCGTCTGCTTGTACCTCATCCCCGTCAGGGTGGACATGAAGGAGGGGAACGTCGTGTAGAAGGTCTCAAGCCGCCCGTGATACTGGACCACGTCTCCCCCGGGCAAAGCCCATAGCTCGTCGTCCAGGCCGTCCAAGCCGAGCACCAGTGTCTTCACTTATCACTTCATCCCTACGAAATCATCTTCTCCCGAGTGGGCGGATATCCCGGCTTATGAGGCTTCTCCATATACAGTAAATACAATCAGTATTCGTTTTTTCTGAAAGAATTCGACTGCCATGGATAAAATGGCGTATACTCTTAATTGATATGTAATCAGGGAGCCGTGAAGTAGACCTCTAGCTCTTAACAAGTACAGCGATGTACTCTGAACCTAAGCTGAATATTTTGGAGATTGCCCAGCCTGTGGGCTCGATGATCTCCGCCAGCTCCTCCTGGGACATCAACAGGAGGTGGAACCACTCCCCGAAACGTCCACCGAAGCCGACCCTGATCCTGACGAGGGCTGGGGGCTTCCCTCTCCTCCTGTTCATCTCGTGGTAGGCGAGGTGGGCTGGATTGTCGGTGGTGAAGGGGTTCCTCGACGAGCCGATGATGATGCCGTCCTCCGCCGTCACCCTGTGGAGCTCATTAAGGGTCCCCCTTATCTCGTCGATGTCCCCCATTATGCCCAGGATAGCTCCCAGCATGAGGACGGTGTCGAAGGAGGCGTCCGGGAAGGTCATCTCCCTGACGTCCATGAGCCTGCAGTCCCTGACCCCCCGGAGCCTTGACACCTCCAGCGCCAGTGGGGAGACGTCGATGCCCACGACCTCGTGCCCCCTCTCCTGGAGCCAGAGGGCGTGCCTACCGGCGCCCAGGCCGACGTCCAGCACCCTCCCCTTGGACTCCTGGATAGCCTGCTGCTCGTACTCGGGCCACTCCTCGAAGGACCGGAAGTAGTACGACGCATCAGTCTCATCCACGAACCCATCATCCCTTTCTATAACGTGGTCCGAGGGCTCCCCCCGGTAGTGCGCCAGTAAGGCTATGCCGAATCCGTCGAAAACCTCGTCCATGCCCTCACGCGCCTTGGAGAGTATTAGTTCATTCGTAGAATAAATGTTGAGGGAGAAGAGCGTATCCCGATCGGAGATTTACACTCCAAAAAGTTCAGAAGGATTATATTCCCATCCAAAGTACCCTTTCACTGATTCCATGACCCTCAAGGACGACACCATCTGGCACCTCGCCCACAGCAGCTTCGCACTGAAGCTCGACGGGAGGCTCCTCGTCTTCGACTACTACATGCCCGAGTCCGACAGGCAGGGGAAGGGACTAGCCCAGGGGTTCATCGACCCCGAGGAGATCGCGGGGGAGGAGGTCTACGTCCTCAACTCCCACAGCCACCACGACCACTACAACAGGGTCGTCTTCGGCTGGCAGGAGGCCGTGGACGACGTCACCTACATCATGTCGTCGGACATCAGAGGGGTCCCCCTCGAGGCGATAAGCCTGGACCCGTTCCAGGAGGTCGACCTCGACGGCGTGCGCGTCAAGTCCTACCCGGCCACTGACGCCGGGGTCGCCTACTCGGTCTTCGTCGGGGACAAGCACGTCTACCACGCCGGTGACAACGCCTTCTGGAACTGGCAGGGGACGATGCCCGACGAGGCCTACGTCGACGTCCTAGCCGTCATCGACAGGAGCCAGCCCATGGACATAGCCTTCATGCTCTGCGACCCAAGGCTTGAGGGGCTGGGGGAGGGGGGCACACTCATCTTCGCCAAGACGATGAGGCCCCGGCTGCTGGTGCCCATGCACTCCTTCGGTGAATATGGGATAAACGAAAAAATGAGGGGGGTGCTCGAGGAGCACGCCCCGGAAGTCAAGTTCTGGCCCATCAAGGGGCCCGGGGAGTCCTACGCCCTCTAGATCCGCTCTACCTTGAAGAGGACGGGCCTCATGCCGTCCGCGCAGCAGGTGACTGAGGTGCCCTTCTCGTCGAAGTAGGGGAGGTCTCCGCCGTAGAAGATGGTCCTCACGTTGGGGTAGATGGTCTGCCAGGCCGAGCCGCAGAAGCCCTCGGGCACGCTGGGGCTGTCGAGGATGTACTCCTGGCCGTCCGTGTAGACGCCGCAGGGGACCATCCAGTCCTTCTTGTTGACGGGGTACTCGTCGAATAGCTCGTCGGGGTCTGTCCTCTTCAGGACCGTTATCTTTATCTTAGTCATCCTTATCCCGGCACTAATACGCCGGAGGCCCAATTAAATCTGTCCGTGATGAGAACAGTAAGCTGGGCATCGACATGGAAGCAACTGGCGAATCTTAAAAGAAAAAAGGTTAGGTTGTAGGTCAATCGAAAATGTCGACGCTGCCGTTCGATGTGCTGCCCGTGATGGTGATCTGCACAGCCTTGTCGTCGAAGCCCGCCGTCTTGGCCTTCTTCCGGGTCCTCTCGTTGGTCGTGTACTCCAGGTCGTCGAGGCGAAGGTCGACGCTGGCGTTGCTCGTCGATAGATCGATGGAGTAGCCGACGTCAGCTGCAGCTGAGACGTCTAGCTCAACCGCCGCGTTGCTCGTGGCGAGGTCGTATGTGCCTGACACGGTACAAGGGAGATCTAGGTCGATCTTCCCGTTGCTCGTCGTAAGCGTGGTGTCCGGGGCCTCCAAGTCGCCCCTGATCTGTGCATTGCTCGTCTGCGCTATTATCCTCTCGGCGACGACGTTCTCGAAGGAGACCTCCCCGTTAGAGGTCGTCAGCCTGAGGAGATCTCCCACCATGTTGTTAAGGCTGATAGCCCCGTTGCTTGCGGTGAGGTCCGCGTCGTATATGGCGTCCGCTGGGACGTGGACCTCGACCAGGAGCGAGTAGAGGTTGGTCTTGGTGGCGGGGACGTTGTGCTCCAGCACGAGGTACAGCTGCCCCCCTACGATCCCCTCGTCGAAGTCGACATCGAAGTCATCTATGTTGTCCTCGGCCTCCCTGTCTGTGTTGCCCCTTGCCCGGACGGTGAGGTCTATGCTGTACTCGGCCTGGTCCCACGTGTAGACGCGTATGTAGCCGTTGAACGTGGAGATCTCGAGGCTGATCTCGTCGGCGGTGGCGATCCCCTCGAAGGGGAAGACCTCCTCTGCCCTGTAGTCCCCCCACGAGCCGTTGAACCCCCAGCCCGTGAAGAAGCTGAAGCCCGAGGTGATCATGAGGGAGAGTATCACGCCACCCACCACCCCGTTGACGAGCCCCCCGAATCTCATTCCGGGGCTCATCCTCTGGAGCAGGGAGGAGGCGACTATCCCAGCGCCCGCTATTATTAGCAGCCAGGCGAAGAGGTTCCGGGTTATATCCACGGTCTGGAAGACCACGTAGCCTAAACCTAGGCCGACGAGGAACCCGCCGAAGCCCAGCCCTGAAGATTTACTCATGTTTACCGACCTCTTATACTGTTTAACGTGATATTAAAGGCTCGTATCCGACGGATTTACACCTGCTTAGGGTCGATGCTGCGTATACCTGTCCCGTCTTGCGGACCCTTTAAATGAGAATTAACATAAAAACCCATCCGAAACGATACATGGACGCTGAAGAAGACGCCGGGAGGGAGATCACCACCACCGAGTGGTACGACTTCATAGGAAACCTCGGCGAGATAATACCAGCCCTCCACCTGGGGGGGAAGGAGGCTACCCGGGAACTCATCGAGATGTGCGGGATCACCTCCGATTCCCGCGTCCTAGACGTCGGCTGCGGGACCGGGTACACGGCCTGCGAGATAGCCAGGGAGCAGGGCTCCCACGTGACGGGGATCGACATCTCCGAGACCATGATCTCCAAGGCGGAGCAGAGGGCGAGGAAGGAGGGACTCGCAGACAGGGTGGAGTTCAGGGTGGCCGACGTGTTCAGCCTACCCTTCGAGGACGGCTCCTACGACGTCGCCCTCTTCGAGTCGGTCCTCACCCCCATCCCTGGCAACAAGCTCGACGCCCTCAGGGAGGTCGTCAGGGTGGTCCGCCCCGGGGGCATGATCGGGGCCAACGAGTCCTTCATCCTGGATTCGGCCCCTGAGGAGTTCTGGCGCCTAGCCGAGAAGCACCCTGCGACCCACGACATGTTCTCCCCCGATAGGCTGAGGGACCTCTTCGAGGAGGCGGGGCTCCAGGTGGTGGAGGTGTCCAGCGTAAAGTCCTCAGAGGCCCCCAGCGCCATGAGGGAGATGGGGGTGACCCGTCTAATCTCGTTCATGGTGAAGAGCTACTGGAGGGTGCTGGGGAAGCTGATAACGGACTCCAGGTTCCGCAGGGCCGCCAAGGTGGACGACCAGGTCTCAAATTTCATAAAAGAGCACGGGGGCTACGTCCTCATCGCTGGACGCGTGCCGGCGTAGAGGTGGCTCCCGCACCTATTTTTCCCTACCAGATCATGGCGTTGGCGCCCCAGGCGAGGCCTCCGCCGTAGCCGGCAAGGACCACGAGGTCCCCCGGGCTTATCTTCCCCTCCTGGACCGCCTCGTGGAGCGCGACGGGTATCGAGGCCCCGGCCATGTTCCCGTACCTCTTGAGGTTGGTGTAGGTCTTCTCCATGGGGAGCCCCAGGGCCTCCATGCCTGTGGTGATGATGTTGATGTTGGACTGGTGGCTGATCACCATGTCAACCTCCTCCACGGTCTTCCCGCACCTCGCCAGCGCCCCCTTCACAGCCTCAGGGAGGGCTACGATGGCGAAGTCCCAGACCGCCCTCCCGTCCATGTGGAAGTACTGGAGCCCCTCATCGATGGCCTCATGGCTGATGGGCCTCTTGGTGCCCCCGGCCGGGATCTCGATCACCTCTGCGCCCCTGCCATCGGCCTTCAGGTAGCTCGCAAGTATCCCCCTCCCCTCATCGCACTCTGAGACCACGGCGGCTCCGGCGCCGTCGCCGAAGAAGACGCAGGTGGTCCTGTCCTCCCAGTTGAGTATCTTCGAGTAGACCTCGGCCCCCACCACGAGGACGTGGTCGTAGTTCGGATCGGCGGCGTACTTTGCCCCGACGTCCAGCGCGTAGACGTAGCCCGTGCAGACCGCCCCGAGGTCGAAGGCCCCGGCGTTCACGGCCCCCAGCTTCCCCTGGAGGACCCCCGCAGTCGATGACAGTGGGACGTCGGGCGAGCTGGTGGCCAGGACGATCATGTCCAGGTCCTCCGCCGCGATCCCGGCGTCCTCCAGAGCCCTCTCAGATGCCAGTGCCGCCAGATCGGAGGTGCAGACATCCCCCTCCACGACCCGCCTCTCCTTGATGCCTATGCGGGAGTAGATCCACTCGTCGCTGGTGTCCACGATCTTGGCCATGTCGTCGTTGGTGAGAACCTTGGGGGGCACGTATGAGCCCATCCCCGAGATGCCGACTGATACCATAATAATCCCTACCCTCATAGCAGAGGTCAGGGGCTTTATGCTTTATCGGTGGAGGGCCCCACCTCGATTACCGGAGGGGGCTGCCTCTTCTTCTCCTTGTAGAGGGCGATGAACAGTGCTGTGCCGATCATGTCGATGACGAAGCTCACCCTGAAGGGCAGGGCGGGGGAGATGTTGTCGTACATGTAGCCTCCCGCCCACGAGGCTGGAGTGCTGGCCAGGCTGCTTATCGTCCCCATGAGACCCATCATCCTGGCCCTCTCCTCGGGGGGCGTGAGATCCGCCACCAGGGCCTGCCAGACCGGGCCGCCCATGGGTCCCCACATCGCCCCACCCAGGCCGTTGGCTGTGGCCCCTATCCCTCTCACCGCTGCGATGTGCCAGAAGCCTTGGGAGAAGGTGTATCCTACGTTGGAGAACGATGCAAGGACACGGGAGGTCGCGATTATGGGCTTCCTCCCTATCCGGTCCCCCATCATGCCGCTGGGCGTGGTCAGCAGCGTGGTTATGATGCTCGCGCCCGTCCCGATGAGGCCCCACTGGGTCGTCGTTAGGCCTACCTCCTCGATGCTGTAGACCACCATGAATGACATCATCAGCCTCATGGCGAAGGCGCTGATGGCGGCGACCCCCGTGAGGACCCAGACGTCCCTGGGCATGCTCCCAAGCTCTTTGATGACGCCCTTCCTTGGCCCCTCCGGACGCTTCCTGGAACCTGCAGGCTCAAGGGTCTCCTCGATGTACCGCCATCTTATCGCTATTGAGAAGAGGGAGACGACAGCGGAGGCGACGAGGATGTACCTGCATCCCCTGATGACCCCGAAGTAGTCCATGATGAAGCCTCCCAGGAGGCTCGTGACGATCATGGGTATGGAGGTCACGGTACGGTACATGGCGATCCCGGAACCCCTTTTCTCCGGGGGGATGGACTCCGCTATCAGCGCGTTCATGGCTGGCATTCCCAGCATCCCAGCTGAGGTTAGGATGAAACCCGGGGCCGTGTGGGCCCAGCTCGCAGAGAACAGGAAGAAGAGGGGGGCGAGCATCCTTATGCCGGAGCTGACGATGAGGAGCTTCTTCCGGCCGAGCTTGTCGGCGAGTATCCCGCCGGGGAGCTGGAAGACTATCCCGGAGATGGTCTCCAGCATCAGGAGGAGCCCCAGCTGCTCCTTGGTGCCCCCGAGCTCCACGATGTAGAGGCTCCTGTAGGGCCACCAGAGGAAGGCTGTGAACATGAAGAGTGTCTGGCTCAGGGTGACGACTACCACGTTCCTGTTGGAGAAGGTCTCACGGATCAACTTGAGGAAAGCCACGTCTCTTAGAACACAACCTTAAGGTCAATATATGGGAAAAGGGGTCATATATCACCGTTTCTGAAGACTGCCCGTATGGAGGCACCGTTTTATACTTGCCTCAGGATAAAGATATGGGACTTGAAATGAGTTCGGATAGAGACATGTGCTTCGGGAGGAGGAGCTCCACGGTCTGGCCCATCATCATCGGTGTCCTGATCATACTGGCGGGTTTCATCGAGCTGTTCGGGAACTCCTATACGTGGCTAAACTGGGACACGCTGTGGCCGTACCTATTGATCCTGCTGGGGCTATTGATAGCGGGGAACTCGTTGTACAAGAGATAACAGGCTCACCATATTATTTCCATTGGAATTAGGCCACACCCTTGAACAGATTGCCTTGAATTGGGGGCGAGTCGTTGTCTCGGAAAAATTATTCCCTGTTGGACCCTTTCGGGTTAACATTGTACTCTCCTGATCCTCTTCGCAGTCTTTCGGGAACGTGTTGACTTTGGATCGGGAAGGCAGCGGCGGAGCCGAGGGCTCGGGGAGGGGAAGGCTCGTCCTCCCATCCCTCGTGGTCACACGTTTCGTCTTGGGGATGCCCTCCCTCCTCGTAAGCCTCCTCCTCATCGAGATCGGGGGGACCTTCGGGCAGAGCGTGGGAGCCGCGGGGCAGATATCGACGGTCTCCTCCGTCGTGGCCTTCGTCGGGGCCCTGACCATGGGGTTCCTGAGCATGAGGTTCATGCATAAGCATCTCCTGCTCGTGGGGATGGTCTTCTTCACCCTCGCCGCGGTGGGCTGCGCCTTCTCCCCTCTGTTCTCCCTCATGGCGGCGTTCTACGCCCTGGGGGGCTTGGGCGCCTCCATGGCGATCCCCATGACCTCCACGTTGGTGGGGGAGCTCTACCCCGTCTCAGAGAGAGCCTCGGTGATGGGGTACCTCTTGGCGAGCGGGGCCCTCTCCTTCGTCATCGGGGCCCCTGTCATGACCTTCGTCGCCGGCTATGGAGGGTGGCGCACCGTCTTCCTGGTCTTCATCACCCCTCTGGTCGCCCTGGGCACGGTTCTGTCATATCTGGGGCTCCCCTCTGCCCCTTCCGGGGAGGAGGTGTCCGCTGGTGGGAGGGGGGTCGGCGAGGGATTCAGGGGGGGTCCTGCTGAACCGCTCCGCCGTGGCGTGCCTCCTGGGGTCGGCCCTCAACGCGGCGTGCTGGCAGGCCATCGTCTTCTACAGCGCCTCGTTCCTGAGGCAGACGTTCCAGGTCTCCGCGGGGTTCGCCTCCCTGTACATCATTGGGGGGGCCTCTATCTACACCGTGGGCAGCCTCGTGAGCGGCAGGATCATCAACAGGTTCGGGCGGAAGAGGACCACCGTCGCCATGAGCGTCCTGGCGGGGGCTTTCACTCTGCTCTACTACAACGTGTCGGACCTCTGGATATCGACGGCCCTGGCCTACGTGGCCAGCCTGTTCACCGGCTTCAGGTCGTCGGCGAGCGGCAGCCTGACCCTGGAGCAGGTCCCGGCGTACAGGGGCACCATGATGTCGGTCAGCTCTGCGACGGGGAACATGGGGGTCGCCCTCGGCTCCGGCCTCGGGGGGGTGATGCTCCTCTGGTACGACTACAGCGCAATGGGGATCGCCCTGGGTGGAGCCGGGGTAGCGGCCTCCCTCCTGTTCCAGCTCCTGGTGAGGGACCCAACTGTGGAATAGGAGCCTGGAAATGGGCGGGGTTGCATGTCCCTGATGGACTCGTACACGCTGTGGCGGTACCTACTGATATGGGGGATGCGCAGTACCAGAGATGACAAATGGATCATTTTATTTAGCATAAAAGTAAGATTAGACATCATAATTTC
>Ga0209536_100010783_pt1 | contig 13440 bp, 13 predicted proteins | sample DeeMarSeWOR28_12_FD_187461 | JGI IMG/M metagenome (GOLD analysis project Ga0209536, IMG submission 187461) | Marine sediment microbial communities from White Oak River estuary, North Carolina - WOR-2-8_12 (SPAdes) (version 2) | ecosystem: Environmental > Aquatic > Marine > Intertidal zone >...
CAACGCGGTGGACTACTCCGGATACCCGGATTGCAGGCCGTAATACATCGCCGCGTTCCAGGCGATGGCCAATCTTGCCACCAAGCGAACCGTCGAGGGTCAGGCGCTGGAAATCCGGACGCCGCTGATCGACCTGAGCAAGGCCGAAATCGTGCGCCTGGGGACCAGGCTTGGCGTGGACTTCGGCCAAACGGTTTCCTGCTACAGCGCCGACACGGACGGCGCAGCCTGCGGCCGGTGCGATGCCTGCAATTTGCGGCGGGCGGGCTTCAGAGACGCGAATATTCCCGATCCGACACGCTACAAACGCTGAAAGATCGGTCGCGGGTTGTCATTTGAGTGGTATCAGGTAATATGCGCGCCGGTCATCCAGACCGATGCACCCGGCGGGGGTATAGCTCAGCGGTAGAGCAGTGGCCTTTTAAGCCATTGGTCCATGGTTCAAATCCATGTGCCCCCACCATTTTCCTCCCATGTCGGTTTATCTGGCCTCGAACTGGCCGCTGACCTCGATCACGACGGGGACACCGTCCAGCTCTTCAGGCAAGCTGTTTACGAGGGCAGGGTCGGCTTTTTCCAGGTATATTCGAATGCACGGTTTGCCGTCACACCGGCTCTCGCCCATGCCCGTCACGCCTGCCTGCATCATTGAGTCTTGATGCAGCGCTATGATCGCGGCTATGTCGGGCGGATCTTGCTTCGGCACGATGGTCTCGTTTGGGTCGGAAACGTTCTCGGCACTGCAACCGGCAATGGCCAGCAAAATCGCAGCGCAAATGGCCGGGTTACTCATGGCTGGCCCGCGCCTGAGAAAACACCTCGGGCCCGTCCTTACATTTATTCGCCGTCGATCTCGATATCGAGTTCCGCCAGTACAAAGTTAATCGGGTTGGCGATCGTCAGCACGTTGTCGGATGAAGACGCAAATAACAGCCCTACCGGCTTGCGATCGTCGGCACCGTCTTCCACGACGATCAGGGATCCGGAATCGCCAGCACGACTGAATTTAATCACCTCGTCGATCGACTTGATGATAATCTGCTCAACAAAGCGCGCGGTGCCCTCCTTATAGCCGACGAGCACGGTCGTATTGATGGCATCGATGTAACCGCTTGTCTGCGACGAAGAGCGGCCGTACTTCTGCACCGTCATTCCGACCTGCGGATTAACGGTTTGCGATCGCGGCGTACCGTAGCCGTTTGTTCGGGTTGTCGTTCCGACCAATGAAGCATCGGTCGCGGCAATTGCCGCGTCGACCCGGTTCTTAACACTGCCTGACGTTCCCATGACTATCGGCACCGACTCATATAACGTTGCAATGACATCATCCGGATCAACCCCGCCGTCCGACGGCGAGGGCTGCAGAATATGATCACCAACGACACCCGCATTTTCATCCGCAAAAACATGCGCATTGCTCAAGGCATAGTTATGGCAGCCTCGAGTCACGCGGCAGCCCAGCGTACCGGCAGTGATGTCCACGTGGCCGGCGGATACCCCGATCGGCACGGGGCGCGGATGCCAGTCGCGCTGATTGGGCGGTTGGGCGGCGGCAGCCTCGGCGCGAATCACATCGCAGTCATCCCGACCGCGATCCTCACAGCTGACATTGAGCGCAAAGAATTTGCCGGAAAACTCCGTGATTACGGGAATGCCATCGACCGCAGCCGGAATACCTGCTGCGGACGCATCCGTATCGAGGAATATCTTGATCACGGGAGAACCATCGGCAGCCCAACTGATGCCGGCCGCCTGCACACCGGGCCGCGCAAAAAACTCACCTGAGCGGGCGTCGATGACGTTCTTCGCTTTTTCGAGGGCGGGTAAATCCGTCACCTTAACCAGGTAGCCGGGGGTCGCATTCGAATTGCCCGGGCCATCCGTGCCGGGAAGAGGAGGTGCCGCATTGAGGGCAGATACGAAGAAAAAAAGGCTGGCTAAAAGCGCTCTGTGATGGAGGCTAAAATTCATCTATTCAATCCATTGATCCCGAACCGGATCGCAAATATAGCATCGCTCAGCCATAAAAAAAGCGAACCTGATCCCGCAGGCGGGTCCTGGAGCCCTGAATCCGGCTCTTAACCGGTCACCGCCATGCGGGCGTCCCCCTGCAAGAAGCTGCTTAATGCCTTATGTTTCATTTAGATTTGGACGATACTTCAACCTTGGGTAGGGGAATCAGCAATATGACAAGTGTTCAGGCTCGAATGGCCGCCGGCTTTATCCTTTTGAGTGCAGGCAGTGCGGCCGTTGCGGCCGGCGCGCCGGCGGATGAGGAGGGACTGGCCTATACGCTGGTACTCTTTCTGCACCAGATACTCTTCGTATTCTGGCTGGGCCCGGACATCGGCGTCTACATGTGGAGCACGAAGGCCGCCAACACCGAACTCAGTCCCGCGCAACGAGTCGCAGCGGGCCGCATCATGGAAGTAATCGAGCTGCTGCCGCGCGTGTGCATGAGCCTTATGCTGACGGTCGGCGGCGTGCTTACCGAACTGAAAGGTCTGGACCATCCGTGGTGGCAAATGGTGGCAATCTGGCTGCTGGGGCCTGTCTGGTTGACACTGACCCTCCTGGTCTATGCGGGCGCCAACACCGATCGTCGAGCGAAACTCACCGGGCTCGATGAACTGTTTCGCTGGGCCGTCATAGTCAGCGTGATTCTTTCGGTCGGCTATTCTGTCGTCACCGACAGACTGGCCGGTTTCCCGTGGATTACCGCAAAGCTCCTGATATTTGCCGCCGTCGTTTTCTTCGGTTTAATGATGCGGCGCAGGCTTGCGCCGTTTCTTGCAGCGATCCACACGCTCGAATCGGATGGCCCCACGGACGAAACGAACGCCCGGCTGGCCGGCAGTCTGGCGCGCGCTCGTCTGTTCATGTTTGCGACCTGGGTGGCATTGGCGATGGCTGCCGCACTGGGTACTTACCAGCCGGGTTCCCCGGAACAACCTGTGGAGTCAGTGGCGCCAAGCTCGGGCCTGAACACCGCCGGGTCGCGCGGCGACGCGGTGCCTGCCTGATTTATCCTTAGCGGCTGATATTGCTCAGATGATTTTGGTCGTAGCGATAAAGCCAACGATGCAGATCAGCACGTAAGTTGTCCAAATCGTCACCGTGGCCCGGTCCATGATGGTGCTGATCGTGGCTTCTATTTCAGGCGTCGAGCCTTCCACTGCGAGCCGGCCAAAGGCAATGCCCATGGGGTCGAATACGTATAGCATCGCGACGATCAGCAAATTAATGAGACCGTAGATTGCGATCTTCCAGTGCAACCAGGTCGCATCGGCCGCGAACGGGCCATTACCCATGTACGACGTTACGGCCAGCGTTATCAGCGAAATACCGACGATACCGGTGAGCAGGTTGGTTAGTTTGGCAAATTTATGGCCGATGGGTTTGTCGTAGTGCCATGCACCGTAGAGACTGACGGCCAGCCAGCCGAGGCTGAAAAGCCAGACACCTGCCAGGGCGGCATCGCTGAGAGCTATAAGGTCCATTTCGCGTGACAGCGTGACCCCGAGTGGCAGGGCCGCTTTCCACATGGTGCGCGGCAACAGTTCGATGCGCAGGGCCATGTGCAGCAGCAGGAAACGGGCATCGATAGGAACACTTGAATCCGTCGATTTCTTGCATGACAGGTAGACGCCCATGTCGGTGCCCACCCAAAACACAAACATCAGTATGTGCAGGTATTTCCATGTCAGATAGGTGGTCATTGGTATCCCCGTCGATTTGCGTCTTGGGCAGGCAATCAGTCTGGGCCGTGCGTGCCTGATCCTTGAAGTATCTATAGTCGCGGTCTGAAGTATCTATCGTCGCGATCTACAATCCCCAAGAGTAACGGTAATTACCGCAACTGCAAATGGGGGCGAGGTCATGCTTACCGCAGCGTGGTCCCGCACGGCCAGGGTCGCGCCGATCTTCTCAGAATGCGCCGCAGATTGGATACTGGCGCTAAAAGCCTGACTAGTGTATCAACCATACTCGTTATACTTGCAAATTCAGCGGCCCCGACAGCAGTGTTTCGGTGCCTTAGGTTCATGACAGAGGAGAGAGTCGAGTGTCTAGTGAAGAAGTAGACCTGTCACAAATCCGCGGCGACTGGGATTTCCATGCGCGCTACGTTACCAATGCAATGGAGCAGACACTCAAGCGCCAGAACAAGCTTTGGAAGGCGCTGAAAAAGGCGTCCAAGAAAAAGGGCCAGGTGCCTGTCGATAGCCTCTTGATGGAAGATTTTTCCGAGGCTTGCCGGCAGACGAGAGCACTGACTGACGACTTCTGGTTGCTGGCAGAAACGCAAGGCAGCGCCAAGAAGACAAAGAAAAAAGCTAAGAAGAAGGCTAAGAAAAAGACCAAGAAGAAAGCCGCTAAAAAAACGGCACGCAAGAAGAAAGGAGGCAGTAAATGAGGCCTCACGTTGAACTGATTCAGCAGGGTGATCTCTGTTGGCATGAAGCCGAGCTTCCGCGCGGACAGGGTAAGGGTGTCAAGCAGCGCAACCTCTCATACGACGAAGAAGACGGATCCGCATCCCTGCGCGTCATTTTTGATCGCGCCTGGAGCCGGCCGGCCGGCTATCACCATGCTGATACCGAGTGGTATATCGAGAAGGGCCTGATTCGAATCGGCGATCGATTACTCGGCAAGGGCGGATACTGGCGCGCGCCTGCCGGGCTGGCGGTGCCCAAGATCGAGGTACAGGCCGGCACAGAGGTTCTCATGTTCCGTGAATACGGTGACTGGGGTTTCTCGGTGTCGCGCAAGAACCGCACCAAGTTCGTTTCACGCGGCGGCAACACCGCGTCGAAAGCGCAGGGAGAGCTCACCGTCGTCGATTCGTCGCGCATGGAGTGGATGCCAAATGCGTACGAGGGTGATACGCAGCGTTTCCTGAAACTCAAGCTGCTCTACCTGGACCCGGCCTCGCCACAGAATAACAACACGGGCTTCGTGACCATGGTGGCGTGGGCGCCACCGGGGTGGTCGGATAATCGCATGGTCCACCATCCGGTCTTTGAGGAAGGCTATAGCCTGGAGGGCGACCTCGTCTATAACTTCGGTTCGCTGGATCCGGGCACTTACTTCTTCAGGCCCGCGATGGTCAAACACGGCCATTTCGTGGCGGGTGAGGAGCGCGGCTGGACAGGTTTTTTCCGCCTCGACGGCAGCCTGATCAACTGGATCACGACGAATGAGCGGGTCGTCATCGAGGGCAATGCGGTGAACTACGATCCCGTCACCCAGGCGCCAGTCATCGCGGGTATTCCGGTGCGCTCGGCTTCGACCGGGGATTGGGACCTGGACGGCCAATAGCGTTCAGCGGACAGACTTGTGGCACCGTCGCAAGGCCCCGCCTCGCGGGAGCCTGCAACGGTGCTGTTCAATAATTACGGAAACGACATATGGCCGGCGCAATAGACATCGTGTGCAACCTCTACACGCCCGAAACGGTTGCAAACGGGCAGACGGGGCTCGATGACGATTTCAAGCAACAGGTGCGCATGCCCGACTATATGCGCAACGGGGTTAGCGTTCCCGACTACATAGCCAAGATGGACAAGGCGGGTATCGAACGTTCGCTGCTGATTGCTGTGCGGGCCGGCGACATCGACAAAAAGGGTGGGTTCGAGATTCCGTACAGGGATGTGCACGCCGTTTGCGAGGCGCATCCCGAGCGCTTTTCAGGGCTGGCCGGTATCGATTGTCATCGTGGCATGCAGGGGCTTTATGACCTTGAGCAGGCCGTTAAGGAGTATGGCTTCGTGGGCGCGCACCTCTACCCGCACTGGTGCGAACTGCCGCCCGACCATGCCAAGTACTACCCCTACTATGCGAAGTGTTGCGAGCTCGACATCCCGATCATGATGCAGGTCGGCCACAATCTGGTCTATTCACGCAGCCGCCGTTTGCCGAGCGTCGCCCGACCCATCACGCTCGACCAGGTCGCGATCGATTTCCCTGAGCTGAAACTCATCGGCATCCACATCGGAATCCCTTGGACCGAGGAAATGATCTCGATGTGCTGGAAACACGAGAACGTCTACACTGCAGGGGACGCTTACGCGCCAAAATACTGGCCCAAAGAATACGTGCACTACGCCAACAGCTACGGCAAACACAAGGTGATGTTCGGCACGGACTGGCCGGTGATCGACCCGGAGAGAGCCGTGCAGGAAATCGATGAACTCGGCTTTCGCGAGGATGCCAAGGCCATGCTGATGCGTGACAACGCCATGCGGGTATTTAATTTACCTTCCTGACCGCCCACAACCATGACTACACAGACAGAGTTACCGTTTTCATTTCAGCACCTGTCGTTGCCGGGCGGCGTGCGCTCCGCCATGCAACGCAATCCCGAAAAGATTGCGCTGCGACACGGGGATAAGCAGCGCAGTTACGGTGAACTGGTTGGCCGAATCGACCGCGTTTGCGCGGCAATCCTGGGCGAACTGGGGCTCAAACACGGCGATCATGCGGCCATCGTCTCAGCCAACTCGATCGAATACATGGAGATCGTTCTGGGCGCCTCGCAGGCCGGGATCGGCACCGCGACGATCAACCCGCGTCTGTCACCGCCGGAAATTCAGGCGATCTGTGATGATGCCGAGGCCAGGGTCCTGTTCGTCGACGCGGCTGCGGCCGAGGCGCTTGGCGGCAGCGAGTTCGCGACGGTCAAAACGATCGTGCAAATCGGCCAGGGTTACGAGGCCTTGCTCGATAGAGCGCCGCCATTGTCCGCGATCCCGATCGTTGCGGAATGGGACACCTTCACGATCCCCTATACGTCGGGTACGACAGGCAAGCCCAAAGGCGTGCTGGTGCCGCATCGTTCGCGAGTGATCAGCCTCTATGCCATGGCAGTCGAATACGGCTGTTTCACGCCGGATGACCGGTTTTTGGCCATAGCACCGATGTGCCACGGAGCCGGCATGATCTTCGCACTGGCCCCGGTCTTCTTCGGCGGTTATGCCGAGATAATGGATAAATTCAGCCCCGAAGATGTGGTCCGAAAATTCAGGGACGAGCGTATCACCGGCTTTTTCGGGGTTCCGACGCACTTTCACGCCATATTCGGGCTGGAGCAGCAATTTCTGGACGAGCACCGGTCGGATAGCCTGAACGCCATCATTTCCAATGCGGCACCGCTGCCGCAGGTGATGAAAGAGAAGATCATCGGCCATTTCGGCCAGATCCTGCACGAAACCTACGGTTCCACCGAGGCCAGCATTGTCTCCAACCTGCGCCCGGCGGATCAGTTGCGCAAGCAGGCCTGCGTCGGGCAGGCTTTTCCGGGCACGCAGATCGAGATTCGGCGCGCGGACGGCAGCCTGTGTGAACCTGATGAAGTAGGTGAGCTATTTTCAACAAGTGCATGTTTGTTTAATGGATATTGGCGGCGGCCGGAAGAGACCGCTGAAGCCTTCCACGACGGCTGGGTGACGGTGGGCGATCTCGCCAAGAAAGACGCCGAGGGGCACCTGTATATAGTCGACCGCAAGAAGGACATGGTCATATCCGGCGGCATCAACATCTATCCCCGGGATATCGAGGAAACCCTACTGCAACACCCGGATATCGTGGATGCCGCAGTCATCGGCGTGCCCGACGATAAATGGGGGGAGCGGCTCAAAGCCTATGTCGTGGCGGCGCCCGGTGCGACTATCGACGCCGATGCCATCATAGCCTTCTGCGACGGGCGCATTTCAAGCATGAAAACGCCTAAAGAATATGGGTTTATTGACGCCTTGCCGCGCAATGCCAGTGGCAAGGTGCTGAAAACCGAGCTGCGGAAGCTGGCCTGACGATGCCCGGAGCGGGTCACCCATGAGCCAGATCGATTTTTATTTCGATTTTTCCTGTCCCTGGAGTTACCTGGCTCTCGTGAGACTCCGGGACGTCGCGGACCGCAATGCCGCCACGATCGAATTCAAGCCGGTCTCGGTTCATCATATCCTGGCAACCGAGGCGCCGGACAGGCAGGCCACACGACTGTCACTCAATCCTGCCAAGGCCGCGTGGGAGCGCCGCGACCTGGCCCTGTGGGCGAAATTCTGGGGATTGCGGCTGGAGTTGCATCACAACTGGCCCTTCGATGCATCCGCGCCAGGTGCGGCCATGCTATTAGCGCGGCAGCTTGGCGGCGGGCTGCCGTTTGCACTAGAGCTGTTCGCAGCTCATTTTGCCGGGGGCAGGAACATTTGCGACTCGGGCGTGCTGGAGGAAGCCGCGGTGAATGTCGGGCTCGACCGGGCGAAGTTCGGGGCGGGTCTGCAGAATGCGCTCTGGCTCGAGCAGATAGCAGCAAACAGCGGCGAGCTGATACGCCGGGGCGGGTTTGGCACGCCCAGCATGTTTGTCGGCGACGAACTGTTTTTTGGTAACGATCGCGTCCCGCTCGTGGAATGGACACTTGGCCCCGTAAGCGATGCAGAATTCGTGATTCCCGGGCAGCATGGCAAAATATGATGCGACCTGTCGGCGCCAGTAGCCGGGAAGTCCCGCTGGATGCAGCGCACTTAATGCAAGAGCATTACGGAGATACTCATGGTTAACCCGACGACCACACGACGGAATTTTCTGGCCGGCACCGGCAGCGCCCTGATAGCCCTGAAATACGGCTCGGTAGCGGCGCAAGGCACGGGGTCGGCGTATCGGCGCTGGGAAGACATCATGCGCAACAAGTGGACCTGGGACCGCGTGGCGCGAGGAACCCACGGCACCAATTGCACCGGCAACTGCGCTTTTAACGTGTATGTGCGGAATGGCATCGTCTGGCGCGAGGAGCAGCAGGGCGAGTACGCCGCCTCAGCCAGCGACGTGCCCGATTACGGCCCCCGTGGCTGCAACAAGGGGCTGCGGCATGCGAAATACATGTATGGCAAGCAGCGCGTCTTGTACCCGATGAAGCGGGTCGGTCAGCGCGGTGAGGGCAAGTGGGAACGCATCAGCTGGGACCAGGCCGCGACCGAAATCGCCGACAAGTTTATCGATTACAACGTGGCCCACGGGCCACGCTCCATCAGCACTCAGCTCGGCACCCAGATGGTGCTAAAACGAGCCTCGTTCGCCGCACTGGGGCGTTTTGCGACGATCGCTGGCACGGAAACGCCCGAGGCCTTCGCCGGCGTCGGCGATCTGCCCACAGGCACATACATGACTGTGGGTGTACCGCTGATCAGCGACACGATGGCGGCCATCTTCAAATCACGCGTCTGCCTGGTCTGGTACTCGAACCCGGCCGTCACACGCATTCCGGATGCGCACTTCTTCTGGGAGGCCCGCTACAACGGCACCCAGGTGATCTCGGTCTCGCCGGAATTTACGCCGACCGCGATGCACTCCAGCAAATGGGTCAATCCAAAACCCGGCACCGACGCCGCCCTGGCGCTGGCGATGGTCCAGGTGGTGCTGGATGAGGGCAAGCACAAACCCGATTACATACGCGAGCAGACAGACCTGCCGTTCCTCGTGAGAACGGACAACGGCAAGTACCTGCGCGAGATCGACATGGTGGCCGGCGAGACGGCCCGCGACAATCTGTTTTACGTGTTCGATGAAACCAGTGGCGAGATTCAACCGGCACCGGGCACTGGCGGACCGCCGCCACCCCCGGGTTCGATGGAACCCGTCCATCCGCATGGCACGCTCGCGCTCGGGGAGCTTAAGCCGGCGCTCGAGGGCACCTGGACTGTCGAGACGGTCGACGGCAAGGTCGAAGTTACGACCGTCTTTGCAAACGTCAAAAAGTCGCTCCAGGACTACATTCCCGAGAAGGCCGCCGGGATTACCGGCGTTAACCCGAATGTGATCCGCGAGGTTGCGCGGCAGTTTGCCGACGCAGAAACGGCGATGATTTTCTCCGGCTACCGAGTTTGCAAGTGGCTGCACGGCGACCTGATCCAGAGGGCGTTCATGCTGCTCCTGTCGGTCACCGGCAATTTCGGTAAACCGGGCACCGGCTTGCAGATCTGGAACATGCCGCATGAAAACGATCAACTGGCGTTCATGTTTGCGGACCTGCCGCCGACGCTGCGGATTGCCACGATGGCGCGCTGGGATTACCAGAAGGCCGATTTGAAGTCGTTCAACAACGAAGTGTACGGCAAGCAAATCGCCGACGAAGTGGACGCGGCCTATCAGCAGTCGATCCAGAATCGCTGGCACCCGGACTACAGCAACCCGCCGTGGAAGATGGGCATTTATTTCGGGAGTAACGCGGCGAACTGGCGCTCGTCGGGCAAGCGCTGGCGCGAGGAGGCTTTCGGAAAGCTCGAGACCATTGTGGTGGCCGCGCCTGACATGGGTGTCACTGGTCTCTATGCCGACTACGTCTTGCCGGTAGCGCACCATTATGAGCGGCAGGATTTCATGCTCGAACCACGCACGCCGTACGCCCAGGTGCTCGATGCCGCCGTACCGCCGCTGGGCGAGTCGATGGATGATTTTGCGGTTTACGAAAAGCTTGCCGCCGCCATCAGCCGGCGGGCCGCGGAACGCGGCATCGCGCCGGTCGAAGATAATTTCATGGGCGTGATGCCGGTAAGTCGCGACCTGACGCAATACCACGCGCTGTTCACGATGGGGGGCAAGATTCAGTCGAACAAGGATGTCGTCGAGTTTTTGCTCAATCTGAATGAAGGCGTACCCGTCAAGTCGTTTGACGAATTTGCGCGCCAGGGCATCGTCCGCAATAACGACACGGACGGCGTGATTTACGGCGAGAACTCGCCCTACGGTTCGGTGATGCTTCGAGCGTGGGAAAAGAAAACGCCGTATCCGACGCTGACGGGGCGGCAGCAGTATTACATCGATCACGACTGGTTCATGGAGGAGGGCGAAGAACTGCCCGTTTATAAGGCCCCGGTGCGCATCAAGGACTATCCCCTGCAGATGTTGATGGGCCATGCACGCCATGGCATCCACAGCATGTGGCGCGATGACTCACTGTTGCTGAGCCTGCAGCGCGGCGAACCCGATATTTATATCAGTGTCGAGGATGCAAAAGCACGGGGTGTCAGCGACGGCGATATGATTCGAGTGTTCAACACGGCGGGTCAGTTTATTGCCAACGCACATGTCAGCTCGGGCATTCAGCCGGGCATGACGTTCATGTACCACGGCTGGGACCCGATGATGTTCGAGGGCCGGCAGAATTTTGGTGCGGTCGTGTCATCGGCGGGCCTGATCAAGAAGACCTCACTGGTGAGCGGCTACGGCCATATTACCTATCGACCGCTGGCCTTCGAGCCCAATGCCGTGTTCAACGATTTCACCTGCGATTTCGAGAAACACGCCGACGCGCGCGCGTGATTCGTAACTGACATCAGGGTATTCCCTGATTCTTACCGTAGGCTTCTCTCGGCAGAATCTTCCCTAATAGCTGGAGATGAACGATGATTACTGTCGACGAAATGATGACGGCGAACCCCAAGACATTAACCGCCCAGGACACCCTTGCGGACGTGCAGGCGGTCATGGCCAAGTACAACTGTCATCACGTGCCGATAGTAGAAGACGGCAACCACCTGGTCGGCCTGGTCAGTCAGCGGGATGTGCTGCGAGTGACCGGTTCGAGCCTCATCGCGGACCCCGGCCAGCAAATATCCGATGACGTCAAAATTGCGGAATTCATGACCCGCGACGTATTTACCGTCGGGCCCGCAACGAGTCTGCGCAAGGCGGCTGTTTATATACGGACACAACGCTACGGCTGCCTGCCGATCGTTGAGAATAATGAGCTGATAGGGCTTATCACGGACAGTGACTTCGTCAATATCGCGATCGATCTGCTTGAACAGATTGAAGAGACAGAACCTGACGAGATTGAGTGAAGGCCCTTATCAAGCGGTTGCTGTCGCCAAGCTGCGGCGAAGCAGTTCGGCCGGCCCTATGATAGATATGACCCAAATCCAGTTTGTTGCTCGATCGGCGCCAACACGATTATCGACTAAGCGAGGGCAGGTATCACCCGTTGGCCCAGCAATTTGATTCCGTGGGCCTGGTGATTCTTTAATTCCAGACAAACCTCGGTGACGCCGAGTGTCTTGAATTCCAACAGATGCTCGATAATCCGGTCGAGATCATTCACACCTCCGGTCAGCGTCAGTTTATCGACGCAGCGGTCGAGTAATTCGTCCGGCACACCTTCGACGCGATCCGTATTCCCGGGCGCCATGGCGTAAATCGCCGGCATATGATCGAGCAGTATCTGAAACTCAGCGTCACTCACGAATTCTTTCATCATATAGTCACGAAACAGCGCGCGGAAACCGATCCAGCGGCGTGCTTCGAAGCGCGCTTCGGCCGGATCGTCATAGACGTACCACGCCATGAAGTTGTTGAACTTGTAACCATCGAGCGTTAATCCCGCTTCGGCACGGTAGCCCAGCGCATCCGTTATCACCTTGGCTGCCAGAGTCACGGACAGATCGCTCATGAAGATGCCGTCAGCCTTCTTCGCAGCCATTCGCACCATTTGCGGCTTGTTGGCGCCCGCATAAAGAAACGGCGGTTTTGCCGTGGGCCACCGAGGGTTGTAATTCTCGATCTTGAACAGCTCGCCATCGTAATTAAAAGGGCGCTCCGTGGTGGCGCCTTTGACGAACTCGAGCACCTCGCGCACATAGCGCACCCGCTTTTCAAACGGTATTTTTAAACCCATCACGACTTCGCCGCCGCCGCCTATCATCGTCTTTACGCGGCCGGGTGCCAGTTCGTTGAGCGTCAGCAGCGCCATCGCAATTCGAAACGGGTGCATTTCGTAACCGTTAAGCGCCATCGGTGCGACCGAGATCCGTTTTGACTCGCGGGCGAGCTGCGCCATGTTGGTAAATGGATCTCGCCCGTCCAGATAGCTCGCATTCCAGACGGTACGGATACCATTGGCTTCGGCCAGCAGACCAAGATCGGTCAATTCCTGCGAACTCAGATGCGAATCTAAAACGATATCGACGTCCATTGGTTTAGCTCCCCAGCTGACTCAGCATGACCGGCTGACCGGCCGTATTCACCATGACCGACTGCTCACGGGTGAAGCGAGTGTAGGCGGACTCGCCCGAACGGCTGATGCCCATCCCCGAAAAACCGAAGGCGTCGTGCTCGAAATCATGGATTACAGCCGTAAGCGACGCATCGTTGACGCTGACGGCACCGGCCTTGATCCGCCGCGCGAACTCACGACCTTCATCGAGCGAAGCCGCGAAGACGGCTGCCGACAGACCGTACGTGCTGTCGTTGGCCAGCCTGATGGCTTCATCGATGCTGTCATAGGCCATGATCGGCACCACGGGTCCGAAAGTTTCTTCCTGCATGACCAGCATGTCATGGGTGACATCGGTCAATACGGTCGGGCGCATCCACAAACCACCGTGATCGATGATTTCGCCTCCGCAATGGAGGGTGGCGCCTTTGCCAAGCGCGTCCTCGATCTGGTCG
>Ga0209536_100010785_pt1 | contig 13438 bp, 11 predicted proteins | sample DeeMarSeWOR28_12_FD_187461 | JGI IMG/M metagenome (GOLD analysis project Ga0209536, IMG submission 187461) | Marine sediment microbial communities from White Oak River estuary, North Carolina - WOR-2-8_12 (SPAdes) (version 2) | ecosystem: Environmental > Aquatic > Marine > Intertidal zone >...
ATCCCCAAAGGAGTGTGGTTGCATGACCGCCAGGACGGCAATGGTGATGCGCATTTGAAGTCCGGCCTAGTGGGGCCATCGGAAACCATTCCCGTCATTGATGGTAAACTGGGACTGTCCAGATGGCAAAACGTGTTCTTTTGTGAATTTGACGGCCCCAGGCAACAACGGCCGATCGTATGCACTGTGATCGGCGATACTTAAACTAGTTAACCGTCGATAGGAGTGTGACCCTACGGGGCGCAACTTGCGATTGTTTATGATACTCCGCAATTCGCGGTGCACGTTACTGCTAAGATAAACAATCCTCAATACCACAACCCATGAATACGCCTTCTTGGTTTAACAGTCGATTGTTGGGGCCAGTTCAAATAATAGGCTGGGCCTGGTTGCATGTGTTTGTATTGATCTTCGGCCAACGCATGTAAGCGCCTTATACGCTCGTCTAATTTGGGATGCGTGCGCAATATAGAAGGATGCGGCATTCGCCTGCCGGGGAAGATCAATCGCTCCAGCCATCGGCCCTGATAAAGCTCGATTTTGCGTAACGCCGAAGCCAACGCCAGAGGATTGCCGGTCAGTTCCGCGGCAAAAATATCGGCACCATACTCACGGTTGCGCGATAAAGCCATTTGCAGCAAAGCACTGATATGCGGTGCCAGCCACAACAATATTAGCGCCAGCCAAGGCATATTGACATCGGTAAAGAAATAAAATGGTAGAAACACAATAATGAGCAAATAACCAACCAACGCCAGCATAGAGGTTAATCGGCTGAGAATATCGGCCAAATTCATTACCCACAAATCGTTGTGTTTCAAATGACTGATCTCATGGGCTAGTACACCGGTTAACTCCTCCACAGTCAACGCTCTTAACAATCCGTCGCTCAGGGCAATATGCGCGTTCCCGTTATGCCCGGTAGCGAAAGCGTTTATCACCTGACTAGGAACATAATACAGGAGCGGCACTTTTACCAAACCGGCTTTATTACTAAGATAGGCGACGATCTCGTATAATTCCGGAGCTTGATATACCGAAATCAGTTTGGCTTGATACAAGCGCAAAATAAGGTTCGAAGAAATCATTGAACCGGATACAACGAATATCAAACCCATTACCGCTGCCGCCAATATCCCCGCAGCGCCGGCTACCACCCACCCTATCAAGAACAACAAAACGAACATAGTCCCCAATAGGGCAACACTGTGCAGTATATTCTCCAGTTTGGATTGTGCGAGTAAACTGTTAGGCTTGTCGGTCATATCGCTTTTCTGTCGTTCGCGAGTAAAAACGGTACTTGAAATCTGGCGCTGATTTTGCTTTATTGGTCTAGTTTTATTTAGTGTTGACTCGTCTACCGCTTATGCCTTTTACCCCTTTTCATTTCGGCCCAGCCATGGTTTTAAAAGCCGTTTTCCCGGCTTATTTCAGCTTAAGCGTATTTATCCTCAGCCAAGTGCTTATTGATTTAGAACCGCTGTATTTTATGATCACAGACGACCCTCCCCTACATCGCTTCCTGCACACCTATGTTGGCGCCTGCGTTATATTCCTGATTTGCATCGTTATCGGCAAACCATTGGGACAGCTATGGCTTAGGTTGTGGAATAAAACCATGTCCCCGGGTCACCACAGCCGTCTTCACTGCAACGAGGCAATCACCTTTAAAGCCACAATCATTTCCGCGTTTATCGGTGCTTTCAGCCACGTTTTTATAGACAGTATTATGCACGCCGATGTTCATCCTTTTTCACCTTGGAGTGAAAGCAATTTCCTGTTGGGAACTATTGATTTGCTGGGCTTGCATTTTAGCTTGTTTGCCCTTGGAACGGTGGGGACGTTTTGGCTGGTGTTGTTAGTGCTGACGAATAAATTTAAATAACCAATATTCTGCTCAATAACAACGAAAATGAATCAGCCGTTCGGTTTCGTTGCTAAATGGCTCTCCCAGGCTGAGCACACCAGCATGTTGCATTACCCAATCTTCGTGATGGATAAACAGATTTAACGCATCGCCCGCGCGTTTACCTCCCACCGTGCGGATAAAGGTACCATTGGTGCTTTTATCACAGAGTACGACTTTACCCTGCTGATACAGAAACGTCGCATGTAATCGCGAAGCCAGGTCCGAATCGACCACAATATCGCATTGATCGGAACGGCCGGTGGTCACTGCCGCATTGAATTCGTTGACGTCAATCTCATTCTGCTCATAAGAAAGGCGCACACCTCTGACAGTCTGACGCTCAAAATGAAAGTCTCCCATATTCGTCAAGCTCTTAGTGCATTCCATATCGTCCCACAAAATTTCGTGAATATCCGTGGGCGCTTGCTTGCCTTTTAACAATATCCGGTGGATATGCCGGGTTTGCCTGCGGTTGTCCGCCGACAAACGCACATAAGTTTGCTGACTGATAAGAATTTGCCCTGGTTTGGCGATACCCACCATACGAGCTGCAACGTGTACCGTATCACCAAAAGGATGGCCGTTATCCACCGCAGTTGGCCCCGTGTGGAATCCGATTCGCACATTAATGGGCAAGCGAACATTCGCTTGGATAGCATCTTGAATCGCGCACGCCGCTGCGTACGCGAAATCCGCACTCGCAAACGCCGCCATGACTTCATCCCCCACGGTTTCGATCACTTTGCCATGGTTTTGCATCACACTTTGTTGCATGATGCGCAGCCCTTCCACCACCATACTGTGCGCTTGGATGTCACCGTAGGTTTCCGAAAGCTCAACGCTGCCGGCCACATCGGCAAACAAAATGGTCATTTCAGGAGTGCGTTGGTAAGCGGTCGCCATCTATGCAATTAATTAATTCTAAATAAAATATTTTTATGGATATTAAAAATCGATACAATTCTGGAAGTTAAGATATTCTTGTAATTTTTTCGATTTCCGGAATTAATCAAAATTTGAACACTTCATAAGATACCAAATTATTAACCATGATGGTTAAATTGGATATAACCGTTTTGAATCTAACCAGGATTTATTTCAACGAAGTGATCAAAAAGAACGGCTCATGAATACTGTGCAACTAATACCTTATTCACCATTGCAGCCCCCCGCTGACAATATCAAGATATCCCTCACCTTGGCAAAATCAAATCACCAAATCAACGCCGATTTTACCCTCCTGGGCGATATCACCAGCATATTATGGCCGGCGCCAACCGAATCCTCCCAAGGCACAGATTTATGGAAGCATACCTGCTTCGAACTCTTTATCGCTGCTGCCGGTAATCCCGCCTATTGGGAATACAACTTCTCCCCTTCCCGGCAATGGGCCGTGTATGCTTTTGAAGCCTACCGCAAAGCCATCCCCCTGAGGATTACATCCATTCCCATCATAAATCCTCCTGAACTTGCTGATAACCGTTTTTCGCTACAAACCCGCATCGCCCTGGAATCCGAACTCATTGACAAACCATTAACCATCGGGGCTGCCACCGTCCTCGAAACCACCGATGGCCGATGCCAATATTTCGCGTTAAAGCACTGTGGTAAAAAGCCAGATTTTCATTTGCGTGAGAGTTTTATCTTGGCAATGGATTAATAAACCTCACCCCTACCAAGCTTTTCCCGTAGGAGCCAACCCCGCTGGCGAAAGAAACCTCAGCAATTCACCCCACTTAATTTTCCAGCACAAAAATTAGAGCAATCTTACATTGCCACAAAACTGCCCCTACTACTTATTATCAAACCTTTATCGACTTACCCAAAAGCCAGCACGGCTGGCCCCTACAACCAATTAACCAGATTATGCGCAGACATGCACAACCACAATGACATGAATTCATTGTTCCCTCTCCAGCCTATAGACTATACTGTACGCCATGCAACTAGGAATCGACCGCTTAATTCAAGATCCCAAACTTCGCAAAGCGCTAAAAGGAAAACATCTGGCATTAGCCGCCCACCCCGCTTCTGTCACCAGCCAATTGCAACACAGTTTGGATGCCTTAATGGCTTGCAAGGATTTAAACCTCACCGCCGCGTTCGGGCCACAACACGGCATGCGCGGTGAAAAACAAGACAACATGATTGAATCCGACAATTATGTTGATCCCTTCCACAATATTCCCGTATTCAGCCTATATGGCGAAGTGCGCCGCCCCACCGATGACATGCTGGATACTTTCGACCTATTGCTGTTCGACATCCAAGACCTGGGCTGCCGCATCTACACCTACATCACCACTTTGCTTTACCTGTTGGAAGCCTGCGCAAAGAAGAAAAAATCATTGTGGGTATTAGACCGGCCCAATCCCGCCGGACGCCCAATCGAAGGCACTATATTAGAAGACGGCTGGCAAAGTTTCGTTGGCGCCGGCCAAATCATCATGCGCCACGGTTTAACCGTCGGCGAAATGGCCGAGTGGTTTGTCAAGCACCACAACATCGATGTGGATCTTTCTATAGTCAAAATGCAGGATTATGATCCCAACGCCGTCCCCGGCTATGGCTGGCCGGTAGGACAATTATCCTGGGTCAACCCCAGCCCCAACGCCTCCAGCTTAAACATGGCCCGCTGTTACGCCGGAACTGTTATTCTGGAAGGCACTACGCTGTCCGAAGGCCGCGGCACAACCGTACCGTTGGAAATCATGGGCGCCCCCGGCATCGACATGCAAAGTATTTTGGCGAAAATGGAACAAATCGCCAAGCCTTGGATGCAAGGCGCTCACATTCGAAGCTGCTACTTCGAACCCACCTTCCACAAACACGTACGCACCTTATGCGAAGGCATACAAATCCACACAGACAATCCCGCCTACGACCATCAAGCATTTAAGCCATACCGGTTGACGATCCTGTTCTTAAAAGCCGTGCTAACACTCTACCCCGGCTATGACATGTGGAGTCACCACGACTACGAATACGAACTCACCAAACTCCCCTTTGATGTTATTAATGGCGGAACATTTGTAAAAGAATGGATTGAAGATTCCGAAGCCACCGCCATGGATTTAGAAAAAGTGTTAATGGAACACGAATCCCAGTGGCAACAAAGCATCGAGGAATTGTTGATTTACAAATAGAACAATTTGACTTGGAGTGGTTAAAACAGAATATGCTTCCGCTTAATGCTAAAGCGGACTCCTGGTTGAACGTACGATAAAAGGCAGGTACATACTGGCGAACGAAACCGCTAACGCGGTAAACGGATCGACGTCGAAGAACAGTATGTTAAACTTATTGGATCTTGAACATTAAGAATGGGGCGACTCTATGTTGAGGTATAAGTGCCAGATCATATTCCTTCAACATAACAAAGGAATAGCCCCATGAATGATCATACACATAGCACAAAGCAGAAATCTATAAGCACTTTGCGCCAACACATAATTGAACACATGCGTATGCGTCTTTTGCACCTAAGACACAATAGAGTTATATCCACGCAGCAGGAACTTCCCACGTTATCTTGAAAGGTCGCCGGACATAGCGGATGGAAAAGGAAGATTTAAGGCTTTACCAATTGCACCTCATTGAATCCGGTGTTTCTAATGGGGCGTTAAACGCAACATAGAGTCGTTGAATTAGAAAACATTTACAGGATTTTGGAATAGCTGCAGAGTTGTTCGTTTGTAGTGACCCCGCTGGGGCTGGTAAACTGGTCATTAATTCTTCCTATATTCTACTTCAGCTCGACGCTTTCCCAGGTGATCACACTTCCTGACAAAGTGCCTTTCGCTTCAACAATATCTTCTCCCTCATCAAGGGAAGAGAAGAACTCTGTGCTGTTTTTGACTTCACCGTCAACGATAAAGGCCGAGTCCGGCATTGACCTTGTATCAATTGACACACCATTGATGTCGAAAGTCAGGCCGGCAATCGCTGTCACATTACCTAGCAACGATGCATCATTTCCGGCAGAGATCGTATCGATACGCCTGGCCATAACTATCGTGCTGTCTTGAATTTGCTGAAAACCACGAATTCTGATTCTGCTGCCTTGTGTCAGATCATTAAAACCGCCGCTACTAAAATCTGTCAGATTATCAGTCTGGACAGTAAGTCCGCTCATGCCCGCCAATGTAATAGTGTCGGCGCCTAAATTAGCCACTTCACCTGTTATGCGGACACTGTCGTCAAATTCAATTTCTTGAGCGTGCAGTGAACCGCTAACGTAAGGTCCGTCAACTTCTATAAACATACCCACGATAATTTCATCTACAGAGCCGCCCTTAAATTCCGTTGTTGCACTGAGCTGTACCGGCACGTCATTGATTACGAATTTCGCGGGTAGCTCATCGACATTGGTAACAAATCCTTCAATTTCCATTTCATCGACGTCGTTCTCACTGATCCGTGCATGCTCCACTTTGTCTGCAGTTAATACGCCCGAGTTAGTATCGAATATGCCTTCAACTTCCACATACAGGCCATTTGTTATCTGGTTGTTGGGAAAGTCGGATAACTCCGCGCCGGAATAATGGACAGTCAGTACCGATCCAATAATGAAGGTTTGATCCCCGCCATTATGGCTGCTTACCGTACCAAATATACCGGATTCGCTGCTGCCAAGCCGTTCAACACGGGTTGGCGATATCACGCCATCTGCAACCACATAGCCACTGACTTCGACATAGTCTGTCATCGCTGTGATGTCGGTAATGTCTGTCACACCAGCACCATCGAATCGCACATTGGATGGCAACTCCACAGTATGCTTTAACACGGTTAATGTATTGACGTTGTCATTTGCCTGCACAAGCCCCTGAATGACTTCCTCGACAGACACAGTATCTGCCGTTCCGGTCAACCGGTCGGGGTTGATGGTACCGGTCACCGTAACCACCATACCCAGTTTCAGGTCTGATTCCGCTCCGGTAGCACCATCCAGCGATATGGCTGAATCGGTCGTTTCAAATTCGACGCCATTGACGAAAATACTGCCAAACCCGGTGATCTGGCCACGTGAAATGTCTCCACCCCCAGTGTTGTCAGTCGCACCAGTACCACCTTCACCACCGCCCATGCACGCGGATAAAAATAATGTTGAGGCTAGCGCGATTAACGTTGTCAATCGGGTCGGGAAATTCATTATTTACTCCTGATCAGTATCTTCTTCAAAATAATATACGCCTAAACCGGCTGCACGGCGTCCTGTGCCTTCTATCGCCGGGTTAGTGTCCCTGTCATTTGCTGACATCTTATCAACCATTTTTTCCATAAGTTCTTGGGCGTGTGTTTCAATGAACTCCTTGAGTTCTGGGATGAATTCTTCGGGAAGATTGTCGTAGAAAACCTTTCTTTGAAAATGCGGTCGATTTTCTTTTTGATAAATATTGTGCCCAATGGTATTTAGCAGACCTGCGACATCCCGGCCTAAAATACCCAGTTTTTCCGATTCCACAGAGGTTGGAATATAGGCGCGCTTGATTAACTGTAGATCACCGTTTTGCAGTTTCCGCACTACTTCGGCTTCAATCAATTCATCAAGAATCGTGCGTGCGGGAATATCACCGCTGAAAGCGGCAACCAGTTCGACAAAAGACGGGGTTTTTCTATCATAACTCAAAATCAGTGGCTGGTGTTGCTTGTCTGAAAACTGGGCATCCCGGACCCAACCCGAAACAACCCGTGCTGCCCTGTTATAACGCTCAAATGCCCACACGTCATCCACATCCCCCAGATCCATTAACCGCTGCACTTCCTTGCGTGGAATTCCGGTAATGGTGGATATCCTGGATTTAGTCGGTTTTTTCCCGGACTTTGCAATGTTCTCGGATGCGACCTGGATGTAGATCGGTTTGATAATGTCCAGCAGTGCGCCATAAAGGATACCGTTCTGCAGCAATATGCGAACCAGCGGCTTAAGCAACTTCTTGATGGCGGAAAAAAAAATATTGTGTTGACTCATGACATGCCCAGTATGACATACCTTGTACTCTTACCCATCCAAGCGACGGCTTTTTCTTAGAACGGCTGGAACCAAGCTGCTTGGAATACCAAATACGATCTGGGTGTATAATCCCATCGATATTATTGGGATTTTACGCCCATATTTATATAAGTCAAGTTACTTAAAAGGCAACTCCTTAGATTAAACATCGAAAAATAATTTTATTTCATCCCGAAAAATGTACTTATCTTTATGTTTTTATTCATTTATCTAAAATATCCTGCATTATCCCACTAAATTAGTAAATTATAACTCTTGACTTCACTTCTGATTGGGTTTATTTTCCCATTTCAGATTTTGGGTTTTTTTACCCATTTTCGAAGATGGTACCAACGGACTAGGTTGTCCCTATGTAAATTAAAGTCACTAGGTAGTTGGAACCGGGGGATTAAGCGTGAATAACAGAATCTTTAGAAGCGGCAGATAGTTGAGTGAAATGAGTTTTATGGCTATGTGCTTTGTAACTAAGCGGTTGTATCAATCAGCATTTCGTAGGGAAACATTGCTTACAACCATTTCTTATGCGTGTATCACAAACCAGTAATTAGAGGATAACGATATGAAATTTCAAAAAATCATCTTAGCAAGTGCAGCCGCAGGCCTGCTAGCTGGATTGACTGCTTGTAGCGGTGGCTCAGACAGTGACGGTTCGACTAACAATACCCGCTATACCACAGGTGCCATTACGGCCTTTGGTAGTGTTTACGTGAACAACACCAGATATAACACGGACAACGCCACTGTATATATCGAAGACGACATTGCCAGCGAGTCGGACTTGCGTGTTGGCATGATGGTGACCATCAAAGAATCCAGTCCGGGTGTGGCTGATACGATATATCATGATGATGATGTAGAAGGCATCGTATTGAGTACTAACATCCTTGCCGATGGTACTGGAACGCTGGACGTAATGGGGCAGACAGTGACCGTTACCTCCAACACAATTTTTGAAAGCTACGTTTCCGGTGTTACATCCGCTGCGGGTATTGTAGCTGGCAACATTGTGGAAGTAACAGGATCTTCATCGGGACATGGCAGTGTCACGGCAACTCGCTTGGAACTCAAAGCAGCGACTTTAGCCGACTATCTAGTTAATCACCGAGAAGGTGTAGAAGTGAAAGGTATTGTTAGCAGCCATACTGATAACACCTTTGATATTGGCAGCCTCACCGTAGACTATACGAACGCTATTCTCGATGACATGCCGGCTGGTAACTGGGATGGTCTCTACGTTGAAGCTAAAAGCCGTGAGGCTTTGAATACCTCAGGTCACATGGTCGCTTATAAAGTGGAACTGGAGAACGACGGTTCAAAATATCATCATGACTATGATAGTGACAGTGAAGTCGAAGTTAAGGGCGAAGTCACAGACATTACCAGCGATTCGGTTACTGTCAACGGTGTAACTTACTTGCTCGATGAATACACACGATATGAGTACGGCAACGCTGCTGACCTGATAGTGGGAACCCTGGTTGAAGTTGAGGGATATTTCAACACCAACGGCGACTTGGTTGCAGATGAGGTTGAATTTGAAGGCTATGACAGTGACAGCGAATTAGAAATTCAAGACTATGTTTCTGCGATCAGTACCACTGATGACCCCAACGTAGGAACCATCGAAATCAACGGTCTGACCTTTCATATCAATAGCAGCACTTTAATGCAAGATAGCAGTGATGCCCACTTAACCCATTTCAACCTCTCATCGGTTAGGGTAGGCGATCTAATCAAAGTCTACTATTTTAATAACAATGGTTCTCTTACAGTGACTAAACTGGAGCGCGAAACGGCTGCAATGTAGTAGTGAATAAAATAGTGCTTAACCTTCAAAAACCCGGACCTGTGTGTCCGGGTTTTTTCTTCACAGCAAAAATGCCGGTGCGCGATTTCGCGAGTTTTTTCCAGCTTGTTTGGACTGATTGCCTTATTGTCCATGCATCGCTTTCTCAGTTTTCCCTTGCTAAGAAGGCTCGTTTACGATAATTCAGGTTCGTAAATATTTCAGGCGTTAAAGACCCGGAAACGCTACTTTGCTGACACGCATTTCGAAAACAACAGTCCGCTTTATGACAGTAAGCTGGCACTAGGTTTCTGAATAATATTGGATTGTAAACTAGTAACTGCTAACTGAATCGCAAGTGTTCCCTTTGAGACCAAAGCACAGAAGAACATTGGAGTTAATATACACCTACTCAGCAGCGCACGCCTATTTTTGAAAGTTCTAGGCGTCCGGTTATGGCGGACAACGCTATTTTAAGCATTCAATATTGTCGTTATTTTCTCTCACTCTTCCGCCATTCCCACGGTGGCTCGGGATTGGCGTCAGCCCAGAGTCCGCGCCGACCGGCGCGGGCTTCGTTTTCCAGATCGTACAGTGACATGTCTTTACTGTACTTTCGATAGAACCAGGCATGACCCGTTTTGACCATTTCGGCGTTGATGTAGAATTTGTATTAGTACACCTTTCCAACAGTGCGACCGTAGCGGTCGATGTCTACTGTTAGCGGCGCTGTGAAAGTCGCGCTCAAAACACTCACGGCGCTCGCGGGCCAGGATCTCGCCTGCATCCGATTGTATGGACGCCGAAGGTAGAGCGACGAACGACTCCATGGATGGAGGAGGTAGAGTAACGCAGGAGCAGTTGCCGAGGATGCCAAATGCGAAAAGACCTAATACTCAAAGCACTTCGTGTGGCAGGCTCTCAAAAAGCATTATCCTTAGATCCGTAAATGATGCATCTCCGCACTGCTACTTTCGATCACTCGAAGGAAAAAGCCGAAACCCGCGAGCCGGATTCTTTGTCCGAAAGCCCTGCATCGCCGGTTGGCCTGCAAGTAAGCCAAATTGAGACGTCTAAACAACCAATTTTGCTACTCTAGATACTGCGCTGGACCGCTGCAGCAGGAATTGGGTTTGGTTTTTGATTTAGCTCAATTTAATCTTTAATAATCTCGGTTAGTTTGTGTATTTATGAATCTGCCAATGGATCTTCTGCCTATTCTTACATTCAAGGCTTTGGGAGCCCCGCATTTTTCATGGCGTCAGCCCCAGAGCTTTCCGAGAAAATTGATGATTGTAGAACCAGGCATATCTGAGCGGCGCGGCTTTCACGCCGCGTACTTAGTAGTAGCTGCGTACGTATGGTGTTCCACCCAAGTTCGATGGCTGTGAACTCCTTACTTGGCCGAATCATTCGCCGCAAGGGGCGGATCTTGGCACAAAAAGATCAAAACGCATTTCATTTATAGGCACCTTATGAAATACAACTTCAAGACTAAGACGCTGGAATTTTCATCTGACGAGAGCGTTTTCAAATTTCACGATCAATTGACCGAACTCATGCGCTTCGCCATGAGTAGAGTCGGGGACGATGGAACCAGCGAAGACGAGGCTATTGGGCTTACCCGTGAGTTCTTTGAACAATATTCCGCTTTGTCAGATATGTTGAGGTGCTTGCGGGCACATCTGCCGCGAGGAGAGATCAGGTAAAACGCCTTATGTTTATATGGCGGATTACACCACTTGAAAAAATGGGATACAAGGAGCATTCATGACTAAGGCAGACAAGACTAAACGAACCTTTTTCAAAAAGGCGGCGGCTGCGGTAGGTTTCGTTGCGGCAGCAGGCTATCTAAGCAATCTGATGTCTGGGCGCGCCAATTCAATTCAAGCGATCAATGAAAATAGTGAGAATGACGTAATTAAACAGAAAAAAGCATGGCAGCAAAAACAATTGGTAGTCATGACTGACAGCGACAAAAAACAAATGCTTGATGAAATCCTGGACAGTCACAACAAATATAACGCTTAGTTCTTATTACTCATCATTAGCGATTGGAGACGTTGATGTCAGACGAAAAAGCCGAGACAGATAATAAAAAGGGTGGTGTAAAAACAAATCGTCGTGATTTCCTCAAGAACGTCGGCGTTGCAGGCGCATCGACGCTGATGGCAAGCAGTGCTTCGGCAAATGTATCTGCAGGTTCCTCTAATCCCGATGCTGAGGTAACGGCTGCGGAATGGCTTCAAGGACATTTTGTTCTTATGTCCGATAAGGATAAACAGGAGGCCATCGCGCGGCTGGAAAAGCGATACACCGCGCAATATGGGAAGAAAACGACCGTTTCTAATACACCTCCTCCGGAAGGCGTTCTATTCGGTTATGCCCTCGATATCTCCAAATGCATTGGCTGTAGGCGTTGTGTGCATGCTTGCGTGAAGGAGAACAATCAGTCCCGCTCTAATCCTGTCATTCACTGGATACAGGTAATGAAAATCCCGAAAGGGAATTTAGCCTTCTCGGCTGACAAATTGAACGAGGGTTACCCGCAATCCAGCGCCATTGGTGACTACGGCGTCCAGGTGGGTGGTAATGCTTATGAGCCCGTCGGAGGGCTTTCCACTGAGCACGCCGAGACATATTACCCTGATGATGAGTTGGTGCCCGATAAGAGTTATTTTTATGTGCCCGTCCAGTGCCAGCAATGTGAAAAACCACCTTGCGTCAAGGCCTGCCCCGTAAGGGCAACGTTTCGTGATCCCAATGGGGTGGTTGTGATCGATTATAACTGGTGTATAGGCTGCCGGATGTGTCAACTCGCATGCCCTTATCAGGCAAGACGCTTTAATTGGGGCGAGCCTAATCTTCCTCCTGAAGAGATGAATCCAAAGACACACTATTTTGGCAACAGACCGCGGATGCGAGGCGTCATGGAAAAATGCACGTTCTGTTTGCAAAGGACAAGGGAGGGCAGGAATCCAGCCTGTTTGGAGGCTTGCCCTGTGGGTGCGAGAAAATTCGGCAATCTCCTCGATCCTGAAAGTGATGTCAGGAAAATTCTCGCCACCAAGAAAGTCTTCAGGTTTAAGGATGAGATGAGCACCTATCCGAAATTTTTTTACTATATCGGCTGAGTACATAATATGAGAAAAATAATATTATCTTTTGTAGTGGACGTTGGTTCATATGCCCTAAAAGGGGGGGCAATGTACAAAGCATGGCTCCTTTTCCTCCTTTTCATCATTGTGACAGGCTCTTACACGGCGTATATACAGCTTAAAGAGGGCCTTATTACCATCGGCGCGACGGACCAGATACCGATGGAATTGTTTTTTGCAAACTTCATTTTCACGGCGCACGTCGCGGCGGCTGCAATATTGGTTGTCGCACCCGGCTACTTCTATCACCGTAAGGATATGAAGGAGCTTGCCGTGATAGGTGAGATCATCGCCATGGTTTTTGTCGCCACCGGCATAACGTTTATCCTGTTTCACATGGGAAGACCGGACCGATTATGGCATATGGTACCTTTCATAGGTTATATGAACTTCCCCAATTCGATGCTCGTATACGACACCATCGTTCTGAACGTGTATCTGTACCTCAACCTGATCGGCATTTCCTACATTCTTTACAAGAAATATGTCGGCGAGTTTGACCCCAAGGCTCTGGCGAGATGGTTTACTCCGGTTATCTATCTGGCCATCGTATGGGGGCCGCTCATTCA
>Ga0209536_100010786_pt1 | contig 13437 bp, 17 predicted proteins | sample DeeMarSeWOR28_12_FD_187461 | JGI IMG/M metagenome (GOLD analysis project Ga0209536, IMG submission 187461) | Marine sediment microbial communities from White Oak River estuary, North Carolina - WOR-2-8_12 (SPAdes) (version 2) | ecosystem: Environmental > Aquatic > Marine > Intertidal zone >...
GCGGCCGGACAGTCGCAACCGCATTCGTCCTGTTGCCGCCAACCTGGACCAGATTGTCGTTGTCATCGCCTGCAAACCGAGCTTCGAATACGGCATGCTGGATCGCTACCTGCTTGCCGCTGAGCTCATGGGTGCCACGCCCATCGTGGTAGTGAACAAATCGGACCTGCTGGACGCGGAAAGCCGTGCCAAACTGGAACGTCGCCTGGGTAACTACGAAAAGATCGGCTATTCGCTGCTGTTCATCAGCACCCGCAGCACGGACGGCCTGAAGGATCTGCACCGGCAACTCAAATCCCACACCAGCATCCTGGTGGGCCAGTCGGGTGTCGGCAAATCATCGCTGGTACAGGCGCTGCTGCCCGATCTGGATATACGCACCGGCGCCCTGTCGCGGATGACCGGTCTGGGTCGCCATACCACCACCGTGACAACACTGTATCACCTGCCCGACGGCGGCGACCTGATCGATTCACCGGGGGTGCGGGACTTCACCCTGAGTCCGGTGCCCGTGGATCAGCTGGCGCAGGGATTCAGGGAATTCAGACCCTATCTGGGGCAGTGCCGCTTTCACAACTGCCGACACGTCAGTGAACCCGGATGTGCGCTACAGGATGCGGCGCGCCGCGGTGCCATTAGCCCTCGCAGGCTGGGTAGCTACACTGAACTGGTCAGGCTGATGACAGTCAACTAGCCGCCTGGTGAGAAATGCGGGCTAGCCGGGGGGCCACCCCAGGGGCCGGCCACCGAGCAGATGCAGGTGAATATGGAACACGGCCTGACCGCCGTCAGCGTTACAGTTCATGACTGTACGATAGCCCTGTTCCGCAAATCCCTCCTGCTTGGCGAGCTGACTCGCCACAAACGCCATCTTGCCGAGCACAGCCGCGTTGTCCGAATCCAGATCGTTGAGTGTGGCGATGTGCTGCTTGGGAATAACCAGAACGTGCGTCGGCGCCTGCGGACTGATATCACGGAACGCCATCACCTCGTCATCTTCGTAGACTGTGTCAGGCTCGATTTCACCAGACACCATTTTGCAGAACAGACAGTCAGACATCGGATGTCCTCCAAAGCACAAAACTGAACCCGGATCACTCGCCGTCAGCGCGGCGCTACGAGAGCCCTCTCGGCTTGGAAACCTTTGTGACCCTGGTGTCCTCTACGGTGAGAGATAAGGACCGGCGACTCGCATGGTAACAGGCCGGGTCCCTCGGCAGTCAACTAGACGAAGAAATTGACCGCGCGGCCCTGACTGAGCTCGCCGACCGCCTCAGGCTGTGTGTTGTCGAGATAACGGGAGATGGCGGTTCGAGACTGTGTGAGTGATTCCGCCTGCTGCCCGGCGGGCCGCGCCTGATCCAGCGTGCGTTCGTCGAGATAAGCGCGTGTCGACTGATAGGACGCGCGCGCGCGGTGCAGCAATTCACCCTGAACGACCTGTTCGAAAGACGCGCGCCGAGCCGGGCGCGGATTCGAGGGACCCACGGCTTCGAGCCGTTCCACCGTTGCCGCCGGCTGGCTGGCTCTCCTGGCAGATGCTGTTGCCGGCCGCGGCGCAGGCGTGACCGGTAATCCGCTGATGTCCATTCGCTGTTTCGATTCCTTTGCTGTATCTGGTCTAAATCGTTGATCGCAGCGAAAAGTTTACACTTTTTTTCTCCCCTCGCACGCTGACAGAAAACCGTCAGAATCAGACTTGAGACTAGCAGGCTTTTTCTTTTAATCTCAGTAAACTATACGGCCAGCTCGAATCACGCCCCAGGCACACGAACCGACACCGGGCGGCATGACCGGCTGCACCAGCAACCCAGACTCTGACAGGAGGCGGTATGGGGACACCGACGGAAGAGGAACTCGAAACGGCCCTGGCGGAAGCCAGACGCCTGCGCGAATCGGGCGACGACCCGCATTTCATCGCCAAAGCTCTGCTCAATTGCCACTACCAGATGGCCTTCCTGCAGGACGTATTGCACGCCGCGGAAAGCTACCTGCGCAGTGGGCTGGCAGAACACGAGCACACTCGCCTGCAAATTGCCATCGACAGGGCCCGCGAGATCGCTGATCGCGGCAGCCACCGGGAACAGGGCACCCTGGGGTTATAGTTCGCGCCGTCCCGAAAAAGCGTGGGACAGAGTGCCACTGTCGATGTACTCCAGCTCCCCACCCATCGGGACACCGTGAGCGATACGGGTGGTACGGATGCCGTGCTCGCGCGCCAATTCGCTGATGTACTGCGCGGTAGCCTCACCTTCGATGGTCGGATTGGTGGCCAGGATGAGTTCCTTGAGCTCGCCCTGCGCGAAGCGCGCGCTGAGCTGATCGAGACCCAGCTCCTGTGGACCAATCCCGTCCAGGGGTGAAAGGTGCCCCATCAAGACAAAATAACGTCCTCTGAAATCGGTCGCCTGTTCGATCGCGTCGATATCGGCTGGGGTTTCAACGACGCAAAGCAGACTGCTGTCACGGGTATCGCTGCTGCACAGCGAGCAGCGGTCGGTTTCGCACAGGCTGCGGCAATCGCGGCATCGCCCCACCTCTTCCATCGCCCTTGACAGTGCCTGAGCCAGCCGTCTGCCGCCTTCCCGGTCACGTTCCAACAGCTGATAGGCCATACGCTGCGCCGTCTTGTTTCCCACACCCGGCAAGCAGCGCAGTGCCTCCATCAGACTCTGGATCAGGGGGGACGCAGGCATGGACGGTGCAGCGGCTTTCTTAGAACGGCAGTTTCATGCCGGCCGGCAGATTCATCCCGGCCGTCAGACCCGCCATGCGCTCCTGGGTAACAGCCTCAACTTTGTGCGATGCGTCATTGATTGCCGCCGCGATCAGATCTTCAAGCATATCCTTGTCATCGGCGACCAGACTGTCGTCAATCTCCACCCGGCGCGCCTCGTGACGACCGGTCATCGTCACCTTGACCAGTCCCCCCCCGGACTCGCCGGTGACTTCCAGATTGGCAATTTCCTGCTGGGCCTTCTGCATATCGGCCTGCATCTGCTGGGCCTGTTTCATCAGGTTCCCGAGTCCACCTTTCATAATCGATTCACCTCAACCTAGTTATCCACAGAACGAATTGTCTCCCTGTGCAACGTCGCATCAAAGACCTTTTGGATTGCTTTCACATTCGCGTCGGATTCGATCGCAGTCACCGCATCGGCCTGGCGGGCTTCGGCCTCGTTCAGCTGCTGCTGTGCCGGCGTATCGTCCGTGCCCCCCTGCACCTCTATCTCGACGTGAACCTTTCTTTGCAGAACCTCGCAGAGCGCGCTTTCAAGCCGCTGCTGTCTTGCTTTGCTCAACAACTGCTGATGGCTGGTATCCAACACCAGTTTCCAGCTGTCGCCGTCATGATTTTTCAGGGCACAATTCATCGCCAGTTCACGCAACACGCCTTTCAGTTGCATGCTCTCCACCAGGCCCCGCCAGTCGTTCGCCGGCGTGGCCGGGCGGCTGCGAGCCTGAACGGGCGCCTGCGCCGCCTTTTTTACCTGATGATCGGGCTGCGGCACTGCGCGGGACTGTTGCGGCTGCTGCGCGCGCGGCTGCTCCTCCGCCGATAGCGGACGGAATGCCAGCATACGCAGCAGCACCATTTCCAGGCCACCGCGGAGGTCCGGGGCCATTTGCAGATCGCGCCGGCCGAGCAAACCGATCTGGTAAAACAGCTGCACGTCCTCGGCGGCCATCTGCTCCGCCAATTCGAGCACCGCTTCGCGTTCGTCCAGGTTCTCGTCCAGCGCGTCGGGCAGCGTCTGTGCAACGGCGATCTGCTGAAGGTAGCTGAGCAGTTCCGCCAGCAGACCCTCATAGTCGGGCAGTTGCTGAGACAGTCGCTCCACAATCTGCAGCATGGCACCGCCGTCGCCGGCAGCCAGCGCCCTGAGCAGCTCGATGACGTGCGTCTGCTCGATGGTACCCAGCATGGCGCGCACCTCGGTCTCGTGTACGGCGCCACCGCCATACGCGATGGCCTGATCCAACAGACTGAGGGCATCCCGCATACTGCCATCTGCCGCACGCGCCAGCAGGCGCAGAGCGGCGACGTCGGTGTCAACGGACTCGGCTTGCAACAGCCGCTCGAGGTGAGCGACGATCAGCGGCATGGACAGACGCTTGAGGTTGAACTGCAGGCATCTCGACAAGACGGTGGCGGGCAGTTTTTGCGGATCGGTCGTCGCCAGCAGGAATTTCACATGTGGCGGTGGCTCCTCGAGCGTTTTCAGCAGGGCATTGAAACTGTGCGCCGACAGCATGTGTACTTCGTCGACCAGGTAGACTTTGTAGCGGCCGCGGGTCGGCGCATACTGGACGTTATCCAGAAGTTCCCGGGTGTCCTCGACCTTGGTTCGCGACGCGGCATCCACCTCGAGCAGATCCACGAAGCGCCCCTCATCGATTTCCATACAGGCCGCGCATTGACCACAGGGCTCGGCGCTGACCCCGGTTTCGCAATTGAGGGATTTGGCAAAAATGCGCGCGACGGTCGTCTTGCCCACCCCACGGGTGCCGGTGAACAAATAGGCATGGTGCAGCCGATTGTTATCCAGGGCGTTTATCAGAGCCCGCAGGACGTGTTCCTGCCCGACCATCTCGGCAAACTTCCGCGGGCGCCACTTACGCGCCAGGACCTGGTAGCTCATCGCCTATCCTGTGCCAACCAACGTTACGACTGAGGGGGCGGTCTCCGACCGCAGTCCGCGCATTATACCAGCCCGCTGTAATAAGGGTGGCGACCCGCACCAGCCACACCCCGGCACCCAAGTCCACTGCTGCGGCTGCTCCCTTCCGGGCCTGACCGGGTTCACAGCTTATTGTCGCGAGGGGACCGATACGGGCCACCATAGATCGCCGATCGTAGCGAACCGGCAACGCGTCGATCACCGGGGTTCGACAGACGTTTGCCGGTCGGCAAAGGGCGGCATTGTACCAACTCCGCTTTGCCTCATCTATGCGAAACTGTTAGCGCCGCAAAAATCCAGCATCACGCCGTAACATTCTGTTCGAGAGCCAGTTTAAAGCATTAGCAACCACCAAAAATACCTGATAAAATTACTCAGGTATTTATCGTCACACAGATGACTCGAAGGAGCAGTCAACGATGCAAGCGGAAGTGAATGGCAAAATCATCGAGCTCAGCGAAGCCGGCTGGTTGAACAACCTGGACGAGTGGAGCGAAGAGCTGGCAGTTGAAATCGGAAAGAACGAAAAGATCCCGGAACTGACCGAAGAGCACTGGGATGTCATCAGACTGGCGCGGGAATATTTTCACGAAAACGGCACAGTCGCCGAGCCTCGCGTCTTCTCCAAGCTGATGAAGAAAAAGTTCGGCAAGGAGCGCAGCGACCAGAAGTATATTTACTCGCTGTTCCCGACCGGCCTGATCAAGTGTGCCAACAAGGTGGCGGGATTGCCGCGACCGAAGGGTTGCAGCTGACCGGCTGGCGCAGGACCGGTGGGCTCTGCCCACATCGAATGCCAGTAAGGTCTTGCGCAAATCCACCGCCAGGGACACCGGGGAGGGGGCCGCACCCTGCCATCTGCTGCAGGTCCAATATTGCAAACTCAAACAGTTAACTGTAGTAATAGCCATTCCCTATCAGCCCCGGGACCTTCGGCATGAATCTATCCGAGCTGCGTTACATTGTCGCGCTGGCGCAGGAACGTCATTTCGGGCGTGCCGCCGAAAGCTGTTTTGTCAGTCAGCCGACGCTGAGTGTCGCGGTGAAAAAGCTGGAAGACGAGCTTGGCGTGCAACTGTTCGAGCGCGGCGGACACGATGTCCGCGTTACGCCGGTCGGCGAGCGGGTGGTGGAACAGGCCAAGCGTGCGCTGGAAGCCATCGAATCGGTGCGCCAGGCCGCACAATCCGGCAAGGACCAGCTGTCGAGTCCGTTACGCATCGGTGCCATCTATACCATCGGCCCCTATCTGTTTCCGGACCTGATCACCAACCTGTCAGAACTGGCGCCGGACATGCCGTTGATGGTCGAGGAAAACCTGACCTCGGTACTCGCCGAGAAGCTCAAACAGGGTGATCTGGATATCATCATCATTTCCCTGCCCTTCGAGGAGCCGAATATCCTTACGCTGACGGTTTACGAGGAGCCTTTTGTAATACTGCTGCCCGCGGCCCATCCCCTGACCGCGCGCAAGACGCTGCGTTCCAGTTTGCTGGAAAACGAACGGGTCCTGCTGCTCGGTGCCGGCCATTGTTTCCGTGACCAGGTCATCGAAGCCTGTCCCGCCTGCCTGCCCCAACCCAACAGACGTGACAACTTCGTGCAGACCGTAGAGGGTACCTCGCTGGAGACCATCCGCCACATGGTCGCTTCCGGCATGGGCATTACCATACTGCCCTGTACGGCAGCAGGCGTCGACCGTTACTCGCAACGCCTGATCAGCATACGCCGCTTCAGCAACCCACAGCCCAAACGGCAGGTCGCCCTGGCCTGGCGCACCAGTTTTCCCCGGCCCAAGGTGATCGACGTGCTGCAAGAAGCGATCGCTGCATCACAGTTAAGCTGTATCCGCAGCAAGGTCCGTCGCCCACGCAGCAAATGACGTGCGGACCACACCAGCAAGCAGTAAGCGCGGCGCAGCAATCCAAGTGAACGCCGACCCGCGCGTCGAGTCAGAATCTGATGGATTTTTACGAACGCAAACATTACTGTTGACGCCAGAAATAATTCCGAGTCCCTCTCGTGGACGGCATTACAATGCGGAAGACTAGAGAAACGCGACCTCGAACAGGTTGGCCGCTGACGAGTCGTTCACAGAGAGACGCCACCGGAATCACCCGTTTTTTTCCACAACAGCAGAGTTGCAGGAGGTAACGATGTCGAATGAAGGTTATCACGAGCCCTTGGACGAACTGTCCGATGAAACGCGGGATATGCACCGGGCTATCGTCTCTCTCATGGAAGAGCTGGAAGCGGTAGATTGGTACAACCAGCGAGTGGACGCCTGCAAAGACAGTGAACTCAAGGCGATTCTTGCTCACAACAGAGATGAAGAAAAGGAACATGCCTCAATGGTGCTGGAATGGATTCGCAGAAAAGATTCGGCGTTCGACAAGGAGTTGAGAGATTACCTGTTCACGGATAAGCCGATCGCTCACGAATAGAGGGTATCCGGCCAGCCAATCTCATTGCGTGGCTGGTGCCCGCATTACAGCCATCAAACACATCCGCTTAACGAGGGGCAAATCTGTTATTGCGCCGCGGCTGTCGTGTTGTGCGCCTGCAAGGTCAGACTGTAAAGAATCCAAGAATATTGTCTGGAAAGCTTTACAGACCATGACGGCCGCATGGCGCAGGAAGAGGATAAATCTCCTATTTATTCGGCAGATGCAATAACCGGCATCCAATATGCTTGTCTTCCTTCATAGAGGCCATTTGAGGACGGTTTCATGAAAATTGACCTATGGACTCTGGTTCTCGCTCTGCTTTTTGCCTGTGGACTGTTGGCAATCGATTCGGTGATGGCGGACCGTCCAGCCGGTCTTTTTGCAGCGTCGCCGCTGAATGTTGAGCGCGAGGCATCCTGATTGGCGAGATCACGAACAAGACAGGAGGTGTCATGCGACCTTCACTCCTGCTGAGGATTTCACTGAGTGCCGTTCTACTTGCCCTCAGCACAATTGCCGTCACCCTGTGGATTTTCCGCTGCAGCCTGCTCGGCCTGATCGATATGACGAGGGGCAAGACCGCCTGAACAGCGGAAGCTGATCCGCGGGCGGCCCCCCCTATCAGCTTTGCCTGGTCTTGTTGACCAGGGTGTCGAGCAGATCCATGGGAAGGGGAAACACGATGGTGTTGGATCGCTCGCCGGCGATTTCCGTCAAGGTCTGCAGATAGCGCAGTTGCAGCGCCTGGGACTGCTTGGAGAGCGTCATGGCAGCGTCGAGCAATTTCTGCGAAGCCTGCATCTCGCCTTCTGCATGAATGACCTTGGCACGCCGCACGCGTTCGGCCTCAGCCTGTTTGGCGATGGCGCGCACCATGCTCTCATCCAGATCGACGTGTTTGATTTCCACATTGCTGACCTTGATACCCCAGGCGTCTGTCTGCTGATCGAGGCTACTTTGAATATCGGCGTTGAGGCGTTCACGTTCCGATAGCATCTCATCCAGCTCGTGCTGCCCGAGCACGGAACGCAACGTGGTCTGGGCCAGCTCGCTGGTAGCCATGAAGAAGTCCTCGACCTGAATGATAGCTCTCTCGGGATCGATAACCCGGAAATAGACCACCGCGTTCACTTTCACCGAAACATTGTCGCGTGAGATCACATCCTGGGTGGGTACGTCCATGACGACGGTGCGCAGGTCGACCCTGACCATCTGCTGGATCAGCGGGATGATGATGATAAAGCCCGGGCCCTTGACCTTCCAGAAACGCCCGAGCAGGAATACCACGCCACGCTGATATTCACGCAGAATCCTGATAGCTGAAACCAGGAACAACACCACCAGCGTGAGGACCGTGTAGAGGGCATATGCTGTCATGATCAATCCTCCTTTGTCGATTTACCGCTGGGCTCTACCAGCAGCGTCAAACCCTGAATACCGGAAACCTTTACCTGTTGACCCTTGCGCACCGGCGCGCTGCTGAGCGCTGTCCAGGTTTCACTGTGAATGGAAACCCTGCCCTCACGATCGAAATCAGCGAGCACGACGGCGTCTGCACCCACCAGCTGTTCCATCCCGCTCACCACCGGCCGTCGGCGTGCCTTGATCGCCATACCGATGACAACGATAAACACCAGCGCACTGATGATGGTGAAGGTAACAATCACCGAGATATCGATGCCGAAGCCGGGCGCCTCGGTATCCATCAGTATGATCGAACCAATCACGAAGGCGGTTAGACCACCGATACCCAGCACGCCGAAGCTGGGTTGAAAGGCTTCACCCACCATGAGCGCCACACCCAGCAGAATCAGCCCCATACCCGCATAGTTGATGGGCAGAAGCTGAAACGCATACAGCGCCAGCAACAGAGAAATGGCGCCGATGGTTCCGGGTACGATGGCACCGGGATTGGAAAACTCCAGCATCAGTCCATAGATTCCGATGAGCATCAGAATGTAAGCCACATTGGGATTGGTGATGACGCTGAGGAAGCGGCTGCGCCAGTCCGGGACCAGCTGGTCGACCACGGATCCGGCCGTATTGAGCGTGCGTTGCTGGCCCTGGACCGTAACCTGCCGGCCATCCACCTGTTTCAGCAGGTCTGCCATGCCGGTTGCGACAATGTCGATGACACCCAGTTCCAGGGCTTCACTCGCCGGCAGACTGGCCGCTTCGCGCACCGCTTTTTCCGCCCACTCCTGGTTGCGGCCGCGCAATTCCGCCAGACTGCGCAGGTAAGCCACCGCGTCGTTGATAATCTTCTGTTTGCTGGCATCGCCGGCGCCATCCTCAGCCGGCTTGTCCTCTTCGTCCTTTCCCTGCCTGCCCATGGGTGCGCCACCGCCCATCTTCACCGGCGTCGCGGCACCCACATTGGTCCCCGGTGCCATGGCTGCAATGTGGCTGGCATAAAGGATGTAAGTGCCGGCACTGGCTGCACGCGCACCGGTGGGCGCCACGTAGGTGGCCACCGGCACAGCGGATTTGGTAATACTCTTGATAATGCCGCGCATGGCGCTGTCCAGGCCGCCCGGCGTATCCATGCGGATTACCACCAGCTCAGCATGGCGCTCGGCGGCGGTTTCGAGGGCACGACCGATATAATCATCGGTCGCCGGTCCGATGGCACCTTCGACGATCAGCTGCATAACGGGATTGTCGGCAGCACCAACGGGGTCTGCATTCGATATCAGACCAGCCGCCAGAAACACAAGTAACAGCAGGGATATCCGTCTCGGTCTCAACATTCGGTGAATTCCGGGATTGTCAATATAAGCATAGCTCAGATGCGGCCGTAGAGTTTACGCAATTCCGTTTTAGCCGCTTCGAGTATTGCCTTCTGCTCGGGGCCCAGCTGCTTGCCGGCGCGGTTTATGTAAAATACGAGCATCGACATCGCCGAGCGGAATGGCGTGGATTTGCGTCGCCGGCTGGCCTCGGCGGAGCGCTGCAGGGACAAGGCGATGCGACGAGGATCTTTCCAGGTAAAGACCCCCTCCTCCAGATCCAGCGCGTCGCTTTCGTGTGTTACGCGGGCCGACCAGTTCTTTGCGTGTTCGCTCATGTTCCCGTACTAAGGAAGCGCTGATTAATTCGTCATTGCACCCGAAGGGCATAAACGAGGAACACAGTGCCCTAAAGGATACCCTTCGGTAACGAAGCAATCTCCAAGCAACTGATTATGAACTGTGAGATTGCCGCGCTTCGCTCGCAATGACAAGCTTCGTTGAATTAATCAGAGCTTCCTTAAGCTGAAAAGATCTGTCAGTACAAAGGATACACGTCATTGCGAGTCGCGCCAGCGACGTGGCAATCTCTTCTGGTTAGCTCCATTCAGCGAAATCACTTCCGATGTTTGCTGTAGCGTTTGGGAGATTGCTTCGCTATGCTCGCAATGACGGGAATTTTCAGCTTAAGTAAGTGCCATTCGGACTAGGGCAGGATAGCGACTCAATGATGACGATTCGAAAAGGATTTCTCTGTGCCCTGGCCGGCCTGCTCAGCGCCGCGATGCCGCTATCAGTCGGCGCCGAGGCGGAAGAAGCGCCCCGGCAGTACGAGATCGAACTGGTGATCTTCCGTAGCCTGGTTGTCGACGACGGCGGCGAACTCTGGCCGGTCGACTACTCCGACTGGTTTGACGAACAGATCGAGGATGCACAGTCCGAGCCCTCCACCGAATCCGAGATCCTTTCCGAAACCGAGGTGACCTGGCTGCCGAGTTCCCGGTTTCGTCTCACCGCCGAGCGCAATGCGCTGGCACGCTCCCGACCCTACCGCCCGCTGGCGCACCTCGCCTGGCGACAGACAGTGTCGGACCGGCGGCAGGCGCGCCCCATCGAACTGCCCGTCGTCCAGGACGACCGGGACGGAACCTATGTCGATGGATTCGTGCGGGTCGCCGTGGAGCGCTACCTGCACCTCGAGCTAGACCTGCGGCTGCACCTGCCCGATGTGACCGAAGCCGGCTTGCCGCCGGACGCGGACTACGGGGTGCCGGACATCCGGCTCAGGGAACAACGCCGCATGCGCAGCAAGGAGCTGCACTATTTCGATCATCCGCGCTTCGGTGTCATCGCGCTGATCACGCCCTACGAGACGGCCGCAGAGAGCGAAGCAGCGGACACGCCGGTTTCTGCGGAACAACAATAGGGAAACTCGGATCAATTCGTCATGGCGAAGAACTTACTTCGTCATTGCACCCGGAGGCCATAAACAAGCGAAGCGCGGCAATCTGATGAATTCACCGAAGTCCGTCATTGCGAGCGAAGCGCGGCAATCTGATAATTTTATAGTCAGTCACGTGGAGATTGCTTCGTTACCGAAGGGTATCCTTTAGGGCACCGCGTTCGTCTGGAGATTGCTTCGTCACTGCGCTCCTCGCAATGACGAATTAATCAGCGTCCCTAACCAGTCAGAGGTTCTTTAGAATCTCCGTTTCCTTCGCGTCTCTCGCGGCATACCGTCCATCCCTGGACATCGCCGCTACGGGCCTCCTGCCCTCTCGCGGCATACCGTCCATCCCTGGACATAAAAAACCGGGCCGAAGCCCGGTTTTAAACTCAGTCAATGCCTTTCGTTCAGGCAGCCTCAAACCGTTCCTTGGCGTCACGCGCCGCTCTGGCCTGCTCCGGGTCGTAAGCCTTGCCCGACCAGAGCATTTCGTAGGCGATCTCTTCGTTACCGTTTTCGCACAGTTCCAGCACCTGCTGGAACAACGGCTGGAAGGTCTCGCTGCGGTGGGACCTTTCGTGGTCCTCGAAGCTGTTCCAGAAGGTCACCACCAGCGCCTCCTTGCCCTTCAGCGGGCTTTCCACGGCCTGACCGACTGTGGAACCCTCATTGGAAACCTGACCCTTGTTGAGGCAGACAAAACCGCCGACAAAGCCGGTTTCCGAATGGTAGGTTTTCACGTTCTCGCACAGGATCGCCACGCGCTCCTGCAGGTCATCGACTGTGTAACCGTCCTTCAGGATCACCCGGTTGACGGTTACAACACCGTTGTAGGGAAAATTCTGAATCAAGCCATTCATGGTCTTCGTCCTCCCGTCAGTTGGACAATTAGAAGGCGCTAATATACTAATCCTGACTAATTTAGTCAAGCTTTAATTTGCCTATTAGTTAGTTTTATGGATATTTTTACTTATTATTTATCTATAAGTTATAGGGTTTTCACAGAATTTGAATTAGGGAAGCTCTGGTTAATTCGTCATTGCACCCAGAGGGCGTAAACGAGCGAAGCGCGGCCGGTCATTGCGAGCGAAGCGCGGCAATCTCACGATTCATACTCAGTCGTTTGGAGATTGCTTCGTCGCTATGCTCCTCGCAATGACGAACCTTGATCAGAGGTTCCTTTCTTTCAATTTCTTGGAGACCTTAGTGCCCTTCGTGGTGAGAGTTTTGAGAGACCTCGTCATCACAACTCAAACCCTCCAGCATCGGTATCGCGGTCTCCAACAGACGCCGCACCTGGGCCATGCCGTTAACGAGGTTGTGTTCGATGTCTTTCATGCTGATCGGCCCCGGTCCCCGCCCCGCCGCCCAGTTGGCGATCACCGCGCAGCTGGCGTAACGCAGCCCCAGTTCACGGGCCAGCGCCGCCTCCGGCATGCCGGTCATACCGACCATGCTGCAGCCGTCTCTTTCCAACCGGTCTATTTCGGCGGCCGTTTCCAGCCTCGGGCCCTGCGTCGCACCATAGGTGCCGTCCTCCGCCGCGTCCAGATCGAGACGACGCGCGGCGTCGATCAACAGCCTTCGCACCTTTTCGCTGTAGGGTTCGGTAAAGTCGATATGCGTGACCTGATCCAGGTCGCTCTCGAAATAGGTGTGCTCACGCGACCAGGTGTAGTCGACGATCTGGTCCGGAAACGCCAGCCTGCCGGGTTCCATATCCGCACGGATACCCCCAACCGCAGCCACGGCCACCACGTTGCACACGCCGGTTTCGCGCAGCGCCCAGATGTTAGCCCGGTAATTGACCATATGGGGCGGAATCGTGTGCCCGCGCCCGTGCCGAGGGATAAACACCACGTCGCGGTCACTCAGCTGACCGTGGATCAGCGGGCCGGAGGGTTCACCGAATGGCGTGCGCATGACTTCACGACGTTTGATCTCGAGGTTCTTCAGCGTGGTCAGCCCGGTACCACCGATAATTGCCAGTTCTGCCATATCAACCCTCGGCGACCGCGTAGATGCCCTTCACGTTGCGCAGATAACCGTGATAGTCCATGCCGTAGCCGAACAGGTAACGGTCCTCGACCCGCAGGCCGACGAAATCCGCCTGCAGGTCACCGGCTTTGCGG
>Ga0209536_100010789_pt1 | contig 13434 bp, 9 predicted proteins | sample DeeMarSeWOR28_12_FD_187461 | JGI IMG/M metagenome (GOLD analysis project Ga0209536, IMG submission 187461) | Marine sediment microbial communities from White Oak River estuary, North Carolina - WOR-2-8_12 (SPAdes) (version 2) | ecosystem: Environmental > Aquatic > Marine > Intertidal zone >...
GTAGGGTATTCACATCCATCCATCACGTTGGTTTACCTGGAGTTCGCCGCCTCGGCTTCCTCCACAGATTCGCTCCCAACCGTCTCTGGCGTTTGACTCACCGGCACATCTGACTCGGTGATAGGAAGATTTCGTAAGGACTGGAGCTCCGTCTGCAAACCGTTATTCTCACGCCTAAGCGCGCGGATTTTCCGGCGCAATCGAAAGTTGCCCAGACCGATGTAAAGGGCAACTAGCAAGCCTCCCCCAAAAATAGAGCCCAGCATTAGACCATAAAGGGGGATTGGCATGGATCGGAAAGGTGTAAGTGCTGGCAGTCTGAACTCAAGGGTGGTTGTGGAGAGGAAGGCATTGTAGTTCTGAAAGAGAAAAGCAACCAGTAATACTCCCAACAGCATAAAAACCACAACCTTAACTACTTTCATCTAATTTCTCCTTTGTAAAATGTGGGAGTAGCCTCTGGTAAGATCTTCGGAGATGCTCTGGAACAACACGCACCTCTGCAAAAACCGTCATGAAGTTCGTATCACCATTCCACCTTGGCACAATGTGGAAATGGACATGCGCCTCGACCCCGGCCCCTGCCACTGTACCGAGGTTAAGTCCCACATTAAACGCGTCCGGACTCATGGTCTCCCGGAGCACGCCCACGGACCACCGAACCGTCCGGATTAGATCAAGCAGTTCTTCATTATTCAAGCCATCCAGAGTAGGTGTGTGATTCCACGGGGCTACCAACAGATGGCCATTATTGTACGGGAACCGGTTCATTACAACCATAGACCGCTCGCCGCGGTAAAGCAAGAGACGCTCTTCGTCACCTTCACCGTTGTACTGTGGACAGAATATGCAGCCTTGCGGTCGATCGCCCAAAACGTAGTCCATTCGCCACGGCGCCCACAGGTTCTGCATGGCCTTTAACCTAAGGTCTGATGGTTTGTTAATCGAGTACTTGCTCACGGCCCTAAAATCTTCATTCACCGCAAGAAAATTTTTTGCGAGTATACCAACATTTGCCAAAAAAACAAGTACATTGTAAATTGCGCCCGCCCGCCTGGCCTTGCTCGCATGGCGGGCGGGGATCATCGATTTAAGATTGCAGATTGAGGAATGAGAAGAAAATTCATAATCCTTTAACTCTCACCTCCTTGTACCGTCTGCCCTTTCGCCTGCTGAGTGAAATCTTCAATCTCATATCTAAAATCTGAAATCTCAGATCGCCACTAATTCAACCTCGCCCCATGCCCCTAGCTGATCGCCAAAAATGATTATCACGCCTCTGACCTCTGCAATCTGCTGGGCAAAAGCAAGAGCCCGCTGAATGTCGCTCTCACTCTGCACCTGGTTACAAATCATGGTTGCCGCTGCATCCGCCAGAGCAGCAGAAGGTGCTATCACCGTCACCGCATCAGCCTTGCCAAAGCTCAGTGAGTGACCCACGGTACCCGAAGAGGTACATACCCCCAACCCCGTTGCCTCCGGGAGCACCTTCAAAGCCACCGCTTCACTTAGTCCTGATCGCCCCGCAAAAATGGATACCTGCAATGGTGCATTCACCTTTATGAAACAATCACCCCCGTTTTCCACCACCACCTCACTGCTTTCCTCCAGAAGGGCCAAACCCACCTGCTCTGCAATGGCGCCGGCCACCGCTGCCATGGGACCGGTGCCACACTTCTGCGCCGCGGCGAGCATTGCCTTTACCATCGGAGGTGCGAATTGATCCTCAGGCAAAGGGGTTATGGCTTGGAGGAATTCGGGATGCTGAGCAATGTAGCCCTCCAGAGGCCCGCGAACCCTGTAAATGACCTCCTCGGCGAGCATAGTCAGATCGGTTTCGGTCAGTATCAGCAGATCGGTTTCCTGCACCGCCACCTCGAAGGGTACAAGGCGCTCATGGCGGATCTGTCGGCGATACCTGCGCTCGCGGTGCTCGGTCACGCTACCAACCCCTTCAGTAGTAATCAATCATTGACGAAGCAAATTACCACAAAGCTCACAATGGACGCAAAGCGCAGAGCGTTTGATAAACAGAAATCGGTGAAAGGTAAATAGCTAGGACCATGGTTCTGCAACTGTTCACTTTTCAACATTGGACGATTATTATCTTTTTCGCTATGTTCTATGCTCCATGCGCTATGCTGATGTGTGCTGTTTGTGGTGCATCCCTCTTGTCGTCTTAGCGGTTATATCTGGGCTGCCTCTCCTTCGGAATAATGGACTTCAAGGCAGCTCTCGCCAAACCGCCCTGTTATTTCTGTTATCAATCTCCTGGTTGGCCGCACGGCCCAGGTGGTCGGGAGTTTGTGTACAACCTCCGTTTGCCCACCGATACTAACGTGGAGAAATACTGGGCACGAGCCGGGTTGAGATTTCAATAATTGCTGTAGCTCTCGCAACGCTTCTTTGGAGAGACCCTCCACCGTAAAGTGACAGTGAAGAGATGTGGCTAGGTTAACAGCTGCTGCCTCCAAAGACACGATGTCATCGGCAACCAGCTTAACTCGCCCACCCTCCTTAGCCACCCTGCCACTTACTAGGACCAGTGCTCCTGCATAGATACAACTTTCATACTTCCCAAACACATCGTCAAAAACAGTCACCTCAGTGGAGCCACTAAAGTCTTCGACCTGCAGGAAATGGAGTGGTTCATTCTTCCGGCTACGGATCACTTTGATCTCCTCAACGATACCACCCAGTCGACCTCTGGAGTCTACGGGTAAGTTGCGCAGCCTTGCCGCCCCGCCGGGAGTGAGTTTTTCCATTAACGAGCGATATTCAGAAAGTGGATGGCCGCTGAGGTAAAATCCCAGAACCGCTTTTTCATGGGCAAGCTTGGCGGACTCATCCCACTCAGTTTGAGCAGAAGCACTGGGAGGAGATTGAAAATCCAGATCACAGCTGTCGAAGAGCGCCATCTGACCTCTACGAGCCTGCTCAATAACCGCTGGGACCATCTGATGCAGCGGCAGCCTACCACAATGAAAACTATCCAAAGCACCGGCCTTAACAAGCGCCTCCAAACCTCTTTTGCCCAGATACTCACTCTCAACACCAGTACAGAGCTCAATAACGGAATTAAATGGACCATTTTCTACCCGAGCCAGGACAATAGCCTCCGCGGTTGTCCGGGTAATGTGTCGAATGGCTGCCAATCCTACGCGAATCCCCTCTCTCTCCACCGTGAATTCTACCCCACTAGCATTTATATCCGGCGGTAGCAGACGAAGATCCTCTTGACGGCAAACCTCCACGTGAGCAGCCAGGAGATCATGCTGACGGTATTCACTGCTCAGAAGAGCAGCCATGTAGTGCTCAGGAAACCGGGCTTTGAGGAATGCAGCCTGAAGCACGGTTAGGGCCTGGGCAACCGTTGTGCTCTTGTTCGCCACCACGCCTGCCGAACTCTCCAACATGGCCCATATGCTCTCAGCCGCCCCACGTTTTGACCCTTTACCCTCAACTTGTTCAATGAAGGCCGACCGTATGTTTTCTGCCTCTTCCTCCTCACCTTTCATTAGTAAACGGCAAAGTTCATCCGCTCTGGCCGGGGACCAACCTGTGGCTCGCACAATGTATTTGTTCAGATCCACGTCGAAAAGGAGTAAACCTGTCCCACCGGTCTCATTCTCCACAGTGGTCACCGGTAATGACTGGGCTGGGCTTTGATCCTGTCGAGCCCGCAGAAACCTTTCGGTCAATCTGCTCTCCAGAGCGACGGGCCTAATTAAGGCAAGCAGGACCAGCAATCCCTGCCAATCCCGAGGCTGCAATTTGAGGAGCAAACTTTTGGCCCTCGCACCTTCCAGGTAAGGAATACCACCCACCTTCCCCTCACTCAGCAGAGCGAAGGCTGCTTCGTCATCCAGGGGTAGATCCTTTATAGCCGCGGAAAGATCAGACTCATCTCCGATGAGTTCCAAAGCCTTGCGAAATACGGTTAGAGCTTTTCTGGCTATGAGGTCGAATTTCACCAGTCCTGCCCGTTTGAGGGCGCGTACATTGTACTGGCTTACCCAGCCGCCCTTATGACCGCGGTAAAGGGGAACACGTTGAACCAACGGACCATCGCCGATGACTATGCCAGTGGCATGGGTGCTCACCTGTCGAGGTAAACCTTCGAGAGCAGCCGCCAACTCCAACACTCTCCTCTTCCCCTCCCCTGCCGGAGGTGCTTCTCCACCCTCAACCTCATCCTCCAAATCTGCTGGGGATAGATCTAAAACCTTGCCCAGATCTCTAACAGCGGTGCGCGGTTGCATGGTAACGAATGACACAATCTGCGCCACCTGGGCTTCTCCATATTTTGACCGTAGGTACTGGTGCACCTCTTCCCGCATCTCCATACCAAATCCAAGATCTATGTCAGGGAACTCTAGATTCAGAGGATTGATCAAGCGCTCGAACAAAAGGTCGTTTTGTAGGGGGTCAATTTTGGTGATCCCCACAGCGTAGGCAGTTAAGCTCGAACCTGCCGCCCCACTACCAGGGCCAACAGGCACACCCCTGGCCCTGGCAAAATCAACAAAATCCGCTATTACCAGAAAATAGTCGGCAAGCCCGAGCCGCTCAATGGTCTTCAATTCGTAGTCCAACCTCTGGCTGTAATCAGATTTTGCCTCGGTTCGATTCGATGACAGTCGTTGCCGCAGCCCTTCCTCTGCCTGTTGCCTCAAGACGGTCATTGCCTCTTGGCCTTTTTCCAAGGGGAGTTTTGGCAGATGGAATCTTCCCAGATCCAAATCCAGGTTGCACCGTTCAGCAATGGCAATGGTGGAAGCAATCGCTTCAGGCAGGTGGGCAAACTCAGCCTTCATCTCTTCCGGAGAACGAAAACCGTGCTCCGCTGGTGGCGGTATCTCCTTTACGGGGATTCCAAGTCTTATGGCTGCAAGGATTCGGACTAGATCTGAGTCGCCGACGTCGAGGGCGTGACAATTTGCAGTAGCCACGACCTGCAGATCCAGCTGGCGGGCCAGACTCAGCAGGCTATCGTTCAAGGTACGGTCTGCTTCAGTGACCGGAGGCTGCAGTTCGATGAAGAAGGATTCGCTGCCAAAAACCTCCAAATATTCGGCAGCTCGCACTTTCGCCCGCTGGTGGTCATCTTGGAGGATCCGCGTTGGGATCTCTCCCCGTTGACAGCCACTCAGGATGATTAGCCCTTGGTGGTGATCATACAGTTGGCTCGTGGTTATTCGGGGTCGTTGTTGCCAACCCTGGGAATGGGCTGCGGTGACGAGCTTGAGGAGATTCTGGTAACCTTTCAGATTCCTGGCCAAGAGCACAAGATGATTGGCCGAGTCAGTGCTGCCTTCTTGCTCCGACTCGGTCTCGTCGATAGGATCGACCGTGAGTTCGCAGCCAATAATGGGTTTGATCCCTTTATTGTATGCCAGGTCATAAAACTCTATACAGCCAAATAGATTGCCATGATCTGTGATGGCCAGGGCCGGCAACCTATATTGTCGGGCCCTTTCAACGAGTTGGGGCAATCTTATGGTGCTCTGCAGGAGGCTATAGGCAGAATGTAGGTGGAGATGAACGAAGTCTGCCTGACGCATGGGTCGGTAAGAGCCCGGCGGGAATTATTCCCACTCGATGGTGCTTGGCGGTTTAGAGGAAATATCGTAAACCACCCGATTAACTCCCTTTACTTCATTTATAATACGGTTCGACATCTGCCCTAGCACCTCGTAGGGTACTTGGGCCCAATCGGCAGTCATGGCATCGACACTTTCCACAACGCGGATGGCAATCACCTGATCATAGGTGCGCTCGTCACCCATTACTCCCACGGTGCGCACCGGCAAAAGAACAGCGAACCCTTGCCAGACCTGGTCGTAGAGGCCGCTCGCCTCCATCTCTTCCATGACGATAGCATCTGCCTGCCGCAGGATCTCCAAGCGCTCGGGGGTTACCTCGCCCAGGATCCTGATGGCCAGACCCGGCCCTGGAAATGGGTGTCGCTGGACCAACCGGTGTGGTAAGCCAAGCTCATCTCCCACCTTTCTTACCTCATCCTTAAATAACTCCCTAAGGGGTTCGATGAGTTTGAGATTCATCACCTCAGGGAGTCCACCCACGTTGTGGTGAGTCTTGATGGTGGCGGAAGGCCCTTTGAATGACACGCTTTCTATCACATCGGGATAGAGGGTACCCTGGGCGAGGAACTCAGCCCCTGGAATCTTATTGGCCTCGGCCTCGAAAATCTCGATGAAACGGTTACCGATGATCTTCCGTTTCTGCTCCGGGTCTGCCACTCCTTGCAACCTGCTTAGAAAGGAAACAGTGGCTTCTACATAGTCCAGATTAATCTCGTAAGTGTCACGAAAAATGGACTGCACCTCTTCGGCCTCACCTTTACGCAGCAGGCCGTTATTGACAAAAATACAGGTGGACTGGTGGCCCACCGCCTTGTGAAGCAAAACAGCGACCACGGAGCTGTCAACGCCGCCGCTTAAGGCGCACACCACCTTCTTGGAGCCAATGGTCTGCTGCAAACTCTCCACAGTGCTGGCCACAAAAGCCTTCATCGTCCAGGTAGGGCTGCAGCCGCAAGAGCGGAAGAGGAAGTTCTGCAACATTTTGGTGCCATTAATAGTATGGATGACCTCCGGGTGAAACTGAACCCCATAAAGTTCTGTCCCGGTATGACGCATTGCGGCCACCGGTGAGTTGCCACTGTGGCCGATGGAGGTGAAGCCGGGCGGCGGCACCTTGATCTTGTCACCGTGACTCATCCATACCTGTTGTCCCTCCCCCTCTCCGGCACCATCCAGGCCGTGGAACAGATCTTCGGAAGAATCGATCAATAGTTGGGCCTTGCCATACTCCCGCTTGGCGGCCCGCTCCACCTCACCACCCAGCAGATGGGTCATTAGCTGCATCCCGTAACAGATGCCAAGAACCGGGACACCGAGATTAAGCACCTCCACATCTACGCTTGGTGCACCCTGGTCCATAACGCAGGCAGGGCCGCCTGAGAGGATTATGCCCTTGGCACCAAACTGCTTTATCTTTGCCAGCTCCATGTTGAAAGGGTGGATCTCGCAGTATACCTGAGATTCCCGCACCCGCCTGGCAATGAGCTGCGTTGTCTGCGAGCCGAAATCCAGAATCAGTATTTTATCATCATGGATGTCCATTTATTTCCAATCTATCTGATAGTTTGGCGCTTCCTTGGTAATTATCACATCGTGCACGTGGCTTTCCTTGAGACCCGCCGCCGTAATCCGGATGAACCTGGCCTTCTGACGAAGTTCTTCAAGAGTGCCACATCCCACGTATCCCATCCCTGCCCGCAAACCGCCTATGAGTTGAAACACGCTCGAGGCGAGAGGCCCTTTGTAAGGCACACGTCCTTCAATCCCTTCCGGGACCATCTTCACGTCTTCCTCTATGTCTCCCTGAAAATAGCGTTCCGCCCCGCCCTCTTTCATGGCACCCAGAGATCCCATGCCCCGGTAAACCTTGTACGAACGGCCCTGAAAAAGAACGGTCTCGCCTGGACTCTCATCCGTTCCAGCGAAAAGGCTGCCAATCATAACCGATTGCGCCCCGGCTGCCAGGGCCTTTACCACATCACCGGAATACTTGATGCCGCCGTCAGCGACAATTGGCACCTGAAACTCCTCGGCAACTCTGGCACACTCCATCACCGCGGTGACCTGTGGCACCCCCACGCCCGCAACAACCCTGGTGGTGCAAATGGAGCCTGGCCCCACACCTACTTTGATTGCATCAACACCGGCCTCAGCCAGGCTTCTGGCCCCAGCCGCAGTGGCGACATTGCCCGCTATCAACTCTATGTCAGGAAACTGTTGCTTTACCGCCGAAACGCTATCCACCACCGCCTGCGCATGACCGTGAGCAGAATCCACCACCAGCAAATCAACGCCCGCCCTGACCAGCGCCTCGACCCGGGCATCGCGGTCAGGACCTGCTCCGACTGCTGCCCCTACTCGTAAACGGCCCAGGGTGTCCTTGCAGGCATTGGGATATTTCTTGATTTTCATTATGTCTTTGATGGTAATGAGGCCAAGTAGATCTCCCTCATCATTCACAACCAGAAGCTTTTCGATCCGGTTCTCGTGCAGGAGCACCTTGGACTCTTCCAGGGTAATGCCCTCGGAGGCGGTGACCAGGTTCTTTTTGGTCATCACCTTGTCCACTTCCTGGTCCAGGTTGGTTTCAAAGCGGAGATCACGATTGGTGACAATGCCAACCAGCTTTCTCCCGTCCTGCACTATGGGAACACCGGAAATGCGGTAGCGTTCCATCATCTCGAGCACCTCTGATATCTTCTGGTCAGGATGCATGGTGACTGGATCAACAATCATGCCGCTTTCCGATTTTTTTACTTTGTCAACTTCTCTGGCCTGCCGCTCTATGGACATGTTTTTGTGGATGATACCGATACCACCCTCCCGGGCCATGCTGATGGCTGTACTTGCTTCAGTGACCGTATCCATGGCCGCACTCATGAGAGGGATGTTCATGGAGATGTTGCGAGTGAGCCTGGTCCTGACATCCACCTCATTGGGCAGTACCTTGCTGGCTGCGGGCAGTAACAGGACATCATCAAAAGTCAGGGCCATAGGTATTTCACTTTGTTTCTGGCTCATGAAAAATCCTTTTGCTGTTATTTAGGGAAAATTAAAGTATATAAAGTTATCAAGAAAGAGATCCATCTACAATAGGATTGTAAGAAAAACGTCCAGATTCGACTCCCCTTTTCTTTAAATAGTCAAATTCGCGCACAAATCCAGAAACAAGCCCTCTAGCAGCCCGGCATCGCTAACAGTAAACTGGAAGAAACCAAAAGTATCCATCAGCTCCAGAGTCACCAGTCCGCCGGCCAAGATAATGTCCTCCCGGCCCGGCTCCAGGCCTGGTAGGTTACTCCGTTGGGCAATCTTCATCTGAGCCAGGTCATCACATAAATCAGCAAGCCATGTTCTGTCCAAAACAGTACCATTAATTTTGTCTGGGTCGTATTCCCGCATCTTGAATCTCATGCTCGCCAGGGTGGTTACCGTTCCGGCCGTGCCCACCCAGAGATTACCGTTGCCCTTTCCTGGAAAAGACAGCCCGGCTAGAACCGTGGAGACATGCTGGCGTAGTTTGGCGCAAGCTTCAGAACCTGGAGGGTCCTTTTGCAGGAAGGTCTCCGTCAGATGGACCACTCCCACCGGCAGGCTATTGCTTTCCACGGAATTTCCTTCCCCAGCAGGTTTCCACACCAATTCGGTACTACCCCCACCTATGTCAAAAATTGACATCTCCGCCTTTCTGTTGGGGATAACGGAAGCGACCCCGAGGAAAGAGAGCCTGGCCTCTTCAGAACCGCTGAGCAGACGAACCCTGAGTCCGGTCCGGGCCCGAACCTGATCCAGAAAGTGGCGACCATTGCTGGCCTCCCGCACCACGGCCGTGGCCCCAGCCAGGTATTCTGAGACACCTCTTCGCTGCATGAGATCAACAAATTCCTTCAGGGCAGCAATACTACGCTCAATGGCCGGTGGCTGAAGCGTTCTCTGCGGCAGGAAGTTCTCTCCCAGGCGGGTGATACGTCGTTCAACTTGAATTGGTCGGAGGGAACCGGAAACGGCCGGTTCGGAAATGAGCAGCCGAAGGGTATTGGAGCCAACATCTATGGAAGCGAGCGGTTGCATCCAGTGGCGGGCAAGTCCCTCCTCTATCCTTTTTTGAGTTCTGATCAATAACAGAAGTGGAGGAATATATCAACCGATAGGCACAGCCATCTTTTGATGGCTGCAAATATCAAATTCCAAGCACCAAATTACAAACAAATCCCAAATTTTTACCCTGTGGAATCCTCCGGAGGAGGGCCGCCAAGAGGCGGCATTCCACAGGGCAGGTACTAAATGACCAAAACAGGTTTCGAATTTCGAATTTTGGTCATTGTTATTTGTTTGATATTTGTGATTTGTGATTTGGAATTTCTATTCCTCCATTCCAGTACTCTAAAACAGCCAATCACTCAAATTTGCTTGGCGGGAAGCAAGGGAGAAGAAAAAAGGGGCTCATGCAAGCCCCTTCCTTAATGAATGTCTTGTCTGCAGGCGGTGTGTTAGTTCTATTCTAATCGGTTACTTTGGCTCTCCGGGAAGAACCACCAGATCATTCGTCTTTATCTTGCCTGCGCCATCAACTGCTATTGCCTCCGCCGCATCTGGTCCGAAGAGATTGGACACCTGAACCTTACCCTTGTAAGGACCCGGCTGAAACCCCATGGAGACCTTGGCAGTGGGATGGATGATTTCTTTACCTGGTCCGTAGATGGCAAAAATGTCACCTTTTCTAAGACCTGACGCCCTGCCAGCACTGAGGTAAACCTGCTGGCCCTCCACCATGGCCACCCGGGAGGACCAACCATACTTTCCTGCCCTCTTCTCCAGGTCAGCAGCCATCTTTGCCAACAGTAGTCGCAACGACTCATCCTTTTCAGGACCTGACTGAGCTGTTGAAACATTCTCTTCTCGATGATGCACTGTCCTGCCTGAGAACCCATCCAGCAAGGTGTAACTGATCCGGCCTTTACCCTTGCGGTCCAGGGTCAGTTTGTCTATGAAGACCACCAACCGGGCCGCCGGATATATGGACAGAGACCGGGCAATTTTCGATTTGCTGTCTCGACCGACCGCTAGACCCTGCTGTGATAAAATCTCTTTGCTCTCCTCCGGCCCCACCAAAATGAACCTCTGGTTTTTGGCAAACTGGCCAGCCGCCGCCTCGGACAGGTTAGTTTTCATCTCCTGAGTCGACCTGTACACCCCAGGTGAAGCTAACACTGCCACTTTAAAGCGCAGGATTCGCTTGGACTCGGAGTGCTGCTTGCCGGCGGTGGCCGTAGCGGCTACAGCCATGGGCGCTTCTGATCCCGTTCCCTGGGCCTGGGCCCCGGCCACACCCTGCCCCCTGGACTGGGTCTCTTTTTCCAGTTGAGCCAGCTGCTTTTCGGTCTCTGCTTGTTTGGCCTCGAGTTCCTTTCTGGTTCGCATATACTCGCCCACGTCAGTGCCGCCCTCATCATCCACCTGGCGCATATACGTGGAGCCCTCATAGTTGGAGCTTTCAATAGCTCGATCTTCCCACTCCTGCCGGGATCTCTCCTCCTTCGTCATTTCAGCGTACGGCTTTTTTTCTTTGGCAGCACCCTGATCCGTGGCGCAGGCAAGAAGCAGAGACGAGAACAAGATCAACAAATACAATAGAAAATAGCGTAGCCTTTTGATATACATGGATTAATCCAGCAACGGGCTTGTGCCTTGCTGGCACAAGCCCGTTTCCTAGTAGAGTACCGGTCTTGGAAACAGCTGTATTTTACGACGCTTTCCTCTTGTCGGCAACCACTATAATTTAGAATCTCCAGATCAGCGCCAAAGCGTAACGCGAGGCAACTTTATCTGATCTGTTTCCCAATGCCTCGGTAACGTCCTTCACCGCCTCACCAGGCCAGAACCAGGTGGCGTTGCCGAAGATGTGCACGTGCTTGGATAGCGACAGCCTGAGGCTATTGCTCCACTGTTGGCCGGCGGTGCCTGACTTGATTGCTGTGTTGGTCGTTGGATTCGCGGGATTTATTACTGCAAAATCTTCGTTCCATTCGAACCACATGAAGTTGGTGCGGTAGCTGAGATATTCCAGCGGCTCGATGGTGATGCCGCCGCCGATCATGGTCATCCCCGGGTTGTCACCCCTGCCGCCAATGGAGCCGTTGGTCAGACCTCCGGTGGCAACGCCTCCCTGTTGGGTGCCCCCCAGGTTACCGTAGAACTCGGGAAGGTAGCCGTAGAGGATGGTTCCCAGAACGACGTTGGTGTCACCGATAATGGTGTCCTCGCCGCCGAAGGAGGGCGTGAACCGCTGGGCGTTGGCCACCCCACAGTAGCCTTCCAGATTGTCGTCGTTGGGATCGTCGTCACCCGAGGTGTACATGAAGCCAACGTGGGGGATGAGTTTCCAGCCCACCATGTCGGTGAGATTGACGGCCACGTCGGCAAAGGCGGCGTAGGCCTGGATGTCCTGATCAGGCAGGGTGCCGCCTCGTTCGGTGATGATATCCTTAGCCTTGCCGCCCTGGTAGGCAAACTCCACCTGGGGCTCCACAATTCCCAGCTTGCCCTTGTACAGGATCCCCAGCCGGTAGGTCTTCACATCCGCACCTTTCTGGTCGGTAAAGGGATCGAGTGGCGTCTCATGAGGGTGTGTAGGATCTGCAAGTGGAGACACTACACCACTCAGGGGGTCACTAAGCTCGCTCTCAGATCTGGTTTTCATAGAATCAAAGACTCCCATGAACCTCAATTCATTGTCGTCATTGACAAACCAGGTTAGCATTGCACTCAGGATGTCGCGGTCGTTGTCGGCCTCTATCCCGGCCTGGTCTTCAAGGTATTGCACCTCATCCCTGGCGGCAAAGTTATTTTCGAACTTCTTGTGCCAGCCCGCCTGAAAATTGAAGGTGTCGAAGTCGCCGGTGAACCAGATGCCCGGGTCGTCGTCACCGTAGATAAAGCCTGCGCCCGCGTCCACCGCATCCAGGTAGTAGATGTCCCAGCCGGCGTGAAAACGCACATTTTCGGCACCGGGGATGGCGATACTGCCGTGCAGCCTCTCCAGGCCGTAATCACGGCCCCGCTGGTCCACCTCGGTCTGATCAATGGCCGAGTCGAACTCCAGGGCGCTGTAGAAGTCCCACTTCTTGTCCTTGTCTACCCCACTGAAGTAGAGGCGGGCCTCGGTGCGGATGTAACTCTGGGCAACTTCCCCGGCCTCGTTGGTATGTCTTTTGAAATTCCTCTCTGCTAGAGGTTCAAGAGGCCTTCCAAGAAGAGCGCTAAGAGGATTAGCTACCGTAACAGTCCCAAGGCCGAAGTCCCAGTTGTTCTCCCAGGTTGGGATCAAGCGCATCTGGGCGCCAAAACGAAAGGTATCACCGTCTTCCGTCTTGATCTTGAATTTCCCCTCCATAGCAAACACCAGAGAGGTAGCAGCCAGCATTATGACCAGTAGAGTCAGCACTCCTACCAGTCCTCTGGATGAAAAAAATCTTTTCATCACCACTCCTCCTTTCTCCGCTTCGGAACCACGAGATATCCCTGGCCCGGATAATTCATAAATTATCCGGGCTCTGGAAAGGCCCATCTCGTGATTCATCCATTTTCAATGCTACAGATCATGCAAAGCCGGTAAGAAAAAGCATTGCCTGCTGTCCAACACGGGTCCCCGTTGGCTGGAAAGCGGCAATCTTGCAGAGGTCTTACTTGCCATCACCTCCCTTCCCTAGGCTGAGTTGGTTTGGTAACAAAGTGAAGCTCTCCGACCAAAGGTCGGAGCTTCTCAAGCAGGTACGACCTAAGCGGACATAGCCCGCTCAGAGCATACCTGCTCCAAAGCTGTGTCGCT
>Ga0209536_100010790_pt1 | contig 13434 bp, 10 predicted proteins | sample DeeMarSeWOR28_12_FD_187461 | JGI IMG/M metagenome (GOLD analysis project Ga0209536, IMG submission 187461) | Marine sediment microbial communities from White Oak River estuary, North Carolina - WOR-2-8_12 (SPAdes) (version 2) | ecosystem: Environmental > Aquatic > Marine > Intertidal zone >...
CGTGCTTGACCGAAAGGTTTTTGTTTCCGGGCCGGGCGAAGACGCTACATGGTTTACGTCGGATGATGAAAAGCTGGGCTATGGCGTATTTCAGCAGAATTCTTCTGATCAATACAATGAGATGTATTTCGTTGGTGGCGGTATTGATAACACATGGTTTACAGATGACGATACGCCCTCGTATTACAAACAACTAACACGAAATGCCACGGGCAGAGTGATTCGTGAGGCGGAGTTTAATGATCCCGGCCCAGACCAGGACTGGTTTACACAAGATGATGTGACTAGTGGTTATATTGTTTATGACGACCAAGGCTTGTTCTTACGCAGAATATTTTATGGAGGTGCTGGGGTTGATGAAACTTGGTTTACCAAAGATGACGAACCTGAGCGTTACAATCTAAATGAAACTAAAAGCGATAATTTCCTGTCCCGGAATATCGACTATGTAAGCCCTGGCGCGGATGGCGATTGGTTTTCCCCGGACGACGTTGTGTCCTCGTATAATGTCAACTTGAGTAACGAAGGCCCGATTTTGACAATCAATTATAATGGGGCAGGTCCTGATAATCAGTGGTTGACGGCCGATGACGAGCCGAGATGGTATGCAAAAAAACATGACATCAGATCGGACATAGTTCGAATAAACTATATGAGTGCAGGTGCCGATGGCATCTGGTTTAACGAAGATGACTTGCCGTCCAGTTACCAATACCAAACTAAAAGCGAAGGGAAAGAACTATACGGGCATTTTTACGAGCCGGGTGAGGACAGTATTTGGTTCAACGCTGATGATATTCCAGGCGATTATACCGCCACCGATTACGATGACAGCGGCAGAATCACTTTATCTGTCCATTATTTCCGCAATGGCCTTGGTGAGGACGGGCTGTGGCTGACACAAGATGATGTACCGGATTGGTACTACTCAGTCATCTATGATACAGGCGGCGTTGATAAGCTGCAGACAGGTTACTCAGGGGCCGGGCCTGACAGCGTGTGGTTTACTGCGGATGACGATGTTGTGCGCTACTATAAGGAATTTAAAGCCGCGAACGCGCAATGGTCTGAACACTATAGGGTTAGTTACGATGATTTCTGGTCCAGTACCGGGGCTGATGATGTGTGGTTTACTGAAGACGACGTACCTAATTGGTACGAAAAAACGGTGTACACAGCGCAAAACAATACTCTGCATTCCCGGGCGACGTATATAGCACCGGGTCCTGACGGGAACTGGTTTGGTGAGGATGATATTCCTTCCGGCTACACTCAATACTCTAGAATTGAGCGCAATAGCATAACGATCAACTACATTAACTATATATCACCGGGCGTTGATGGCCAGTGGTTTACCGACGACGATGTGCCAAAACAATATAACGGTGAGGTGTTTGATCAAAATGGATTTTTAGTGCGATCTGGAATTTTCGTTGACGCAGGGCCGGATGGTATCTGGTTTACAACAGACGATGTACCTTCCAGCTATACACAGTACATAAGGGACGAACTTGGAACTGTGCTGCAAAGAATCCGGTATTCAACTCCAGGAAGTGATGGCGTCTGGTATACACAAGACGATGTGCCTGAATACTATGTTGCAAATAATATAGTTCGCAACCAATTGGCTATTCAATATGCTAGGTATATTGATGCGGGTGTAGATGGTATTTGGTTTAATGACGATGATGTTCCAGCGTATTATTCCTCGAGCGATCTCATTCGAGGTGGTGCCACAGTTTCATCAGCAAATTTTATTGATGCCGGTCCTGACGGTGTATGGTATACGGAGGATGATGTCCCGAGCCGCTATACAGCGCTTAACATAGTTCGTGGTCAGCTAGTTATTCAAAATGCTAGCTATAGCGATGCCGGTGCTGATGGGATTTGGTTTACCGAGGATGATATCCCTGAATACTATAATCTCAACGACCTTGTTCGAGGTGGCGCTACAATTTCCTATGCTCATTTTGTTGATGCCGGGCCCGACGGCCTCTGGTATACGCAAGACGATGTGCCAACCTACTATACAGCGATCAACATTGTCCGCAATCAAGTTGTGATCAAGTATGCGAGCTATAGTAACGCAGGAGAGGATGGGATTTGGTTCAACGATGACGATGTTCCCGTGAGTTATACCTTGGAAGGTTTCACTCAAGGGGATAACACAATTTCCTCCGCTAAATTTATAGAGGCAGGACCTGATGGTCTATGGTACACGGAGGATGACGTCCCTGAATACTACCGCACTGGCGTGGCGAGTTTTCGCGGCGTTACTATAAGCGGTAGCTCGATTGTTGAACCCGGTATGGATGGGGTATGGTTTACTGAAGACGATATACCTCAGTACTACGAGATTTTTGTCGAATCCGGTGAAGGCTTTCTATTTCGACGGGTGAGGTTTGAATCTCCAGGTGAGGATTTGCTTTGGTTCACCCAAGATGATGTGCCTACCTTTTACACTGAGCAGACATTGGATAGCAATGGCAATAAATCGCGAAGTGGGAAATACATCCAGCCAGGTGTGGATGGTCTTTGGTTCACTTCGGACGATATCCCGGAATATTACTCTCTCTATATAAATGATGAAATCAATGGAATTGAGCACGATATTCATTATATCGATGCGGGCGTCGATGGCGAGTGGTATACAGAAGACGATATACCACAGTATTACGAATTGTATTTCGTATCCGGTGAAGGTTTTCGGTTTCGGCGAGTGAGATATGAATCGCCTGGCGAAGATTCGATTTGGTTGACGCAAGATGATGTGCCGGCTTATTACACTGAACAAACATTAGACGCCAATGGCGAGAATATTCGAAACGGGAAATATATTGATCCAGGAGCAGATGGCGCCTGGTTTTCTGCGGATGATATCCCGGAATATTATTCAATTTATCTTTTTGACGCCGATGGTCGAAAATTTCAAGATATCCGCTATATCAGTAGCGGAAACGATGGTATGTGGTATACAGCCGACGATGTTCCACGCAACTATGTTTCCTACGAGTACTACTCAGGTGGAGATGTTTATCGGAGTATAACCTATGACAGTCCTGGCCCTGATCAGCTATGGTTTACTGAAGACGATGACATCGAAAGGTACTATGAAAGGACAAAAGACGTAGCAGGGCGATTGCTAAGAGAGGGTAGTTACAATGATGCCGGAAGTGATGGTGAATGGTTTACGGCGGACGACATACCGTTTTATTTGGTCGTCTACACATATAACGACAACGATTTAGAGTGGAGGCTGATCGACTACAATGACGCTGGACCGGATGGTGTTTGGAACAGCGACGATGATGTTGTCGATCAATACCGAGAGCATTTTTACGATGACAATTTAAGAGAATTGAGAATGGTGTTTTTTGAAATGCCAGGAAATGACGGGCAGTGGTTCAGTGCGGATGATGTGCCCGGTTATTATATACAGTATACCTACGACAATAACGGTAATCAGTCGTCAAACTACTTCAGCGATCCGGGGCCGGACAATGTGTGGTTTACGGAAGATGATGTGTAACCGGGGTAGGATAGTTCGTGCGGGCTTATTAATCCCGCGAAGTGGATCATAAATGTTAAGGATTGCTCAACACTTTTAACGAGGACTTGGTCCTACAGATTTGTTGTAGTGCCTGCACTTGGCTCTTTAGTCGATCGGGATTCCACGGACGGCGGATTTTATTAAATTCTTCGGTTGAGATTTCCTCATCGCTGAAGCCTAATAATGAGGCCAAGCGATGGAAAACTTTTTGATTGTTGACCGGTAACCAGCTTTCGTAAGCGGCGCGCATGAGCGCTTCGCGCTTTTCCGGGGAAACTGTGCTGCGGAGCAGAATCGGTTTGTCGGCTTCTTTGGATTCAGGTGTCGGTGGGGAGTGCAGCGCCTCCCAAGTGACTTGCAAGCTATTTCTCAGCTGGCTGAATTCGTGTTTTTCGATGATGGTTTCGGCGGTGTCTTCGTCGGCTTGGCGTTTCAGCCACAATTCAAACCAAATGATGCCTTTGGGGGCGAGAGGATTGTTAGTGTCTTCTTTGGCCTGTAATGCGGTATCGATGCCGTTTTCCGTTAACAGCGCTTTTATAATGTCTACCTGTTCATAGTTGGCGGACATATAGATGGGTTTCATTCTCACCTCCGAAAAAACGGCGGTATTTTAAAAGATCGCCGTTCAAAAAGGTAGCATATCCATATATTGGTTTGTTATAAGCCCTCCTAGCATTATTCTTAAATAATATTACATCAGAGTTTAGTGGGACTTTTTTAATCGTCAAGGGAATAACACGGTTTTCATTTGCGCTATTCCGTTCGTTCACCCCGCCCACCGCTTGTTGCGTTATTTTACCACGCGACCGCGACGTAGCGCGTTAGCACCAAACCGTTCTTTCACTGCATCGGTGACTTTATCAATCTTCCTTTCTTTGACGCTGTCTGGGGCGAACAAGTCTTGTTGCAAGTAGCCAGCGTCTTGCCGGTCAAAGCCGCTGACCCCCATGCCCAATAGTCGCACCGGTGGCAATTTAGTTTCAGGCAGTTTGGTGAGAAATAAGGTCTTCGCCGCTTGCCAGAGTTCGCTGGTAATATTGCTGGCGTGATCCAACGTATGAGACCGGCTAAGCGTGGTGAAGTCCGAATAGCGGATTTTTAAATGCACCGTGCGGCCTTCATAGCCATGACGACGTAAGCGGGTGGCCACTTGTTCGGTCAATTGCAGCAGTATGGCCAGCAAGGTGTCTTTGTCTTCGATATCTTGCGGGAAAGTGACTTCGTGAGAAATAGACTTGGCATCATAATCGGAGATCACCGGGCGATGATCGATGCCGTGGGCCAGTGCCCACAGATGCGCACCGTGTTCGCCAAAACGCTGTAATAAAGACTCTTTGGGCTGTAAGCGCAAATCCTTCACCGTATAAATACCCAGTCGCTGTAAATGTTTTTCAGTCACTTTACCCACGCCCCAGATACGCTTGATGGGCAGGGGATCCAGAAACGCCTGGATTTGATCTTGTGCCACGTAGACGAAACCATCCGGTTTATCGATGTCCGAAGCGATTTTGGCAATAAACTTATTGGGCGCAATGCCTATGGACACCACCAATCCCAGCTCTTTTTTTACCGCTTGTTTGATTTTCCGGCCTATGGACTCCGCCGGGCCAAACAACTTCTCCGATTGAGCGACATCTAAAAACGCCTCGTCCAAAGACAAGGGTTCGATCAACGGTGTGAATCGCTCAAAAATCCGGCGGATTTGCTGCGATACTTCCGCGTACAAATCCATTCGACCTGGTAGCAAAATTAAATCCGGGCAGAGGCGTTTGGCAGTGACCGTGGGCATGGCACTGTGTACCCCATAACGCCGCGCCACATAATTGGCGGCGGAGATCACCCCGCGGCCTTCAGCCGAACCACCCACGGCCACGGCTTTATCGGCCAACTCCGGCCGGTCGCGAATCTCCACTGACGCATAAAAAGCATCCATGTCGGCGTGAATAATCATTTGCGCAATACCATCATAAGCAATGCTGAATAGAACCATATAAAGGTTAATACAGCGGTGATCAGGTGACCAGGTGGAGAGTCGACCAAAGGCTTTAACCAGCAGTCATAAAAAATCAATTTCGGCGTCGGCCCCTGTTCTGGTGATAAATTATCGCGGTGATTTTTGCGACAATCCAGTGCAAACGCCAACTGCCAGGCATTGTTCGCGACATACGTCCCGGTTTTGTACCATAACTTAGCCGCCCGGAAAAAACCCTGGCGTATGACGAGCGAGTGGATCAACAGAAAAAACGGTTTTAACGCCAAAGCGCCGGTTTTGCTCTGTGCCCGGTAGGCGCTGGCCGCTACGGTGAAAAACTCCGTCAAACCGATGTGGTCGAAGTTGCATAAAAAAGCATTCAATATTTGCCGCTGTTTTAAACCCTCGGTTTCAAAACGACGCGCAGAGGTGCTGAGTGTGCCCGGCAGCGTAACCCATTGGCCTTTGCTGTGGATCTTGCGTGCTAACCGGGCGTCTTCCATATAGTTTAAAGACTCATCGAATCCGCCAAGGGCATCGAAAAAAGCTTTGGATAACATAAATCCTTGATCGCCATTAATCGTATCCATGCGGTTTAACCGGGTTTTGCTTTCGTAAAAATAATACGCCAAAGAGGGCGTCGTTTGTCGGCGTCGAAAGTGTAAGCCATAATGACCGGCCACGTGATCATGACCTAACTTGTCTCGTAGTGACTTTAGGTAGGTTAGTCCGGTACATAGAAATGAGGGGTTTTCGAAATAAGTATCGGCATGCAGGAATAACAACTCTTTCGACATTGCCGCTGATGCGCCGCAGTTCATTTGTATGGCGCGGCCAGTCTGAGTGGTGATGATTTTGGTATTAAGACCGTGTTGTTTCTGAAATTCGGTTAACAACGTACGCGTAGCATCACTACTGCCACCATCTACAATAATAAGTTCAAATTGGCAATTGAGTTGTTGGCGAAGACTCTCCAGTAGGAGAGGGATGTTTTGTGCTTCATTTAACGTCGGTACGATGATGGAAATATCAGGTTTTGGCATAAGCGGTTTTACGCGGTGGCCTATTGTAAGAAGTGCAATTATGGCCATCTAGCAAGGTGAAAGCCATAGCTGCATGATTTCAATGGCTGTGTGCCGGCTCAACGGTTATTACTGGTTCGGGCGTAGATTTGGCGATCAAACTGGCGGCGTTGCGGCCAAGGTAATTGTCTCTAAGTCGGGGCGAACGGGTGAGAGTGATTTGGTTGAATATTCGCCACAACGGCGAGTCTATATTAAACCAATGCGAAAAACATCGCGGGAAAATACCTGGTTTTTTTCTGGGATCAGGTGTTTATAATAAGGCAGCCTTTTGGCATTTTCTTAGGTGGTCAAATATAAGGTATAAGCGCATGAATAGTGACAGCAAACGATTCAGTATCGAAGCCATGGAATTGGGCCCCATGGAAAATTTTATTTACCTGATTCATGATCACAACAGTGACCGGGTGGCGGTAGTGGATCCTGCTTGGGAAGTGGAGAGAATTCTCAAACGCGTCCAGGACAAAGGCGTTAAGATAACTGATATTTTGCTCACTCACAGCCATTACGATCATATCAACGGCATCGACGGCATTCATGAGAAATTTGACGCCCAAGTGCATTTATTAAAAGCCGAAGCACAGTTTTGGGGCCAATACCAGGAAGCGCCTACCACCCACCACGGCGGTGACATTATCACCTTAGGGGATACCGAAATCGAAATACTACATACACCGGGACACACACCGGGTTCGGCGTGTTATAAAGTGGGAAATAATTTGATTGCCGGTGACACTTTATTTGTGTTCGGCTGTGGGCGCTGTGATTTGGCCGGGGGAGATCCGCATGTGATGTTCAACACCTTAAACCGCATCAAGTCCGAATTGCCTTTGAATACCATTTTATTACCTGGGCATAATTATGCGGAAAAGTCCACTTCCACCATTGAAGAACAAATTGCCGGTAATCCGTTTATGCATTTTGACGATGAAGCGGCGTTTGTGCATTACCGCATGCATGAACACGACAAAGTCCGCAGTTCGCCTTATCACCCGGTGCCACGCAGTAAATGACCACAGCGCTTTCCATCCGCAACCTATCCAAAGTCTACAAAAACGGTTTTGAAGCCTTAAAAGGCATTGATTTGGATGTCGCCGCGGGCGACTTTTTTGCGCTGCTGGGACCAAATGGTGCCGGTAAATCCACAACGATAGGCATAGTTTGTTCTTTGGTAAACAAGACCGGCGGTAATGTGGAAATCTTCAATACCGACATCGATAAAGACTTTTCCACCGCAAAAAGCTACGTAGGTTTGGTTCCGCAGGAATTTAATTTCAACGTGTTCGAACCCATCGTCGAGGTTGTCATCAATCAGGCGGGGTATTACGGTATAGCGCCCAATATCGCCCGCGAGCGCGCCGAAAAATATTTAAAGCAATTGGGTTTATGGGAAAAGCGCAAAGAGGGCGCCCGGTTGCTTTCCGGTGGCATGAAACGGCGATTGATGATTGCGCGGGCGTTGGTGCATGAACCAAGGTTATTGATCCTGGACGAGCCTACCGCAGGCGTGGATATCGAAATACGTCACTCCATGTGGGAGTTTCTCAAGGAAATTAATGAGCAAGGCACCACCATTATTTTAACGACACATTACCTGGAAGAAGCGGAGAATTTATGCCGCAATATTGCGATAATTGATCACGGTTTGTTAGTGGAAAATACCTCGGTAGAAGCGCTGCTGCATCAATTGCAGATGGAAACCTTTGTGTTGAATTTGGGCGTGAGCTTGGAAACCATCCCTCAGTTGCCGGGATATGAGGCCAGGCTGGTAAATCCCCGCACCATAGAAGTGGATGTGCCGAAAGTGCAGGGCATCAACAAGTTATTTCATTATTTATCCAATGAAAAAATCGAAGTGCTGGGCATGCGTAACAAACGCAACCGCTTGGAAGAGTTGTTCATTCGCCTGGTGAGCGAGAACAAAAAGCATGAAGTTGCCTAACGGGTGAATTGAATACGATATGGGTTGGTACGAAAAATACATTGCGTTTTATACCATCTTGATGAAAGAGATACGCCGTTTCATGCGTATCTGGATTCAAACGGTGCTACCCGCCATGATTACCACCGCATTATATTTTGTGATTTTCGGAAATTTGATCGGTGAGCGTATCGGCGATATGCAAGGGGTGCGCTACATCGACTACATAGTGCCGGGTTTGATCTTGATGACGATTATCACTAACTCTTACGCCAATGTGGTGTCGTCATTTTACAGCTCCAAGTTCCAGAAAAATATCGAAGAGATGCTGGTCTCGCCGGTGCCCCACTATATTATCCTGCTGGGCTATATGTGTGGTGGCGTGGCCCGGGGTCTGGTCGTGGGGATTGCGGTTACCGCGGTGGCCGTTTTGTTCAGCGACATGCAAGTCCACAACGTGTTGGTGATAGTGACGTTTGCCATACTCACCGCGGTGTTGTTTTCTTTGGGAGGATTTATCAACGCCGTGTATGCCAAAAGCTTTGACGATATATCCATTATTCCCACCTTTGTGTTGACACCACTCACCTATCTTGGAGGGATTTTTTACACGATTAGCTTGTTGCCCGAGTTCTGGCAGAAAGTGTCTCTTATCAATCCGATTTTATATATGGTGAACGCGTTTCGTTATGGATTCTTGGGTGTGTCGGATATCAATATCGGGGTTTCCTATTTGATTGTCTGCGTATTCATTGTGGCTCTATTTACTTTCTGTGTTTATTTGCTCAACAAGGGTTATGGAATTCGCACGTGAACATTAAATCGGTCGCCTGCGTCGTCGTTGTTTTGGTATTAACCGCATGCGCTCAGCAACCGGCCAAGCAACTATCCGGCAAAGCTGTGGAAAGAAGCCTGCCCAGCCGCTGGTACGACAATACTTATTTGGAATATTTCGATGCGTATGGTGCAGTGCGCATGATAGCCACCGGTGAGCAAAAACTGCTTTTTAACGAGCACGGTCGTTTAGTGAGTCAGGCGACCATGGATAATTTGGGTGATTTCGAGGTCCGCTATACCTACCATGACGATGGGCGATTAAATCAAATCAACTCCTTTAATAGTGGCGGCAGATACCGGTTGTCGGAATATATTTATGACGATAACAACGCGTTGCAAGAGATCCGCTATGAAGACTTTGGGTCCGGACAAAAATTTCGTTCCAAACACAAAACCCAACCGCTGGCATCCGGTTGGTTCAGCGTGGATGTGCCCGTGGAACAGATCGATTTGCCCCTATATAAACAATTCGATGAACAACAGCAGCTGGTATGGAGCAGTAAAAGTGGTTTTAACCATGGTCCAGGGCGCCATTTTAGTTTGGCGGTCAACGATAGCGTGATCAGTGCTCAAATCCTTAACGCGTATACCGTGCAGATGCACGGAATAGGGGGTTATGGTTACGAATACGACGATCAGGGGCGGCTCTGGCAAATCCACAGTTTCAACGATAATAACCATCAGGTATATCACACCACGACGTATTCCTATAACGAGCAGGGCTTGTTGCGAGCAGAAGAAAAAGTGATTGTCGGTGAAAGTCTGTTTAACGATGCGCTCACTGATCAAGAAAAAATCCAATCGGTGAGTTATCAATATCATAATACAGACCAATACGGAAATTGGACCCGCCGCACAGTGATTGCTGACAACGGACGCGAAAAAACCAGTTACAAGCAGATACGGCAAATTGAATATTTTGTGCCTGGCAGTGAATCGCGATGAGCGAAACGGATATTCAACAAAATAAGCACAACGTCAGCGATGTGTTTGACACCATAGCGCCGGGATATGACAGCGCGACCTTGCGGTTTTTCCCGTTTAGCGCCGACCAAATTGCACAAGTGCTGCGTCCCAAGCCCGGGCAAAAAGTGTTGGACGTGGCTACTGGCACCGGCGCCGTGGCGGTGGCGTTGGCGCAAGCGGTGCGACCGGGTGGGCGGGTGATTGGTGTGGATTTGTCCGAAGGCATGTTGGCGCAGGCCGAGCAAAATATTAAGAAAATGGCCCTGGATAATGTGGATTTGTTTCGGATGGATGGCGAAAACCTGGAATTCAAACACGATTACTTCGATGCCAGCGTCTGTTCGTTTGGTTTATTTTTTATGCCGCAAATGGATAAAGCCCTTAAAGAGCTGGTGCGCGTGACAAAAAGTGGTGGTACGGTGTTGTTTACCAGTTTTTCGAAGCGCGCGTTTCAATCTTTGCGAAAACAGATGTTCGAGGATCTGGCAGCTTTTGTAGAGCCTGCCCATTTGCAATTGCCTTCGGAAAAACTTGTAGAACCCGAAGACTGCCAACAACTAATGTGCCAAGCCGGGTTGATCAACACCGGCGTACAGAAAAAACAGCTCGGTTATCATTTGCGATCCGGCGAAGAGTGGTGGGAGATTATTTGGAACAGCGGTGCTCGCCGCTTAATAAGCCGGCTAGATGATGAGCAGCGCGCGCTGTTTCGCGTTAAACACACCACGGAAATCCAAAAACTGGCCACTGACAAAGGAATTTGGATGGATGTGGAAGTGCTGTTCTCGTCAGGTCGTGTGGCGTAACGCTTTAAGTATACACATCGATGCCGCGCAGATTGACCGATGGTTTCTCGGTCTCTTGGCGGGCTTCCAAATCAGTGCTGCGGCGAGTTTTTTTACGCCGTTCTCTATGGCTGCGGGTGTCCAACAATACTTGTTCTTGCCGTTTGCGCCGCTCGCCTTGCCGGCGGTCTTTTTTGGTACGCTGGCGAATAGCAGTACGGGGTGGTTGAGCTCCTTGATGAGGGTTTACCGGTTGCACTTCGGTGGTCGCAGCGCTAGGTTTTAAAGCGTTAACGGATGGAGTGTTTGCGTTTTGGATACGTGCTTCACGCACCGCAATATCATCTTTGGGAATGTTCATTGAAGTCACAACAGCACCTGTTTAGGATGATCGTGGTTATTTGGAAACCGCTCGCCCGATTTGGTTCAGTCCAAAACTGCTATCGGCCAACCTGGACACAGTTTTAACGCCCGCTTAGAATAGCCATCATGCAGATCTAGGATTATCCATGCAAGTAATTGTAAATATAGCAGCTTTTCTTTTATTTCTCAGCTTCGGCGCCCCGGTTCAAGCCGCCGGCGAGCCGGGCAAAATTAGTGGCACAGTTAATTATTGTGACCAAGGTGGCATTTTGGGTATGAAGATTTCCCTTTCAGGCCGGCAAGCTTCTATATACACAGCCGATGATGGCAGGTTTATATTCGAAGCGGTGCCCGAAGGCAGTTACGCGCTGTTTTACGCCATTGATGAAAAAGTGATGCATATCAGCAAGGACCTGGTGGTGAAACCCGGCCAGATAACTGAATTAGGTGAAGTCGCATTTTGCGCCGCTACAGAATCTCTCGAGCCTAAAGCGAATATCAACCACGAATGTCCGCCGGACTCTCAAGCCCCTGAGTGTGTTGATAATGACAAAGATGGTGTGGTTGCAGCCAAGGACTGCGACGATAACAATGCAGACGTACGACCCGGCGCGCCAGAGCTTTGTGATGGTATCGACAACAATTGCAATGGCAAAGTCGATGATCTGGGGACGTTTTGGATTAAGAACGGCGAAGGCACCTGTCAAAACGGTGCCATTGTGGTTAAATCTTGCAATAAAGGTTTTGCCGATTGTGATAGTGATCCGAGTAACGGTTGTGAAATCGATATTATGTCGGACAACGACAACTGCGGCGCTTGCGGCAAGGTGTGCCCGTCGTTGGAAATTTGTGTCGCTGGAATTTGTTGAGCATCACATAGCAAATACAAACTTAAGCGATGCCTTGGTTGTTGTTAACATTCTTAATCTTGGGAATATTGAGTTCGCTGACTGTTATGGTTTTGTGATGTCGTAAATATTCCGCGACCACGTCCCAGATCTTCGGGCCGCTTTGATCCTTGTCCAGGCCCGCCCACGCGGCCACATTGTATTTCTTGTTGGCATCAATGGCTTTACCGTTTAATTGCATGTCTGAGATCCGCTTGCCACGGACCGCGGTTGGATCTATGGTGTATTTCAAACCACCGATGCGCACCATATCTCCACCTTGCTGGTAATAGGGGTCGTGACTAAAGCGATTGTCGGCGATATCTTCCAGTACTTCTTTTAATCTTTCACCGCTCATAGGGGTTCGTCGCACCTCAGGATAGGTGATAGCGGTCTGCGCCATTAAGTCTTCCATGGTAATGGCTTGACCCGGCAATATGGTGGTTCCCCAGCGAAACCCGGGAGAAAAAGCGATTTCCGCGTCTTGATGTTTCATCAGAGCGTCGACGATGATTTGGTCAAAAGTGCCGCTGAAGGTGCCGCGCCGGTATAACAACTCATTGGTCACCGCCAGTGATTCGGATAATTGTTGCTGGTATGGAGCGCGCACTTTTTCGATATGCGCAGCCATTTCTTTATCGGCCGGCAGCAAGTTGGAAAATACCAGCACTAAATGATATTTGTAGCCTTGAACCTTGCCGTTGCGATAGTCGAAATCCAACACGCTCACAAACTTGCCCGTGGTTCCAGAGTTAACAACCACGGTTTTACCGCCCGCGTTGCTGACTTCCACCGCTACTGGAACCGCATCGTGGGTGTGGCCGCCTAGAATGGCATCCAACCCGGTGACCCGGCCGGCCAGCTTCAGGTCTATATCCATGCCGTTGTGAGACAACAATACCGCAATCTTGGCACCGGCGGATTTCGCGGCGTTGATTTGTTTTTGCAGCCGCTCTTCATTGATGCCGAATTGCCAGGATTCTACGAAATGGCGTGGATTGGCAATCGGGGTATAAGGGAAGGCCTGGCCTATGATGGCCACCGGCACATTGTTGATTTCTTTGATCA
>Ga0209536_100010791_pt1 | contig 13433 bp, 9 predicted proteins | sample DeeMarSeWOR28_12_FD_187461 | JGI IMG/M metagenome (GOLD analysis project Ga0209536, IMG submission 187461) | Marine sediment microbial communities from White Oak River estuary, North Carolina - WOR-2-8_12 (SPAdes) (version 2) | ecosystem: Environmental > Aquatic > Marine > Intertidal zone >...
CTCAAGTGGTAGCTACGGCTACCACTTTCGCTCCAGAGCGACGTCCAGACACACGAGCCCTGCGCCAGCATCCGGGATCCCGGTGAGAAATCCGGGTTAGTCGTTCTGGTTTGGCCTGCCCGCATCAGTACCAGTGCCGCACAGGCTCTGCGGAAAGGGGGGCATTTCATGTGCCTGCAGTTTGTTCGAAAATCGAAAACAATGACTCCCGCTGTGTTCGTGATGAGCTGCTTCTGCACGGCGCTGTGGCTTGTCGCCACTGGCGCCGCCGCCGATCCAGGAATCGTGGAGCTCAACGTCGGTGAGGCGCGCGAAGTTGTGCTCCCTGGTGGGCGAACGACCGTCATCAGGCTGCGGTCCTACCTCGAACGGACGGAGCCCTTCTACCAGTCGGCCGACAGCCAGTTCGTCGATGCGGTGGTTTCGGCAGACGTGGCGCTGGAGGTTGACGGTGTGCAGCACACGGTGACGGGTGGACCCTTCCGCCTGCCGGTCACAGTCAACGGGGTGGCCGTACTGGTCGCCTGCACGCGAGGCTGGGGAGGCGGCATCTTTGCGGATGGCCTGGCCAGGGATGTGCGTCTGGAAGTGAGTGACGCCCGCACGCCGTGGACGGAGCCCGAACGCTTCGTCTATCCGATCCGGAATTACCGGTGGCGAGCCTCAAATTACCAGCACACCTATCTGGGCGTGGTGGTAAATCAGGCCAGGCTGTATTACCACCGGGGCGAGGACCTGGGGATGATTCCCGATCTCGAGCAGACCCGGGCGATGTCCGGCGGGCGCCTGAGCAGAGTGCCGCCCCCCGGAGGCGATGGAGACTCGAATGACCTGTGGGTGGAAGACGCCGGGGGAATGACCACACGCTACCTTCACATGAATGCGGCGGGTATTGATCCGATACTGAGCGAAGGCGATGGCGTGCGCCAGGGTCAGGCGCTGGGACGAACAGGCAACACCTATGCCGGACATTGCAGCCCTACACCCCATTTACACGTATCGATGCACGATGGCGATGTCTACCGCAATACCTTCCCCCTGTTCGTGGCCGCATACCGCCACAGTTTTCCCGGGGAACTGCTGCCCATCGCCGGCAACGTCCGCCACCTGTATGCCGGCGGGGAGATCACGCTGGACGGCTCGCTGTCACTGGCGGGCAATGGCGCGCAAATCGAGTCCTACCAGTGGACGTTCACGGACGGCGGACGCGCCAACGCGCCAAGGGTCAGGCGTCGCTACCCGCAGCCCGGTGTGTACAGCGAGGAGCTGCGGGTCACCGATAACCAGGGAAGGACGGACCGGGACTTTGTCGAGGTGTACGTGCTGTCACGCACGTTGGGCATGCGTCCCCCGCGCGCCTGGATCAACTACTATCCGATCCGCGGTATTCGCCCCGGTACCGAGGTTCGTTTTCTCATCCGTTACAAGAATATCCGCGACCTCACGATCGATTATGGCGATGGTACGCAACAGCCCTATGCAGAATGGACAACGCACCGCTACGCGAAACCGGGCAACTATGTCGTGTCGGTCGAAGGAGAAGATGCCGGCGCGGGTCCGGGAACATTCCGCGTGCGCGTGATTGTCGAAGAGCAGACCCCGGTAGAAAATTATCCAAAGGGAGGAGAGTAATTTATACTTCGCCTGCCAAAGTTCAAAGCACACCGATTCGTTTCTCTGCCATGTTTATTGATGCACGCAAGCTGCCTGAGCGCACGATGGTGGAGGCCGATCTGGCGATAGTCGGCGGCGGGCCCGCAGGTATTACGCTGGCCAGCGCGCTGGCGGGCAGCCGGATCCGCGTGTGTCTGATCGAGGCGGGCGGACTCGAGCCAGACGCCGAGACACAGATGCTGTATGAGGGTGAGAACGCCGGCATCGAATACCCGCTGGCAGGCGCGCGCCTGCGCTATTTCGGGGGCAGCTCAAACCACTGGGGCGGCTATTGTCGGCCCCTGGACTCCATCGATTTCGAACCGCGCGACTGGGTGCCGTTCAGCGGCTGGCCTTTCACCATCGACGAGCTGCTGCCGTACTATCCGCCGGCGAGCGCACGCGTCGAGGTGGCCCCGGCCCATTTTGACGACCTCGCGTATTGGCAGGAAAGAACCGGCGAGCGCCTGCTCGAACTCGCCACCCGCCGGATGAGGACGCGGTTTGTTCACTTCAGTCCGCCGACCCGCTTCGGTGAACGCTACCGCGCGGAGCTGGCGCAGGCCGACAATGTCCGGGTGTTGTTGCACGCCAACGTCGCGGATATCGCTTCGTCCGAAGCAGGCCGCACGGTGACGCATCTTGATGTTCGCACCCTGAGTGGTCCGGCGCACACTGTCAAGGCGCGCTGTTACGTGCTGGCAACGGGGGGCCTGGAAAACGCGCGTCTTCTGCTGCTCTCGAACAAGGTGGTGGCGGCAGGGCTCGGCAACCAGCACGATATGGTCGGCCGCTTTTTCATGGAGCATCCGCATCTCACGGGATTCGGCGAGATCGTTGTTGCCGACATTCAGCGGCTGCCGCGTATCTATCGCGAACGGGTGGCGGGGGAGGGTCCGGTGGTGAATGCGGCTTTTAATCCGTCGGCCGCGTTCCTGCGCGAGCGGCGACTGCTGAATGCGACCTTTATGGTGGCCGTGGCCGGTGAGTACGGGCCGGACGCGAGGGTAAGCGACAACCGGGAGAGAAACGCGGCCCATACCGACATGCTCATGGCGGCGCGGCGCTTCCTGTCAGACCGCGACGACGCGGAGAAGTCACCGGAGTTGGACGCCGCCGGGGTGTGGCTGGGCATTGGCTGCGCCTGCGAGCAGGCGCCCAATCCCGCCAGCCGGGTGAGTTTATCGGCCGAGCGAGATGCGCTCGGCCTGGCAAAGATCAGGCTGGACTGGCGCCTCACGGAACAGGATCGCCACAGTGTCATCGAACACATGCGCTCGCTCGCGCTTGAGTTCGGGGCACTCGATATCGGGCGGATGATCCTGAATGTCGAGGACGACGGCCGGTGGCCGGACGTTGTCAGTGGCGGCAATCACCACATGGGTACCACGCGCATGAGCGACAATCCGCGGCGCGGCGTTGTCGATCGCAACACGCGTGTGCATGGCACGGACAACCTTTACATAGCCGGCAGTTCCGTGTTTCCGACCAGCGGTGCCGCGAATCCGACTCTGACGATCGTGGCCATGACGCTGCGGCTCGCCGACCATCTCAGGAAGCAGTTGCAGTGAAGTGCGTGGTCAGACAGGCGCCGGGTGGGGCTGCTGAGCACGGCTGCACACGCCGGGCGTTTCTGCTGGCGGTCCTGGCGGGTGTAACGGGCGGTGCCACACTCACGAACCGCTACTCGCTCGCGGCCGCGTCGCCTGAGGTCTGCGGGCCGCCGGCCTGGCTTGCCGGCATTACTGGCAGGCGCGATGCCGTTGTGCGTCTCGGCCAGACCTATCTCAAGACCCGTCCAGCGGAGCAGGACAGCGACGTTCTCGCCGCGGCGATTGACCGGGCGCTGGCGTCAGAGCTCGCGGCCGATGCGCGCGCCGCGGCGGATCCGCTGCAGGTTATTGCGGCACTGAGGCGCGTGGTCCGCGCCGAGTATGCGCGTGGTGAGGTCGTACGGGTGGCGGGCTGGGTGCTGAGCACGACCGAGGCGCGCCTGTACGGCCTGCAGGCGGCGCTGTCCGACCGCCGGCCGGGCATTGTGCCTGATGCACGCTAACGAGGCGCAGAGACCGGACCGCGGCCTTAACGCGGTTCCTGCGAGGGCAGATTCGACACATCGGCCGTCTGGCCCGTGGTCTCATCCGTATCCATACAATGCGCGGCGCAGACCAGCTCCGCGCTCAGCCCCGGCAGGGCACTGATCACGGACACCGCCAGGGCAGCGAGATAGGGAATCGACTGGATCAGCAGCACGATGATCCACAGCAGCAGATCCGGGCTGTCCGAACCATGCGCCAGCGCGACACCCACCGCGGCCGTCCAGAGCGCCAGCATGATCAGACATTCCTCGCGCACGCTCGCCAGGGCCTGCACCAGCGCCGGGCTGTGCTCGAGCTTCGGGGTGCGCACGAACGGCCTGCCCGTGGTGACCATGCCCAGCAGCATGGCCTTGCCGATGGTGTGTGACAGGGCCAGGCCCGCCAGCATCGCCGCCAGGGTCTGGCGCACCGTTCCCACCACCCGCGCACCCCGGTACAGGTAGAGCACCTTGACGACCTTGAAGCAGAACAGCGCCAGCGGCAGGATGGAGAAGATAATCAGCGGCGGGTCAAAACTCAGCGGTGCCAGCACCATGGCCGTGGACCAGGCCAGTGCGGCCAGGTTGAACAACAGGTTGACGCCGTCGGCGATCCAGGGCAGCCAGCCGGCCAGGAAGTGATAGCGTTGCCCGGCCGTCAGACGGGTCCGGCTGATACCGAGCAGCCTGGCGGCATGCTGGCGTATGATCTGCATCGCGCCATAGGCCCAGCGAAAACGCTGTACCTTGTAGTTCAGAAACGTATCCGGCATGAGACCTCTGCCATAGCTCTTCGGGATATAGCTCGCCTCATAACCCTCCTCGAAGATGCGCAGGCCCAGTTCCGCATCTTCGGTGATGCACCATTCGCTCCAGCCACCGCTTTCGGCGAGCACCGTTTTTCGCACCAGTGTCATGGTCCCGTGCTGGATGATGGCGTTGCGCTCGTTGCGGGTGACCATGCCGATGTAGAAAAAGCCGCGATACTCGGCGTAACACATCGCCTTGAATGCGTTCTCTGCGCCATCGCGATAGTTCTGCGGGGCCTGCACGATGGCCGACTGCGGGTGCTGGAACTGGGGCACCAGGTCACGCAGCCAGCGTGGGTCGACGATATAGTCGCTATCGATGACGGCAATGATCTTGGCCTCCTCGGCGGTGCGGGCGAGGGCATAGTTCAAGGCGCCTGACTTGAAGCCCGCCAGGGGATCCACGTGGTAGAAGCGGAACCGCGCCCCCAGTTTCTGGCAGTGCGCCTCGACCGGTTGCCAGACCGCCGGGTCGCGGGTGTTGTTGTCAATGAGCAGCACTTCGAAGGCGGGGTAATCGAGTCGGGCCAGCGCATCGAGGGTTTCAATCAGCATCGCGGGCGGCTCGTTGTGGGCCGGCACATGAATCGAGACCATCGGCAGGTCTTCGTCGGCGGCTGGCAAGGGCGCAAACAGGCGTCGCCGCTCTGTCACCCAGAGCGTCTCGGCCCACTCGTGCGCCTCGATCAGCAGCACCAGAATGACGCCGATCATCCCGATCAGCATCAGAATGCCGACAATGATGGAACTGATGGTCAGGTACTGATGGCCGTAGTCATAGACCACCCACACGGCGGCGGTGGCCGCAGCATAGGCGATGATCGCGAGAAAGCCGCGACCGTGACTGGTCAGGGTCTTGCTGTCGATCAGCAGCAGAGCGAAGGTGATTGCTGCAATCAGCACGGAAATGCCCGCCAGCAGCGGCCAGTGCGGGATTTCCACGATGGGCTCTGAAAAGGCGAACTTCGGCCGGCGCTCGACATCGAATACGCCCCAGTAAGCCCCGACGGCGCCCTCGGTCTGGCGCTTCCAGGGCTGGTCGAAGGCCTCCATCACATAGTAGATGTAGTGCTCCTGCCGGGCCCGCTCCAGGAAGCGGCGCAGAAACACCGCCTCGTTGGCATCCGATGCCACGGCAGACTGGCGGGTGCGGCCGTTGCTTGGCCAGCCCACCTCGGCAATCACGATCGGCTTGCCGGGATACAGCTGTTGCAGGTCATGGATGCGGTCGACCACGTGATCGACCGCATGATCGATAGCGATTCCCTCCCAGTAGGGCAGCATGTGCACCGCGAGGTAATCCACATGCTCGACCAGCTCCGGGTGTTTGGCCCACACGTGCCAGGGCTCGGCGGTGCTGACCGGGATCTCCAGTTCGGCGCGCACCTTGTCCAGATAGGCGATCAGCTGCCTGGTGGAAATCTCTCGGCGCAGGATCGCCTCGTTGCCGACAATCACCCGCACGACATTGCGGCGCTGCTTTTGCGCAATGGTGATCAGGCGTTCAATCTCGAGCCCATTAGCCTTCAGGTCGGCACTGATCCAGGCGCCCAGCGCGACATTGATGCCGTGCTTGCGAGCCAGGGCCGGGATCTCGCCGAGCGTGTTGCCAACCGTGTAGGTGCGGACCGCATGCGTCTTGCCGGCCAACAGGCTCAGATCGCTGTCGATCTCCTCCACGCTTGGCCAGATGGCCTTCACCGGGTCATGGTGCGCGCGCATGGGCTGGAATGAGAAACCCTGGATCACCTTGGGCCAGGGCGGCTCGGTATCCGGGCGATTGACCCAGGCCCACACGCTGATGGTCACGGCGGCGATCGCGACGGCAATGATGATGTTGATCTTGGTCATGTGCGGCAACGTAGCGAACCGAATCAATTGATAGTACGGGCGGACGCCGAATGCGACCGCGTCAGCCGGGACCGCAAGCGTGCCAACGTATCCACTGCCATCCCCTCACGCCCTTTCGTTCTTCTCAGTTCTTCGGCCGCGTGCTGGCCGCTGCCGGGTGTGCTCGCGCCGGCGCTCGGTAACACCCGGCATGTGAGCGATTTCACGAAGTCAGGTTGACCTCGTACCGAACTATTGGTTTGAACACTGCCACCCCTAACCGCTTGAAAGGAATAGGCGATCTGTGGTCAAGACCATGGTCCTAATGACGGAGCACTGCCGCGGTGGCGCTATCCCTGACGTGCATTCGACCCTATCGAGACTATACCCGATATCGCCGGCGCTGAAAGAGCGGGGCAGGGATGCGTACCGGTTGAATGGCTGCTCGGCGCCGGTGACCCGCTCGGTGCGCGGGACACCCGCCTGCCATGGCAACAGTCCTGCCGCCGTCCTGCTCCTGACCAGCCTGTTGTGCGCCATGTCATCCGCTGCGGTGGGTGGCAACGCATACACGTTCAAATCCGATACGATAACGAGCAACCCCTACCGTGCAACCACACTGGCTGCGCTCTCACGTCACGAAACCGGTCTGCGACTGCTGAGCCGCGACCTGGTGCTTGCCAACGGCGAAAAGACCCGCCTTTCCTTCCTGCTCGCGCAGTCATCCGCAAGTCCCGTCCACGACCCGCCCTCCGGGTCAGCGCAGGCAGACCCTGCCGGTGCCGAGCAGTCCGTGAGCCAGATGGAATTGCGGGGGGCGCTAACGTCGCGACTTAGCTATCGCACACGGCTCGGGCTCGCGGGGGAGCGGTACCGCGGCAGTTACGGCGGCAGAGACAGCCGCTGGGTCGACACGCAACTGGCCTGGAAGCCGAGTTCGAGCCTCGGTTTCAGCACCGATTTCCTGGCCAAGCGATCTGAGCTGTCGACGCCAAATCCGCTGGCACTCGGCAGGTTGGGATTTACCGCTGCCGGGAACGGGTTTACCGGCACACCAGGCGCGATTGGGTATTCCGCCGGATTGTCTCTTACCCGGGAACGGCGCGCTGACACGGAACCGGTGGCAAAAGAAAAACTGCAGTTGGGCCTCGATAAGCCACTTGCCAAAGACTGGCCAAGCTTGCGCCTGCAGCTCGGCCAGGCACGCGAGCGCCGCAGTCACAGGGTTACGGGGCGGCAAACGGAGCGTCGCTTTGGGGTGAGTCAGGGGCTGTCCAGCCGCCTTGGCGAGGCTAGCTTCCTGTTGGAGTACGGTACCCGAGCGTACCGCCTGGCTCAGCCCCGTGACGAGGATGGTCCCGCCGTCGGTATCCGCTTCGAGCGCCCGGAGGACCGCGCAGGGTTAAATCTGTACCTCGTCCGCACGGATTATCGTGATCCGGGCACCGCCGATGCGACCAGGCACGGTGCCTCGTTCTCCTACGCACGGCTCATGGATACCGGCTCCATCGGCCTGAGCTTCAACTACGACGCCCAGCGCAGCGCAGATGGCACCGCGACGCCGAGCTATGGCTCCGAGCTCGTCTGGACCAACCGCTTCTGACCCCCAGGACAAACGGAACGTGTTCAGTGTCTGCGGGGCGCACGACCCAACACTTCAATTCAGGGGCAGGGGTTGGGGTGCGCCTGGTGAATCGCCTGGATTCCCTCGAGAACGTCCTCGGACAGGCTTATCTGGATACTGCCGATGTCGGTCCTCAGCTGGTCCATCGTGGTTGCCCCGACGATGGTGCTGGTGAGAAACTTTCGGCTGGTGACGAAAGCCAGCGCCATCTGGGCAAGATCGAGATGGTGGCGTCGCGCAAGCGCCGCGTATTTTTCGATGGCCTGTTCGGCGGCGGGGTTGCTGTAACGTGTATAGTCCGGATACAGGGTCAGGCGTGCTGCGGCCGGGCGCGCACCGCCGAGATACTTGCCGGACAGGACACCGAAGCCCAGCGGTGAATACGCGAGCAGACCGCAGCCCTCTCGCCACGATACCTCCGCCATCCCGACTTCATAGGTTCTGTTCAGCAGGCTGTAGGGGTTCTGCACGCTGACGACACGCGGCAGGTTCAGTTGCTCGGCGACGTGCAGGAAGCGCATCACGCCCCAGGGTGTCTCATTGGATAAACCAACATAACGGATCTTTCCCGCCTGGACAAATTCGTCCAACGCTGCCAGTGTTTCGGCGATGGGGGTGAAGTCGTCCTGGTCTTTCGGCGTGAACCCGAGCTCACCGAAATAGTTCGTGTCGCGTTCCGGCCAGTGCAGCTGATACAGATCGATCCAGTCGGTCTGCAGGCGCCTGAGACTCGCGTTCAGTGCCTCTTCGAGGTGTTGGCGGGTAAAGCGGGTTTTGCCCTTGCGGATGTGATCAACCCAGCCCTCGCCCGGTCCGGCGATCTTGCTGGCCAGAACAATCCTGTCGCGATTGCCCGTCCTGCTCAGCCAGTTGCCGATGATCTCTTCCGTGCGTCCGTAGGTGTCGGCCTTGGGTGGAATCGAATACAACTCTGCGGTGTCGAAAAAGTTCACGCCCTGTGCCATGGCGTAGTCCATTTGTTCGAAAGCCTGGGCCTCGGTATTCTGTTCGCCCCAGGTCATGGTACCCAGACAGATAGCGCTGACATCGATGCCGGTATCGCCCAGTTTTCTGTAGTGCATATGCGTTGGTCTCTGAGGGGGACTTCCGCTTATAGTACGCAAAACCGCTCGCTGACCCTAGCCGGGGTTGTCGTCTGCGCGGGGATACGGCATGCGGGAATACGGTCAGCCGGGGGGCGCACCGGGCAACACAGGACTCAGCGCGCAGTCTTCCTCTGGCGCCGTTCGTTGGCCAGCGGGGCGGGAGACGTGTCGGGGACTCACGGCCAGTCTGGCTGCTGCTGGCCAAAGCCTCCGGGTAGGATAGAATAGCGCAGGAATTGCGGACCGGGCCCCTTGCCGTGAAGCGATACCTGGCGTGCGATTTTTTTGGTCAACCTTTCGGGTCGGGGAGCATTCAGACATGTCGCTTTCAATCAACACCTCCCTGCGGACCCTGCTGGTTGCCCTGGGCATAATGACCTGGCTGGTGTGCCCTTCGGTGTGGGCGCAGACAGACCAGGCGCCTGTCCAAGACACGCAATTGCAGGACACCCTCAGCACACTAAACTCGCTCATCGCCTTACAGGTCCAGCTGAAAAGCGAGATCGAAGGTCTGGGTCGCGAGTTGAGTGCCGCTCAGACACCGGCTCAGAAGAAAGAGATTCAGGCCCAACTGGATAAACTGGACGTTGACCTGCAGATCACGACCAAGAATCTGAAAGAGACTGCGGCCGGCGCGGACATATCCGGCCTGCGCGTCACGAAGGAACCCGAATTCAACTTCCAGGAAGAGATATTCGCCCTGCTCAAACCGGCCTTGCAAGAGATGAAGGACATGACCAGCCATGTCCGCATGAAAGCCGACCTGAAGGACAAGATAGCCTATTACCATGATAAGCTGCCTGTCGTGCAGAAGGCGGTTGCCAATATCACACGCCTGCTGGAAAGCACTGAAGATCCCGCCCTGCAGAAATACCTGAAGCGGATGCTGGCAGACTGGCAGAAGCAGTTGACCTTTATGCAGAGCGAATTGCAGTCGGCGGAACTCCAGCTGGAAAAGCTGGAACGTTCGGAGGCCTCTCTGGCCGAAGCCTCGCAGAGTTATCTCAAGGGCTTCTTCCAGAAACGGGGTCTTTATCTGACACAGGCCCTGCTGGTTGTCCTGGGCATCCTGCTGGTATCGCGTCTCAGCTACAAGGCGATGGTGCGGCTGATTCCCGGCTACCGCAGAGAACACTGGAGCCTTCGTATCCGCCTGCTCGATCTCGCGCACAGGGTGCTCACCGTCCTGTTTGCCATCATGGGACCGATGGTGGTGTTCTATGTGGTCGAGGACTGGGTGCTGTTCAGTCTTGGCATTCTGCTGCTGTTGGGTATTGGCCTGACTGTCAGACACACATTGCCGCGCTACTTTCACCAGGTCCAGCTTTTTCTCAATGTCGGCTCGGTGCGCGAGGGTGAAAGGATATTTCTCGATGGCCTGCCGTGGCGGGTAAGGCGGATCAACATCTTCAGCATGCTGGAAAATCCAACCGCCGACCTTATTCAGCGGGTGCCGATCGACCAACTGGTCGATCTGAAGTCCCGACCGATCAAAAAAGAAGATCCCTGGTTCCCGTGCCAACGGGGCGACTGGGTCCTGCTCAGTGACGGAATGCGTGGCAAGGTGATCGGGATCTCCCCGGAGCTGGTGCAGCTGATCGAGCGCGGCGGAGCACATCGAACCTATCAGACCGCGGAATTTCTCGGCCAGTCACCACTCAACCTCAGTACAAATTTCCGTCTGAAGGAAACGATCGGCATCAGCTATGGCCTGCAGAAGGAGAGCGTTACGACCATACCGGATATCCTGAAAGGCCATATCGAAAAACGTATTGCCGAAGAAGGCTATGCCGACCAGCTGCTCAATCTTCGCGTCGAGTTCCAGCAGGCCAACACATCCTCACTGGATATCGTGGTGATAGCCGATTTCGATGGCGTGCTCGCGGACCTGTATAACCGTTTGAGACGCGCCATACAGCGCTGGTGCGTGGAGGCATGTACAGAATACAACTGGGAGATCCCGTTCACGCAGCTGACATTGCACCAGGCTGAAGGTGTAGGGTCAGATCCTGAATCCTGAAATTTCAGGTCTGCAGCAAGGGTGATTCGGGTGTGGCTGGGGCTTTTTTCAATCTGATGATGACGGATTGTATGGCCACGGAATCCTCGGAAGAACACGGAAAGATTTCTAATGCCTACTTCGTTCTTTCCGTTCAGCCATAAGTTACGGTGATAAACTCCCGCCGATTGAAGATTCGCCCCCCTATGGATGGCCCTGCGATGTCAAGCAAAGTATCCGAAGCCGAGCCGGACAATGAGAACCTCGATCCGGTCTATATCAGTGAACAGCAGTTTGATCGGGCCGTGTGCCATATGAAGGGGCTGAAAAAGGGCCTGGTTGATTTTCTCAAGAAACCGAAACGCGTGAACATCGTTAACTTTCCGATCGAGCTCGACGATGGGTCGGTGGAAAGCTTTCATGGTTGTCGGGTTGTTCACAACCGGGTATTCGGGCCCGGCAAGGGCGGTATGCGTTACCATCCCGACGTCACGATCGAGGAGGTGATCTCGCTTGCCAAGCTGATGACCTGGAAATGCGCACTGGTCAACATTCCTTTTGGCGGCGCCAAGGGCGGCGTGGTCTGTGATCCGAAGAATCTGAGTGAAAGTGAATTGCGGCGCATTACCCGGCGCTTTACATCCGAGTTGTTTGACGTCATTGGCCCGCACAAGGATATCCCGGCGCCTGATCTGTACACGAGTGAACAGACCATGGCCTGGATATTCGATACCTACGATGTGCTGCACCCCGGCTACAATAACCGCCCCGTGGTGACCGGCAAGCCGCTGGAAATGGGCGGGTCGTATGGCCGTCACGAGGCGACGGGCAATGGCTGCGTCTATGCGACCAAACGCTTTCTGTCAAAGGCGCTCGTGCCCGAGCAGCAGGAAATCTCCGGTGCGCGTGTTGTCATTCAGGGCTTCGGCGATGTCGGATCCGTGGCGGCAGATGCCTTCTGCCGTGAGGGGGCGAAGATTGTAGCGATCAGCGACAGCCAGGGCGGTATTTACAAGGCAGACGGTCTGGATCCCGCCGTGGTCATGGACTTTAAGGCGGAACACGGCACGGTTGTGGGTATGGCCGATACGCTGACAATCACCAACGCGGAACTGCTGGAGCTCGAATGCGATATCCTGGTGCCTGCGGCACTGGGTAATCAGATTCATGGCGGTAATGCCAATAGTATCAAGGCCAGACTGATTGTTGAGGCGGCGAATAATCCCACCACGCCGCTGGCAGACGATATCCTGCATAAGAAAGGCATCTACGTGTTACCGGATATTCTCGCCAATGCGGGTGGCGTGACCGTAAGCTATTACGAATGGGTGCAGAACCAGGCCAACGAGCAGTGGTCGCTTGAGCAGGTCACCGAGAAACTGAAAGCCAAAATGTCTGCGGTGGTGGATGCGGTATTCAACCGCTGGCAGTCGTTTGTGGTGGGAGAAGAGCTTCCCGCCGATCAGGCAACGACTGACGAAGCCGGTCAGCAGGCACCGGATTTTCGCACCGTTGCGCTGCTCATCGCCATCGAACGCGTCGCCAAGGCAACACTGATACGCGGCATCTGGCCGTGATCGCGTGAGCGGGCAGGACAGGCCGCACGCGCGATGACTCGAGGCCTGACACTGGATGAGACCCCTGTCCGGCTAGCGCCGGCAACCCGGATCCGATCGCATGCCCTGTCCGTGCGATTCGCATCGCAGCGCGCATGCTGCTTGCGGGTCGCGTTTCTTTGCGTCGAGGCTGTCCCATGATGACTTGGATACCGAATTTGCTGACTGCTTTGCGGCTGGTTTTGCTCCTGCCGATCATGGGCCTGCTATCCAGGGGTGGCGGCGCGGGTATGCACTGGCTGGCATTCGGTCTGTTTCTGCTCGCAGCTGTGACCGATCTGCTGGACGGATGGGCGGCGCGCCGCCTGGGCTGCGCGAGCAACATCGGCACCTTCTTCGATCCGTTGGCCGATAAGATTTTCGTCAACGTGCTGTTGATTTTTCTCGCCTGTTACCATCCGGCCTGGATTCCGCTGTGGGTCGTCCTGTTGTTGCTCGCCCGCGAGTTCGCCGTCCAGGGCTTTCGCAGTATGACGCCCTGTCTGGGCGTGGTGATCAGTACCGGGCAGGTCAGCAAGCTCAAGTTCGTCTTCCAGATGATCGCCGCAGGCACGGCGCTGGCGGGAATGGGCTGGAACGCCGCGGCGCCGCTCCTGCGTCCGGCGACCTGGCTTGCCCTGGCGCTGGCAGTGGTGACCGCGTTCTGGTCAATGCTCAGCCTTTTCCGGGACAATGCCGACCTGTGGGGTCGTTCCCCGCTGGAGATGGAGCGGCGTTAA